>WNFM01043676.1_pt1 | contig 13724 bp, 12 predicted proteins | sample 5400271 | NCBI WGS metagenome assembly WNFM01 (sample SAMN13153352, study PRJNA577476) | soil metagenome | isolation source: 60 cm saprolite on Douglas fir-dominated hillslope | place: USA:California | collected 2013-09-17 | reverse complement strand
CCCCGCCGGTATCCTCGACGTCATGACCGGAAAGGTGTCCGGGCTGGTGAAGCCGAAAGGTCCGCCGCCCAAGTGAGGAACCTCAGAACGAGGGGACCTCGACGGTGACCGAGGTGCCGGTGCCGTGGAACGTCTCCTGGTACTTGTAGTTCGCAGTGCCGCCGCCCGCGCCGACGGGGCAGAGGACCGTCGAGCCGCCCAGGCTGGAAAACGATCCGCAGACGACGATGATGACCGTATCGGGCGCCGTGACCGTATACGAGTAGCGCATGCGGACTCCGCCTTCCGGCGGAAACTGGAAATCACGCCAGTCTGCGGTGGTGGTATCCCATTTGCCCGCTTGCCCGATGGGAATGCCGGCCGTGTCAGGGTTGACCGCGCTCGCTGAGCCGAGGCCAAGGAGTGGGTTGATGACGAAGGAAGCCGTGTTGTCGTAAGTGTTCTTGAAGTGCAGCTTGAGCTTGCTGACCGTCTCCAGCATCTCTGACCGCGACGTCCGCGCCGTGAACCGCATGTAATTGGGGATGGCGAGGCTTGCGATGATTCCGATGACGGCGACGACGATCATCAGTTCGACGAGCGTGAAGCCTTGGTCGTGGTGGCGGCGATCGTTGCGCATGACTCCATTGTGGCTGGCGCTACCGCCCGATGCAACTTTGACAATCCCACCTGCACCTACCGGCGTGTTCCATCGGCGCTCGAGGCACGCCTCCCACGACGCGCCTACTTCTTGCGGACGGCGAGCAGGTCCGCAGGCAAGACCGCGTCGCTGCCGAACTTTTCCGCGATGGCATCGAGCGACTTGTTGAGGCGGTCGCGCTTCTTGCGGTCCCCATCGAAGAGGCCCAGCTGCGGCTCGCCCGCGCCCAGATCGCCCGCGTGCACGCCGGTCAGCCGGATGGGCCGGTTTTCAAATTTCGATAACAGCCGCGACGCGATTCGATAGAGCTCCGCGCTGTCGTCGTCTCCTGCCGGGTCTGCACGCGGAAGTCCGCGTACTTCACTTTCAGGTGCACCGAGCGCGCCCGCACGCCGGCCCGCCGCAGCCGGGCGCCCACCCGGAGCGCCTGCTCGTGGATGAAGGGCAGGAGCTCTTCGCCCTCGAGATCGAAATCGAAAGTCTCCTCGGCGCCCACGCTCTTCGCCTCCACGTCGGGCTCGACGCGCCGCGGATCGATCCCGTTGGCGAGGTCGTGCAGCCAGGGGCCCGCCGAGCCCAGGCGCGCTTCCAGATAAGCGCGGTCCGCCCGCGCCACCTCGCCGATCTTGCGCAGCCCCAGCCGCTGCAGTTCCTCGTCGGTGCGCGGGCCCACGCCCCACAGCTTCGAGGCGGGCAGCTCCGAGAGAAACTCGCGTACCCGCCCGGGCGGAACCTCCAGCAGACCGTCGGGCTTGCAGAGATCGGAGGCGATCTTGGCGGCGAACTTCACCTCGGCGATTCCGACGCTCGCGGTCAGCTGCGTGCATTCGCGGATGCGGGCCTTGATCGCGCGCGCCTGCTCGAGGGGCGCGCCGAGCAGCGCCTGCGAGCGCGTCACGTCGAGGAAGGCTTCGTCGAGCGAGAGCCCCTCCACTTCCGGCGTGAAGGAGTTGAAGATCTCGAAGACCTGGTCGCTGACCGCCCCGTACTTGGAGAAATCGGGCGGCACCACCATCAGCTGCGGGCAGAGGCGCAGCGCGCGCGCCATCGGCATGGCCGAGCGGACCCCGAACTTGCGCGCTTCGTAGCTCGCGGCGCAGACCACGCCGCGCCGGGCTGCGCCTCCCACCGCCACGGGCTTGCCGCGCAGCCGCGGGTCGTCGCGCTGCTCGACCGACGCATAGAACGCGTCCATGTCGACGTGGAGGATCGACGCCACCGTGACTGGATAGCAGTTTTCGCGTGGGGGTCCAGGGGCAGACGCGAGTCGCCCCCTGGTGGAGGCGCCAACGGCGCCGGATCTCGAAGCGTTCGTTGGGCTGCTTACTGCACGCTAGGATGGGCTCCAATGGCATTCTCCAACCGGATCCGGCGGTGGCTGTTTGGCCGCGATCTCGCCGTCTGGTACGCGCCCGAATACCGCCTGCCGCTCACCGCGCTCGAGGCGCGCACCGGCTTCGAACCGCGCCGCGCCGACCATGCGCTCTGGTTTCTCCTCGACCGCCGCGTCATCGGACTCGCGAATCTGCGCACGCCCAGGCGCGCGGAGTACCACGAGCTTGCGCGGGTCCACACGCCGGACTACCTCGACAGCCTGGGACGGGCCGAGACGCTGGCGCAGATCTGGAGCGTCGATGCCGGCGACGTCCCGGTCGACGAGCTGATGTCCACGGTCCGCCTCGCCTGCGGCGCGACCATCGAGGCGGCGCGGGAGCTGCTCTCGCCGGAGAATCCGCGCACGGTGGGGCGGCGCGCGCTCAACCTGCTCGGCGGTTTCCATCATGCGAAACCCGGGGTGGGCGGCGGATTCTGCGCGGTCAACGACATCGCCGTGGCGCTGGCCGCGGTGCGCGCCGAGGGATTCGCGGGCCGGGCGCTGGTGCTCGATCTCGACGCGCATCCGCCGGACGGCACCGCGGCCTGCCTCGCGTCGGATCCCTCGTCGTGGATCGGCTCGCTCTCCGGCTCCGACTGGCAGGCGCTCCCGGGCGTGGACGAGACCGTGCTGCCTGCGCGCGCCGGCGACGACGTCTACCTGGCTGCCCTCGACAAATTGCTCGCGCGCATGCCTGACGGCGAGCTGGCGTTCGTGATCGCGGGCGGCGATGTGCTCGCGCGCGATCCGCTGGGCCGCCTCGGCCTCACGCTCGCAGGTTGCCGCGAGCGCGATCTGCGAGTCGCCGATGCGCTCTTCCGGGTGCCCTCGGTGTGGCTGCCCGCCGGAGGCTACGCGCCGGAGGCGTGGCGTGTGCTCGCGGGCACGGGACTCGCGCTGGGCATCCGCAGCCGCGCGCCGATTCCGCCCCGGTACGATCCGCTGGTCGCGCGCTTCTCGGCCATCGCGCGCAGCATCGCTCCCGAGGAGCTGGGCCGCGGTGAGCTGGCGATGGACGACGTCGCCGCGGACCTGGGCCTGACCGTGGCAGGACGCAAGCTCTGGCTCGGCTACTACAGCGCCGAGGGCATCGAGCACGCGCTGCACCGCTACGGCGTTCTCGGCGAACTGCGCCGTCTCGGTTATGGGCCTTTCCGCGTCGAGATCAACGACGAGGGCGTGGGCCAGAGCGCGCGCCTGATCGACGCTCCCTCGAACGAAGTGCTGATCGAGGCGGTGCTCGAGAGGAAGACGGTCGGCACCGCGCAAATGCTCTACGTGCACTGGCTCACGCTGCGCAATCCGCGCGCGCACTTCTCGGAGGATCGGCCTCGCCTGCCGGGACAGGAGGTGCCGGGGCTCGGGCTCTCGAAGGAGATCACCGAGCTGCTCGGCCGCATCGCGGTGCGCCTCGGGCTCGAAGGCCTCGTCTTCCGCCCCGCCTCCTACTATCTGGCCTATGGCGGGCGCGAGACGCTGCGCTTCCTCGATCCGGTCCGGCAGGGACAGTTCGAGGCGCTGGCCGAGCTGCTGAAAGGAATGCCGCTCATCGACGCGACGCGCGCCGTGATGGAGGGGCGCGTTCGTCTCGACGGCCAGCCCTACCAGTGGCAGACCGAGGAGATGGTGAAGTGGGTGGAGCCGCGGCCCGACGATCGTGCGGCCATCGAAGCCGAGAAGGCCCGCTGCAAGTTCACGCTCGCGTGAGATCCTGCAGCTCCTGCCAGCGCGCGTAGAGGCGCTCGACTTCGGCGGCACTCGCGTCCAGCTCGTGCTGCAGCTCCGGCACCCGCTGCGGCTCCTTCGCATACGTCTGCGGATCTCCCAGCGCCGTCTCTGCGTTGGCCTTGCGCGCTTCGGCGGCTTCGATCTGCGACTCGATCGATTCCAGCTCGCGCTGCTCCTTGAAGGAGAGCTTGCCCCGCCTTCGGCTCTCTCCTTCGGGCCTACGGCTCGATCCCACGTCGTGCTTGCGCGGCGCGGATTTCCGCTCGGCGGCCTGCGCTTTTTCCGCGGCGGGCGCGCTCTTCTGCGCGGGCCGCAGCGAGAGATACATCTCGTAGTTTCCCGGATAGCGGATGGCGCGGCCGCCGTCGAAGGCGAGGATGGAAGTGGCCACCTTGTCGAGGAAGTAGCGGTCGTGGGTCACCAGCAGCACGCTTCCGCCGAAATCGAGCAGGAGCTGCTCGAGCACGTTGAGCGTCACCAGATCGAGATCGTTGGTCGGCTCGTCGAGCACCAGGACGTTCGCGCCTTGCAGGAAGAGGCGCGCGAGCAGCAGGCGATTGCGCTCGCCGCCAGAGAGCGCGGCCACCTGCATCTTCTGCATCGGCACCGGAAAGAGCAGCTCGTCGAGGTAGTCGCGCAGCGCCACGCGCCGGTCGCCCAGCTCGATGAAGTCCTCGCTGCGCCGCACGTCGCCCCGGATGCGCTCGCCCAGCGCCGCCTCGTAGACGGTGAACGACGGATCGAGCTGCGCGCGCTGCTGATCGTAGTAGGCGACGCGCGTGTTCTTGCCGATGACGACGTCGCCCGCGTCGGGCGGGAGCTCGCCGAGCAGCACGCGCAGGAAGGTCGTCTTGCCCGCGCCATTCTTTCCGACGATGCCGATGCGTTCGCCCTTTTGCAAAATCAACGAGACGTTTTCGATGATCTTCCGGTCATCGAAAATCTTGGAAACGCCGCGCGCCTCCAGCACCGTATGCCCGAGCCGTGGCGCCGCCGCCGTCTTGAGCGCGGCTGTCTCCGCGCGGACCAGCCCGCGCTCGGCCATCAGCTTCTGCGCCCGCTCGATGCGCGACTTGCTCTTGGTCCGCCGCGCTTCCACTCCCTGCCGCAGCCAGGCCACCTCCTGCGCGATCCAGCGCTCCCGCTTGTGCTGCTGGCGCTCGGCCTCCTCCTGTCGCGCCGCCCGCCGCTCGAGATACGCCTGGTAGTTGCCGGGATAGGAGACGAGTCCGCCGCCGGGCTCCAGCTCGACGATGCGATCGACCAGGTCGTCCTCCAGGCGATCGAGCTCCTCCTCCAGCCAGTCGACCGTGTCCGCGTCGAGGTGGTTGGTGGGCTCGTCGAGCATGAGGAGGTCCGGCCGCGTGAGCAGCGCGCGCGCCACCGCCACCCGCTTGCGGGTGCCACCCGACAATTCGTCGAGCGCGCGGTCCCACTCTTTCACGCCCAGCCGATCGAGCAGCGCGCGCCCCTCGTGCGCCGGCGCGCCGCCCGCGGTCAGCTCGGAAGCGACGGTGGCGCCGGGCACGAACGTCGGCTCCTGCTGCAGCCAGGTCACCTTCGCCCCGCGCTGAAGCTGCAGCTCGCCGTGGTCGGGCGGCGTGGCGCCGGCGAGGATCCGCATCAGCGACGACTTGCCCGACCCGTTGACGCCGATGAGCCCGACGCGCTCGCCCTCTTCGACGACGAGTGTGAGATCGTTGAAAACGGTGCGGCTCCCGAAGGCGAGGGAGATTTCGGCCGCGCGCAGCAGCGTCAAATCAGCTTCCCTGCGGCGGCGCCGGCTCGGGTCCGCTCGCCTCCAGCGCCTCGACTCGCTTCTTCAACTCTTCCGGTACGGCCACTTTGCGGCCAATCCGGTAATCGAGCATGACGATCACCGCGACGCTCTCCGCTGCGATGGCGCGCTCGTGCCGGTGGCTGCGCATCCGCAGAGACATGGTGAACGAAGTGTTGCCGAACTTGCTCACGGTCGCGGAGACGAGCAGCCGATCGGGATATTCCAGCGGCAATCGATAGTCGATCTCCTGCCGCGCCAGGATGGGGCCCACGCCCGGCATCTCCAGCATCACGCCGGCGCGCTCGAAGTAGGCGATGCGCGCCGATTCGAACCAGCGCAGGTAGACGACGTTGTTGACGTGGCCGAAGGCGTCCATGTCTCCCCACTGCACGGGGAGCTCGATGGTGACGGGCCACCTGCCCAGCCCGCTCACGACAGGTCGATGCGCTGGATGGCGTGGTAGGGCACGACCGTCAAGCGATCGTTCTCCAGCTTGAGCACCACGGTGTAGCCGGCGGCGTGGTGGTCCATTTGCAAGATGCGCCCGGTCACCGCCTGCCCGCCCGAGAGATGCAGCGTCACGCGCCGCAGCTCCTCCGCCATGCTCTTGAGATTCAGCGTGTGTGCGCCCGTGGCCTCGATGCCGAAGGCGACCGCCTCGCGGTAGAGCTCGTTGGTGGTGCGCAGGCGCGAGGCGACGATGGCCGCCATGTTGCGGAAGAAGGCCGCGGCGATCTCGGGGCGCTCCTTCTGCACCTTGGCGAAGCTCTGCCGCGAGAGCACCAGGAACTCCGAGCTCTCGGTGGTGCGGGCGCTCGCGGACCGGCGCGCGCCGTCGATGAAGCTCATCTCGCCGATCACGTCGCCGGGTCCGAACGAAGCCAGCGAGCGGTCGACGTCGCCGCGGATGTTCTTGAAGATGTCGACGCGCCCGCTCTGCACGATGAAGAGCGAATCGCCGGAGTCGTTCTCGTGGAACAGCTCCTCGCCGCCGACCAGGATGCGCTCCTCGCAGGCCTTGAGCACCACCTCGGCGTCCTGCGAGGTGAGCTCCGCGAGCAGCCGCCAGCGATTCAGGTTTCCGTTATCCGCCATTTAAGCCTTCTCCTCGCTTAAGCCTTCTCCTCGCTCCACGGTCCCTTGAATCCCGAGCGCGTCAAGAGCAGCCCCATCTCCTTCTTGACGATGGCGCGGTCGTACGCTTCCTGCGGCTCGACCGTGCCGGCCTTCACCAGCTCGATGACCGCGTCGTTGATGGTCTGCATGCCCAGTCCCCTGCCGACCTGCATGGCCGAGGGGATCTGGAAGGTCTTGCCCTCGCGGATCAGGTTGGAGATGGCGCTCGTCACCACCAGGATCTCCAGCGCTGCCACGCGCCCTCCGCCTTTTTTCTTGAGCAGCGTCTGCGCGACCACGCCCTTGAGCGACTCGGAGAGCATGGTGCGCACCTGCGACTGGCGGTCGGCGGGGAACTGATCGATCAGACGGTCGACCGTGCTCGCGGCCGTGTTGGTGTGCAGCGTGCCGAAGACGAGGTGGCCGGTCTCCGCCGTCTCGATGGCGATGGCGACGGTTTCCAGATCGCGCATCTCGCCCACCAGCACGATGTCGGGATCCTCGCGGAGCGCGGCCCGCAGCGCGTTCTTGAACCCGCGCGTATGGGTGCCGATCTCACGCTGGTTGATCAGGCACTTCTTGTCCTTGTGCACGAACTCGACCGGGTCCTCGATGGTGATGAGGTGGTCGTCGCGGTTCTCGTTGATCCAGTCGACCATGGCGGCGAGCGTGGTGCTCTTGCCCGAGCCGGTGGGGCCGGTGACGACGACCAGGCCCTTGTCGAACTGGCAGAAGTCCATCACCGCTTTGGGAAGGTTCAGATCCTTCGCGGTCAGGATCTTCGAAGGGATCTGCCGAAAGACCGCGCCGACGCCGGCGAGATCGCGGAAGACGTTGCAGCGGAAGCGCGCGCGGCCGCCGAGCTCGTAGGCGAAGTCGGTGTCGTTCGACTCCTTGAACTCCTCCTGGTTCCTCTGCGGCATGATCGAGTGGGCGAAGCGGTTGAGCGTCTCGCCGTCGAGGACCGGGCGATTCGGCAGCGGCATGATGCTGCCGTCGACGCGGATCGACGGAGCCTTGTTCGCTTTGAGGTGCAGGTCGCTCGCCTTCATGTCGAGCATCTGGTGGAACAGCTCGTCCAGGTTCTTGGGCGCGCCTCCCCCGCTTCCGGCCGACACGGAGGGCGCGGCCGCGTGCGAGGGCACCGGCGTCGCCAGCTCCAGCGGCGCGTCCTCGGGCGGCGCGGGCTCGACCTTTGCGGTCAGCCCGCCTCCCGGCGCGGACTGCAGCGTGATGGCCACCGCGCCGAACGGACCTCGGTAGGTGTGGAAGCCGTCGCTGGTGTCGCCGCCGAGAACCTCCGCGAAGAGGCTGCGGATCTGATCTGCGCTCGCCGGCTTGCTGGAGACGGGGCGCGAGGCGCCGCCGGAGACCATCTCCACCGGCGCGCCGCTGCGGAAGACCAGCGCTTCGCCGCGCTGTTTGGACATGGCTTCGAGATACCGATCGAGGATGGCCAAGGCGAAACCCCCGCGGTTGCATCGCACGGGTCGGGAAACCGGGCAAGCGCGCGTGTCATGCTAGCTTGCCCGGCTTCCTCGGGAGGTTTGCATGATCGTGCTCCTTGCCGCGCTCCTGGCTGCGCCGGATGCGTCCGCGCTGCAGCGTCTGGCCCACGACTGGTACGCGTGGCGCGATCGCGCCGATCCGGTCGGCTCGAGCGACCAGGGTTTGCACACCTGGGACGGCGAGCTGTCGGACCCGTCCAAAGTGGCCGAGATGCGGGCGCACGTCGAGGCCGTGCTCGCGCAAGTGAAGGCGATCAACACCGAGGGTTTCTCCAAAGACGATCGCGTCGATGCGGCGCTCCTGCGCGCGCAACTGGAGCGCGAGTCGTTCTATGGGCGCGTTTTGCAGTTCGAGGAGACCAATCCGCTCGGGTACGTCGGCGAGTGCAGCTCGGCGATCTTTTCGCTCTTGAAAAAGGAGTACGCACCACAGCGCGTGCGCGCGCTCGCTGCCACCGAGCGCCTGCGGAAGATGCCGGCCTTCCTCGAGCAGGCGAAGAAGAATCTGGTGAGGCCGGTGCAGCTCTATGCGCGGGGCGGCGACGACCTCTACACCGGAAGCCTGATGACGATCGCGGGCGCTCTCTCGCCCGCCGAAAAAGCGGCGCTCATCGAAGCGCGCGATGCGGCGCTGGCGGCGCTGCACGGCTTCGCCGACTGGCTCGACCAGCGCATTCCGAAGATGGCGCCCTTTGCGCCGATGGGGCGAGCGCATTACGACGAGTACTTGAAGCACGTGCATCTGCTGCCGCTCGACGCCGACCAGGTGGCGATGCTCGGGCAGGCCGAGCTCAATCGCTACCGCGGACTCGAATCGCTGCTGGCGGATCCGTCGCTGGCGTCGCCCGATCCGTCGCGCGCGAAGAGCATTCCGAAGGATCAGCAGGCATTCCTCGCCGCCTACGAGAGCCGCGAGAAGGAAATGGTCGCTTTCCTGTTGTCGCGAAAGCTGGTCACTCTGCCGCCCTACTTGGGCCCGTTCACCATTCGCCAACTGCCCGAGGCCTTCAAGCCGACTTCGCCGGGCGGATTCATGAATGCGCCGGGTATCTATGAAAAGGATCCGGAGGGCTTCTTCTTCATTCCGACCTATAATCCTTTGAGCGGTAACTTCTATATCCGCGCTGCTATCGAAGATCCGCGCCCCATCCTCGGGCACGAGGGGATTCCAGGGCATTTCCTGCAACTATCGATCGCCAATCATTTGCCCGACGAAATCCGGCGGCAGCATGGCGACGGCGTCTTCGTCGAAGGCTGGGCGCTCTATACCGAAGAAATGCTCATGCGGCAGGGCTTCTATCCCGACAATTCGGCGGCGCAGGGGCAGGTGCTGCGCCTCTCGCGCTATCGCGCGGCGCGCATCGGCGTGGACGTGAACCTGCACACGGGGAAGTGGAGCTTCGAGGAGGCGGTGCGCTATTTCATGGAGGCGGGCGGGCTCGACCGCGAAGCGGCGGAGGGCGAGGCCGCGGGGGCCGCCGCCAGCCCGTTGCAGAAGATCACGTATATGACGGGTAAGTGGCAGATCATGGGATTGTTAGGACGCTATCGCGAGCGGAAGGGAAAGGATTTCCGTCTGGGTGCATTTCACGACGAATTGCTCTCCTATGGAAGCCTGCCGCTCTCGGTCATTGAATGGCTCATGCTCGACGACGCGCGGGATTTCGAGGCCGCGCAGCGTTAGCTGGGCGTGCCTTTCGCATACAGCACGAGGCCGGCGTAGATCGCACGGTGCACCGGCGTCGGAACGCCGCGCGCTTCTCCGCGCCGCACCACAGCGCCCGAGAGCCATTCCAGCTCCAGCGGGCGCGCACGCAGCAGATCCTGCGCCATCGACGAGAGCATCGCGGGTGCGAGGCCGTCGATCATCTTCATCTGCTGCTCGTGCAGGGCGGGGTCGAGCGCGATTCCTTCGGCGCGCGCCACGGCCGCCGATTCGCGCAGCGCATCGAGCAGCATCGCGCGCGTCGCTGGATGGTCGCGGACTGCGCCGATCGGCTTGCGCGTCAGCGCCGTCATTCCGGAGATCGCTGTCAGGAAGACGAACTTCTCCCAGGTGACGCGGCGGATGTCGTCGCTCGCCAGCGCCTCGACGCCGCCGGCCTTGAAGGCGTCGACCAGGGCCTGCACGCGCGCGGATCGCGAGCCGTCCAGCTCACCCAGCGTCACGCGCTGCAGCTTGCCGGTGTGCGCGATCACGCCGGGCTCGGCGATGACCGCGCCGATGTGCGTGACGCCGCCGATGACGTGCTCTTTGCCGACGGCCTTCACGAGCACGTCGTCCTTGTCGACTCCGTTCTGCAGCGAGACGACGATCGTTTGAGCTCCAACGATCGGCCGGATGGCTGCGGCCGCCGCCTCCAGATCCCAGAGCTTCACGCCGACGACAACGGCGTCGGCCGCGCCCGCCTGCGCCGGATCTTCCACCGCGCGCGCCGGTTGCACGTACGCATCTCCGAGCTCGCTCCTGACGCGCAGCCCGTTGCGCCGGATTGCGTCCAGATGAGCGCCGCGCGCGACGAAGGTGACTTCGTGTCCCGCCTGTACCAGCCGCGCGCCGTAATAGCCGCCGATGCCGCCGCTGCCCATCATCACGATCTTCATGCTGCGATTGATGCAGCAGGGTCGAGATCGTCGCAAATCAGAACGAGTTCGCAACGGCGGTGAGCCGTCTGCACGCATTCCGCGGAGGCCGAAGGGCCGGGGGGGTGGTACGGGGGGGCGGAGCCCCCCTGTACAGCGGAGCGGCGCAGCCGCGGAGCCCCAAAGAAGCCTGAAGCAGTTTCCTCGCTCAAAATCTCATCGGCCGCTGATGTACGTCTCCAGTTGCGAAATCAGGAACTGCTTGTCGTCGAGCATCAGCTGGATCACGTCGCGCATCGAGATGATCCCGACCACCTGGCCCTTCTCCTCGACGAGCAAGTGGCGCGTGTACTGCGTGCGCATCACCTCGCTGACGTCGGTCTCACTCGACTCGAGAGGAATGCGCGGCAGGTCGGTGCGCATCGCCTCGCTGATGGGCATCGCGCCGCTGTCGCCGGCGGCCATCACGCGCGCCACCATGTCGCGCTCGGTGACGATGCCCACGATGCGGCCGCCCTCCTTGACCGCGATGGCGCCGATCTTCTTGTCCCGCATCACCTTGGCCGCCTCGCGGCACGGCGTGGTGCCGTCCATCGCCACGACCTGTTTGGTGACGTGCCTCTCGATGGTCGCCATGCGCGCCTCCCCGGATGCGAAGTATAGGGAACCGCGTGGAACTCGAACAGCACCTGGCCCGGCTCGGTGCGCTCCTCGACATCGAGCGCGACGCCGAGAAGGAGCGCTTCGCCGAGGCGCGCAACCGGCTTTCCCTCGGCGAGCGCGAGGCGCGCGGGCTGGTGCTGACCGGCGTGGAAGCGGTAGAGCAGGGCGGGCTCGCGGGGCGCTCGCTGGTGACCTACGCGAGGCCGGGTGGAAGTGAGTTGGGCGGTTCTCTGATCGGCGTCGGGTCCATCGTGCGGGTGTTGCCGAAAAGGGAAACCTCCGACGACGCGCCGAGCGGAATCGTCGCCCGCAGGCAGCGCGCCCGCCTCTCGATCGCCTTCGACGACGCGCCGCCCGATTGGGCTCTCGATGGTCGCGTGATCCTCGAGCTGCAGCCGTCGTCGGCGACCTACGAGCGGCTCTCGGGCGCGGTTCACCGCATGCGCGAAGCGAAGCGCTGGCAGGCGGTGCTGCGAGGAGAGCCGCCGCGTTTCGAGGCACGGCCGCGCGAAGGAGGCGGCGAAATTCCACACCTGTTGAATTCCGAGCAGGCGGCCGCCCTGTCGCTGGCCGAGCGCGCGCAGGACCTCATGCTGGTGCACGGACCACCCGGAACCGGCAAGACCACCGTGCTGATCGAAGTGATCCGGCGCGCCGCGGCCCGAGGCGAAAGCGTGCTGGCGTCGGCGCCGTCGAATCTCGCCGTCGACAACCTCGTCGAGCGGCTGGTGGCGGCGGGGATCGATGCCGTGCGCCTCGGCCACCCGGCGCGCGTGCTCCCTTCGGTCGTCGAGCACACGCTCGATCAGCGCACCCGCGATCACGACCAGGCGCGCATCGCGGCGGATTTGGTGAAGGAGGCGTGGCGGCTCCGCGCCGATGCGCGCAAGAGCCGGCAGCGCCGCGGCCCCGGGCGCTTCAGCGACGCCCGCGCGGCCGAGCGCGAGGCGCGCAAGCTCCTGGCCGAGGCGCGCGAGCTGGAAGATCGCGCCGAGCTGGCGGTGCTCGAAAAAGCGCAGGTGATCTGCGCCACGCTGACGGGGCTGGAGTCGCGCGCCCTTCGCGACTGGGCGGCGCTGCAGCCGCGCGTCGCGCCCTTCGATCTCGCTGTCGTCGACGAGGCCACGCAAGCGGTCGAGCCGGCCGCCTATCTCGCGCTCCTGAAAGCGGGGCGGGCCGTCTTGGCGGGCGATCATCTGCAGCTTCCGCCGACGGTGATCTCGCCTGACGCGCAAGAGTTGTCCGTCTCGCTCTTCGAGCGCCTCGCCGCGGCGCAACCGCAAGCGATCGTCACGCTGGCCGAGCAGCACCGCATGAACGAGCAGATCATGCGCTACCCGTCGGAGGCGCTCTACGGCGGCAAGCTGCGCGCGCACCCGTCGGTCGCGCATCACGCCATCGACGGTGCGCCGTTGGAGCTGATCGACACCGCGGGCCGCGGCTTCGAGGAGGAAACGCCCACCGACAGCGAGTCGAAGTTCAACGCGGGCGAGGCAGAGCTGGCCGCGTCCGAAGTGCGCAAGCTGCTCGCGGCCGGCGTGCGTGCAGCGGACGTCGCGGTGATCTCGCCGTACGACGCGCAGGTGCAGAAGCTCCGCCAGTTGCTGGCCGAGGAGCCCGAGCTGGAGATCGACACGGTCGACGGCTTTCAGGGGCGCGAGAAGGAGGCGGTGATCGTCTCGCTGGTGCGTTCCAACGAAGCAGGCGAGCTGGGGTTCGTCGCCGACATCCGCCGCATCAACGTGGCGCTGACCCGCGCGCGCAAGAAGCTGATCGTCATCTTCGACAGCGCGACTCTGGCGCGCCATCCGTTCCACGCGGGCTTCGTGAAATATGCCGAATCGATCGGCGCCTGGCGCTCAGCGTGGGATCGCTGAGACCGCGGCCGCCACGCCCTCGACGACGCGGGCCATGCGCGCGTAGTCGAGCGTCTCGGGCGTGTCGAGCGCGGTGTGATAGCGCGGATTCCGGTACCAGGCGGTATCGGTGACCATCGCGGCCGGGATCCCTCGCAGCCAGTAGTTGCGGTGATCGGAATTTCCGATGCCGCGGATGGCTTCGGGCGCGTTGATCGACTCGACGGCGAGGCCGGTCGAGGCGACTCCGCGCTTCAGCGTCCGCACCAGCGAGAAGTCCTTCGGCCGCCCGACCACCACGATGTAGTCGCCCTGCGACGGATAGATTCGCTTCAGGGCCGGAAAGGGAAACTTCTGCGGCTCGCCGAAGCAGCCGATCATCTCGAGCACGATCATCGCGCGCACGGCTTCAGGCTGCAGCGAGCGGGCGTGCTCGGCGCTGCCCATGCCGCTCACCTCCTCGCGCGGATAGAAA
>WNFM01243023.1_pt4 | contig 13726 bp, 16 predicted proteins | sample 5400271 | NCBI WGS metagenome assembly WNFM01 (sample SAMN13153352, study PRJNA577476) | soil metagenome | isolation source: 60 cm saprolite on Douglas fir-dominated hillslope | place: USA:California | collected 2013-09-17 | reverse complement strand
ATGGCTCACAGCCGAAAATGAATTCGCAACTCGGGGGTTTGAGCAATGGCAGTCGAGATCAAAGAGACAACCGAGAGCGCCGTCGAGAACGCGGTCGAGAACGTGACGATGGGAGCCGACCTGGTGACCGGGGCAGCTGTGACCGTGGCTGAGAATGTCACCCGGGCGGTCAGCCACCCGGTACGCGAGGCTCGCAAGATCGAGCGCCGCGGCGCCGCCGCCAACAAGAGGTTCGGTCGTGACGTCGCGGACTTCGTCGAGGACACGACCGAGGGGATCGATGCGATCATGCCCGAGAAGGTCGCGCTGCTCGGCATCCACGCGATCAAGGATCGTGCGCGGCGCAAGGACCTGATGGGCGATATCGCCTACCGGACGCTCGAGCTCGTCAACGGAGGCCTCGAAGCCCACCCACACCCGCCCGGCGCGGCCTGCCAAGAGGGCCGGCCGCACCCTCAAGCGAACCGCCGGCAGCGCGACCACCGTTGCCGCCAAGAGCGCCCGGCGCGGCACGACCAGCGCCCGCCGGACCGAGAAGAAGCGCTAAAGAGAGATCCACCGATACCGGAAGAGCCGTGCTTCGCCAGGCGCGGCTCTTCTTCTCTTTCCGGGTTCGGCCGCGCCCTCCGCTAGCGTGAGCGCGTGAGCTCGCTCTTCCTGGCCTTCATCGCGATCTGCCTCCTCCTGGCTGTCACGCCCGGGCCGGACATGGCGCTCGTCACCAAGAACGCCCTCGCCCATGGCCCACGCGGTGTCCTCCTGACGACCACCGGGATCGCCGTCGCCCTCGTCCTCTGGGTCTCCGCCACCGCCTTTGGCGTGGCCGCCCTGCTGAAAGCCTCGGCGACGCTCTTCTACGCGCTGAAGGTGGTCGGCGGGGCGTACCTGGCCTACCTTGGCATCCGGGCCTGGCTCGCCAGCCGCGAGATGCCGGGCGACCTCCTGGCCGGCACCAAGGCCGCCCCGGCGGGCTCCATCCTCCGTCAGGGCCTGATCAGCGCCGGCACCAACCCGAAGCTGGGCGTCTTCTTCGTGACCTTCCTGCCCCAGTTCGTGGAGCCCCATCAGGCCCTGCTGCCGCAGCTGCTCCTGCTGGGCACGGTCTTCGCCTTCATCGGCTGGCTCTGGATGATCGTCTACGGTCTGCTCGTCGCCCGCGTCCGCGACATCATCACCGCCCCTCGAGTCCGGCAGTGGATGGACCGGGTCACCGGCGCGGTCCTGATCGGCCTCGGCGTCCGCCTGGCCTTCGACGGCGCCTAAGAGAAGTCTCTTCCCCGCTCGGGGGGGACCACCCCGCACCTATTCGGCGGCGGGGCCCCCGGGGAGTACCGGCGCAGCCGGGGAGGGGGTAAAGAAGCGGCCATTCACCCCTCTTAGCCGTCGGCCTTCGCAATCCCAATTTGTGAATGCAGCGGCCAGTGCTCGACTGCTCCATGACCCCCTCCCGGCCTTCGGCCGGACTCCCCCACCAAGTGGGGGAGAGACCTAACCCACCGGGCGGCGCACAGACCTAACCAACCGAGTGGCGGAGAGTCGCCCATAGCTACCCCCTCGCCGTCGCCCTGGTCACGACCTCCTGCAGCTCCGGCTCGGCGAGGAGGATCTTGCGCTCCAGCTCATCCTCCACCAGGTGGGCCTGCTCGAGCGAGACCTCGGGCGCCATCTCGACGACCACGTGGGCGGTGATCTTGCCATGGCGGGAGCTGAGCTCGACGTCCCGGCAGCGGAGAACCTCCGGCTGCTCGGCGACGATCTTCCGGACCCGGTCGGCGAGGTCGTTCTGGCTCGCCGTCACGTCACGGCCGGCGACCACGTCGGGCTCCAGCGGCTCGAGGTGAATGTCGACGCGGCTCGCTTCGGGCAGCTCCTCGCGCAGCTCGGCCTCGAGCTCCGAGGAGAGCTCCTCCGCCTCCTCCAGCTGCATCTGGCTGGGCAGCTTCGCGTGGAGGGTCAGGTGGAGCGAGCCGTCGCCCTCCTTTTCGATGGTCACGTTGTGGATGTCCCGGAAGGCGCCCAACCGGTTGGCGGCGGCGTGCACCCGCTCGACCAGGTTTGCCTGCTCCAGCTGGCCCTCCACCACGAGCACCAAGTCCACGTCGGGGAGCTGCCGTGCCACCGCCTGCTGGACCTGCTCGGTCAGCGTCTGCGCACCCTCGACGGACAGGGTTCGCCGGGTCGCGACCCGGGCGTCGCCGAGGAGCCGCCCGCCCGACCGGCGGACCCGGACCGCTCTCACCTCGCGGATGCCCTTCACGGCGGCGATCGCCGCCCGCAGCCCCGCCTCCGCACCGACCGGGGCCCGGTCCATCAGCTCGTCGCCGGCGTGGCGGAGGATCTGGACGGCGGTCACCCCGATGAGGGCCGCCACCAGCAGGGCCGCCACCGAGTCAGCCCAAGGGTAGCCGAGCCGCACGCCGACCAGCCCGGCGAGGACCCCGAGCGAGGAGAGGACGTCGGCGACCCGGTTCTGGGCGTCCGCGGTGAGGGCGTCGCTGCCCGCTGCCCGACCCGCCCAGCGGAGCACCACCGCCCGCCCGCCTTCGATCACCATGGCAGCGACGATCAGGGCCATTGCGTAGTCGGCGGCAGTGACGCCGGCGGCGTGACCGCCGAGCCGGCGGACGGCCTCCAGCGCGATGCCGCCGGCCGTGATCACGAGGAGGATCCCCTCCGTGTAGGCGGCCAGGTTCTCGACCCGGCCGTGGCCATAGAGGTGCTCGGCATCGGCCGGTCGCCGCGCGGTGCGGACAGCGACCAGAGCGAAGGCGGAGGCGACCACGTCGAGGCCCGAGTGGGCTGCTTCGCTGATGATTCCGAGGCTTCCGGTCAGCAGCCCGACCACGAGCTTGCCAAGGCAGATCACGGCTCCGATGAGCAGTGACCCGAGCGCGACCTGCTGAGCTCGTCGAATGGATTCCATGAAACCGGCCGGAGGGAAGCCTACCCGGCTGGTTCCGCTCCCACCCAGTCGAGGATCCGGTCCGCGATCTCCTCGCCCTTGTCCTCCTGGAGCATGTGGGAGGCGCCGGTGATGGTGTCCATCACGCCGTGGGCGCCCGGCAGCAGCCTTGCAAACTGCTGCCCGACCTCCGGCCGGAAGACCGGGTCGCCGTCGCTGAACATGACCAGGGCGGGGACCTGCCAGGTCCTGAGGCGGTCGCGCACCCGGAGCATCTCGTCGGCGCCGGGGTCTCCCTCCTTGATCGGTACCAGGAGCGGGAAGGCCGCGACGCCGGCCTTCGACTCGCGGGTCGGCCAGGGCGCCTCGTAGGCGGCCACGGTCGCGGCGTCGAGCTCGGTCGCGCAGCTGCTCTGCATCACCCTGCCGACCGGCATGTCGAGGCCGACCCGCTGGGCGAAGCTCCGCCAGTTCAGGAAGCCCTCGGTCGGCCAACCGTCACCCGGCGCGAAGAGGCCCGTGTTGAGGACCACCAGGCGTGCGAACCGGTCCCGCATCTCGGTCGCCACCCGCAGCCCGATCGGCCCGCCCCAGTCCTGCACCACGAGCGTGATGCCGCGCAGGTCGAGGTGCTCGATCAAGGCTTCGATCGACTTCGTGTGGCGGTCGTACGTGTACCAGGCCATGTCGGTCGGCTTGTCGGAGCGTCCGAAGCCGAGGTAATCGGGTGCGATGACCCGAAAGGCGGTCGCCAGGGTGGGGATCATCTTCCGGTAGAGATAGGACCAGTCGGGCTCGCCGTGGAGGAGCAGGATCGGGTCGCCGCCACCCTCGTCCAGGTAGTGCATCCGCATTCCCTCGACTTCCGTATAGTGCGGCTCGAAGGGATAGCCGGGAAGGTTCCCGAAGCGCTCGTCGGGGGTGCGGTAGATGTCCATTTCAGCCGTCGCGCTCCTCTCCCGGTTGGGTGGCGTTCGGGTCCGGCGTGGTCGCTTCGGGGTCGTCGAGGGTCGGGTCGAGCGCCATCTCCGCCACCATCCGGTGGCCGGCCATCAGGTAAGGGGAGACCGCCTGGTTGGCGCCGGCCAGCTCGAGACGGCGGATCGAGGCGGCGCGGCTGGCCCGGGCGACGATCCAAAGCCTCGGGTTCATGGCCCGCGCGATGAGCGTGATGTAGACGCTCCGTTCGTCGGAGTCGACCGCGCTGATCAGCGCCTTGGCATGCTCGATGCCGGCCTCCTTCAGCACCTCCTCGCTGGCCGCGTCGGCCTCGATGTGGAGGCGGTCCTCCTCGCGCAGCCGTTCGATCGCCTCGCGGTTGTTGTCGATGACGACGTACCGGTGCCCGGAGGTCTCGAACTCGCTGACGACCTGGGTGCCGATCCGGCCGTAGCCGCAGACGATGAAGTGGTCGCGCAGCTCTCTGACCTTCCTCTCCAACCGGCGGACCCTCCTGAACTCGAGGAAATGACCTTCGCTGAGTGTCTCCGCGAAGACGCCGAAGGCGTAGAGCATCGTACCCACCCCGCCGACGATGAGGACCGACGTGAACAGCCGCCCGGGGGTATCGAGTGGGTGCACCTCGGTGAAGCCCACCGTCGAGATGGTGATGATCGTCATATAGAAGGAGTCGAGCAGGCCCCAGTGCTCCACGACGCCGTAGCCGGCGGTCCCGAAGAGGATGAAGAAGCCGAGCAGGACCGCCGGCAGGCGGAAGCGGGCGACGGGGTTCTCGACGCCGGCCCGGACCACCTGGTCAGACCCCCAGGTATGCCTTGCGGACGCCGGGGTCGGCGCGCAGCTCGGCCGCCGGGCCGGCGAGCACGATGTGGCCGTTCTCGAGCACGTAGCCGCGGTCGGCGGCCTCCAGTGCGACCAGCACATCCTGCTCCACCAGCAGCAGCGAGGTGCCGTCCCGGTGGATCTCGCGGGCGACCTCGATCAGCCGCTCGACGACCTTGGGGGCCAGGCCGAGCGACAGCTCGTCGATCATCAACAGCCTGGGCCGCGCCATCAGCCCGCGGCCGATGGCGACCATCTGCTGTTCGCCGCCGGAGAGGTTGCCGGCGTCGCGGCCCAGCTTGTCGGCGAGGGCTGGAAAGTAGCCGGTGATCCGTCCGATGTCGGCTCGGATCTCGCGGTCACGGCGCAGGTAGGCACCGAGCAGCAGGTTGCGGGCCACAGTCAGGGTGCCGAACAGGCGCCGGCCCTGGGGGACGTGCGCGAGGCCGGCCTTGACGACCTCCTCGGGCCGCACGTTGGTGATGTCGCGCCCGGCGAAGAGGACCGTCCCCGAGGTCGCCCTTACCAGCCCGCTGAGCGTCCCCAGGAGGGTGGACTTGCCGGCCCCGTTGGCTCCGATCATGGCCACCAGCTCACCCTCGAAGATGTCGAGGTCGATCCCGAAGAGGACCGGGCCGGCGCCGAAGCCGGAGGTCAGGCCGCGGACGCTGAGAAGCGGCTCAGCCCTGCTGCTGGCGGGCATATCGTTCTCCCAGGTAGGCCTCGATCACCCGGCGGTCGCGGAGCACCTCGCGCGGCACCCCCTCCGCCAGCACCTTGCCGAAGTGGAGCACGATCGCGCGGTCGCAGACGCCGACGATCACCCGCATCACGTGCTCGATCAGGACGATCGTCACGCCGGTTGCGTGGACGGCCCGGACCATCTCCAGCGCCTCGTCCACCTCGACCGGGTTGAGCCCGGCCATGACCTCGTCGAGTAGCAACAGCCGAGGCCTGGTCGCGACCGCGCGCGCCACCTCCAGGCGCTTGCGGTCGGGGATCGTGAGCGTGGTGACCGGGAGCGTCGCCTTGGCCGCCAGGCCGACCAGGTCGAGCACCTCGTCGGCGCGCTGGAAGGCAAGCTTGGGAGGCAGGTGCGCCTCAGCACTCCCGAAGAGGGCGCCCACCGCGGCGTTCTCGCGGACCGTCATCGAGGCGAATGGCTTGACGACCTGGAAGGTGCGACCGATGCCGAGCGATGCGATCCGGTGCGGCGGCCGGCCGGAGATCGACTCGCCGCGCCAGCGGATGTCACCGGCGTCGGGGCGATAGACCCCGCTGATGCAGTTGAGAAGGGTCGTCTTGCCGGCGCCGTTGGGCCCGATGATGCCGAGGATCTCGCCCTCGGCACAGCTGAAGCTGACGCCGTCGAGCGCGGCCACGCCGCCGAAGCGCTTGGTGAGGCCGCTCAGCTCCAGCTGGGCTGTCGCGACCGCGCTCACACCGACGTCTCCCGCAGCGAGCGACGCAGATAGGCGAGTGAGAGGCGGCTCTGGCCGCCGAAGAAGTCGACCACGCCGCGGGGGACGAAGACCACGACGACGACCAGCAGGAGGCCGAGGATCACCTGGGCGAGGACCGGGCGGGCGTCGCTGGGGACGAAGGGGATGTCGGCCGAGATGGGTAGGCTCCCCGAGAGGAACTGGATCAGCAGCTGGAGGAGGACGGCGCCCAGGACGGGGCCGAAGAGGGTGCCGGCGCCACCGATCAGGGCCATCAGGATCATCTGGATGTTGTATTCGATCGGGAACACGTTCTCCTGGTTGATGAAGACGTTCCACTGGGCGAAGATCCCGCCCGCCAGCCCGGTCAGAGCGGCCGCGAGCGCGAATGCGGCCACCTTGTAGGCGGTCGTCGGGACACCCAGCACGGCGGCCGCCTCCTCGTTCTCCCGGATCGCGATCAGGCCGTAGCCGAAGCGGCTGTGGAGGACCCACCAGGTGACCGCCACCGCCAGCACGGCGGCCCCGACCATCAGGTAGAAGTAGGTGATGTCGCGGCCGACGATGGGCAGGAACAAACCGGTCGAGCCCCCGAAGAGCGGCTGGCCGCGGAAGTCGACGTTCTGGACCACCTCGCCGACGGCGACGCCGGTTCCCAGGCTCGCGACCGCGAAATAGTGGCCGCGGAGCCGGAGCAGGGGGACGCCGATCAGCGTCGCGAAGGCGGCCGAGGCGACCGGGGCTGCGGGCAGGGCGGCGAAGAACGGCCACTTCGCCTTCGCGATCAGCATCCCCGCCGTGTAGGCGCCGATCCCGAAGAAGGCGACGTTGCCGAAAGCCGAGTAGCCGGTCAGCCCGCCGATGATGTTCCAGGCCGAAGCCATCACCGCGAACATCGCGATGATGGTCGCGATCCGGAACCAGAGGCGGTCCGCGAGGAGCGGTATGCCGGCTGCCTGGGCGGCGTCGGTCGAGGTCAGCGGGGCGACGATCGCGTACGCGAAGAGCGCCGCGCCGGCGACCAGGAAGATGCGCCGCCAGCGACGCCCCGCGGCGTCGGGACGGGTCGTGAAGGCCGACGACTCCGGCGCGACCGTCATGGCCGGCGGCCCAGGAGACCCTGCGGGCGGGTTACGAGGACGAGGACGAGGAGGCCGAAGGCGATCGCGTTGGCGTAGACGGACCCCGAGCCGGGGATCGACTGGGCGAATACCTCGACCAGGCCGAAGAGCAGGCCGCCGACGACGGTTGCGCTGACGCGTCCCAGCCCGCCCAGGATCACGACCACGAACGCCTGCAGGGTGTAGGGCTCGCCGGCGGTCGCCGCCACACCCGCGCAGGCGGCGCCGATCGCGAAGGTCAGCGCGTAGGTGTGGCGGAGGTCGATGCCCATCAGCTGGGCGGCGTCGCGGTCGGCGCCGACGGCCTGAATGGCGAGCCCGGTCCGGGTCCGGCCGAGGATGAGCGCGAGGATCCCGGCGAAGAGGAGGGCGATGACGAGCGACGCCAGGCGGGTGTAGGGGATCACCAGCGGCCCGAGGCTCAGGCCGGCCCCCGCGTAGCTGGGGGTGACCGAGCGGAAGTCGGACTTGAAGAGGAAGAGGAGCAGGTTGATGATCACCAGGTTCACGCCGAAGGTGAGCAGGAAGGTGAAGAGGAGGGGCGCGCGAATGATGCGGTTGATCAACAGCCGCTGGAGCGCGTAGCCGAGCCCGAAAAGCAGCAGCGCGTCGAGCGGCAGGCTCAGGAAGGGGTCGAGCCCATAGGCGCTGAAGAGCTTCCAGGTCAGGTAGGCGCCGACGATCACGAGCGCCCCGTGGGCGAGGTTGACGATGTTCAGCACTCCCCAGACGAGGCCGAAGCCGATGCCGACGGCGACGTAGACACCGCCGATCAGAAGGCCCAACACGACCAGCTGGACGAGGTAGGCCAAACCTGAACCTACCTTCGCCCTACTGTCGCGTCACTTTCAGCGCTGGTCCCAGCTCGGCGTCGGGTACTTCGGCTGCGCGTCCGCCACCTCGGGCGGGTAGACGGTGTGGTGCACGCCGCCCTGGATCTGCTCGACGACCATCGGCTTGTAGATGTTGAGGCCGCGGTTGTCGAACTTGACCTGGCCGAAGAAGGTGGTCACGTCCAGCTTGGCGAGGGCGTCGCGGACCTTCTTGGGATCGGTCGACTTGGCGTTCTCGATCGCGCGCTGGAAGGCGAGGCAGGCCGCCGTCGACTCGGCCACGTGGTAGTCCGGGTCGCCGACGCCGGGGTACTTCTTGTGGTAGGCGTCGACGTAGTCCTTGACGGACAGGTAGAAGGCCGGCTTGTACTTGACCTGAGGCGTCCACTGGGACCCGTCGTAGACGTAGTCGGCGTCCTTCCCGAGCGCGTTGATGAAGTCGGGCGTCGACGGTCCAACCGAGTAGCCGAAGATCTTCGCGTTCAGCTGCTGCTCCTTGGCGGCCTTGTTGATCGCGATCGCCTCCTGCAGGTGGCCGGAGTTGAGCACGATGTCAGGTGACGCGGCCTTGGCGGCCTGAACCTCGGCGACCAGGTTGGTGGCGCCGTTCTTGTACTTCTTGTAGAGGACGACCTGCATCCCCTTGGTGGGCGCGTACTGGTTGATCGCGTCGGCGACCTCGAGGCTGAAGTTGTCGTCGGCGCTGAGCATCGCGACCTTGGTCGGCTTGGGGTTCAGGGTGGCGGCCATGTCGATGACGCCCTGCAGGTACTTGTTGGCCGGGCTGAGGACGCCGAAGGTGTACTGGTAGCCCTGGTTGAAGATCGACTGGGCGGCGCCGTTGGCCTCGACCATCGGGATCTGGTTCTTCTCGGCGATGGCGGCGTCGGTGGCCGTCGCCGCCGAACCATAGGGCCCGAGCAGGAACTGGGCCTTATCCTCCGTGATCAGCTTCTGCATCAGCACCGCCGACTGGTTGGCGTTGCTGGTGTCGTCGTAGTACTTGATCTTGACCGGGTGCTTGACGCCCGCGATGTTGATGCCGCCCTGCTGGTTGATCCAGTCCGCCCAGAGGTCGTAGCCCTGCTGGGTCAGCGTGGACTCCTTGGTGAGCGAACCGGTCAGTCCGAGGGGTGCGCCGAAGGTGATCGCCTCTCCCGTCGTGGTGGCGCCACCACCGGAACCGGAGCCCCCGCAGGCGAAAGTGACCAGTGCCGCGACCGCCAGTACGCAAACCCGTCGTCCAATCATGGAATCCAGAATAAGGCGGGGCGGGAGTTCAGGCGCGGGCGAGCGTCCTACCGACCAGCCGGACCAGGTCCGCCTCGCTCCCGGAACGGTTCTCGAGGTTCACCTGGAACAGCGTCAGGACGTCCTCCGGCTGACGCTGCCGCGTCGAGGCCGCGTCCGGGGAGACTCCGGCCCGGACGGATTCGAGCGCGGGCAGCTGCTCGACCCTGATCTGCGCCAGCTCGAGCCTCCGGCGGGCGTCCTTGGAGAGCTCTGCGACCGCGGCCTCGACCAGCGCCCGGAAGCGGCCTGGGTCCACGCGGACCGGCGCCGGACGCTTGCGGGACAGCAGCGCCGCGCGCCGGAAGGCGTCGTCGCTGGCGGCCGGCATCGCTGTGTAGCGGCTGATGCAGCCGAGCAGCCACCACGCCTCGGCGTCCTTCGGCTGCCGCTCGCAGGCGGCCTGCGCGGCCTCCAGCGCGTGGTGCATCTCGCCGGCCTCGTAGAGGGACCGAGCCTTCTGTAGGAGGTCCATGGGCGCGGCTACTCTAGCTCACAGTCCGATGAGGCTGTTCAGATCGCAACCCCGCATCGCGCTCGCCGGCGCCGATGAGGCGGCGGCCATCGCGGGGCTCTATTCGCGGGCCTGGGAACCCCTCCGCGGCAAGCTCGACGAGCGCCTGATCGCCGACCAGACGCCCGGTCCGGAAGAGGTTGCCGCCTGGCTCAAGGGCGGCTTCGAGGTCTTCACCGCCGCCCTCGACGGCCTCCTCGTGGGCGTGGTGCGCTGCAGCTTCCCGACCGGCACCTGCCTGGTCGACCGGATGGCTGTTGACCCCGAGCGCAGCAACAGCGGCATCGGCCGGGCGCTCGCCGAGCACGCCATCTCCCGCGCTCGCCGGGCCGGGGTCACCAAGGTGTGGGTCCAGGCGACGCCCAAGCTGGAGGAGCTGGTCAACCTCTATCGCTCGCTCGGCTTCCGCGAGTCGGCCCACCTTCGCGCCCACTATTGGGGCGAGGATGTGACCCTGATGGAGCTGCCGCTTTGACACCCGTGATCCGGACGGAGCGGCTGATCGTGCGATGTGTGCAGGAATCCGACGTGCCGGCGCTGGTGCGCTTCTTCGACGTGAACCGCGAGCACATGGCTCCCTGGGAGCCGCCGCGGCCACCCGACTTCCACACCGAGCAGTTCTGGCGCCTCCAGGTCGGCCGCCACCGCCGTGCCTTCGAGACCGGGAGCGCGGTGATGCTCTTCATGTTCGCCAGGGAGCAGCCGGACGAGGTGATCGGGCAGATCTCCTACACCTCGATCGTGCGCGGGCCCGCCGACATGTGCATGCTCGGCTACGCGCTCGCCGAGAGCGCGCAGGGCAACGGCTACATGCACGAGGCGCTGCTGGCAACCAACGCGTACGTCTTCAAGCAGCTGAACATGCACCGCGTCATGGCCAACTTCATGCCGCACAACACCCGCAGCAACGCCGTCCTGCGCCGGCTCGGCTTCGCCGTCGAGGGCTATGCGCGCGACTACCTCTACGTCAACGGCGCCTGGCGGGACCATGTGCTGACGTCGCTCACCAACCACGACTGGACGCCCCTCGACTGACGGGCGGCCGACGTTCGGACCATCGGGCTGCGGTCGGGGGAAAAGAGAAACGGCACGCGCTGCGTGCCGTCCCCCCATCCCCCCTCCCTGCGCTGGGGTAGCAGCTGATGGTCAGAGGCGCTCGACCGCGGCGGCCGCGCCGGCCGCCGCGGCGGCCGCGCCGGCCGCGCCGACGTCTCCCCGGACGACCCGCGCCGACTGGCGATGGCGATCAGCCATCAGGGCATTGGCGAGCTCGCTTGTCTGGGGACCGTACATCGGTGCCTCTCTTTCCTACCGGTTGACTTCCCGCGTCGGGGATGCCAGGAAGGCTAGGTCGGTCCCGCGCTCTCGCCTATGCCACGCGCCACCGATCGACGTTGTCGTTCGTCACACCGCCGCATCACGACACCAGTCCCCGCCGCCGCAGCTGTTCCGGCTTGAGCACCGTGATCGTCCCCCGTGTCTGGCTGATGTAGCCGAGCTCCACGAACCGGTGGAGGGCGCGGTTGACGTTCTCGCGGCTCGCCCCGACCATCCCGGCCAGCGTGCGTTGGGAGAGCGGGATCCTGATCACGACACCCTCGGCGACGCGCTCGCCGCGGCTCGCGGCAAGGTCGAGCAGCCGCTGGGCGACGCGCCCTGGGATGTCGAGGAAGGCGACCTCCGCCATCGCCCGGTCCTTGCGCTGGATGTAGGCGATGAGCGCCGAGATCATCCGAAGCAGGAGGGGCGGGTGCGCCAGCAGGAAGGCAACCACGGCGTCGCGGGCGAGCAGCGCGCACTCGGTCGGCTCGAGGGCGATCGCGTCGGCGCTGCGCTCACCGTCGGGCTCGAACAGCGACAGCTCCCCGAACACCTCGCCCGGACCGACCACCGCGAAGACGATCTCGCTGCCGGCGGCGGCAACCCGCACGATCTTCACCTGCCCGGACTTCACCAGGTAGAGATGCGAGCCGGGGTCGCCCTCCCGGAAGACGTGCTCGTCCTTGGCGTAGCGCCGCGTGCGGGCCGCCGCTCGGAGCGGTTCCAGCTCGGCCGCCTCGACGCCCTCGAAGAGCGGCGCCTGGGCGAGCAGCTGGATGTCGTCCATGCGGCTCTCTAATGCCCGCTAACCGCCGGCGGGGCCTCCTTCGAGGCCGGGCTTGGTCATCTTGGCGGGGTCGAGGACCTTGGTCAGCGTCTGCTCGTCGACGCCCTTCTCGCGGGCCAGCTCGCGGATCGTCTTGCCCGTCCGTCCAGCCTCTTTGGCGATCTTGGCAGCCTCGTCGTAGCCGAGGACGGGCGCCAGTGCGGTCGCCAGCATGAGGCCCTTCTCGACCATCTCCGGGCCGCGGGTGGTCGCCTCGATGCCGTCGACGCAGCGGGTGGCGAAGTTGGCCGCCGAGCGGGCCAGCAGGGAGATCGACTCCAGGCTCGCGACCCCCGCCAGGGGCAGCATCACGTTGAGCTCGAAAAAGCTTCCCGACTGGCCGCACAGGGTCACCGTGGTGTCGTTGCCGATAACCCGGGCGCAGGCCATGGTGAGCGACTCGATGATCACCGGGTTGACCTTGCCGGGCATGATGCTGCTGCCTGGCTGCACTTCCGGCAGGAGCAGCTCGCCGATCCCGGTGCGGGGTCCGCTGCCCATCAGCCGGATGTCGCCGCCGATCTTCCAGAGGCTGACCGCGATCGTCTTCAGGTGACCGTGGGCGGAGACCTGCGTATCCTGCGTCGCCTGGGCGTGGAAGTGGTTGGAGGTCTCGCGGACCTTCACACCGGTCCATTTCTGGAGCAGCTGGAGGGCCAGCCCGGCGAAGTCGGGGTGGGCGTTGATCCCGGTGCCGACGGCGGTGCCGCCGAGGGCGACCTCACGCAGCTCGGCGAGCGCCAGCTCGGACCTCCGGACTCCCTCCTCGACCTGGCCCGCGTAGCCGCTGAACTCCTGGCCGAGACGGATCGGTGTCGCGTCCTGGATGTGGGTGCGCCCGGTCTTGATGATCGGCATGAACTGCTTCGCCTTCCGCGCCAGGGACGTCCGGAGCTGGCGAAGGGCCGGCAGCAGGTCCTCCTGGATCGCCATCGCGCAGGCGAGGTTGATGGCGGTCGGGATCACGTCGTTGGAGGACTGGCAGCGGTTGACGTGGTCGTTCGGGTGGACCTTGAGGCCCGCCTTCTCGGCCTTGGGACCAAGGATCTGGTTGGCGCGGTTGGCGATCACCTCGTTGGCGTTGGTGTTGGTGGAGGTGCCCGAACCGGTCTGGTACACGTCGATCGGAAACTCGTCGTCCCACTTGCCGTCCGCCACCTCGTCGGCGGCCTGGACGATCGCTGCCACCATCTCGATGGGAACCAGGCCGAGCTCGCCGTTGACCTCGACGGCCGCCTTCTTGATCAGGCCGAGGGCGCGGATGAAGCGGCGCGGGAAGCGGGTCCCGGAGATCGGGAAGTTCTGGACCGCCCGCATCGTGGACGCGCCGTAGAGCGCGTCGGCGGGGACTTCCATCTCGCCCATCGAGTCTTTGACAGTTCGCGTTCCTGGCATCGAGGAGAAAGTCTAGGTTGAACCCTCAGACGGCCGTTCGCGCCGCGGTTATCGACTGGCATGCAAGCCCTGCTAACGCCGCCACCGCCGACTCCAATTCTTCACCACGAAGTCACAAAGTATCGATGGCGCTTGCTGGGCGCCACATGTGGCCGATGAAAATTGGGGCCCTGGTCGCTCCTCGTCGCCCCTTCCCCGGCTTCGCCGGTACTCCCCCGCCAAGCGGGGGAGAGATTTTTCAACCCAGCCTTTAGCGTCTCTCCCCCACTTGGTGGGGGAGTCCGGCCGCAGGCCGGGAGGG
>WNFM01232235.1_pt3 | contig 13732 bp, 10 predicted proteins | sample 5400271 | NCBI WGS metagenome assembly WNFM01 (sample SAMN13153352, study PRJNA577476) | soil metagenome | isolation source: 60 cm saprolite on Douglas fir-dominated hillslope | place: USA:California | collected 2013-09-17 | reverse complement strand
CGCGAACGACCCCCCTTCGCTCGCGCAACTGCGCGAGCTCGAACGGCGGATGAAGAGGTGGGTGTTAGTCGTTAGCGTTTAGTAATCCGCCGAGGACACGCTCGAATCGCACGGCTCGAAGGGGCGACCAACTACGGCGGTCGTCATTCAGGGTTTTGTTACCGGCTCCAAGGGCTACGCGGTCCTGATCCGCTACGCCGCCAGCTCCGCCTTGCGCGATGGCTGTGCGAACACCCGCAGCGCGAGCGGGATCGTCGTCACCGCGCCGATCATCAGCAGCGTCCGTCCGACCGCGCGACGCTCGTCGTCGCTCAGCTTGCCGGCGGCCAGCAGGCCGATGCCCGCGCCGAGCATGCCGCGCGTGGCGGCTATCAGGAATATGTCGGACAAGTTCAGTTGGCGTTCCCGCATCGTCGGCATTAGATCCTCCTCGAAGCTGATCCGTCCAAGGGCACCACGTGGCTCTCGAGAACCGCCTGCATCTGGCGTACCATGACCAATGGTGATGCGCTATCGAACTCCGGCCCGAAGCGAGTAAACTCCCCGACCATGTCCGACCCCTTGTCGCGCCGCCACTGGCTTGGACTTGTTACCACGGCTTCACTCGGGTCCGGCCTCGTGGGTGCGAACCACGCCAGGGCCGACACCGTCGACCAGGCCGCCGCGCCAGACGTGAGCGCCGGCGCGCGCGTCTACAACGTCCGGGACCACGGCGCGAAGGGGGACGGCGTCACAGTCGACACCGCGGCAGTCCAGGCCGCGATCGACGCCTGCCACCGCGACGGCGGCGGCACCGTGCTGGTCCCGGCGGGGGTATTCCACATCGGCACAGTCGAGTTGAAGAGCAACGTCACGCTGCACTTGTCGGCCGCGGGAACGCTGCTCGGCAGCGCCGACGGCAAGCAGTATCACGCCGTCGACGCGATCCCGCTTCGCGGGGACTCCACCCTGGGCGACGGGAACTGGGCGTTGATCTTCGCCGTCGACGCGAGGAACATCGCGATCGAAGGCCCGGGCCTGATCGACGGCCAGGGGCTGCAGTTCCACTCCCCCACGCGCGGGGTGCCGCCCCCGAGCGGCCTCGGCGGCAACAGCCGGCCGTACCATCTGCTCTTTCACCGCTGCGAACGCGTGCGGGTCCAGAACGTCCGCCTCTTCCAGAGCGCGTATCACAGCGTCCGCGTGATCCAGAGCAAGTACGTCCAGATGGACGGCCTTCACATCTACAACCGCGTCAACAACAACAACGACGGCTTTCACTTCATCAGCTGCGAATTCGTCACCGTCAGCAACTGCATCGTCCAGGCGCAGGACGACGGGTGCGCGCTCTTCGGCAGCTGCAAGCAGATCGCCGTCACCAACTGCACGTTCAGCACGCGGTGGTCGGTGTTCCGTTTCGGGGGAGGCGAGGCCGAGAACGTCACGGTCTCGAACTGCGTGCTGCACCAGGTTTATGGATGCCCCATCAAGTTCCACGGCAGCCAGGGATCGCGCTTCGAGCACATGTCCTTTTCGAATCTGATCCTGCAGGATGTGACCGGCCCGATCAGCATCAGCGTCGGCGCGGCGGCGCGGTCGGACCCCGAGCCGAACGCGCGTCCGGGGATCGTCCGGGATATCGCGTTCAGCAACATCCATGGCACCGTCACCACCGATCCGCCGCAGCTCGCGGACGTGCCGTTCCCGAGCCAGATCAGGCCGGGCGAGGGGCACTCGTGCATCACGCTCAACGCGGTCGGCGGCGCCGTCCTGGAGAGGATTTCGTTCGACAACATCCACCTGACGTTCGGCGGCGGCGGCACCGCGGAAGACGCGGCACGACGGGATCTGCCGGAAGTCGCCGGGGAGTACTTCATGCTGGGGCCGATGCCGGCCTACGGGTTGTACGCGCGCAACGCGCGTGGGGTCACGCTGCAGAACGTGCGGTTCGAGGTCGCCCAGCCGGACCTGCGTCCGGCGCTGATCCTCGATCGCGTCGAGGACGTGGCCATCAACGGCTTCAGCGTCCAGGGCAACCCGCAGGCGGAGTCGGTCCTGCGTTTCATCGACTCGAAGCAGATCCTGTTGACGGCCAGCCGCCTGTTGACGCGCGCCGCCGCCTTTCTTCAGCTCGAGGGTGGAGCCAATGACGGCATCACGATTGATGGCGGAGACATCGCGAAGGCGGCCGCTCCGCTGGCGTTCAAGAACGGCGCGACGAAGCAGGCCGTGAAGCTGCGCGCATGAGCCGGCGGGTCGCGACACACTCGTCGAGGTCGACCGTCTTGTCGGGACAGCCGCGCATGTAGCTCTGCCCGGATTCGAGGCCATTGCTGCCGTACACCGTCCCCGTCGTCACCTGGGCGGAGACCCTCGCTCTCACGATCATCAACCTCCCAACCCAACCCGAGCGTTTCCGGGCCGCGAAACGGGCGTCGACCTGGCGGATGGTATACCGTACGCTAGACTTCCGCATGCACTTTTCCAGACAGGTACTGGCCGTGGCGGCAGCCGCCGCGCTCGTGGTCTCGACCCACGCGCAGGACGCGCCGAAGACGAATAAACCCGAGTCCCCCAAGCAATTCAAGGCGCTCAAGTACCGGAACGTCGGCCCCGCCGCCGGCGGCCGCGTGTCGCGCGCGAGCGGGGTCGCGGGCAACCCGCTGATCTATTACGCCGCCACCGCCTCCGGCGGCGTCTGGATGTCGGCCGACGGGGGCACGACCTGGAAATCGGTGTTCGACGACCAGCCGATCTCGTCGATCGGCTCGATCGCGGTGGCGCCGAGCGACCCCAACGTCGTGTATGTCGGATCGGGCGAGGCCAACATCCGCGGGAATGTCGCGGCGGGCAACGGCATCTACAAGTCGCTTGACGGCGGCAAGTCCTGGACGCACGTGTGGGATCAGGAAGGCCAGATCGGGACGATGGTCGTACACCCGAAGAACGCGGACATCGCGTACGCCGCGGTGCTCGGCCACGCGTTCGGGGCCAACCCCGAGCGCGGCGTCTACCGCACGCGCGACGGCGGCAAGAGCTGGCAGCAGGTGCTGAAGAAAGACAACGACACCGGCGCCTCGGACGTCGCCCTGGATCCCTCCAACCCGAATATCGTCTTCGCCGGCCTCTGGCAGGCGCGGCGGTTTCCCTGGGACCTGCAGAGCGGCGGCCCCGGTGGCGGCCTCTACATGTCGCGCGACGGCGGCGACACCTGGACACAGCTCAAGGAACATGGCCTGCCCGAGGGTATCTGGGGAAAGATCGGCGTGGCCGTCGCCCCCTCCGACGGGCGCCGCGTCTATGCGCTCATCGAAGCGGAAAAGGGCGGGCTGTTCCGATCGGACGATGGGGGCGAGAGCTGGGACCTGGTCAGCGCGAGCCGCGCGTTGCGCCAGCGCGCCTGGTACTACTCGACCATCGCGGTGCACCCGTCAAACCCGAACGAAGTCTGGTTCCCGCAGGTCCCGATGCTGAAGACGATCGACGGGGGCAAAACGATCCAGTACGTGAAGGGGCTGCCGCACGGCGACAACCACGACCTGTGGATCGACCCGTCGGATCCGAAGCGGATGATCGCCGCCAACGACGGCGGCGTGCACATCAGCCGCAACGGCGGCTCGACCTGGTTCACGCCGCCCCTGCCGATCTCGCAGTTCTACCACGTCGCGGCCGACGGCCGCCGTCCCTATTGGGTGGCCGGCGCGATGCAGGATCTGGGCACGGCGCAGGGGCCGAGCGACAGCCTCGCGGGCGGCATTCACGTCACCGACTGGCACGACGTCGGCGGCGGCGAGGCGGGCCACGTCTACTCCGACCCCAGCGATCCGAACATCGTCTACGCGGGCGAATATCTCGGCATCATCACGCGCTACGACTACCGGACGAAGGAATCGCGGAACGTCAGCGCCTGGCCGGAAAATCCCTCGGGCAAGGGCGGCGAGGACATGAAGTACCGCTTCCAGTGGACGGCGCCGATCACCGGCTCGCCGTTCGATCCGAAGGTCGTCTACCACGGCGCGCAGGTCATTTTCCGGACGCGGGACGGCGGACAGACGTGGGACGCCGTCAGCCCGGATCTCACCCGCAACGACAAGTCCAAGCAGAAGTGGGCGGGCGGGCCGATCACCGGGGACAACACGGGCGTCGAGACCTACGACACGGTCTTCGCGATCGCGGAGTCGCCGAAACAGAAGGGCCTCATCTGGGCCGGCAGCGACGATGGTCTGGTGCACGTGACGACCGATGACGGCAGGAACTGGAAGGACGTCACGTCCGCGATGACCGGCCTTCCCGAATGGAGCACGGTCAGCCTCATCGAGCCGTCGCCCTTCGACGCCGGCACGGCCTATGTCGTCGTCGACGCGCATCGCCTCGACAACGTGCGCCCCTATTTGTTCAAGACGAGCGACCTGGGCAAGACCTGGACGCGGCTCGACGGCTCCCTCCCGGGGAACGTGTACCTGCACTCGGTGCGGGAAGATCCCAAGAAGCGCGGGCAGCTGTACCTCGGCACCGAACGCGGGGTGATGTTCTCCACCGACGACGGACACACGTGGAAGCCCTTGCAGCTGAACCTGCCGACCGTGGCGGTCCACGACCTGATCGTGAAGGACGACAACCTGGTAGTGGCCACGCACGGACGGTCGCTCTGGATCCTGGACGACCTGGCGGCGATCCGGGATTATACGGACGCGATCGGGTCCGAGCCGGCGCACCTGTTCGCGCCGGGCGCCGCCACACGGTGGCGGTACGGCTCGAACAACTGGGGCACGCGCGGCGCGTTCTCGAATCCCCCGCACGGCGCGACGATCTATTACGCCCTAAAAGACGAGGAGAAAGGCGAGCTGAAGATCGAGATTCTCGACAGCCAGAATCGCGTGGCGCGCACGCTGAGCAGCACGGCCCCCGAGCCGATGGGCAGCGACGACAACGAAGATCCGGAGGATTTCAAGAACGAGGCGCTGAAGCGCGACGCCGGCATCCAGCGTGCGGTCTGGGATCTGAACTATGAGGGGGCCCGCAAGATCAAGAACGCGCGGATCGACACGGGCGATCCGCACAGGGGTCCGCGGGTGCCGCCCGGAACCTACACGGTGCGGCTGACCGCCGGCGGCAGGACGCTCACGGCGCCGCTGAAGGTCCTGCCCGATCCCCGCGGCGACCTCCCGCAGGCGGATCTCGACGCGCAGGCGGCGTTCGCCATCCGCATCCGCGACGACGTGTCGAAGCTGACCGACGTCGTCAACGAGCTGCGGTCGGTGCAGGAGCAGCTCAAGGCGCGCAACGCCGCGCTCGCGCCCCGCAAGACCGACGCCGGCGTCGCGGATCTCATCGGCGAGTCGGATGCGGCGATCAAATCGGCGTTCGTCATCGAGGACAAGCTGCACAACCCGACCGCGGAGGTCGTGTACGACATCCTCGCGATGCGCGGCGGCGCGCGCCTCTATTCGCGCCTCGCCCCGCTGCAGATGTGGGCGCTCGAGTCCAACGGCGCGCCGACGGCCGGGATGACGCAGGTGTTGACGGAACAGGAGAAGGAGCTCGCCACACTCGAGACCGAGACCAGGCAGTTCCTCTCCGGCGACGTGGCGAAGATCAACAAGGGCGCGACGCAGCTGAATCTGCCGTACGTCATCGTCAAGTAGGGGCGGTTCGCGAACCGCCCACGGTAACCCGACCGTGTGGCTTCCGCCTTCAGGCGGACGGAGACAGAGAATGCGAACCGTAATCGCCGGCGTCCTCGCCGCCGTGATCTTCCTGGCCGGCGCGCTCGCCGGCACCGCGGTCTACGCCCAGCGGCGCCCGAGCGATCCCCAGTGCGGGTCGGCGTCCGCGCGGGTGCGGACGACGCTGTACTTCGGGCTGTCGAAGCAGAAGGGCTCCGTCAGCGAGCTCGAATGGCAGATGTTCCTGCGCGACGAGGTCACCACGCGCTTTCCCGATGGGCTGACCGTGTGGGAAGCGGAAGGCCAGTGGCGCCAGTCCGACGGCGCGATCGGCCACGAGCGATCCAAGGTCCTGCTGCTCGTCCATCCCGACACGCCGGCGGCGCGGACCGCCGTGCAGGCCGTCATCGAGCGGTACCGCAAGGGCTTCGAGCAGGAGTCCGTTCTGTGGGAGACCGCGCGCGTGTGCGCCGCGGCATGAAGGCGCTCGTCGCGCTCGCCGGCGCCGCCGCGCTGACTGTGGGGTAAGGGCGGTTCGCGAACGCCCCTACACCTTCCTGCTCTTCCACGCACCGCGCCGGAAGAGCAGCGCGCTCACCACCGCGAGCATCGAGTACGAGACAGTCAACGCGATGAACACGCCGCGGGCGCCGAAGCCGGCGCGCGTGGCGAGGAACCACGCCAGCGGAATCTCGAACACCCAGAAGACGAACAGGTTGATGTAGGTCGGCGTCCACGTGTCGCCGGCGCCGTTGAAGGCGGAAGTCAGCACCATCCCGTAGGCGTAGAAGACGAAGCCCAGGCTGACCGTGCGCAGGGAGCCGATGGCGTAGGGCTGGACCAGCGGGTCCGTGCTGAAGAGCGCGGTGATGGACGGCGCGCCGAGGAAGAAGACCAGGCCGACGGCGCCGAGAAACACCATGTTGTAGGCCGCCGCCGCCCAGACCGCGCGCTCGGCGCGATCCGGGCGGCCCGCGCCGAGATTCTGCCCGACCATCGTCGCCGCGGCGTTGCTGATCCCGAACGCGGGCAGCAGCGCGAAGACGATCAGCCGGATCCCGATCGTGTACCCCGCGAGCGCGGCGCTGCCGAACGCCGACAGGATCCGCACGAGGCCGATATAACTCGCGGTGCCGATCAGGATCTGGACGGTGCCCAGCCCGGACAGCCGCAGCACACTCTGCATCGCGCCGAGGTCGAGCCGGAGGTGCCGTCGCGCGATCTTCACGCGGCCGCGGCCGCGCGCGAGCGCGGAGATCTGGTAGCACACCGCCGTTCCGCGGCCGAGATTGGTCGCGACCGCCGCCCCCGCGACGCCAAGCCGGGGGAACGGGCCCAGCCCGAAGATGAAGCAAGGCCCCAGGATGATGTTCAACAGGTTGCCCAGGACCAGGACGCGCATCGCGATCGCGGCGTCGCCCGCTCCGCGGAAGACCGCGTTCAGCAGGAACAGGAGCAGCACGGTCGCGTTGCCGCCGAGCATGATCCGTGTGAAGCCGCTGCCGGATCGAACGACTTCGTCCGACGCGCCCATCGTCCGCAAGAGCGCCGGCGCGCCCGGCGCGGCCACCAGTGCGATCGCCGCCGCCACGCCCAAACCGAGCAGGATGGACTGCCCGGCCGCGTGCGCGGCCTCTTCGAGGTTGTGCTCGCCGGTCCGCCGCGCGACCAGCGCCGTCGCGCCGATCGACAGGCCCATCGCCGCCGTGTAGATGATGGTCATCATCGACTCGGTCAGGCCGACGGTCGCGACCGCATCGGCGCCCAGGCGCGCCACCCAGAACACGTCGGCGACGGCGAAGATCGACTCCATCGACATCTCGACGACCATCGGCACCGCCAGGAGGATGACGGCGCGGCCCACCGGCGCGGTCGTGTAGTCGATCCGCGTGCCGCGGACCGCCTCGCGAATTGTGGCCCAGACCCCGTGCGGGTCGTCGGCTGGCATGACGGTCAGTCTAGACGGATCCGGCACAACGAAAACCATCGAACCGACGTCTAATCATCACTATGGAGGCTTTCCTCAAGGACCTCAAGCACTCGCTCCGCATGTTCGCGCAGAGCCCGGCCTTCACCCTGGCGGCGGTCGCCGCGCTCACCCTCGGCATCGGCGCCAACACCGCGATCTTCTCCGTGGTGAATGCGGTCCTGCTGAAGCCGGTCGCCGTTCCGGAGCCCGAGCGCGTGGTCGTGTTCATCAATGTCGGCCCGCGGGGCCCCGGGGGGCCGGCGGCGTCACCCGCCAAGTTCGCCCACTATCGCCAGCAGACCGACATCATCCAGGACGTGTCGGCGTTCAACACCGGCGGGGTGGTGAACTACACCGGCGGGACGTTCCCGGAGCAGCTCAAGGCCGGCCGCGTGTCGGCTGACTTCTTCAAGCTGACCGGCGCGCCGGTCGTCCTGGGCCGCACGTTCACGCCGGAAGAAGACACGCCCAACGGTCCACGCGTCACCGTCATCGATCGCCGCCTGTGGGAAACGCGCTTCAGCGCGGATCCCCATATCGTGGGCCAGAGCATCTCGCTCGGCGGCGAGCCGTACACGATCGTCGGCGTGCTGGGGACGTTCGACTTCCGGGAGTTCGGGCCGACGCCGCAGGTGTGGATGCCGTACCAGTTCGACCCCAACGCGAAGGACCAGGGACACTACTTCCAGGCCATGGGGCGGCTGAAACCCGGCGTCACCGTACAGCAGGCGAACGCGCGCATGGGGCTCTCCGGCAAGGATTTCCGGGCCAAGTTCCCGCAGGCGCTGGGGCCGCAGGGCACGTTCGGCGTGAAGGCGATCCGCGACGTGATCGTGCGCGACGACGTGAAGAGCTCGCTCGTCATCTATGGGGGCGCCGTCAGCTTCGTCCTGCTGATCGCGTGCGCCAACGTCGCCAATCTCCTGCTCGTCCGCGCGACGGGCCGCCGCCGCGAGATCGCCATACGCGCGGCCATCGGCGGCTCACGCGGACGCATCATCCGGCAACTGCTCACCGAAAGCATCGTGCTGTCGCTGGCCGGGGGCGCGCTCGGGCTCCTGCTGGGCTGGGCGGGCATCCGCGCACTCCTCTCCGTCAACACCGCCGGCCTGCCGCGGGTGGGCCAGGACGGCGCCTACGTCGGGCTCGACTGGCATGTCGTCGTGTTCGCGGTTGCCGTGTCGATCGCGACGGGCGTCATCTTCGGGCTGATTCCCGCGCTCCAGAGCTCGAAGGCCGATCTCACGACCACGCTGAAGGAGAGCGCGGGACGATCGGGCACCGGCTTGCGCCAGAACAAGATCCGCTCCCTCCTCGTGGTCCTCGAGGTCGGCCTCGCGCTCGTCCTTCTCGTCGGATCCGCGCTGCTCATTCGCACCGCCATGGCGCTCGGGCGCGTCGATCCCGGCTTCGATACGCACAACGTCCTCACCCTGAAGATGTCGCTGAAGGGCGCGCAGTTCGACAAGGCGGAAGCGGTCGAGCAGGTCGTGCGCAACGGGGTCGAGAAATTGAAGGCGATCCCGGGCGTGGTCCAGGCCAGCGCCACGTGCTGCGTGCCGCTCCAGGGCGGATACGGGTTGCCATTCCGGGTCGTCGGGCGACCGCTCGCCGCCGACAGTCAGGGACCGTACACCGGCGGCGCCGGCTGGATGACGGTCTCCCCCGGCTATTTCGAAGTCTTCAAGATCCCCGTCAAACACGGACGCACGTTCAACGAGCGGGATACGAGCGCGTCCACGCCTGTGGTCGTCATCAACGAGGCGATGGCGAAACAGTTCTGGCCCAAGAGCGACCCGCTGAGCGATCGGCTCCTCATCGGCAAGGGCATCATGCGCGAGTTCGCGGCCGAAACCGATCGCCAGATCGTCGGCATCGTCGCCGACATCAAGAGCAACGGGCTCGACAGCGATGCGCAGCCGCAGATGTTCATCGCGCAGGCGCAGGTCCCCGACGCGGCCAATGCGCTGAACGTGGGCCTGACGCCGATTTCCTGGATCGTGCGGACGAAGACGCCGCCTCAGTCGCTGAGCAGCGTCATCCAGGACCAGCTGCGCCAGGCGACCGGGCTGCCGCTCTCCGACGTGAAGTCAATGGACGACATCGTCTCGGTGTCCGTGTCGCGCCAGAAGTTCAACATGTGGGTCATGTCGGTCTTCGGCGGGTGCGCATTGCTGCTCGCCGCGATCGGGATCTACGGGTTGATGGCGTACTCCGTCGAGCAGCGGACGCAGGAAATCGGCATTCGCCTCGCGCTGGGCGCGCCGGCGACCTCCGTCAAGCACATGGTGGTCGTCCAGGGCATGCGCCTCGCGCTGGTGGGGGTCGCGCTCGGCCTGGGCGGAGCCTTCTGGCTCGCGAAGTTCATCACGTCGTTCCTGTTCGGCGTGACCGCCAAGGATCCCGTGGTGTTCGCCGGGGTCCCGGTGCTGCTGAGCGCGATCGCGCTGCTATCGGTCTGGCTCCCCGCGCGGCGGGCCAGCAAAGTCGATCCGATCATCGCGCTGCGCGCGGAGTAGGCTTTGGGCTTTGGGCTTTGGGCTTTAGGCCTGTGCACGCGGTACATCTGCGAGTGATCCGAAGGCTGGTTCCACCATTTCATCGGAGCTATCCTCAGCGCTCCCGAGAATGAGCGCGCACCTTCTGGCGCTGAGGCCTAACCAACCCGATGCTCTCGATCCTGGCGCATGAATCAAGTGGATCGAGCGCGCGGGTGATTCGCCCGTTCGTGAGCACGTCCAAGGCGACGGGCGGATCCGGCGGTGGGCGCAGGTCCCGGAGGCCGGCGGACGGTTCCTTCGGGTCATCCTTCTCGCCGACGGCGAAACCGTGCACAATGCGTTCTTTGACCGAGGGTTCATGCCATGAGGATTCGGTACTTCGCTGAAACAGACACTCTCCACATCGAGTTCCGGGACGTTCCTGTCACGGAGACACGGGACCTCGACGAGAACACGCTGCTTGACATCGATGCCGAGGGCAATATCGCGGCCATCACAGTTGAACACGCATCCAAGCGAGCGGGCATTCCGGAGTTCTCGTACGAACAGGTGACCGCCTCTTAGTCCGAGCGCGCTCGACGACGGACCGTTTGAAAACAAAAAGGGGCCGGAGATCTTGTTCAAATCTCCCGCCCCCCAAAAGCCTGAGGTCTAAGGCCCCAAAGCCTGCTTAGTGAGATGCCAGCGTCAGGAAGAGCGACCGCCCGTCACGCTTGACGATGACGAGCGACGCCTTGCCATCCTTCCGATCGAGCGCGGACTTCAGCTCGACGGCCGAGGTGACCGCCTTGCCGTCCACCTTCTCGATGACGTCCCCCACCTGCATGTTGCTCTCCGCGGCGATGCCGGAGGGGTCGAGGTCGGTGACTGTGAGCCCCTTGTCGGTGGACTGCACCGTCATCCCGTACTTGCCCGCGCCCTTCTCCCCGGACGTGGAATCCGCACGGCCCTTCTTCACTTCGAGCTCCCCGACCGTGGCGGTCAGGTTTTCCGTTCGCCCGTTGCGCAGCACCTGCATCGGAACCGTCGACCCCGGAGTCGTGGCGGCGACGTCGTTCCGCAGCTGGTTGTTGTCGGTCACGGCCTTGCCGTTGAACTGGGTGATGACGTCACCCTGCTTCAGTCCGGCGCGTGCCGCGGGAGAACCCTCGTCGACGTTGCTCACGAGCGCGCCACGCGTGGAGCCCAGGCCGAGCGAGGAGGCCAGGTCCGGCGTGATGCGCTGGATGGTGACGCCGAGCTTCGCGCGGTGAACCGTGCCGCCGGAGATCAGCTGGTCCATCACCGTCTTCGCCATGTTCGACGGAATGGCGAAGCCCAGGCCGATGTTGCCGTCCGACGGCGACAGGATCTGGGAGTTGATGCCAATCAGCTGCCCCGCGGCGTTCACGAGCGCGCCGCCGGAGTTGCCGTGGTTGATTGCGGCATCGGTCTGCAGGAAGTCCTGGTAACCGTCGCCGCCGTCGGGCGTCTGGCGCCCCTTCGCGCTGATGATGCCCGAGGTCAACGTCGCCGACTCTGACGGCATCGGAGTCGCCGAACACGAGCGTCGGCAGGTTCTTCGCGTCGATTTTCACGACCGCGAGATCGGTCGCCGGATCGGTGCCGATGACCTTCGCGGTGAACGTGCGGTTGTCAGGAAGCTCGACCTTCACTTCGTCGACGCCTTCCACGACATGGTTATTGGTCAGGATGTAGCCATCCTGGCTGGTGATGACGCCGGAGCCGAGCCCCCGCTGGAGCGGCCGCGGCGCCCGCTGGCCGCGCATCTGCGGCAGCTGGTCGCCGAAGAACCGGCGGAGCTCCTCCGGAATCTGCTGGTCCGTCGGGATCATCGCGGCGCGCTTCTGGACGCGAAGCGTGACGACCGCCGGCATGACGCGTTCGACGACGGGCGCGTACGACGTCCCCACCACCGCGGGCGGAACCGTCGTCGCGACCGTTGCGACCGACGCGGTCGGGGATGCGGAGAGCATGCTGCTGGCCAGCGGCGCCCTCCACGCCGCCATCGTCACGACCCCGGCTGCGATCGCGGCCACGGCGGCCTTTCTGAAATATCCGTTATGCATGGTTGGAAATCACCTCTATCCGTTAGACGGTGACCAACCTTGCTGGCCGGTTGCCGGATCGTTACATCGGTGAAAGGATCGAGGTCGGAGGCCGGAGCCCGGAAGTCGGAGGTCGGAGGATCGAGGGTCGAGGATCAGGGTTCGATGGGCAGGCGCACGGTGAACGTGGACCCGCGGCCGGGGTCGCTTTGGGCCTCGACCTGGCCGCCGTGGGCGTGGACGTAGGCCTTCACCAGGCTCAGACCCAAGCCCAGTCCGCGCTCCGAACGGCTGGGGTCGGCACGGTAGAGCCGCTCCCAGATGCGCGGCAGGTGTTCGGCCGCAATCCCCACGCCCGTGTCGGTGACGGTCACGACGGCCGAGGCTCCCTCGCGGGCCACGGCGATGCGGACCCGGCCGCGCTCGGGCGTGTACTTGATGGCGTTGTCGAGCAGGTTGGCGAACACCTGCCGGAGCCGATCGCGGGCGCCGCTCACGACGACCTCGTCCCCCGGTTCGAGCGTCACGGCGACCTGCTTCGCGTCCGCCACATCTTCATACAGCTCCACGACGTCGGCGAGCAGGCCGCGGAGCCCGACCGGTTCGCGGCGCAGCTGCAGCACGCCGGCCTCCGCCTCGGAGATGTCCATGAGCGTGTTCAGGATGGACAGGATCCGGTCCGCCTCCTCGAGGCAATCCGCCAGCGCCTCCTTGCGGGCATCCCTGCCCTCGGGTGAATCGGGCGCCTGTAACGCGCGCTCCGCGATGCCGCGCAGGCGGGCGATCGGCGTGCGGAGGTCGTGCGCGACGTTGTCGATCGACTCCCCCATCGCGGCGATCAGCCCGTTGATGCGATCGAGCATCGTGTTGAAGAGCGCGCTCAGCTCGTCGACCGCGTCCCCCTGCGCGTTGCGGGCCGGCACGCGGGCGCCGGTTCGGCCCGTACTGATGATGCCCTTCACCACCTCGATGAGCTCGTCGATCGGCCGCAGGGTCGACCGGGTCAGGACGAGCCCGCCGCCGACGCCGACCACGAGCGCGACGATCGACACGAGCCCGACGATGAGCTGAAACTTCCAGAGGAGCGCGAGCCGAATCTCATTGGTCTTGCCGACCTGCAGGATGGTGCCGTCAACGAGCCTCGCGGACGCGAGCTCGAGCACCGCGCGATGGTCGTGCGACAACGCACCCGACAACCCCGCGTCACCCTGCCCGATGTCCTCGACGGCATACGCGCTCCACGCCTGGGGAGACCGGACGAACAGCGCGTCCGCGTCGCGCCCGATCACGCGGACGTAGAGCTGCTCCACGCTCCCCGTCCGCTCCTCGAGCTCCACCGCCCGCTGGAGCGCCGCCAGGCCCCCCAGCTCGTAGCGCGACGCGTATTCCCGCAGCGTGGCGCGGATGATGTCGTGATCCCGTTGCGCGAGCGACGAGGCGAGCAACGCGTAGGTCAGGACCACCAGCACGAGGGTGCTGAGAATGAAGACCGTCGCGTACCAGACCGACAAGCGCAGGCCGAGCATGCGGCGGAGAGTGATCATGGCGAGGTGCTAAGGGTGCTAAAGG
>WNFM01050858.1_pt2 | contig 13733 bp, 12 predicted proteins | sample 5400271 | NCBI WGS metagenome assembly WNFM01 (sample SAMN13153352, study PRJNA577476) | soil metagenome | isolation source: 60 cm saprolite on Douglas fir-dominated hillslope | place: USA:California | collected 2013-09-17 | reverse complement strand
CTGGATCATCGTTCGCTCTTCAATACCCAACTGACCGTAGCGTTTTCCCATGCAACATTTTCTCCCACAAATGTTGCACTTGGTTTTTGAGCGCGCCGGGGAATTTCAACGGGAAATTGGGGTCGAACACTCACCCGGATCGTTTCATTCAACTTTCGCACTCCGTCGAAAGGGAGCGCCATGAACTCCGAGTCTAGACCGTCACACGAAGCATTGTACGAAAGCGAGGAGCGTTATCGCGTGTTGTTCCAGGCGAGCCCTGTCGCCGTCTATACCATCGATGCTTCGGGTGTGATTCAGGAGTTCAATCGCGTTGCTGCGGTATTGTGGGGCCGCGAACCAGCGTTGGGCGACACCGACGAGCGCTTTTGCGGCTCGTACAAGCTGTTCCGTCCGGACGGCAGTTTCATGCCACATCACCAATGTCCCATGGCCCAGGTCGTGAGCGGAGAAGTCTCGGAGGTACGCGACGGGGAAGTGCTCATCGAACGGCCTGACGGTTCCCGGGTTACGGTAATCGTGAACATCCGCCCGTTGATAGGCGCCAGCGGCGAAATCACCGGCGCGGTCAACTGTTTTTACGACATCACCGATCGCTTTCGCATGGAGCGCGAACTGCAACAGCAGGCCGCCGCCCTGTCCGACCTTAACCGGCGCAAGGACGAATTTCTGGCGATGCTCAGTCACGAACTTCGCAACCCCCTCGCGCCCATCGTCAATGCCGTGCATCTCCTGGGCACCCGGCCCAGCGCAGACCCGCTTCAGCAGCGCGCCCGCACTATCATCGAACGTCAGGTGACTCAACTTACCCGTCTGGTGGATGACCTGATGGACGTGTCCCGGGTCAGCACCGGCAGGGTCCACCTTCATCTCGAACACGTCTGCGTGAGCGGCGCGGTCGAGCACGCGGTAGAGACCATTCGCCATTTGATGGATGAACGCAGGCATGAACTTACCGTGTCGCTGCCGCCGCAGCCCGTCTGGCTGCATGCCGATGCAGCCCGGCTGGAGCAGATCGTCGTGAACCTGCTTGCCAACGCCGCCAAGTACACTGAACGCGGCGGTCATGTGTCATTGAGCGTCGAGCAGGAGCGCGACGAATGCATATTGCGTGTGCGGGATACCGGGATCGGCATCGATCCCGAGCTTCTGCCGCGCGTCTTCGATCTCTTCACCCAATCGGATCAGTCGCTGGCTCGCTCGCGAGGCGGCCTGGGCATAGGGCTGGCGCTGGTGAAGCGGTTGGTGGAGATGCATCGAGGGCGGGTAGAGGCTCATAGCACGGTAGGCCAGGGCAGCGAGTTCGTCGTAACTCTGCCGGTCGCAGTTCCCCCCGCTGAGCAGTTGCCGGCCTCCCGTCCCGAAACGAACAAGCCGGCCGCACGATCCTTGCGCGTGCTGTTGGCGGACGACAACGCGGACACGGTGGAAAGCCTGGCCATGTTGTTAAAGACAATGGGACATGACGTTCGCACAGCTTATGACGGTTCTTCCTCTATCGAGGCGGCGCTGGATTACCGGCCGGACATCATGCTGCTGGACATTGGATTGCCTGGGCTCGACGGTTATCAGCTGGCGACGCGAATTCGCGAACAAGAATCTCTCCGGGACACTGTGCTCGTCGCGCTGACTGGATACGGGGATGAGTCGACCCGGCAGCATTCACACCAGGCGGGGTTTAATCACCACTTGACCAAGCCCGCCGATCTGAACAGGTTGAAACAAATTCTGGCAACCGTTTCCTGAACGAGGGCCCGCTTTCCGGGTCCGCGGTGAGACTGTGTGTTCGGACCGCGATGAAGTGCAGGTGAGATCGCTAGCCGTGTATCTGGCGGCTGTCGCGTGGCGCTTCGGCCCGTTCGTTCATGCCGTAGTCGCGCACCACCGAAGCGACCCGCAGCCGGTAATCCGCGAAAATCCCCGCGCGTCCCTGTGCCTGCGCAGAACGATGCCGTTCCAGGCTGCGCCATGCGAGGATCGCCTCCTCGTCGCGCCAGAATGAAATCGACACGAACTTTTCCGGCGTGGCCAGGCTCTGGAAACGTTCGATCGAAACGAAGCCGTCGATTTTTTCCAGGTCGGCCTTGAGCGCCGCCGCCAGATCGAAATATTCCTGCGCCCTTCCCTCGGCCGGCCAGACTTCGAAGATCACTGCGAACATCGCGACCTCCCGAATCAATGAGGTTCCATCGTAGCGGAATCCTGTAATGAGCAATGAGCAATGAGCGATGAGCGATGAGGCAAGAGGCCCCGCGACGCGGGGCATCCATCACCCATCGCTCATCGCCCTTATGTGCCTCACCAGACAGACTTCCCGGAGCGGTGCCTGTATAGTCCGTCCCCCACCAGGAGAACCGAAATGAGCGAAGCGAAACCCGTAAAAGTCCCCACCGCCGAGTTGTTCGGCCTCAATACGCCGGCCAAGGCAGCCCAGAACAAGAAGAACCGCGACGAGCGCCGCAAGGCAATCCGTTCGCAGAATGCGCGCAGCAGGGTGAAGTGAGAAAGGCCGTGACGATCGTGACGGCGTGACGCGTGACGATCGTAAGGGCTGTGAAAGTTGCGAATGCCGCGACGGCGAACGGAGATCCAAAGGACAGGGCATCCCGCTACACGTAGTCACGACAGTCACGTAGTCATGAGCGAAGCCCGGTTATGGTCCGCAACCGGTTTCCCTTGCAGGAATCCGTCGAAGCCGGGCACGACAATTACAGCCTCGCGGCCCTTGCGATCGTCACGCCGTCACGACCGTCACGGCCTTTCCGGCCTTACGTCCATCCCCCTCCCAGTGGTTAAATACGCCACGACGTCGAACGATTCCCAAGGGAGGCGAGATGGATGCAATCTATCGTATCGAAAACGTGCCGCTGTTCGCCAACCTCGCGCAGGCCCAGCTCGAGCCGCTGCGCAAGGATGCGGTAAGGCAGCTGTTCAAGGCGGGGGAGATAGTCTTCAATCATGGCGACCTGCCCGAGCATCTCTACATCGTGGAAGAGGGCGTCATTGACATCGTGCTGCCCGCCAAGGGCGAGGAGATCATTCTCGCCAGCCTGGAAGCCGGCTCGTTTTTCGGCGAATTGTCGGTATTCGACAGCCACCCGCGCACGGCCACGGCGCGAGTCACGACCGACGCCAGCCTCATCTGCATCCCGTTGACCAGCATCGCGGCGCTGACCAATCGCAGCCCGACCGCGGCGCGGCAGTTCATGAGCGTCATCATCCACCGGTTGCGCACGGCCGACGAACTGCTGGCGCGCGTGCAAATAAAAAACATCAACGAGGTGGTCGACGAACAAATGAGTTTCGGCCAGAGAGTCTCCGACCTGGTCGCGCGCTTCGGCGGCTCATGGGTCTTCATCAGCAGCTTCTGCGTCTTTCTTCTGCTCTGGATGGCCGTCAACACGGTGGCATTCTTCTTCAAAGCGCCGCCCGATCCGTTTCCTTACATTTTCCTGAACCTGATCCTGTCCTGCATCGCCGCGTTGCAGGCGCCGGTCATCATGATGAGCCAGAACCGGCAGGCCGTGAAAGACCGGCTGCAGGCCGACCAGGATTTCCAGATCAACATCAAGGCCGAGTTCGCGATCCAGCAGATCCACCGCAAGCTCGACGAGCTTCGCGCCGGCCTGATCCAGCACCGCAGGCACATGGAGTAGGAGCCGGAGGCAGAGTGAGCGAAAAAACAAGGCCGGGTAAAGGCCGACGTTTCACCCCAAAGCGGCTAGTTCTTCGCCGATCGCACGGCAATCACAAAGCTCACGAACCCCAGGACTGCCACGACCGCCAGCCCCGCTTCCGCCCAACCGGCCGAAACCCCATGTGCGATCAGGGCAGCGAATGTCACCGGGGCGATCGCCTTGGCGACGAATGCAGGGCGGGCGAGGCGGCCCAGCAGGGACCCGAGCTGCCGCTGGCCGAACAATTCCGCTGGCGCCGTGCCGCGCACGATGGTCATGACGCCGTTGCTGGCGCCGAACAGGATCGCGAAGGCGATCGCCCACCAGAAGTTCTGTCCCGCGAACGCCAGAACCAGGATCGCCACGGCGAACAGAGCGAATGCGGCAATGCCGACGCGAGTCGCGCGAGCGTGGCGTGCCAACCCGAACTCGACCACCCGCGCCGCGACCTGCATGGGTCCGATCAGCGAACCGGCCAGGATCGCATCGCCTGCGGAAATGCCGCGCGCCTTCAGCATATCGATCAGATGCGCAAAGACCACGGCCATGACGAACATCGCGATCGAAAAAGCGGTGGCCAGCCAGTAGTAGCTCGCGGACTGCGTGGAGTTCTCGCCGGCGGCGGGGGATTCGACGGTCTCGGTGTGGCTCGCGCCTGACCTGCGCGGCACCAGGAACCAGTGCAGCGGCAGGCACACCGCCAGATGGAGCAGCGCAAAAATGCCGAACGTCATGCGCCAGCCGGCGCTGACCTCGAGCCAGTTGGTGAAGGGCCAGAACACCGTACTGGCAAATCCCGCGATCAGGGTCAGCGCGGTGACGCTGCGCCGATAGTGCTCGCGCGATAGCTGGTGCAGGGTCGCGAATGCCGGATCGTAGAGCGTCGCCGCCATCGCCACGCCGCCGAGGATCCAGCCGAAAATGAAGGTCGCCGCATTCTGCGCCAACGCCAGGACGAGGAAAGCAAAGGCGCCGACCACGGAACCCGCCGCCAGGACAATCCTTCCGCCACGCTCATCGACCAGCCTGCCGGCCAGCGGCGACGCCGCGCCGGAAACCAGGAGCCCGATCGTGAATGCGCCGAACAGCCAGGTTTGCGAAATGCCGAGCGAAGCCTGGATGGGGGAGGCGAGAACCGCGATACTGTAGTACAGGCTGCCCCAGGAAATGATTTGCGCAATCCCGAGCGCCGGGATGATCCGCGAGAAACGTAAGTCCTGCGAACGCCCGGATGTGCGGCCCGATTGAATCGCCGGCCCCGCCTACCCGAACTTCTTCCAGCCCGAAAGCTCGCGCACCACGTCCGGGGAAACGTTTTCCTTTGCTTTCGGGATCTCTTCCTGCTCGGGTTCGTAGTTCATCGCCGGCTGGACCTCCACCTCGGCGAATTTCTCCGCGGCCGCATCGTCGCGCTCTTTGAGCAACGCCTGCAAATCCCTGAAGTGGCTTTCCATCGCCTCGGCGGTCGGTGGAATGCGTTGTTGTGCAGGCAAGGCCGAGGGGCCGACGTCCCGCCCGCAATAGCGGCAGACGATCGCTTCGGCCTTGATCGATTCGGCGCAAAACGGGCACTCGCGTGCACCGCGGGATTCCACCGGATGGCTTTCCTCGTGCAGCGAACGCTCGTTGAGGCGGGGTTCGTTCAGGAAATACATCGGCCCGGATGACTCGGATTCGTCACGTGGATCCCGGACATCCCGGTTCACGGCCCAGATCATTGCCGCCAGCCAACCCAGACCCGTCCATCCGAGGAACAGGTTCAGGACGCCGATGACTACGCCGTAACGGTGCTTGCAGCCGATGGCAACGAAGAAGGGAATGAAATAGGCGATCAGGAAAAGCGGTGCGACTACGGGGAGCCAATCCTCGGCGGCGGGAGACAGATGGTTCAGCGCTTCGAGCATGAACGGCGGCAAATCCGGTGCATGGAGCGGCCGGCCGCACAAAAGCAGCGCGTGGCAGGCGAACTGCCTCCCGCCGGACGCGAGGTGAACCACAAAGGACCGATCGCCAACGGCATAAACCGCCCCTCCCGAGGCTGTTCGTATTTGTAGTCCGTTTGGCACGCAAGCGCAAGCGTTGCCGCCGTTGGCGGAGGGGAAGAACAGGGGCTAGGGGTGGGGCAGGGACTAGGGGAGAAACAGGGGTTAGGGGCTAGGGAGTAAGACAGGGACTGGTGAATCTGAATTCTTTTCAAAAAAATCTTCAACGTATCGAGAACGAATTGGAATTTTCCTAGCCCCTAGCCCCTAGCCCCTAGCCCCTAGCCCCTGGTCCTCGTCTACTTCCCCATCGATTTGCGCTTCCACAGTTCCCAGGCCCGCTCGTAGTCGTTGGCTTCGGTCAGGCGGGCCTCTTCGGCATCGAGATACGTGACCTCGGCACCCAGCGCCATCGCCTGTGCCTGCATCCTCGCATTGACCTGCATGAAGTAGCAGCGCCCGACTACCTGCGGCAGTGATTTTCCCACGACGACTGCGCCATGGCCGCGCATCAGCGCAGCAGGCTTGTCGCCGAGCGTGCGCGCCAGTGCCGCGCCGAGTTCCGGTGTCCTTATCAGCATGTCGGTGTCGCCCGCGGCGTCGCGGATTTCGAATGTGGGCACGCCGCGGCCGATGAAGCCGGCCATGTGATAGACCGGCCGTAGCGCAACGCCGCTTACTCCGAACGGAATGACGGCGGCGCTGTGGTGGTGGACGACGGCTTTGACTTCCGGCCGCGCCTTGTAGATTTCCCCGTGGATGAAACGTTCGAGATACATCTTCGCATCGCCTCCGCCCACGGGTTTGCTGTCGAGGTCGAGTTCCAGGATGTCTTTGGCGGCGACCGACTCAGGTGCGATCGAGCGCGCGATCAGATAGCGCTCCGGGTTCTTGTCATGGCGAATGCTCACGTGCCCGTAACCGTCCACAATCTCCAGCGCGGCGAGGATGCGGTTCGCCGCAACCAGGTCCTCGATCAGTCCGGGATCGGCCGTAACCGGTTCCGCTCGTACCTTGCGCGCCACGCCCGCCAGCGCACCTGCCAGCAGAACGCCGCCGCCGATCAGAAATTCGCGTCTCGCGATGCCGCAGCAAGTGGAATTCTTCATTGCCAGTTTCTCCGTGTAAGGTTGTGAGATCGCTCGAAGGGGAGTGAAGTTCGTGAAGGCCGTGAATATCGTGAATGTCGTGAATGTCGTGAATACGTGAAAAGGCGTAAATCCCTTGCGTCTATTCAGACTGGACGGCCTCGTGTATACAGAAAAATATTACTCTGGTGTCGTCGTTACGACATTCACGACATTCACGACATTTACGACATTTACGGCCTCCACGGTACTTCCGGCCTCACCAGTAACGCCGCATCTCCAGATAAGTGAACGATGCCGTCCAACTTACCATCAGCAATCCGATCAGCGATTCGATGCCGCAGATCATGCGCAGCGGCCCGATCGGGTAGATGTCGCCGAAACCCAGTGTCGTGTAGGTCTCGCTGGAGAAATACAGGAAGCTGGCCAGCGAATCCTGGAACGTCCCGCCGAATCCCCCCAGGCCGAACTTGTCGCGAAGCAGCCAGAATGCGACTGCGAATATTGCAATTTGCAGCAGATGACTCGCCATCGAACCGATCAGAGCGACCAGGACCTTGGCGCGGGTGGGGACGGCCTCCGTGCTGTTGAGGCGGTCGTTCAGCAGCCGCAGTACTTCGTAATGCGTCATGACGCTAATGCCGACCAGGAAAAGGCATAACAGGATGGAAGAGAGCATGGGCGAAGCCAGGGGTTAGAAAAAAAGGGCTGCGTACTGAGAATTTGATCACCGGTCCACCGTGATGCGGCTTAAACGATTGGGGAACGGGATGGTGGACAGATTGTGAGGCAGGGCGGAACGGGCGGTCTGTGACAAAACGTCACGTTCGCGGCCCTGCGGCACGGGGAAACGAGGGGGGCGCCGGCGACTACGGGCATCTCGCCGGACAGATTTGCCAGCGGCCGTCTATCGCGCTGGCGCTACGGGCAGCGAAACTAGGGGGCTACCGCAACCCAACCATTTTTCGTCAGCCGGAAAAGTTGTTCCAGTTGCAGCGTTCGTTCGCCCTTGATGATCCGCTCGACCATCGGGAACACCTGCTGGACCTCCGGCTTGCGGGCCCAGTCCGCGGCGGCGATCGTGTAGGTATACGCGACCATCGCCTGCTGATCGTTTCCCGGGGCTTGCGGCCGGTTCCAGCCGATTATTTTGTCCAGGCTCAATTTTGCCGCGCAGAAGTCGCCGTGGTGCACGATGGTTTTGCCATCGGCGCCTACGTTGGTGGTTTCCCTGGCGAGATAGTATTTCCTTCCCGCACCGGTCAATTCGTAGCGCGTGACCGTGACGGCATGATCGGCGCCTTCATCCCGCTTTTCCACGACGCTCGAAGAAACGATGCCCATCTTCTCGAGGATGGGCATTTGCACGGCATCGCGGGCCCCGGTCTGGCGATCGCGCTCACTGACTTCGATCGGCCAGTCGAATTTCCCCAGGCAGAGATTGCCGCTTTCCTGCAGATATTTTTCCAGTGCCGCGCGCAGGCCGGGAGGGGCGGGTTCCACCGCATGGCTGCATGCGGCGAAGGCGCAGAGGCCCGCCGCCAGAATTGCGAGGACTTTTGTCTTCATGGACGGTTCATTGCCTGTTGAGGGGGATGGTAGTCGTCGGTCAGCGTATTGACGAAGGCTTCCAGGTCTTTCATGTCCTGTTCCGACATGGCCGGCTTGCTGCCGCGCGGCCTGCCGTCGAGCGGCTTTTGCGTGTCGACGTTTTCGCGATACGCCGGCGGCAGGTCGTTGAACTTCCGCACCTCGCCGTCGACTACCGGATACCAGAGCTCGGGGTTGGTGTCACGCGTGTTGTAGAAGCGGATCGCTTCCTTCAGCGACTTCAGCGCGCCGTTGTGGAAAAACACCTTGCGCGTGGCCACGTTGCGCAAGGTCGGTGTCTTGAACATGCCGCAATACTTTTCGTTGCCGGGAAGCGGATGGTCGGGCCGGCTGCAAAGGCCCAGATCGTAATAACTGCCGTCCCCGTTGGCGGGAATGTCCTTGTTGCGCGGCGCACCGATGGCGGAGTACGTATAGTCCGTGAACATTTTCGTGCTGCCGTTCAGGCCGGCGCCGTTGTAGTGGCAGGCGAAGCAGTTGCCCTTCTCCGGATCGCTGTAGACGAGGAAGCCGCGCTGCTCCGCGGGCGACAGGTCGCCGCCGATCTTGTTGCCGGAATAAAGGTCGTACTTGCTGTTGTACGGATGAAAACTCGGGTCTTCCATCTCGAAGGCCTGCAGGGCTTCCAGGGCTTTCCCGAAAGCCTTTTGCGTATCGGCGAATACCTCCTCGCCGAAAGCCCGGCGGAAAAGAGCCGCGTAAGGCGCGGCACGGATCTTGTTCACCACCTCGGCTGCGCTGCGGTTCGCCATTTCATTCGCCGCGAGCAAGGGGATCTGCGCCTGATCCGCGAGCGTGGGCGCACGGCCGTCCTGGGTGTAGCCGCCGCCCGGGCCGGGGGTGCTGATGCCGTCGGGGTTGTCCAGCATGTCCTCGTACGGCGGCGTGAATTCCTGGTAACGCAGCGACGGAACCGCGCGCGTTCCGGCATCGGACAACTTCGATCCGCCGGGCTGCACCGCCAGGGCGTTCGGCGGTCCGTAGGCGTGACCGGGATCGTGGCAAGTCGCGCACGCCATTTTTCCCGAAGCGGACAGCGTTTTGTCGAAGAAAAGTTTTCCCCCTGCCTGCGCGGCAAGGCTCAATGCAACGCCGGGGGAAACGGTTGCGGATGCGTCCGGGGATGCAGCCGGCGCCACGCTATCGAGTCCCGCGCTTTCGAGGGAAACCGTCAGCATCGACGCAAGCGCGAGCGTTGCAATCGTCGGATGCGGAAAAACTGCGAATGGCTCGCGCATGGCAACCTCCTTGATTCATCCGGAACCGGACATCGAAAAAAAGCAGGACGAATCGGTAAACGATCCGCCCTGCCGATACGGCTTACGCCACACAGAGTGGTTCTGCCGGAAACATGCGTTACTTGAGCGCCCAGACGTTGATCTGGTTCGCGTCCGGTCCGACCTGCGGCAGCGTATTCCTGTCCGCCGACTGCTTCTGTGCATAGCCCGACGGGGCGACGAACGCGTGGTTCATCGGCCGTACGGAGTCGAAGTGGGTATCGGCACTGCCTGCGTATTCCGGCAGGTTGAGGATGTTGGCTGCGACGAACTTCTCCGTGTACTTCGAGCGGTTCATGTACGAGCCGTCGACTGCCGGATCGGCCACCTGGAACATGTCCTGCAGCGTGCGCACGAACGAGAAGTGGCTGTACGCATCGCTGTCGGAAATGCCGCGGGGCGCGTGCGGCTGGTTGGTCAGGACACCGAAGATGCTGTTGCCGTGACCGCGGTTGCCGCGGGTGTAGTTGTTGACGGATACATCCTTCGAGAACGTGCCGTCCGCATTCTGCACGAGCGGGCTCGCCACGGCGCTGTTGGCCGGATTCCAGCCGCAGCAGGAGTTGAAGCCGCTGGTCGCATTGCCTTCGTCGAACATCAGCACGATGGCCACGCGCTTGTGCGGATTGCGCCAGACCGGGGAGGCTTCGATTTTCCGGACCAGGTAATCGACATAGTTGTCGCCGCGCGTGATGATCGGGGCGACCGTCGTGACCGCCACGTTGTTGGGCACGCTCGCGCAATCGCTTGCCGTGACCTTCGCGGTGCCGGGCGGAACCGTTCCCTGGACCGTGATGCCGTGCATGTCGTCGCACTGGTCGGGAATCACGAAGTTCAGGTTGCCCAGGTCGCCTTTTTGCAGGTCGGTGCCGAACTGGTCGATGTCGTAGCCGGGCGGAACGGCGTAAGCCGTGCTGCCCGTCAGCGCGGCGTCCCACTGGCCGCCGCCGAGCGTGCGGTTGCTCGACCGGAACTCGGGCGCGCTGCGCACGTTCTGGTACGCCATGCCCGGATGGTGCTTGGTCTTGTACAGGCCGGCCGGCATCGGCAGCAGCAGACCTGCGTTGCCGAGCGCCGTCGTGTTGCCGCCCGCCGTGCCGGGTGCGTACACGTGATCCGCCGCAATGACTGCGCTGTCTGCGACGCTGTCGGTGCGGAAATCCTGGCCGGGGTTCATCGATTCGCTGTAGGTCCTCCACGTCATGCCGGCGGCGGTGAGCGCATTGAACAGGTTGGGGCGGCCGACGATGTTGTGATTGACCGCGGCCGATTGCGCGCAGGTTGCCGCGAAAGGCGAGCTCGCAAGTCCCGGCTGGGTCTTGTCCGGCACCGGCAGGTCCTGCACGGCGTTGGGTCCGGTGGCATCGCAATTCCACTGGCTGTCGTCGGTGATGCCGAAGTCGTCCGCGCCACCCAGCGCGGTGTAGTTCGGTTCGCTGGGATTGCCGGTCGCGAAGTAGTCGGTGAACTGGTTGCCGGCATTCAGATAGCCGTTGATCTTCGGCGCGAACGGCGAATTCTTGATCGACGATGTGGCCTTGTTTTCCAGCATGACGATGAAGATATGGTCGTAGCGCGGAATGCCCTCGACGTTCATGGCCGCCTGCTCCGCTTCCGGCATGGTGATGGCCGGGCCGGTGGCTTGAGGATGGGTTGCGAGCGCCGCGGGCGAAACGTCGCCGCGGTTGAACATTTTGGTCGCCAGGGTGAAACGATTCGTCAGGATGACGGATTCCTGCAACAGCGCCGCCTGGTCGGCGTCGTCGCGCACCTGGCTGGGATCGTCGAGGACTTTATTCACCGGCACGTCGAGGCGGGATGCGAGGTCCTGCTTGGCCGTCAGGTAATGCAGGTTGTCCGCTTCCATCATGCGGGCAACTTCGGTGGACAGCGGTGTGATCGCGACGGCGGCGGCGATGCCCTTGCCGAAGCCGCCATGATCATCGCGGGCATCCTCGTTGATCTGGTCCAGCGAGGCGCGCAGGACCACTACCCTTGGCGCGGGCGCGGGCTTCTTGTCGCCGCCTTTGCCGTCGTGCCTGTCATCGTCCTTGCTGCCATGCCGGTCGTTGTCCCAACGGTCGTGCCAGTTGCCTTGCCAGCGGTTCTCGAACCAGTCTTCCCACCAGTCATGGTCATGGCCGTCCTGCTTGGCGGCAGCATTGGTGGACGTGGTCAGGATTTCCGCGACGAGCGGGCCGGAAACCGGGCTCTCCAGGAAAAATTCGCCGCGATTGTCGGTGAGCGTGTTCGTCTCGCCTGCGTCGCAGATGCCGTTGTCGTTGGCATCCACACAGACTTTTGCGCCCAGATAATAGGAAGCTTTGGTGGTCGATGGCGCGCTGCCGGACGGCGGCGTAAACAGGCTGCCGGCGACGACACCCCGAACCGTCATCGGGGTTCGGGAGTCTTTTGCGTAACCGGCTGGGTAAGCCGCGATCAGCGCACTGCCGACCACGGCGGAAATCAATGAAAGCCGAAAAGGAACACGACCGGTGGCACGAGTAATCTTGATCTTTGACATGGGTTCTCCCGAAGTCTTGCCGTTGAAGTCTTGCGAACACGTGTTGAAACAGCGGCGGATTCTGGACAAACGCCGTGACAGGATCATTGCCGGAGCATGAAATGTTGCGAAATGTATCCGGCGTTTTCGGGAGGGAAAGTCAGGTATTTTTCTATGTAAGTTTTTCGTAATGTTCGCGTAAGGTTTGCGTCATCTCGCAGACATGAAAGGCCGGCGCGCCGCCATGAAATTTTAACAATTCATCGCGACAATAATTCTCTCCATGAGCATGATCGTAAATTTCTCGTCCGAATTGCGGCGCTGGCTTCTGCTCAACCTCGGTCGCGGTTTCGCTCCCGCCGATCTGGTTCGCAGCATGGTCGAACAGAAATTCGATCCGATGATTGCGCACGCCATGGTCGACGCATTCGTGCATGCTCGCGACGCAGGCGCCGATCCGCCCGAAGACTCGCTGACGCTGGACTTGCCGCCACCGGAATACCGCTACGAAAAACCGCGGCTGGCGCCCGGGACGGTAATCCGCACTTCCGATCGGGCGATTCCAGTCCTTGTCCGGACGGAGCAACCCGTTGTCGCCGTACTCGAGGGCGTGTTGAGCGCCGGAGAATGCGACGAACTGGTCGCGCTTTCCCGCGACCGGCTGAAACCGTCGACCGTTGTCGATCCCCGGACCGGAGAAAATACCATCGCGGAGTACCGCGACAGCCACGGCATGTTCTTCCGGCTCGGGGAGACCCCATTCATCGCCCGGCTCGACAGGCGCATTTCGGAAGTCATGAACTTCCCGGTGGAGAACGGCGAGGGACTGCAGGTCTTGCGCTACGGTCCGGGCACCAAGACGACGCCTCACTTCGATTTCCTGGCGCCCTCCAACGCGACGAACAGGCAGTCTCTTGCACGCAGCGGGCAGCGCATCAGCACGCTGGTCATTTATCTGAACGATGTCGTCTCCGGCGGGGAAACCGTTTTTCCGGAAGCGGATTTGTCGGTTACTCCCAGAAAAGGAAACGCCGTCTATTTCGAGTATGGCAACAGCCGCAACCAGGTCGACTACAAATCCCTGCACGCCGGCGCTCCCGTTTCCGGGGGCGAGAAATGGGCCGTGACCAAGTGGATGCGGGAAAGGCGTTTTCTGTCGGCGTGACCCGCCGATTCCCGTCAGGTTTGTTGTCCGGCTCCACTTTGCTATCCTTCGTCCCTTGGCCACCGCGAAGTACTCGACAAGGGAGCGTCCCATTTCCATGCCATCCAACCTGCGCAGCGAAAACGTTGTCCCCTGGCAACCGGCCCAGCGTTACCCCGACCCCGCAATCCATATCCTCGACCAGAGTTTCGCCAGGTACCGGGTGAATTCCGCCGGGGTGGAGCGCATCGCGCACGGCTTCCGCTGGTGCGAAGGCCCGGTATGGTTCGGTGACGGACGCTACTTATTGTGGAGCGACATTCCGAACAACCGGATGATGAAGTGGGAAGAGGAGACGGGTGCGGTCAGCGTATTCCGCAAACCGTCCGACTTCGGCAACGGCAACACGCGCGACCGGCAGGGGCGGCTGGTGACTTGCGAGCACGGCGGG
>WNFM01025133.1_pt2 | contig 13733 bp, 12 predicted proteins | sample 5400271 | NCBI WGS metagenome assembly WNFM01 (sample SAMN13153352, study PRJNA577476) | soil metagenome | isolation source: 60 cm saprolite on Douglas fir-dominated hillslope | place: USA:California | collected 2013-09-17 | reverse complement strand
CGTCATGGCCCTCTTAGGAACGGCCTCTACCGCCGGGGCTTCGCTGACGACTTCCTGAATTGCGCTCATGATCAAACTCGCTTCACGATGGGCCGGCCAAACAGGCCGGCAGGTTTGACGACCAGGACGGTGATGATCAGCGCCAGCGCGATCGGCAGCTTCAGTTCATTGCCGACGCCGGGGATATAGGTCCCGGCGAGATTCTCGAAGATGCCGACCAGAAAACCTCCGACCACCGCCCCGAGCGGGCTGGTCAGCCCGCCGAGCACGGCGGCGGCAAATCCGTAGATCAGGACGCCGCCCATCATGTTCGGCTCCAAAAATACCACCGGTGCGATCAGCATGCCGGCGATCGAGCCGATCGCCGCCGCCATGCCCCAGCCGAGCGCGATCATCCAGGAGGTGTTGACGCCGACCAGCCGCGCCGATTCAGGCACCGAGGCGGCCGCCCGCATCGCAAGCCCCATCCGGGTGAACTGAAAGAAGAAATAAAGGCCAATCAGCAGCAGCACCGTGACGCCGATCATGCCGGCCTGATGGGTGGAGATCAGCTGGCTGCCGAGAAACGGCGAGGAGCCGAACGGCGTCGGGTATTGCTTGATGGTAAAATCCCAGATCAGGCCGGCTACGCTGTTGATGATCGCGTAGAGCGCGATGAAGCCGGCGACGTTGGTCAGGATCGGCGCCTTCGCCAGGGGCTTGAACAGCAGCCGTTCGATCGCAATACCGGCGAGGAACGAGAACGCGACGGTGAGAATGAAGGCCCCCCAATAGGGCACGCCCCATTGCATCATCTGCCAGGAAATGAAGGTCGAAAACATCGCCATCTCGCCTTGCGCGAAATTGAGATGATCGATCGCCTGGTAAATCATGACGACGGCGAGCGCCATGCAGGCATAGATCGCGCCGGTGGAAATGCCGGCCAGGATCTGGTTGACGAAAAGTTCCATGGCCGCGCTCCCTTTAATAACCCAGGTAGGATTTACGGACGTCTTCGTTGTTCGCAATCTCGGCCGCACTTCCCGACATCACGATCCGTCCGGTTTCGATCACATAGGCCTTATCGGCGAGCTCCAGCGCTAGTTGCGCGTTCTGCTCCACCACCAGGATGGTGACCTTGTCCTCGCGATTGATCTTGCCGAGGATCTTGAAGAGGTCGCGCACGATCAGCGGCGCCAGGCCGAACGACGGCTCGTCCAATAGCATCAGCCGCGGACGCAGCATCAGCGCGCGGGCGACCGCGAGCATCTGCTGCTCGCCGCCGGAGAGTGTACCGGCCTGTTGGGTATAACGCTGCTTGAGCACCGGGAAGTGGTCGTACATGCGCTCGATATCGGAAACGATGTTCTTCTTGTCGGTGCGCGTAATCGCGCCGAGCTGCAGATTTTCTTCCACCGTCATGGTCGTGAAGGTCCCGCGACCCTGCGGCACATGTGCAATGCCGAGACGGACGACGTTCTCGGTCGACCGGCCGGACAATGGCTTGCCTTCGAATTCGATCGCGCCGGTCGAGCGCACCATGCTGCAGATTGCGCGCAAGGTGGTGGTCTTGCCGGCGCCGTTGGCCCCGAGCAGCGTGGTCAAGCTGCCCTCGTTGAGGGCGAAACTGAGGCCGTGAAGCGCCTGGACCTGGCCGTAATAGGCGCGCAGATCCCGAACGTTGAGCATCGCAGTCATTGGTCCTTGCTCCCCAGATAGGCTTTGATGACATCCGGGTCGGATTGCACCTTGGCCGGGGTCCCCTCGGCGAGCTTGCGGCCGAAATTCAGCGCCACCACGTGGTCGGCGATCGACATCACCAGCCCCATGTGATGCTCGACCAGGAGGATGGTGACGTTGCGTTCGTCGCGAATCCTTCGAATGAGGTCACCGAGCACGTGGACCTCCTCGTGGTTGAGGCCGCCGGCGGGCTCGTCGAGAAGGAGGATTTTTGGATCGGCGGCCAGCGCCCGGGCCAATTCCACGCGTTTCTGGGTGCCGAACGGCAGGCCGGAAACCGTAGTATGGGCGACGTCATCGAGGTCGAGATAATTGACGATGTCATGGACGTGCTTGTTGAGGGCGGCCTCGCCGCGGCGCACCCAGGGCAGCTTCAGCGAGTCGCTGATAATGTCGCTGTTGGTGCGAGAATGGGTGCCGACCCTAACGTTGTCGAGCACCGAAAGATTGGCAAACAGCGCGACGTTCTGGAAGGTGCGGCCGATGCCGATTTCGGCGATCCGGTGCGGCGGACGCCGCAGGATGCTCTCGCCGTCCATCAGGATGTCGCCGGCGCTCGGCTGGTAAAGCCGGGAGAGGCAATTGAAGAGGGTGGTCTTGCCGGCGCCGTTCGGCCCGATCAGGCCGAGGATCTGGCCCTGATGCATGTCGAAGGACACGCCATTGAGCGCGACGATGCCGCCGAACACGACACTGACGTCGCGAACCGCGAGCAGGGGATAGGCTCCCTGCGCCAGTTGTGCCTGCGTCATCTCGTCCCGCCCAGATCACGCGTTGGACCGGAATGACCCTGCGACTTTGACCGCCGGTCACGATGATGAAGGCTACCTGATCCCCTCAACCACACGTGCAACTTTCCCTCCTGCTTTCAGCTTTTTGTTTTCTTCTTTTTTGAATGCGATTTTTGATTGCGGCGCCGCGCCACCCAAGGCCGCTTCGATGTTCCTTACCATCGTCACGAGGCGAGGTCCAATATCGTCGCGCAGCCTTTCTTCCGTAAAACGGAATGCCGGCGCGCCGCAATTAAAGGCATAGGGACCGGTTCCGTCATTAAGCTTCAGGGCCACGCCGACCGCGTGGATGTCGTCATGCCACTCGCCGGCCGAGATGGCAAAACCGAGCTTTGCAACCGTTTCGCCGGCGCGTTCGATGCCGTCGCGCATCTTCGGCCAGCGGTTGCCGTAATGCTCGCGCAGCTCGCGCAATAATGAGGCACGCTCGTCGGCCGGTAGCGCCCAGATATAGGCCCGGCCCATCGCGGTGGTTGCGATCGGTATCCGTGAACCGACGTCCAGTTGAACGCCGAGCGTCATGCCGCGGCTCTGGCCGAAGTAGATCATGCTGGTGCGGTCGCGGCCGCCGACGGCGACTGCGCCGCCGGTCTCGCGCATGACCTCCTCGCGGTACGGCTCGGACAAATGCCGAACGCCGAGATTCGCAAGGGCGGCATACCCGAGCGCCATGGCTGAGGGCGCCAGCTGATATTTCTCGAACCGTGGAACGGGTGTAAGGTAGCCGAGCTTGGTCAAAGTATAGGTCAGCCGGGAAACGGTCGGCTTTGGCAAGTTGGTACGGGCCGCGATCTCCTGATTGCCAAGTAGCCCGTCGTTGGGATGGAATGCGCGTAACACATCGAGGCCGCGGGAAAGCGCGACGACGAAGCTGCGATCGGTCGCCACCTTCTTGCCTGGACGTTTCATTGCCTGCTGCTAGCGCGGAGCTCGTTGACAACGGACGTGCTTCAAAATAACCCTCCATGTCAAGATGTGGAATTAAATTTCGCAGTGCGAAATTAACGAAAACAAGATACTGAGGGAGAGTCCCGTGAACGAAGTGGTCAATCTCGAGCGTCGTGACGTCATCGCCATCGTCACGGTCAACAGTCCTCCGGTGAACGCGCTGAGCGCCGCCGTGCGCGGCGGCATCCTGGAATGCATGAAGAGCGCCATCGCCGATCCCGAAGTGAAGGCGATCGTGCTGACCTGCGCCGGGCGCACCTTCATCGCCGGTGCCGACATCACCGAATTCGGCAAGCCGCCAAAGCCGCCCGGTCTGCATGAGGTGCTGACCGTGATGGAGAATTCGCCGAAGCCGATCGTTGCCGCGATTCACGGCACCGCGCTCGGCGGCGGTCTCGAAGTCGCGCTCGCCTGCCACTTTCGCGTCGCCACCAAGGACGCCAAACTCGGCCTGCCCGAAGTAAAGCTCGGCCTGTTGCCGGGCGCGGGCGGCACGCAGCGCTTGCCGCGGGCGGTCGGGCCTGAGCTGGCGGTCAAGATGATCGTCGGCGGCGATCCGATCGGCGCCAGCGAAGCATTGAAGAACGGCCTGATCGAGGAAATCGTCGAAGGCCCGGCGTCCGGCGGCGAGGCCTTTGCGCGAAAAGTGCTGGCGGAGAAGCGCCCGCTGCGCAAATTGCGCGATGACGATAGCAAGCTTGCCGCGGCGAAAGCCGACCGCTCGATCTTCACCAACGCAGTGGCGGCGATGACGAAGAGAGCGCGCGGGCTGGAGGCGCCGTTTGCCGCAGCCGACGCGGTCGGCGCCGCGATCGACCTGCCGTTCGACGAAGGATTGAAGAAGGAGCGCGAGGGCTTTTTGAAACTCGTCGCCAGCGACCAGTCGAAGGCGCAGCGTTACGCCTTCTTCTCCGAGCGCGAGGCCGCCAAGGTCGCCGGCGTCCCCGACGGCACAAAGCCGCGCAATGTCGAGCGCGTCGCCATCATCGGCGCCGGCACCATGGGCGGCGGCATCGCGATGTCGTTTGCCAATGCCGGCATCCCGGTGACGCTGATCGAGACCGGCGAAGAGCAGCTCAAGCGTGGCATGGGCGTGATGCAGAAGAATTACGAGGCGACCGCGGCGCGTGGCGGCATTCCCGCCGACGCGCCCGCCAAGCGCATGGCCCTGATCAACGGCGTGGTCGGCCTTGAGAACGTCAAGGACGCGGATTTGATCATCGAAGCCGTGTTCGAAACCATGGCAATCAAGAAAGAAGTGTTTGGTCAGCTCGACAAGTTTGCAAAACCGGGCGCGGTGCTGGCTTCCAACACCTCCTATCTGAACATCGACGAGATCGCCAAGGAGACAAAGCGTCCGCAGGACGTGCTGGGCATGCACTTCTTCTCACCGGCCAATGTGATGAAGCTGTGCGAGATCGTGCGCGCCGCAAAAACCGCGCCGGATGCGCTGACCACCGCGGTGGCGGTGGCCCGCAAAATCGCAAAGGTTCCGGCGGTGGTCGGCGTCTGCGACGGCTTTGTCGGCAACCGCATGCTGGCGCAGCGCGGCAAGCAAGCCGAAAAGCTGCTGTTCGAAGGCGCCTTGCCGCAGCAGGTCGATGCGGTCGTCACCAAATTCGGCATGCCGATGGGGCCGTTCGCGATGGGCGACCTCGCTGGCCTCGATATCGGCTGGCGCTCGCGCAAGGACCGCGGCATCAAGTCGGAGATCGCCGACGCGCTGTGCGAGGCTGGCCGCTTCGGCCAGAAGACCGGCAAGGGTTATTACAAACGGAAGTCGAAAAACTGATCGACGAGACGCTGCAGCGGCTCGGGCGCAAGCGCCGCGTCGTCAGCGACGAGGAAATTCTCGAGCGCATGATGTATCCGATGATCAACGAGGGCGCGCGGATCCTGGAAGAAGGCATCGCGGCGCGTCCGAGCGATATCGACGTGATCTGGCTCTATGGCTATGGCTGGCCGATCTATCGTGGCGGTCCGATGTTCTATGCCGACCAGGTCGGCCTAAAACACATCGCCGACCGGCTGTCGTTCTACGCCAAGGAGACCAACGATCCCTCGCTCGAGCCGGCGCCGCTGCTGAAACGCCTCGCCGCCGAAGGCAAGACCTTTGCGTCGCTGGCGCAGACCGCGAAAGCGGCTTGATGGAAATGATGCCTGTCCTCGCGCGCAGGTTCACCTCCCCCATAGGGAGAGGTCGGATCGCTTTTGCGATCCGGGTGAGGGGTTGCGGCATATCGATAGACCGTACCCCCTCACCCCAGCCCTCTCCCCATGGGAGAGGGGGCGCACCTCGAACCGTGAGACGCTGAATGCATCCCGGCGAACAATTTTACCCGGAAGGCGTCCATTGGGACGATCCGATCGCGCGGGGGACGCTGCTTGATCTGTTGTCGACGGCGGCCGCGCAATACGGCGCGCGGCCGGCGATCGAGTTTCGCGACCGCCCGATCAGCTATGCCGAGCTGGAAGCGCTGGTCGAGGGCGCGGCCTCCGCCTTCCTGCGCGCCGGCTATGGCAAGGACCATTCAGTAGCGCTGTTCCTCGGCAATTCGCCGGATCATCCGATCAACTTCTTCGGCGCGCTGAAGGCCGGCGCCCGCATCGTGCATCTCAGCCCGCTCGACGGCGAACGCGCGCTGTCGCACAAACTAAGCGACAGCGGCGCGCGCATTCTCGTCACCAGCGATCTCGCGGCGCTGTTGCCGATGGCGCTGAAGTTTTTGGAGAAGGGCCTGCTCGATCGCCTGATCGTCTGCGAGGACGATCATTGGGGCGCGGTCGGCAATCCGCATACGCCGATCCCGGATAATCCGGCGATTGTTACGTTCAGGAAATTCGCAGACGGTGCAATCAAGCCCGCGCAGTGGCCAGAGGTCTCGGCCGACGACGTCGCGCTGCTGCAATATACCGGCGGCACCACCGGCCTGCCGAAGGGAGCGATGCTCAGCCATGGCAATCTGACGTCAGCGGTCTCGGTCTACGATGTCTGGGGCAAAAAGGCCCGCGCCGAGCGCAACAATCCGATCGAGCGCGTGATCTGCGTTTTGCCGCTGTTCCACATCTACGCGCTGACGGTTGTTCTCCTGAGCTCGATCCGGCGCGGCCATCTGATCTCGCTGCACCAGCGCTTCGAGGTCGAAGCTGTCATGCGCGACATCGAGGTCAAGCGCGCCACGGCGTTTCCCGGCGTCCCCACCATGTGGATTGCGATCACGGCGTTGCCCGATCTCGACAAGCGCGATCTCTCCTCGCTGGTGAGCTGCGGCTCGGGCGGCGCACCGCTGCCGGTCGAGGTCGCAAAAATCTTCGAGCGCCGGGTCGGCATGAAGCTCAAGAGCGGCTGGGGCATGACCGAGACCTGCTCGCCCGGCACCGCGCATCCGCAACAAGGACCGGACAAGCCGGGCTCGATCGGGCTGATGCTGCCCGGCATCGAAATGGACGTGGTCGCGCTCGACGATCCGAAGAACGTCTTGCCAGCGGGCGAGGTCGGCGAAATCCGGATTCGAGGGCCGAACGTAACCAAGGGCTACTGGAACAGGCCAAAGGAAACCGCGGAAGCGTTTGTGGGCGACCGTTTCCTGACCGGCGACATCGGCTACATGGACGCTGACGGTTATTTTTACCTGGTCGATCGCAAGAAGGACATGATCATCTCCGGCGGTTTTAATGTCTATCCGCAGATGATCGAGCAGGCGATCTATGAGCATCCGGCCGTGCACGAGGTGATCGTGATCGGCATTCCCGACGATTACCGCGGTGAAGCCGCAAAAGCATTTGTCAAATTGCGCGCCGGCGCAACTCCATTCGCGCTGGATGAGCTCAAGGCGTTTCTAACCGGCAAGCTCGGCAAGCACGAAATTCCGGCGGCGCTCGATATCGTCGATGACCTGCCGCGGACCTCGGTCGGCAAACTCTCGCGCCACGAATTGCGCAATCTGCAGCCGCTCGCGCAGCCCAAACAACAGCTCGCATCGGGAGGTCGTGTGTGACCGGTGGAGTTCGAAATTGTGCGACAAAAGAGAAATCGTCATTCCGGGACGCGCCTTCGGTCGGCAATTGCCGACCTGAGGCGACGGGCCCGGAATCCATAACCCCCGATCGTGGTTATGGATTCCGGGCTCGCCTCGCTTCACTCGCGCCCCGGAATGACGGGTCTGATTTGGTAGCCGATCATTTTCATTCGCTCACAGGAGGATCCAATGGATCTCAGCTTCACCAAGGAAGAACTGGCGTTCCGTGACGAGGTGCGGGCCTTTTTCAAGGACAACGTGCCGCCCGCGACGCGGCAGAAACTGCAGGAAGGCCGATCGCTCAGCAAGCAGGAGATGATCGATTGGTGGCGCATCCTCAACAAGAAGGGCTGGGGCGTCTCGCATTGGCCGAAGGAATATGGCGGCACCGGGTGGAGCTCTGTTCAGCATTACATCTTCAACGAGGAACTGCAGATGGCGCCGGCGCCGTCGCCGCTGGCCTTTGGCGTCAGCATGGTCGGCCCGGTGATCTACACCTTCGGCAATGAAGCGCAGAAGAAGCAATATCTGCCGCGCATCGCCAATGTCGACGACTGGTGGTGCCAGGGCTTTTCGGAGCCCGGCTCCGGCTCCGATCTCGCTTCGCTCAAGACAAAGGCCGAGCGCAAGGGCGACAAATACATCGTCAACGGCCAGAAGACCTGGACCACGCTGGCGCAGCACGCCGACATGATTTTTTGTCTTTGCCGCACCGATCCGACCGCGAAGAAGCAGTCGGGCATTTCGTTCATCCTGATCGACATGAAGTCGAAGGGCATCACGGTGCGTCCGATCCAGACCATCGACGGTGGCCACGAGGTGAACGAAGTGTTCTTTGATGACGTCGAGGTTCCCGTCGCAAACCTGGTCGGCGAGGAGAACAAGGGCTGGGACTACGCAAAATTCCTGCTCGGCAACGAGCGCACCGGGATTGCGCGCGTCGGCGTCTCCAAGGAGCGCATTCGCCGCATCAAGGATCTGGCGGGCAAGGTCGAGTCCGGCGGTAAGCCGATCATGGAAGACATGAAATTCCGCGAAAAACTCGCCGAGGTCGAGATCGAGCTGAAGGCGCTCGAACTGACGCAGCTTCGCGTCGTCGCCGACGAAGGCAAGCACGGCAAGGGAAAGCCGAACCCGGCGTCTTCGGTCCTGAAAATAAAAGGTTCGGAAATCCAGCAGGCCACCACCGAACTCCTGATGGAAGTGATCGGCCCGTTTGCGGCTCCTTATGACGAGCATGGCGACGACGGCTCCAACGAGGCGATGGATTGGACCGCGCAGATCGCGCCGAGCTATTTCAACAACCGCAAGGTCTCGATCTACGGCGGCTCCAACGAGATCCAGCGCAACATCATCACCAAGGCCGTGCTGGGGCTGTGATTCTTCTCCCTCGCCCCGCTCTTCGCGGGGAGAGGGTTGGGGTGAGGGGCTCTTGGTCCGGCAGATACCGTGGCCGTGTTGAGCGCAGTGCCTTGCCCCGGCGCTGCGCACCGACCTCTCCCCGTAAAGAACGGGGAGAGGTTGAGGAGCCGGCGGCTCGCGACGGCGACGAATTGAACGACGACTTATAGTCAAGGGAAACGGAAGAACATGGATTTTGATTTGTCGGAGGAGCAGCGGCTTCTCAAGGAAAGCGTCGATGGCCTGTTGGGCTCATCCTACGACTTCGATGCGCGCAAGAAATACATGGCGGAGAAGGGCGGCTGGAGCAAAACCGTCTGGAGCAAGCTCGCCGAACAGGGACTGCTCGGCCTGCCGTTCTCCGAGGACGATGGCGGTTTCGGGGCCGGCGCGGTCGAGACCATGATCGTGATGGAGGCGCTCGGCAAGGCGCTGGTGCTGGAGCCTTATCTGGCGACCGTCGTGATCGGCGGCGGCTTCCTGCGCCGCGGCGGCTCCGCCGAACAGAAGGCCGCGCACATCCCCGGCATCATCGACGGCAGCAAGACCTTTGCGTTCGCGCAGCTCGAAAAGAATTCGCGCTACGACCTGCAGGACGTCTCGACCTCGGCCAAGAAAAAGGGATCAGGTTGGGTCATCGACGGCGAGAAATTCGTTGTGCTCAACGGCGAGACCGCCGACATGCTGGTGGTGACCGCGCGCACCAAGGGCGGCCAGCGCGACACGACCGGCATCGGCGTGTTCCTGGTGCCCGGCAACGCCAAGGGCGTTACGAAAAAAGGCTATCCGACCCAGGACGGCCTGCATGCGGCCGACATCAGCTTTACAGGCGTCGAGGTCGGCGCGGACGCCGCGATCGGCGATCCCGCGAATGCGCTTTCGCTGATCGAGCGCGTGGTCGATGACGCCCGCACCGCGATGTGCGCGGAGGCCGTCGGCATCATGGATGAATCGCTGAAAACCACCGTCGAATATTTGAAAACCCGCACCCAGTTCGGCGTGCCGATCGGCAGCTTCCAGACCCTGCAGCACCGCGCCGCCGACATGTTCGTCGCGGTCGAACAGGCCCGCAGCATGTCGATGTTCGCGACCATGGCGAGCGATTTCGATGACGCGAAAGAGCGCGCCACCGCGATCGCCGCGGCGAAAGTGCAGATCGGCAAGTCCGGAAAATTCGTCGGCCAGCAGTCGATCCAATTGCATGGCGGCATCGGCATGACCCAGGAGGCCAAGATCGGTCACTATTTTAAGCGCCTGACCATGATCGAGAACAGTTTTGGCGACACCGACTATCATTTACGCCGCGTCACCAACAGCGGCGGGCTGGTTTAACCCAACCGTCATTGCGAGCGAAGCGAAGCAATCCATAGCTCCGCAAACGAAGGGTGGATTGCTTCGTCGCTTCGCTCCTCGCAATGACGAGCGTTGGGTAGGACTGCAGGAGGCAACCATGAAAAACACCCCGTTCGATCTCACCGGAAAAGTCGCCGTCATCACCGGCTCCAGCCGCGGCATCGGCCGCTCCTCGGCGGAGCTATTGGCAAAACTCGGCGCCAAGGTGGTGATTTCCAGCCGCAAGGCGGATGCCTGCGAGGAAGTGGCCGCCGGTATCCGCAAGGCAGGCGGCGACGCCCACGTCATCCCCTGCAACATCTCGCGCCGCGAGGAGGTCGAAGCGCTAATCGCGGGCGCCACAAAACACTACGGCAAGATCGACATTCTGGTTTGCAACGCCGCGGTCAATCCGTATTACGGCCCGCTGCTCGACATCAAGGACGAAGCCTTCGACAAGATCATGGGCTCGAACGTCAAAAGCAACATCTGGCTGTGCGCGCTGGCGATCCCGCCGATGGCGGCGCGGGGCAACGGCTCGGTGATTATCATCTCCTCGATCGGCGGCTTGCGCGGCTCGACCGTGATCGGCGCCTACGGGATTTCGAAAGCCGCGGATTTTGCACTCTGCCGCAGCCTTGCCGGCGAATGGGGCCCGAAGCGCGTCCGCGTCAATTGCGTCGCGCCCGGCCTCGTCAAAACCGATTTCGCCCGCGCGTTATGGGAAGACGAAGAGCGCCTGAAACACCGCTGCGCCACCACGCCGCTGCGGCGGATCGGCGAGCCCGATGAGATCGCCGGTGCGGTCGCTTATCTCGGCTCGGATGCCTCGAGCTTCATGACCGGCCAGACCATCGTGGTCGACGGCGGCGTGACGACCGCGTCGGCGTAACTTTCTTCCCCTCTCCCCTTGTGGGAGAGGGTGGCTGCGATGCAAAGCATCGCAGACGGGTGAGGGGTCTGTCTCCGCGGACACAAACCCCTTCTCCCACAAGGGGAGAAGGAAGAAAAAGCCGCACACTCGCCCCGGATATTGACGAACCATCGCCAATCCGCTTGCCTTGCCGCAACACCATCAAACCACCCCGGGAAGCAACGCCATGTCCTTTGTGCTGGCCATCGATCAGGGCACCACATCTTCGCGCGCCATTGTATTTCGCGCCGACATTTCCATCGCGGCCACTGCGCAGCAGGAATTCCCGCAGCATTTTCCGGCTTCCGGCTGGGTCGAGCACGAGCCGGAAGACATCTGGACCTCGACCGTCATCACCTGCCGCGATGCAATGGAGAAGGCAGGACTGAAGGCAAAAGACATAGCCGCGATCGGCATCACCAACCAGCGCGAAACCACTGTCGTGTGGGACCGCGCCACCGGCACCGCGGTGCATCGCGCCATCGTCTGGCAGGACCGCCGCACCGCCGACATCTGCGCCAAATTAAAGAGTGAAGGCCACGAGCCGACAATTTCGGCGAAAACCGGCCTGATCATCGATCCTTATTTCTCCGGCACCAAAGTCGCATGGATCCTCGATCACGTCCCCGGCGCGCGTGCCCGCGCCGAGCGTGGCGAATTGATGTTCGGCACCGTCGATTGCTATCTGCTATGGCGGCTGACCGGCGGCAAGGTGCACGCGACCGACGCCACCAACGCCTCGCGCACGCTCCTGTTCAATATCCACCTCGGGCAATGGGACGACGAGCTCTTAAAGATCCTGCGGGTGCCGCGTTCGATGCTGCCGGAGGTCAAGGATTCCTCCGCCGATTTCGGCGAAAGCCGGCCCGAATTGTTCGGCGGCTCGATCGCGATCTCAGGGATCGCCGGCGACCAGCAGGCCGCCACCATCGGCCAGGCCTGCTTCTCGCCCGGCATGATCAAATCGACCTACGGCACCGGCTGTTTTGCTCTTCTGAACACCGGCACCACGCCGGTCAACTCAAAGAACAAGCTGCTCACCACGATCGCCTATCAGCTCAAGGGACAGCGCACCTATGCATTGGAGGGCTCGATCTTCGTCGCCGGCTCCTCGGTGCAGTGGCTGCGCGACGGGCTCGGCATCATCAAGCAGGCCTCTGAAACCGGCCCGCTCGCCGACCAGTCCGATTCCACCCAGAGCGTCTATCTGGTGCCCGCCTTCGTCGGCCTGGGGGCGCCGTACTGGAATCCACGCGTGCGCGGCGGACTGTTCGGGCTGACGCGCAACACCGGCCCGGCTGAGCTGGCGCACGCCGCGTTGGAAAGCGTCTGCTACCAGACTTTTGACCTTTGGGCCGCGATGCGCGCCGACTGGCCGGAGGCCAAAGCCGCCAACATCGTGCTCCGCGTCGACGGCGGCATGACCGCGTCCGACTGGACCATGCAGCGCCTCGCGGACCTCCTGGACGCCCCGGTCGATCGCCCCATGATCCAGGAAACCACGGCCCTCGGCGCCGCCTATCTCGCGGGGTTGGCGGCCGGCGTCTATCCCGAGCCGTCAAAATTTGCCGACAATTGGCGATTGGAGCACCGTTTCAAGCCGAACATGAGCCAGGCCACCCGGGAACGAAAGCTCGCCGGGTGGGCACGGGCGGTGAAGGGACTCTTGGCGAGCGATGAGGGGGAGGGGTAGGATTCGCCCGCAAATTGCATCAACGCGTTCAGTCGTCATGCCCGGACTTGATCCGGGCATCCATCCCGCTTCATAAGATTCTTCCAGGAAGATGGATGGCCGGGTATAGGCGAGCGGAAGCGACGCCGTCCTTCGGACGGCTATGCCCGGCCATGACGAGTGGAGAGGCAAAACATGATCCTGATCGGCCAATACGACTCCCCCTTCGTCCGCCGGGTCGCGATCGCGCTGCGGCTTTACGAATTGCCCTTCGAGCACCAGCCGTGGTCGACTTTTGGCGATGCCGACAAGATCGCGCCCTATAATCCGCTGCGGCGGGTGCCGACCCTGGCGCTGCACAGCGGTGAGGTGGTGATCGAGAGCACGGCCATCCTCGATTATCTCGACGAGTGGGTCGGGCCGGGAAAGGCCATGATCGCGGCGCGCGGGCCGGACCGCCGCCATGCGCTGAAAATCTGCGCGCTGGCGACCGGGCTTGCGGACAAGGCGGTCAGCCTGCTCTACGAGCGCGTGCTGCGCAAGAAGGGGTCGAAAATCTGGGTCGAGCGCTGCGAGGCGCAGATCGGCGGCGTGCTGGCGGTGCTGGAAAAGGAGCGCGGCGGCGTCGCGTCGCCGTACTGGTTCGGTGCGCATATCGGCCACGCCGATATCGCGGTCGCCTGCGTGCTGCGCTTCACCGGTGAAGCGCATCCGCAACTGTTCGATGCCAAACGCTATCCGGCTTTGGCAGCGCACGCCGCGCGCTGCGAGGCGCTGCCGGCGTTTGAGGAAATCGTGCAACCGCTGGCGCCGCCGAGCGGGAAATGATCCGCGCGCTGCGCTTTCTTCCCCTTCTCCCCTTGTGGGAGAAGGTGGCGTGGACGAAGTCCGCGACGGATGAGGGGTTCTCTCCGCGGCGACAGACCCCTCACCCGTCT
>WNFM01295681.1_pt6 | contig 13739 bp, 12 predicted proteins | sample 5400271 | NCBI WGS metagenome assembly WNFM01 (sample SAMN13153352, study PRJNA577476) | soil metagenome | isolation source: 60 cm saprolite on Douglas fir-dominated hillslope | place: USA:California | collected 2013-09-17 | reverse complement strand
CGGCGCCGGCTTAGCCCGCCCCTGGCGGTCAGTCGGTCCGCACGTAATCCCAGTAATAGATCAAGTAGATCCCGCGCGTGCGCTCGACAAAGCGGCGCAGCGCCTCAGGGCCGGTCGCGGCCATCGCGCAGACACGCTGCTCGATGGAGCCGTTGGGGTTCGCGCACTTGTAATCGGCTTGGGCGACTGGTGCGAACGCGAGCGCTGCGAGCAATACTGAGGCCGCACCGACGTGAATTCGGAATCGCTTCATGGCGCTTCTCCTTCGAGGTTCACCGTGCGGGCGTCGCGCCGCGGTGTCGTCGCTGCCCATTGCCGGACGCCGGCAGCCTGCCGTTTTATGATGCGCTTGTCGGCGAGGCGTGACAACGGGAACTCGTCCATCCGTTGGAGGGTCCCGCGAATGGACCACGCATTCGCCTTGATTCGGAGACAGCAATGAACGAGCATGCCCACGATCCCGCCGGCCCAGGCAGACCACCCGCCGTACCTGGCAGCGAGGAGGGCCGTGGTCCGGTGACCATGTACACCTGTCCGATGCACCCGCAGATCCGCCGGCCGGCACCGGGCACGTGCCCGATCTGCGGCATGACGCTTGAGCCCGAAATGCCAACGCTCGAGGAGGAAAAAAATCCCGAGCTCGAGGATTTCACGCGACGGTTCTGGTGGACGCTGCCCTTAAGCATTGCCGGCGTGATCATTGCCATGGGCGGGCATCGCTGGATGCCACTCCCGCCCGCGGCCATGTCGTGGCTCGAGCTCGCGCTTGCGACGCCCGTCGTGCTGTGGGCGGGCTGGCCATTCTTCATCCGTTGCGCCGATTCGATCCGCCATCGCAGCCCCAACATGTGGACCCTGATCGGAATCGGTGTCGCATCGGCGTATCTCTACAGCGTTCTCGGAACGGTCGCGCCCGAGCTCTTCCCGCAAGCCTTTCGCGAGATGGGGCGAGTCGCCGTCTACTTCGAAGCCGCCTCCGTCATCGTGTCGCTGACGCTGCTCGGCCAAATCCTCGAGCTCAAGGCGCGTTCGCAGACATCGTCCGCCATCCGTTCGCTGCTCGGGTTGCGGGCGAAGACGGCCCGCCGCATTCGACCCGACGGGACCGAGGAGGATATTCCGCTCACCGACGTGCACATCGGTGACACGCTGCGCATCCGTCCGGGCGAGAAGGTGCCGGTCGACGGCGTCGTGACCGAGGGGCGGTCGAGTGTGGACGAGTCCATGCTGACGGGCGAACCCATGCCGACCGAAAAGGTCGCGGGAGCGCGCGTGATCGGCGCAACGATCAACGGAACCGGCAGCCTCGTCATGCGCGCGGAGAAGATCGGCTCGCAGACCATGCTTGCCCAGATCGTGCAGATGGTCGCGCAGGCGCAACGCAGCCGCGCACCGATGCAGCGATTGGCCGACCGCGTGGCGCGCTGGTTCGTGCTCGCGGTGCTGAGCATCGCGGTCTTGACGGCCGTGGTGTGGTGGTTCGTCGGCCCCGAACCACGAGGCGCCTACGCTGTTCTCAACGCTGTCGCAGTGTTGATCATTGCCTGTCCCTGCGCGCTCGGTCTCGCCACCCCGATGTCGGTCATGGTGGCGAGTGGCAGAGCCGCGACCAGCGGCGTGCTGTTCCGCGACGCCGAGGCGCTCGAAACGTTGCGACGGATCGATACGCTTATCGTCGACAAGACCGGCACGTTGACGCTCGGCCGTCCTGTGTTCGCCAAGGCGATCGGCGTCGCGCCCTTCACCGAAGAGGACGTCCTGCGCATCGCGGCGAGCATCGATCAAGGCAGCGAACATCCGCTCGCCAACGCCATTGTCGAAGCAGCGCGAGGCCGCAACCTGCGATTGGCCAAGGCGGAATCGTTCGAATCCGCCACGGGCGTCGGTGTGCGCGGGAACGTCGAGGGCCACACGATCGTTCTCGGCAATACATCGCTGCTGCGTGAAGGCGGTGGCGACGCCGCGCCGGTGGCCGCCGATGCGGAAGCGCTGCGTGCGGAGGGTGCGAGCGTCGTCTACCTCGCCGTGGACGGCCGCCTTGCCGGACTCCTCGCGGTGCACGATCCGATCAAGGAGTCGACGCCGGGTGCCATCGAGACCCTGCACCGGGCCGGGATTCGCATGGTCATGGCTACGGGCGACGGCCAGACAACGGCGAAGGCGGTCGCGACCCGGCTTGGTATCGACGAGGTCTACGGCGAAGTGCGACCGCAGGACAAGGTCGACCTCGTGGCACGCCTGCAGTCGGAAGGTCGTCGCGTAGCCATGGCGGGCGACGGCATCAACGATGCGCCGGCGCTTGCGCGCGCCAACGTCGGCATCGCGATGGGCACCGGCACCGATGTGGCGATGAACAGCGCGCAGGTCACGCTGGTGAAGGGCGATTTGCGCGGCATTGCGCGGGCGCGGGAGCTCTCGAACGCGACCGTCCGCAACATGTATCAGAACCTCTTGTTCGCGCTGGTTTACAACGCGCTCGGCGTGCCGATTGCGGCAGGCGTGCTCTATCCTACCTTCGGCATCCTGTTGTCGCCGCTGTTTGCAGCCGTTGCGATGTCGTTGAGCTCGGTCTCGGTCGTCGGCAACGCGCTTCGCTTGCGCGGAGCATGAGCGCCAAGTCACTTGTCGGCGTGGATGCGGCGCAGGAAATCCTCCAGCCGCTTGCCGGCCTCGTCGGGAAAGTGTTCGGTTGTAATGTTCGCCTCGACGATACGATCCAGCCGGAAGTTGCGAAAATCCTCGCGCAATTCGCACCAGGCGGCCAGCGTCCAGACATCGCCCCAGAAATACAGGCCGAGTGGGCGCACGCGGCGCATTGAGCTCCGCGCGTCGGCATCCTTGTAGTCGAGATCGGCCCACTGCTTGCGGGCGATCGCCTGGCGCAGTGCGTCGAGGCGCTCGCCCGGCTTGGGATCGACGAAGAAACCCGGCGCAAAAAGCGGGGAGCTTTCCAGCGCTGCGCGTTTGTCGCCGGGAAGGGCGGCCGCAATCTTCGAGAGCGCCGAGCGCGCGCCGCCCGCGAGCTTCGGGCCCGCCCACGCCTCGACGAATCGCGCGCCGATCACCAGGGCGTCGATTTCGTCGAAGCTGAACATGAGCGGCGGCAGGTCGAACCCGGCGCGGATCCGGTACCCGACGCCCGCCTCGCCATCGATCGGCACGCCCGTGCCGGCTAAGTCGGCAACGTCGCGGTAGACCGTGCGCTCCGACACCTCGAGCCATTGCGCGAGCTGCGCCGCCGTCGTGAGCCGCCGGCCGCGAAGGTACTGAACGATCGCGAACAGCCGGTCGGCGCGCCTCATGCGCAGAAGTGTCCCACTGGCGAGAGCGGCGTGTCGAGCGTGCCCTACGCGGAGGCGTGCAATCCCACCCGGTTGCCTTCGCTGTCGATCACGTGCGCGAAGAACCCCATACCCTCGGGCAGTGCGGTCTTCGGCAACGCGATCTTGCCACCCGCGCGCCGGGCGCGTTCGAGCGCATCGTCGAGGCCGGGTTCGACACTGAGGTACACGACGGTTCCCGTCGCCGTCGGCGTGTGGCCGTTGCCGGCGATCAGGCAACCGCCAACGCCCGGTTGCTCATAGGGAAAGACGGACAATTGCTGCGGCCCCATCGTCTCGGGCTTGAGCTTGCGTTCCAGTACGGCTTCGTAAAACCGCGTCGCGCGGGGAAGGTCTGCGGCGGGGATCTCGAACCAGCTTAATGCGTGTTTGGCGTCCATAATCGGCTCCTGACAGTGCGGAATTGCACCGGTGTCATCCTGCTCGCACGCTGCTGACACCGTTCTGTCAGGAGTCGTCGGGTCGTAGCGCAATCGCGAGACTGCTCTTGTCCTTGCGCGGGCGGATGGGTCGGCGGATCATGGGCTTGGGAAGGGGGATCCCGTGTCCTCGCTCAAAGCCAGATCTGATACCGTTGATGCCGTCGTCCGCGAGATGCTGGACGCGATGCGCAACGCCCATCTGCAAATGGTCATGGGCGATGCGCCGCGGGCTATCGAATGGCTGCAGGACGCGGACGAAGCGCACAAACGGCTCGACAAGCTCTTTCACGGCGATATCCTCTTTGACGTGATCGGGCAGCGAATGGAAGCGTTGTCGGACTTCGCGCGCGAGTACATCAGTGAATCCGTGGCGATGGCCGAGGTCGTCGCCTTCGTCGAGAAGCCGCTCGACCCGGCGAAATGATTCGCCTCGCGCCGGCTTAGCGCCGCCTACGCGTCTTCAATGATGGCGAGGATGTTGCCTTCGCTGTCCTTGAACCACGCCGCTTTCGCGGGACCGCAGCTATATGCGACCCATCAAAAGCAGGATCACGATGATCAAGACGAGTAGCCCGACACCGCCGCTGGGGTAATAGCCCCAACCGCCGCTATAGGGCCAGGTTGGCAGCGCGCCGATGAGCATAAGGATGAGGATGATGAGCAGTATCGTTCCGATTGACATGATTGTTCCTTTATCGTGATCGACCGAAAGACTGCAAAGGAACATCCAAAAGACCCCGAGTGCCGGAAATGGCCTCCGAGCCCGCCGCCCCGGCTTTGGACACAGCACATGTGCATATCCCACGCCAGCGGCTGCCTAGCGGCGCCCACCATAGCTGGGGATGCTCCCAGCCCATAGCGGCGGGACACTCGAATTCGGGTAGGAAGAGGGATGACACGCGGCGCCGTTCTTGCGCGCCGAGCCCAATGCGTAGGGCGACGGACGACAGGGGATTAGGACTTGCGCGGGCTTACAGCGATCGGGGAACCCACTTACGCTTCAATCACTCGCGTGGCGCAGCGACGCTGGTGCGTAAAAGGCCCGGTTGCGCGCCGCTCACGAGCGTTATCGATTGGAGGCGCTCATGTTCGCACATCCGGCAAAACCCATTTTGGTGCTCGCGCTGCTCGCAGTCGCGGGCTGCGTTACGGTTCCCGAGAGGGATCCCGTCATCGAAGACGCGCGGGTGGCAGTGTTTGCCGCGCGCAGCAACCCGCAAGTCGGGACGTACGCGACGGCAGAGGTAGAGCTGGCCGTTGTGACGCTCCGCGATGCCGATGATCTCGCCGCGCGTGGCGGCAGCATCAGCGAGGTTCACCGTCTTGCCCTGCTGGCGCAGCAGCGCGCGGCGCTCGCGCAAGACACCGCCCGGCTGAGAATTGCCGAGGCAGCGCTTGCGGTGCAGCGCACCGCCCGCGAGGCGCAGTTGCAGGCCGACCTCAGCCGACGCCAGGCGGAATCGGCACAGCTTCAGGCGGCCGCGGCACAACGCCAGGCCGAGGATGCGCAGCGTCAGGCAGCCGCGAGCCAGTTGCAGGCGCAGGCGTTGCAGTTGAACACCGTCGTTGTGCCGGATCCAGTCATCGTCGACCTCACGCTGCTACCGACTGCGCGCGGGCTCGTCGTGACGCTTGACGACACGATGTTCGACCCAGGCAGTGCGCAATTGCGGTCGAGCTCCGTCTACACGACGCAAAGGCTCGCGGCCTGGCTCGCCGTGCATCCGGAACGCACGATCGCGATCGAAGGCTACAGTGACCCCTCGGGCAATCGCCGTTTCGACCAGAAATTGTCGGAGGATCGCGCGCTGGCCGTTCAGGCGGCATTGGTTAGCATGGGCGTCGATTCGCGCCGCATGATTGTGCGCGGCTACGGACGGGAATTTCCGATCGCGAGCAACGCCACCGCCGCTGGTCGGCAGATGAACCGGCGCGTCGAGATCGTTGTCTCCGACGGCGGCGGAATGATCGTGCCTCGCGGTTGACCCGAGCTACGGACTTTCGGGCGCGATGCGGATGATGCGCTTGCCGAGATTTTCGCCGCGGTAGAGACCGGCGATCGATCCCGGCGCCTGCTCGATGCCTTCCAGCACGTCTTCGCGATAGCGGATCCTGCCGGCGCGCACCCATTCGGTCAGCGCGCCCAAGCCTTCGGCGAAGCGCGGTGCGTAGTCGAAAATAAGGAAGCCTTGCATACGCGCGCGCTTCACGAGGAGGTGGCGCTCGACGCGCGGCCCGACGGGCCAGGGATCCCAACTGGAGACCGAGGCGGTGCCGCAGATCACGACCCGTGCGCGGGGCCGTAGGTGTTTTAGCACGGCGTCGCTGATCGCGCCCGCGGTATTGTCGTAATAGATGTCGATGCCATCGGGGCAGCCGGCGGCAAGTGCGGATTCCAGCGCTCCGGCGTGATAGTCGATGGCCGCGTCGAAACCGAATTCGTCGCGGCATAGCTGCGTCTTGCGCGGCCCTCCCGCGATGCCGACCGTGCGGCAACCGTTGATCTTCGCGATCTGGCCGACGCAGGAGCCCACCGCGCCCGCCGCGGTCGACACGACGACCGTTTCACCCGCCCTCGGTTGCCCGACGTCGAGCAGCGCGAAGTAGGCGGTGAGGCCGTTGATGCCGAGGACACCGAGGGCCGTCGAGATCGGCAATCCGGTTGTCGGAACCTTGCGCTGGACCGCGCTCGCATCGACGACCGCGTAGTCCTGCCAGCCGAAGAAGCCGGTGACGAACTCGCGCGGACCGAAATCCGGATGGCGCGATTCTTCGACGCGGCCGACGGCGGGCGAGCGCATCACGCTTCCCAGCGGCACCGGCTCCGAATAATTGGCGGCGGCGCTCACCCAACCCCGCATCGCGGGTTCGGCCGACAAGTAGACATTGCGTACGAGGATCTGCCCGTCTTCCAGCGGCGGCACGGGTGATTCGACAATCGCGAAGTTTTCCGCCTCGGGAATTCCCGTGGGACGCGACTTGAGGATGACCTGCCGATTGGTGATCGGGCGCATGGAAATTTCCAGGGAAAGTCTACACTGTCGACCAAAACTGTAATTGACGGGACAAGTTGCCGATGACTGCGGAAGCCTCCACGCGTGTGCGTGACCCCGTTGACGAGATCTATCGCAGCGAATCGCGCCGCGTCTTCGCAACGCTGGTGCGGCTGCTGGGCGACTTCGACGTTGCCGAAGAGGCGCTGCACGATGCGTTTCGCGCGGCACTCGAGCAATGGCCGCGCGATGGCGTGCCCGCCAATCCGCGCGCATGGCTCGTTTCGGCCGGCCGCTTCAAGGCGATCGACGGCATCCGGCGCCGCTCGCGGTTCGACTCGGTGGAGGATGTGGCCGACGTGGTCGAGGCCATCGCCGACGAGAGCACGACCCGGGACAGCGAAGACATCGAGGACGACCGGCTGCGCCTCATTTTCACATGCTGCCACCCGGCGTTGTCGCCCGATGCGCAAGTGGCGCTTACGTTGCGCGAAGTCTGCGGGCTCACGACCGAGGAAATCGCACAAGCGTACTTGAGCGCCGCACCCGCGCTGGCGCAACGGATCGTGCGCGCCAAGGCCAAAATCCGCGACGCCCACATTCCCTACCAGGTTCCGGAGCCCGATGAGCTGGCGGAGCGAATCGACAGCGTGCTGCGTGTGATCTACCTCGTTTTCAACGAAGGCTACTCGGCGTCATCGGGGCAGTCGCTGACCCGCGTCGATCTGTCCGGCGAGGCGATCCGCGTGGGGCGGCTTCTGGTCGAATTACAACCCGACGCCGAGGCGATCGGATTGCTCGCGCTCATGCTGCTGCAGGAATCGCGGCGCGCCGCGCGCTCGACGCCCACGGGCGAACTGATCTTGCTCGACGACCAGGACCGTTCGCTGTGGAACCAGGAACAGATCCGCGAAGGATCGGCGCTCGTGGAAAGGGCGCTCGTCTCCCAGCGGTTCGGCCCGTACACGATCCAGGCGGCGATCGCCGCGGTGCATGCCGACGCCGCGATCCCCGGCGCCACCGACTGGGGCGAGATCGTCGGACTCTACGACGTGTTGCTGCGCGCCGATCCGTCGCCGGTGATCGAGTTGAACCGCGCCGTGGCGGTGGCCATGCGCGACGAACCCGCGGCGGGCCTGGCGCTCGTCGATGCCATCCTCGCCCGCGGGGATCTCGGTGACTATCACCTGGCGCACGCTGCGCGGGCCGATCTGTGCCGGAGGCTGGGGAAAACCGCGGAAGCCCGGACCTCGTACGCGCGCGCGATCGCACTCGCGCGGCAGGCGCCGGAGCGCCGGTTTCTCGAACGACGGCTGGCCGCGCTGCCGAGTTGACGCGCGGCGCAACTTTAGTGGGACGCGGGCGAGGCGTCGCCGCCGCTACGCTGCGAACGCATCAATTCCATCAACGCGATCGGATCGATGGGTTTGACCAAGTGGTCGTCAAAACCCGCCTTCTTCGATCGGGCACGATGTTCCTCCTGGCCGTACCCTGAGACCGCGAGCAGCAATGTGTGCTTGTGCTCGGGACGAGCGCGGATCTGCTCGGCGACCTGATACCCGTCCATGCCCGGCAATCCGATGTCCAGCAGCACGACGTCGGGGGAGAGCCGCGTCACGGATTCAAGTGCGCTCGTCCCATCGTGCGCGAGATGCACATCGCATCCTGTGACCCGCAGCACGATCGCCGTGCTTTCCGCGACGTCCACGTTGTCGTCGACGACAAGGACCGACATCGGCCGACTGTCGAAGGGCGCCACGCTTTGCCGGCTGTCGTTCGACGGATTCGCCGGCGGGGATTCCGACGAGGCTGGCAACCGCACGACGAACTCGCTGCCGCGGTCGCGCCCTTCGCTCAAGGCCGACACGCTGCCGCCCTGCATCTCGACCAGGCGCTGCACGAGCGTCAACCCGATGCCGAGCCCGCCCTGCGCGCGGTCGATGGTGCGGGCGAGCTGGGTGAAGGGCTCGAAGATGGTCTTCAGATATTCCTTCTGGATGCCTACACCCGTATCCCGCACGCGGACCACGACTTCGCCGCCCTCGCGCGTCGCCGAAAGCACGATCTTTCCACTGCGCTCGGTATATTTCGCGGCGTTGTTGACGATGTTTCCCAGCACCTGCGCGACGCGTGCGAAATCGCCCTTGATCCGCAAGGGCTCGGACGGCAGCGTCAACGTCAACGTGTGGCCGAGGGCGTCCACGGCCGGCTTGGCGGTCTCCACCGCCGCGGCCACCACTTCGGCCACATCGACCGCCTCGATCTTGAGCTCGATCTTCCCGCGGGTGATGCGCGAGAGGTCGAGCAGGTCGTCGACCAGGCGTACCAGCTGCCGCAGCTGGCGATGGATGATGTCGCGCGCCCAGGCTGCCCGTGTCGGGTCGCTGTCGGCATATTGGAGGAGGTGGAGCGCATTGCGGATAGGGGCGAGCGGGTTGCGCAACTCGTGGGCGAGCATCGCAATGAATTCGTTCTTGCGCTGATCGGCATCGTGGATCTTCTGATACAGGGCCGCATTGTCGAGCGCGAGGCCGGCGCGACTCGCGAGGTCGCGTGCAACCGAGGTCGTGTCGACGTCGAATGTGCGGCCGGACGGCCCCAGTCCGAGCGCCAGCGCACCGAGCGTTCGCCCCCGAGCATGCAACGGCACGACGATCAGCGAGGTGCCCGATATTCCGGGCGCGAGCTCAAGCGAGCTCGAGAGCCGCCGGCCGCGGTCGCCGCCCTGCGACCACCATTCGCCTTCGGCGCCGCGCAGCACCCTCTGGATCGCCGCGTCGGCGACCGCGTCTTCGCAGCCTTCGACCCTCTCCAGCACGACGTCGCCCGCTCGCTGAAGCCCGACTTCGTGCCTGGGCCGGCCATCGTCGCTGCTCAGTAGCGTGATGAAGATGAAATCGGCAAGCGTTGGAACGACGAGCCTCGCCAATTCCTGGGTGATCTGCATCGCGTCGAGTGACCCGCCCAGGGCCGTGCTCGCCTGCGCGAGGAAGGTTAGGCGCTGCGTTGCCTGCTCGGCTGCCACGCGCGCCGCCTTTTCCTCGGCAAGGGCGATGCGCTCTTCGGAGCGCCGCTTCGCCTGGCGCGCGAACAGGAAAAGATCGACGAATACCTTGACTTTCGCGCAGAGGATTTCGGGCACGACCGGCGAGTCGATGTAGTCGACCGCGCCGAGCGCGTAGCCCTTGGCCTGGTGTTGCTCGTCGTTGTAGTCCGCCGTGACGAAAATGATGGGCGTATGCGCGGACTTCTTCCGGCGCCGGATCAATGCCGCGGTCTCCAATCCATCCAGGCCGGGCATGTTGACGTCGAGCAGGATCACCGCGAAATCGTGTTCGAGGACCTTGCGCAGCGCGTCCTCACCGGACGCCGCCGTCACGACTTCCTGCCGCAGTTCGTCGAGCACCGATGCCAGTGCGAGACGCTTGTCGGTCCGATCGTCGACGACAAGGATGCTGGCCCGCTCGTGCTCGACCGGCACGGCCGCGATGGTGTCCAACGTTTCTGCCGTAATCACAGTTGCGCCCCGGTCCGCACCCGTCAACGTGAAAGCCACGCCCGCATCACGCCGATCAGAAGCTCGGTGTCCACGGGTTTCGATAAATAATCCCATGCGCCTGCCTCCATGCATTTCTCGCGATCGCCCTTCATTGCCTTGGCCGTCACCGCAATGATTGGTATGTCGTTGCAGGTGGGGATCCGGCGCATCGCGCGGATTGTGTCGATGCCGTCCATCTCGGGCATCATGATGTCCATCAGGATCACATCGATGTCTTTGCCGTTCTGCACGGACGCGATGGCGGCGCGGCCGTTGTCGTGCGAGACGACGTTCATCCCCCTGTCCTCCAGCAGCGACGTCAGCGCGAAGATGTTGCGCATGTCGTCGTCCACGATCAGCGCCCTCTTGCCCCTCAGCACCTCGTTGGCCTCGGCAAGTTGCCGCAGCGCAGCCCGGGTCGGTTCCGGCATGTTCGCCGGAGAACGATGCAGGAAAAAAATGACCTGTTCGAGCAGGCGTTCCGGTTCGCGCACCTCGCGCACGACGACGTTGCGGGCAAAGAATTCCCAGCCCTCCGCGGCGTGCCCATCCACCGCCTCGCCGTAGAGGATGATCGGCAGGCGCTCGAAGCCGGCAAGCGTGTCGACATCGGCCGTGAGGCTCCCGTCGAGGTGCGGGAGATTGGCGTCCCACACCACGCAGTCGATCGCCTGCGCTTCCAGTGCGGCACGGGCGCCTTCAACGCCGTTTGCGGAGACGAAAGTCAGGTCGTCGGCCTTGAGGTAGCGGCCCAGCCAATCGATGAACGCGGCGTCGCTGCTCACCGCCAGCACGGTCCTGTCGACCCGGTGCACGAAACGCTTGACGCAAGCGAGCAGCCGGTCGAGTGTTTCCTTGTCCTGGATGGGCTTTTCCAGGAACGCGTAGCCGCCATTGTTCAGCGCCCGTCCGCGCGACTCGTCGGTCGAGATGATCGCGACAGGGATGTGGCGCGTATGCGGGTCGTGCTTCAACCGGTCGAGTACGCGCCATCCAGAAATGTCGGGCAGAAAGATGTCGAGCGTCACGGCCGCAGGCTGGAATTCGGTTGCCAGCGCAAGCGCCGAAACTCCAAGCGGCGTGACGATGCCCTTGAAGCCTTGTTCACGCGCGGCGTCGAGCAGGAATCGCGCAAAGGCCGCGTCGTTCTCGACGATGAGCAGCACCGGCGCGCCGAGCGTGATCGAGTCACGATCGTCGCTGATGGCATTGACGAGTTGCGTCTTCGACCGGACTTCCGGCGCGTCCGCGACTGTCGGCGGCAACTGCGCAGGCGCGCGCAGGGCGGGTTCGATCGTCGGCGCGGGATAGGCGACGGCCATGGCGGCCATGCCCGGTGCGCCTTCGGTCATCGTGTGGCTGGCGGGCGCCTTGCGCGGCAAGTGCGGCGGCATGTAGATGAGCGGCAGGTACAACGTGCGCCAAGGAGGCGCGACAGCTCGCGGCTGATCGCTAACCCTAAGCCGGTACCGCCATATTTGCGGCTCGTGCTGCCGTCCGCCTGCTGGAACGCCTCGAAGATGATCTGCTGCTTCTCGGGCGATATGCCGATGCCGGTGTCGGCGACCGATATGGCGATCACGTCGCTCGCCCGGTTCAGGGCCTCGTTCTGCGGGTTCCAGCCGGTGCTGGCGGGCTCGATCGTCAACGTGACATTGCCCTGATGCGTGAACTTGAACGCGTTCGACAAGAGATTCTTCAACACCTGCTGCAATCGCTTCGCGTCGGCAAACATCACGATCGGCAGGTGGCGGTCGAGCCGGATGAAGAAGTCGACGTTCTTCGCCTCGGCGACGTGGCGAAAGGTCCGCTCGACGTACCGATGCAGGTCGTCCAGCCGCAGGTCGCTCGGGTCCACCACGACTGTGCCGGACTCGATCTTCGACAGGTCGAGGATATCGTTGATCAGCGTCAGGAGATCGTTGCCCGAGGCGTGGATGGTCTTCGCGAACTCGACCTGCTTCGACAGCAGGTTGCCGCTCGTGTTGCGCCACAACTGGTCGGACAGGATCAGCAGGGAATTGAGCGGCGTGCGCAACTCGTGCGACATGTTCGCCAGGAACTCCGATTTGTACTTCGACGTCAGCGCGAGTTGCTCCGCCTTTTCCTCGAGCGCCTTGCGCGCCTGCTCGACTTCCTGGTTCTTGCGCTCGACTTCCTGGTTCTGGTGCTCGAGCAGGCCCGCCTTCTCCTCCAATTCCTGGTTGGTCTGCTGCAATTCCTGTTGCCGGCTCTGCAGTTCCTGCGCGAGCGACTGCGACTGTGTGAGCAGGTCTTCGGTGCGCGTGTTGGCCTCGATCGTGTTGATGACGATCGCGATGCTCTCCGTCAGCTGATCGAGGAGCGCTTCATGCGTCTCGCTGAAGCGCTCGAACGATGCGAGCTCCAGCACGCCCTTGACCTGGCCTTCGAAGATGACCGGCAGCACGAGGATGTTCTGCGGTGGCGCGGAGCCGAGACCCGAATAGATCCGGATGTAATCGAGCGGGACGTTCGAGAGCAGGATCTTCTCCTTCTCGAGCGCGCACTGCCCGATGAGTCCCGCGCCCAGTTCGATCTGGCTGCCGATCGCGCTCTGGCCGGTGCCGCCGTAGCTCGCCAGCAGTGTCAGGCCACCCTGCGGCCAGCTGGAATCGAGAACGTAAAAGAGCGCGTTCTGTGCGGACACGACGGGCGCCAACTCGGACAGGATCAGCCGCGCGACGGTGTTGAGGTCCTTCTGTCCCTGCAGCATCCGGCTGAACTTGGCGAGGTTGGTCTTGAGCCAGTCCTGCTCGGTGTTCTTGCGCGTGGTATCGCGCAGGTTGCGGATCATCTCGTTGGCCGTGTCCTTCAGCGCAGCCACCTCGCCGCGCGCTTCGACCGTGATCGATCGCGTCAGGTCGCCCTGCGTTACGGCCGTGGCCACCTCGGCGATCGCGCGCACTTGCGTCGTGAGATTGGCCGCGAGCTGGTTCACGTTCTCGGTCAGGCTCTTCCACGTGCCCGCGGCGCCGGGAACATTGGCCTGCCCGCCGAGCTGACCTTCGACGCCGACCTCGCGCGCCACCGTCGTCACCTGGTCCGCGAACGTCGCGAGCGTGTCGGTCATGCCGTTGATCGTTTCCGTCAGCGCCGCGATCTCGCCTTTCGCCTCGACCGTCAGCTTCTGCTGCAGGTCGCCGTTCGCCACCGCGGTGACGACCTTGGCGATGCCGCGCACCTGGCTGGTCAGGTTGCGGGCCATCGAGTTCACCGAGTCGGTAAGGTCTTTCCACGTGCCGGCGACGCCTTGCACGTCGGCCTGACCGCCGAGCCGACCCTCGGTGCCGACTTCGCGCGCGACCCGCGTCACTTCCGACGCGAACGAACGCAACTGGTCGACCATCATGTTGATCGTGTTCTTGAGCTCGAGGATTTCGCCCTTGACGTCGACGGTGATCTTCTTCGACAGGTCGCCGCTGGC
>WNFM01235158.1_pt1 | contig 13739 bp, 12 predicted proteins | sample 5400271 | NCBI WGS metagenome assembly WNFM01 (sample SAMN13153352, study PRJNA577476) | soil metagenome | isolation source: 60 cm saprolite on Douglas fir-dominated hillslope | place: USA:California | collected 2013-09-17 | reverse complement strand
GTCAGGAGGAGTTGACCAATCGCGATCCTCGCGACGCTTATACGCTGGCCGCTTCAGGCATGCGCTGTCCTTGCATCAGCCACACGTAGCTCTCTTCCAGGGTCGGCTCCGCCTCCACCACCTCGCCCTGCGCGACGTGCGGCCGGGCGCCGCTGACCACGCGATAGTGCACGACATGGCCCTGGCGCACCGTCGAGATCACCGTCACACCGCCCTCCGGTCTGAGCGCCTCCGGCGCCGTCACCATCCAGACGTTGCCGCGCGCCGAGCCAACGAGGTCAGCGACGCTGCCACGGAAAATCGCCCGCCCGCTGTTCAGCACAGCGAGCTGTCGAGTAGTTTGGGCGATGTCTTCGACGACATGGGTGGAGAGCAGCACGGTGTGGTCGCCAGCCAGCCCGGCGAGCAGATTGCGAAAGCGAATGCGCTCTTCGGGATCGAGCCCCGCCGTGGGCTCATCCACGATCAGCAAGCGCGGATCATTGAGCAGCGCCTGGGCGATGTCCACGCGGCGCTTCATGCCGCCGGAAAACGTCTTGAGCTGGCGCCTGGCCACACCAGCGAGCCCCACCATCTCGAGCAGCTCGTCCACACGCCGCTGTCGCGCTCGGCGCGCGTCCATCCCTTTCAGGATGCCGATGTAGTCGAGAAATTCGCGGGCGCTCAGATCTGGATACATGCCTAAATCTTGGGGCAGGTAACCCAGAATCCGCTTGATCGCGGTGCGTCCCTGCTCCCGAGTCCCGTCGTACTCGCCGACATGGATCGCGCCGCTGGTTGGCCGCAGAATGCCTGCCAGGATACGCATCAGCGTCGTCTTGCCCGCGCCGTTGGGACCAAGCAGCCCATACATGCCGCTGGGGATCACCAGGTCGATTCCGCGCAACGCCTGTACGTTGCCTCCATAGGTCTTGGTCAGATTCTCCATGACGATTTGCATGCTCTTCCTCTTCTCGATGCTCTGGCTACGGGGCGCAGTCTGTGCGCCTGCCGAGGTTGCGCAGGTCGCCGTCTTCAAATGCCTGGTCGCTCTGGCGCGTCGTCAGCGCAGCCTGTTCGTCTCTAGGCCCTACTGGCGCGCCTGCCGCCACGTCAGATACCTGTCGCACATCACGAGGACCACCGCGGCGACGCCGAGCAACAGCGCAGCGCTGAGGATGCCCTGCGCCGGCGTGCCCGTGATGTGGATGGGGTGATTTGGGCCGCTGTCCGATTCATTCAGCCCGTAGATGCCCATGGCGATATAGAGGCTAATCGGCGAGAGCAGTGTGCGCGCGAGGTTGGGCAGCTCCGCATGGAACCAGAGCGTGGTCCAGAACCAATACCCGATGAAGAGGAATTGGTACAGCGGCACCCAGAGGAGAACCGGGACGGCAATCGAGAAGGCGCTGACGAACATGACGCCGGGCAGCGCGAGGACGACAAACGTCTCCAGCGCCAGCAGGATCGCCAATGGATTGTGTGCCAGCGCGGCGAGATAGACGATGCCGAGCATGTAGACGAGAAACATCGGCAACGCCGTCGCGAGCAGCGCACCGAGATACTTCCCGAACAATCGCGTCCGCAGTGGCGTGGGCAACGCGGTAAAGAGCTCGTCCACCTTCGTGCGCCGGTCGCGCACGAGGCGGCCCGCCAGCAGACACCCTACGCAGATCGGCAGGTAGCTGGCGATGTTGAAGCACCAATCCGCCACCGCCTTGCTCAACGATTCGTGAGCCAGCAGCGTTGCGAAATAGCCCCGCACCGTGATGACTGGCCCCTGGTTGACCAGCACTACCAACAAAACGGTGAAGATCGCGAAAGTAATCCAGACGGTGGGGCGGCGCACCTGCATGCGAAATTCGTAGCGCAGCGCGCCGACGAGCGCAGGGAGTTGTTGCGTCATTCTTCTGTCGCTCCTTTCAAGAGCTTCTCGGTGTCGTGGAGAAGCAGCCAGCTAAAGGGCAGAAGGGCCATGGCGGTGCCCAGCAGCTCGAAGCGCGTGTTGAGCCAGTAGGTGTTGAAATCGGCCAGTGAGACATGCGTCGCCGGAAAGAGCAGCAGCGTCGCCGGAAAGAGCAGAAACGGCCGGAGCCAGGCGGTGTGCGCCAATACTTCGACGAAGACCACGTCGAGCAGCCAAATACCGCCCAGCAGCGCACCGCTGGCCGTGCGCTGCTGTGTCAGCACGGCGAGAGCGCTGCCGAGAGCGACCATCCACAACAGCGGGGCAAGCCAGAGCAACTGAGTCAGCAGCACCTGGGCGACGGGCGACAGAGAAGCGGCGAAGTCGGGCAGGTAGAGCAGCCGCAGCGCCGCAAGCGCACCCAGCATGAGCATCGCCAGACAGGCGACCCAGCCGGCGATCAGGAGCAGCCGCAGCATGCTGGTCGCGTGATAGGGCCTCACCGCGCTCAGATGCAGCTCGATCGCATCATCGTGCGCCAGGGTCGTCGCCACGATGACGCCTGCCGCCATCGGCAACAGTATCTCGGCGCTGGCGAGCAGGAGGCGCGCGGAGCTCTGATGCAGAAAGAAATGCTGCACCATCGTGAGCAGACCGACCGGCGCCAGAAGCAGCAGAGGCGTGAAGACGAACAGCTTCCAAGCCACCCGCACCTCATACCACAGGCGATCGAACAACATGGGCTCCCCTCGTGTACTGGACGTGCGTCCAGCCCGCGCACTCAGCACAAATGCAATGCGATGCCGACGCTCTCAGAGCTCGCCCAGAGCCCTGCGCGGGCTGGATCGTCGCGGGGCATAGAGAAAGGCGAACATCAGGCAGAGCGCAGCCAGGAGCAGCATCGTCGGGCTCGTTTGCCACAGCGGCGAGTGCTGGAGCGGCATCAACTGATGGATAGGACCGAGACGTACCGTTTGCGCCAACTCGAGCAGACTCGTGAGCAGGAAGGCCAACCACGACCCAACCAGCAGCGCCAGCGCGAGAGTGAGCGCTGAAATGAGCAGCAGCGGACCGAGCCAGAGCTGGATGATGCTCCAGAGGCCTTGCCGGTAGAGCAGGGCCACGCCGACCGATGCGCAGCCGGAAAGGAGCGTCGTCGCGCCGAGCACGACGAACAGCCGGCTGAAAAGGAGCGTGCGCAGCGACGTCGCCGTCGCGGCTGCCAGCTCGGCCCCCGCGTCGTGGGCGAGATCAGCGGCGTAGGCGATGCCGATGACTGCCGAGAGTGTGGTGGCAAGCCCGAGCAGCGTTGCAGTATCCTGGACGCTTCGCCACATATGCATCGCCAGCAAGACGGTGAGGCCATCGCTCAAGAGCAGCGCCACAGCCGGAATGAGCCAGCTGCGCTGCAATATCGCGGGTTGCCGTGAAAGTACCAGCCAGCTATGCGCCACACTCGCCGCCCCGCGGCGTATCTGAGGAGCCAGCTTAGCGACCTGGTGGCGAAGCGCAGCTGCACGGGGCGTCAGCGCGGCATCCGCCGTGTCACGGCGCTGCAGCGCTGCGCGGGCTGCCTCGCGAACCTCGGGGTCGGGGTCACGCGCGGCGAGAATGAGCTGATCGATTGGGGCGTGCCTACCGCGGCGATTGAGCGCGCCAACCGCCGCCAGGCGCACCATCTCGTGCTCGTCGCGCAGCGCGGCAACGAGCCGATCGAGCGCATCCGCATCCTCCCTCTCTCCCATTGCCTGTAGTGCGGCAGCGCGCACCTCCCAGCGGGCATCGCTCAGCGCGTCCTGCAGCTCGCCGTGAGATGGGCGGGTCGTGAGATACACGTCGAGGGATGCGATGCGCGCCATAACTCCCGGCAGTAGCGCCGCCGGCGCGGCATGGTCTGCAGCGTCGTACACATCAGGGCGTCCCGCGTTCATTTCCGATTGGCTGTCTTGCGGCTCCACGGTTCTCCCTCCTTTCCCTCGGTCGCGAGCAACGTCTGTAGCAGCCGCGTGCCACGGAAGACAGCGGATTTCACACTGCCCAGCGGCTGATCCAGCAGGTCTGCGGTCTCGCGGTAGCTAAGGTGCTCGAAATAGAGACACAGGATTGGCACACGATAGCGCTCCGGCATCTGGAGAAGCGCGGCTTCGATCTCCTGCAACCGTTCGCGGCGCTCGACGAGAAAGTCTGGGCGTTCGCCTTCGGCGTCTTGGATCTCGAGGATGGGGCTCTCCTCAGAGAGATCGAGGGGCATCACATGCAGCCGCGCGCCGCGGACAGCATGGTAAAACTCGTTGAGGGTGATCTTGTAGAGCCAGGGGCGCAGCTTGAGCGCTCGCACCCGCTCCGGCGCGTAGGCCACGCACGCGACATACGCCCGTACGAACGCTTCTTGAACGATATCTTCGGCCATCTGCTGATTGCTCGTGAGTCGGTAGGCGAAGGTGTACAGCTGGTGCTGGTAGGCCTCGACGACACGCCGGAAATGACGGCGCGCGTCGACCGCAAGCAGCGCTGGGAGCGCGCTGGCATCATGCTCCATCCTCATCCTTCTCCCCTGCTGCTTTCCCCCGGAGCCCCAGGAGATCGGTGCGTTCATCTACTACAAGCCACATGACGTGCCGAAGGTTGCAGATGCGCATCCCTGATGGGTCCGCTCACGTCCTCCAGTGAATACTATCCGCAGCGATCACGCGCAGCGCACCCCGAGACGTGACGGAGTCGCAAAGGCGAGGAGCCTTGGGTTCTTGGCCAAATGCGGTGCCACCGTCAGGCGGCGTGATAGAGGACCCGGCGACGCAGTAAGTCGAAATTCGCTCGGCCATAGGTTTGGCGCTTGAGCATCTTGAGGCGATTCACCTGGCCTTCGGTCTGTCCCTGGCTGTGCGGAGACGTCAGCGCCGCGGCGACCGCCTCGTAGTCGCGGCGAATGCCGTTGGCAAAGCTGACCAGTTCCGGCAGCTGGCTGTGGGCAGCGAGCTGCAGCCAGGGATCAAGATCGGCCTGCGCCCGCGTGCGCACGATGCGGCCAAAGTCCGCGACGAGCGTGTGCGCCTGGGCAATCGTTGTACTCTGCTCACACAGCGCGTGCCGGTAGGCGCGCTCGTCCGCATCCAGCTCCTCGACCGGGCGGAGCAAGAGCCAGCGGGTCTGGCGCGGGGAGAAGCGGCGCGGGCGTGGGGGCGGGGCGCCCGCGGCGTCCTCCGCGCGCCGCCGTCGGCCAGGATGGCGTGGGCCCGTCCGCCACGCCCGGACGTCCTGGCGCACGGTCGAAGCCGCACCGGTATAGCCCTGGCGGCGGATCTCGGCAAGGAGCGCCGCGCTGTTGTGTTCGCCTTCCTGCCAGCGCGCTCGCAAGTAGGTCGCGTAGGCATCACAATCGTGCAGCCGACGACCAGGCTTGGCGCACGGATGATACTGGCCGGCGCGCAGATAGCGGCGCACGGTCCCACGGTTGACTCGGGCCCGGCGGGCGATCTCCCGGAGCGCATCGCCTTCGCCGGCCAGCGCCACGACGCGGTCGTAACGCGCTCGCCGCCGGGCTGCGACGGCCGCGTGCTCGCGCTCCAGGCGCGTGGTCGGCGCCGGTGATACCGTGGAGAGCAGCGGGCTGTTGGAAAGGTCGGACGCCTCCCGCGCAGGCAGGGACCTGTCCTCGTCGTCGGCGTGCTGCTCCTCGACCGGCGCGTCCGTCGGTTCGGGCGGTCCAGGCGCCGCACTCAGCGCGTCGGCCACACGCGTCAGGACGTGCTGTTCCCGCGTCAGCACCAGATCCAAGGCCTTTCCCACATTTTGCAGGAGGTGGAACCGGTCGGCTACTTGTGTGGCGTCAGGAGCTGCCTGGCGGGCTCCGTCGGCAAAGGCGCCGCCTCGGTCCCGGCTCACCACCTCGACCTGCGTCCCCTGGGGCTGCGCCAGCCAGGTGGCGAAAGTCGCGGCTTCCCGGTCGGGCAAGAGCTCGACCACCCGATGCCGCTCGAGATCGACCAGGATCGCTCCGTAGCGCATCCCTCGTCGGAACGCGAAATCGTCGACACCCAGCACACGCACTGGCGCCTCCGACGTATCCGACGTGTCCGTGCTGGCGATCACGGCGCGGCGCACCAGCCGCAGGAGCGAGTTCCGGCTGGTGCCGGTCGTCTCCCAATGGAGGCTTTGGAACAGGCGGTGCCCAGCCTGCCCTCCCAGCGCGAAGGCCACCGCCTCCTGCCTCTGGCGCAGGACGGATGTCCGCCGCTGATAGTGGGGCGCCACGTCGGGCAGCCGCTCGCGGAAGGTCTGGCGCGGACAGGCCGCGTTCAGACAGCGATAACGGCGGGCATGCACACGGAGGTGCACCGCGACGACCCCCAGTGGCACCTCAGCCAGGAGACGAGTGAACCAGCTGTGGGCGCCCCGCGAGCGCCGCTGGCAGTCGGGACAGCGCGCAGAGCGCCGGGCAGACGTGAGATCGACGAGGAGCTGCTGGTCGGCCAGGGTGACGGCGTCGAGATGCAGGCCGGTCCAATGGGGAAACACAGCGGCGAGGAACGCGGCGGAAGGCACGAGGGGACTCCAGCGAATGGAACTGAGTTGTTGAGGGCCACTGCCCCTGATGTTCTACCACCTCGGCCTTTCCTTCGTGGCACCGCATTTGGCCAAGAACCGAGCCTTGCTGCCAGTCGCCGTGACTATGCGTCGACCATGGCGGGTGCTCGCGGCCTCCTGGGAGGCGGCTACACGGCGAGCTGGGTCATCGCGCAAACGCAGCGCTTCGCCGCGGCGGTTCCGCTGGCGCCGGTCACCGATTGGCTGATACCAACTCCAGAGGGGTAGTTGTAGAAAGCGGTGCGAGTCTTCACCGAGTCTGGTAACGCACATCAGTCAGGGCACTGCGCTCTCAGAGAGCCAAATTGGTTCGCGTGACGACCCCAGACAGTGGGGACATGTGGTACAATAGCCCACACTTGCCACCGAAGTTCGCTCACCGGGCGCACTGAGCCAGCGCCGTCGACATGTCCCCACAGGCCATCAGTAGCTATCGCGCGAGTCTCCTCTCCAACGATGTGAGCGAGAGGCGCGCAGTCTCGCGTAGACTTGCCGAACTCGCGGCCACGCAGCATGCAGATTTCGTGCGGCTTTGCCACCGCCTCATAGATGATCCCGAGCTACGTGTACGCGCAGAGATCCTCTGGCACGTAATGCGCTACGGCGATCGGGACGATGTCGTCGCCGAGACGAAAGCACATGCGGCGCTTGCCCTGCCCGACTTGCGAGCTCGTGCCCTGCTGGCCCTGGGGACGGTTGGTACAGGCTCGGTCGTTCCCGAGTTGTACGCCCTGAGCGTGGCAGGTGAGAGGTGTGCCTTGGAAGCGCTCGCTCGCCAAGTCAGGTCCGAGGCCCAGCGGCAGCAAGCCCTGCGCCTGAGCCGCGAGTGGCTGATGTCTGAGGTGTACTCCCGGCGTGATGAGGCGCTCAGAGCCTTGCGGATCCTTTCCACAGCCCAGAGGGAAGCAGACCTGTTATTGACAGCCTATCTGAAATACGGCGATGAACTCGTGGTCTGGGCCTTAGGTGCTGCATCGGCCCACATGCTGCCAATCTTACATGAGCTGCTCGCGCGCTGGCCCGAAGGCTGCGCAGAATACCACGATGTCGCACGCGCGATTCAGCGTCTGGAACGGCGGCTGGTCCATGGCGAAGCCGCAGACTGGTGTACGGGCGCGGGCGGTCTGCGCCACTATCTGTAGCGCCGATCGCTGCTCGGCGCTGTTCCCCGCGCACCGACGTGCCACGGTGCTTTACGGTCCTCCCTGCTGGTGTTTGCCGGCAAGCGCCGTGGCATGGGTCTGTGCGCCGGTCGTCGCACACCCCGCCAATGAGGTGCCTATGGACAAGACGTCAACGCGTCGTTGCTGCTCCACCCAGCGTGGTCCAAGTCGATAGTGGACCTGGCGCGGCCACCACTGGAATCGTGTGGCGGAGCGGACCCGTTCGGCTTGGGCCTGTAGACAGATGCAGCGGGCAGACTGCGCCTTCTCCAACTCCTCAATTGACGCGAAGTGCCGGTTCGCCAGCGCGGCGCCGAAATGCCGACATCACGACCCCTCGCCTGAGGTGAGCGCGCGAGCGCTGCGGCTCGGGATCACATGCAGCAGCACGGCACGGCGCCCTCCCTGCGCTGCCGCGGGCAAGCGCTCACCTTCGCGGATGACCCCCTCCCGCAGCAAGGCATTGGTGATCGCGCTGACGGTGGTGCGCGAGAGGTCGGTCCGCTCGGCGATCTCGACGCGGGAGATCGGACCATGGTCCTGGAGACAGGCGAGCACCAGCGCGCGGTTGATATGGCGTAACCACCGGTGGTCGACGTGGTGTAGCTGTCCGGGTAGAGGAGACCAACCTGGCCATCCGTCGTCATCCGTCTGCGCGGGTGACGCCGCAGGCGCCGGCAAATTGGGGTCCTCGTATCCCGCGATCGGCGCGTCCGCATGACGGTGATGTGATGTGTTCTCCATCCCAGAAGCTCGCTTTCCGCACCGAACCGGCATGCTGTGTCATATCCCGAATGCTTGAATGATCGTTTGATCTGCGCCAGCCTGTAGTGCGCTTGCGCTGTTCCGGCGCATCCGAAACCCGAGTGCCGCGTGAACCGACAGCCGCACGCGGGGCGCCCCTCGCCCGCTGCTGGCAGAGCCGTTCTTCACGGATGCGCTATGCCGTGCTGGCGGATCACGTCGCGATACCAGAGCGCGCTACGTTTAGGAAAGCGGCGCTGGGTGGCGTAATCCACGTAGACCATGCCCCAGCGCTGCGTATACCCTTCAGCCCACTCGAAGTTATCCAGCAGCGACCAGGCGTGATAGCCCTGCAACGGTACGCCAGCTTGTATCGCGCGATGGGCGGCGAGCAGATGGTCATGGAAGTATTGCTGGCGCTCCGGGTCGTCCACCTGGTCGCTCGCATCAAGTGTGTCCGCGTACGGCGCTCCGTTCTCTGTGACATAGAGCGGCAGATCACCATAGTCGCCTTTGAGGCGCACGAGCAGGTCGAAGAGACCTTCAGGATAGATCTGTTCCCATGTTGCCACTGAGGTGGGATACACCCCGGCAACCACGTGTGGGCCCGCGGTCACCGTCGTCGGGTTGTAATAGTTGACGCCCAGCACGTCAATCGGCGCCTTGATGATGGTGAGGTCACCGGGCTGGATGATCGCCGCCGATGGCCACACATCGCGCAACGCCGCGGTGACGTCTGATGGGTAGCTCCCATGCAAGATCGGATCGAGATAGAGGCGATTCTCGAAGCCGTCTTGCAGCGTGACTGCGGTGTGCGTGCTGGGATCGCTGTCGGCGGGGTACACCGGCGAGAGATTGAGGGCGATNNNNGCCTGGAACGCCTTCACCGCCAGGCCGTGGCCGAGCAGCATGTGGTGAAGCGCCACATAAGCCCGCCGCGGATCGCGAAAGCCGGGCGCGTGAGCGCCATACATGTAGCCGACCATGACGACAGTTTTGGGCTCGTTGAGCGTCAGCCAGACGGGCACGGCATCGCCCAACGCCTGGAAGACCGTGTCCGCATAGTCCGCAAAGCGCATGGCGGTGTCGCGGCTCTCCCAGCCACCCTGATCTTGCAGGGCCTGTGGGAGGTCCCAATGGAAGAGAGTGGCCATCGGGCGGATATTGCGCGCCACCAATCCATCGACCAGTCGGCGGTAAAAGTCGAGCCCTTTCTGATTCACGGCCCCAGCGCCATCGGGCATGATGCGCGGCCAGGCGACCGAGAAGCGGTAGGACTGGATGCCGAGCGACTGCATCAGATCGAGGTCATCGAGATAGCGATGATAGTGATCGTCAGCCACGTCGCCGGTCGCGCCATCCCTGGTATTGCCGGGCGTGTGGCTGAAGCGGTCCCAAATGGACTCGCCGCGCCCATCCTCACGGGCGGCGCCTTCGATCTGGTACGCGGAAGTCGCCACGCCCCAGAGGAAGCCCGGCGGAAAGAGAGCCGGAGACGTGGATACACGCGATGTGGTCGTGCTGCTCACCCGAGCGCACCCGTACGAGGCGGCGCCCACTACTACAGCTCCTCCCGCTAGCGCGGCCGATCGACACAAGAAGCTGCGGCGAGTCATCCTGGTCTGCTTTGCCATCGTTCCTGACGGTCCCCCTGATGCGCACGACGCTTGTCAGCGCGCGTGCTGCGCACGCTGGGCAGCGATGAGGCCGGCGTACCACCTGCCGCTGTCCTTGACGATACGCCGCTGGGTCGCGAAGTCCACATAGACCATGCCGAATCGTTTGCTATAGCCGCGCTCCCACTCGTAGTTATCGAACAGGGACCAGACGAAGTAGCCGACCACAGGGACGCCATGCGCCAGCGCGCTGCCCACCGCATCAAGGTGCTCGCGCAGGTACGTGACGCGCTGCGGGTCGCTCACGAGGCCGTTGCCGTTCCAGGTGTCCTCGAACGCGGCACCGTTCTCAGTGATGAGAATGGCGGGCGGGCGATAGCTGCGGGTGATCTCCTCGATCATGAGGTTGAGCCCGTGCGGGTACACCTCCCAGCCCATCGTCGTGATCGTTGCCTCGGGCGGAGCCGTCACGTACTCGAAGCCAGCCAGTGCGCCGCCGTTCGCGCCGAGACTTTGCTTGTTCGCCTGGACGATCCAGCGGTTGTAATAATTGACGCCGAGGAAATCGGTGGGCACGCTGATCGTCTCGAGGTCGCCATCCTGGATCGGCGGCGGCGCGGCGCCCAGATCCTCGAAGAGGCCGGGGGCGTATTCACCGCGATACACCGGATCGAGAAACCAGCGATTGTGGAAGCGGTGAGCGCGCTCCACGGCTCGCAGGGTCTCGCCGCGCGCGTCGCCCGCGAAAATCGGGAAGAGATTGAGCGCGATGCCCACGCGCGCACCGGTTGTCGCGTATGAGCGGATGCGCGGGACGGCGAGGCCATGCGAGAGCAGCAGATGGTGCCCAGCGTTGACTGCGGCCTGCATGTCACCGCGCACACCAGGGGCGTGCAGCCCCTCGACGTAGCCGAGGTAGGCGCTGCACCATGGCTCGTTCTGGGTGACCCACCAACGGACCCGATCCCCAATGTGGCGGGCGACAAGCTCGACGTAGTCGGCATAGGCGTAGGCGGTGTCGCGGTTCTGCCAGCCACCACGCTCGTACAGAGCGAGTGGCAGGTCCCAATGATAGAGGGTAGCGACCGGCGTGATGCCTCGCGCGAGCAGGCTATCCACCAGACGGTCATAGAATGCGAGCCCAGCGGGATTGGTGACGCCCCTCCCGCTTGGAAGAACACGCGGCCATGCGATGGAGAAGCGGTAGGCGGTCAGGCCGAGGTCGGCGATAAGGGCAACATCCTGCTCCATGCGATGATAGTGATCGATGGCGATATCCCCGGTCTCACCCGCATGCGTGCGTCCGGGCGTGGCAGCGAACTGGTCCCACACGGAGAGGCCGCGGCCGTCCTCGCGTGTGGCGCCTTCGATCTGGTAGGCGGACGTACCCGCGCCCCAGAGGAAATCCTTGGGAAAGGTCATCGACGTCACCTGCTTGTCTAGTATCTGCTCGTTCCAGTGGACACAGGCGCGGCCGCGCTAGCCTGTGACGCTGCCGAAGGCCAGGCCGGCGCGCCAATAGCGCTGCAGGAACAGGAACATCGCGATCAGCGGAAGCACCGCGAGGAACGACCCGGTCACGATGAGGTTGTAGAGCAACTCATGGGACGCTGGATCGAAGTTCCAGGTCGCTAGCCCGAGGTTGACTGGATAGAGGTTGGGGTCGCTCAGCACAATCAAGGGCAGAAAGAAGTTGTTCCATATCACCACGAACTGGAACAAGAAGATGGTGACCATGGCCGGCACGAGCAAGGGCGCCGCCACCTGCGCGAAGACGCGCAGCTCACCAGCTCCATCCACCCGCGCCGCATCCAGCAGCTCACTCGGGACGGCATCTCTGGCGAACACGCGCGCCAGCAACACCCCGACCGGGCTGAGCATCGCTGGCAAGAGCACTGCCCAATACGTGTTGATCAGGTTGACCTTGCTCATGAGCATATAGAGCGGCAGCGCCAGGGTCGTTTGCGGCACCAGCACGGCGCCCAGGACCAGCCCAAAGATCACGTTGCGACCTGGGAAGGCGTACTTCGCCAGCGCATACCCACCCATGACGGAGATCAGCATGCCGAGAAACCCGCCGACGCCGGCGTAGAGGAGGGTATTCAGCAGCCAGCGCGGATAGGCGCCGTTCGTATGGGTGAACGTATCGGCCAGGTTCTGCCAGAGGTTGAAGTGGGCGAGCCACAACCCAAAGGAGCTGAACAGATCGTTGTTGTCTTTGGTGGCAGCGACCGCGAGCCAATAGAGCGGCGTCAGGAAGTATACCGTCAGCGCGATGAGCAACACGTAGCCGGCGATGCTCTTGGGGCTGAAGGGGCGAACCCCTACCAGGCGCTGCCCGTGGCCGCCCTTGCGGCGCGGCGATTGCTCGGCAGTGAGCGGCGCGTTCGCCATCTTTACACTCCTGACTGTCGGCGCGTGAGGCGCAGGAAGCCGAACGAGAAGGCGAAGGTTACGATGCCGAGGATCACGGCGATGGCCCCACCATAGTTAAAATTGGTGTCGACGACCGCTACGTTGTAGGCGAAGATATTCGGCGTGTAGGTTGACGTGATCGAGTTCGACAGGCGATCGAGAATCAACGGCTCGTTGAATAGTTGCAAGGTGCCAATCAGCGAGAAGAGGAGGCCAAAGATGATGGCGGGCAAGATGAGTGGGAGCTTGAGCCGCAGCGCGATGCCGGTCTCAGAGAGCCCGTCCAGCCGGCCCGATTCGTAGATCTCCTGCGGGATGCCCTGCAGCGCCGAATAGAAAATGATCATGTTGTAGCCGGTGAACTCCCAGGTCGAGATATTGGCGATGGACCAGAGGGTCGAAGACGGGCCCAAAAAGTTCGGCGCCGGTAGGTGGAGGGACGTGATTACCTGTATGATTGGGCTGGAAGTCGGGCTATAGAAGAATCCCCACATAATGACGGCGACCACCCCCGGGACCGCGTAGGGGATGAAGAACGCCAACCGGAAGAACCGACGGAAGCGGAAGACGGCCGAGTCCATCAGCAGCGCCAACGTCAGCGCGACGACCATCATCACGGGGATCTGCACAGAGCCGAAGAGGATCACGCGCCGGAAGCCGTCCCAGAAGTGCGGATCCTGGAACGCCTTGAGGTAGTTCGAGGCACCCGCCCACACGATCTGTGGCGGCCCGAATCCCAGGCCGCTGCGCTGTTCTTTGTAGACGCTCTGCGAGAAGGCGAACAGGAATGGTGCGACGAAGAACGCGGCGAAGAGCAGCAGGAACGGCAGCACGAACCCATAGGGGGTCAGCAGGCGCGAAGGCCGACGATGCGTGGCGGTGCCGCCTGGCCGCGCCGAGCGACGCGCACGTGTCACACGCGCAGCAGCAGTGATCGTTGGGGTCTCCATTGACAGCCTTCCTTACCCGTTGAGTGGCTCACGAAGAGACAGGCGCTGGCTGACACGCTGTGGGGTGTCGTGTGAGAGCGCGGCCTGGGGCGCTCTTAGTGTACCAGGCGCTGCGTGGCACTGCTGAGTTGAGGGAGGGAGGGGTAGAGCGGGCTACCCCTCCCGTGTCGGCGCATCAACCATGTATAGACGGCGCTCGTTGATGCGCCGACGATTACTTCTCGACGGTAATGCCGTTGCCCGTGAGATCGCTCACGATCTGCGACTGCAGATGGTCGAGCGCGGCGCTCAAGGAGGTCTTGTTCGCGATGGCGCTGTTGACGTCGTCGCCCTGCAGGTTGGTGAGCGTCGTGAGGTTGGGCGGGAACACCCAGCCAGGTTG
>WNFM01288470.1_pt4 | contig 13750 bp, 16 predicted proteins | sample 5400271 | NCBI WGS metagenome assembly WNFM01 (sample SAMN13153352, study PRJNA577476) | soil metagenome | isolation source: 60 cm saprolite on Douglas fir-dominated hillslope | place: USA:California | collected 2013-09-17 | reverse complement strand
CGCCGGAACATATCCAGGTGGTGCAGGCCTTGCCGCGCGATGCGAGCGGAAAACCGCGCACCGAGATCCTGCAGCTAGTCGCCATGAACCAGCTCGATCTGATCGAGCCGATGATGAAAAGCGACACCGACCGCGCGTTCCTGAAAACCATTCTGGAGCAGCGCAAGAATTTGCGCGACCGGTTCAATTTTGAGGCGGCCGATCTGGCGCCGCCAACTGGTGTCATCACCCGCGAAGGCGGGTGATCCAGTATTCCGTGACATCAGCGATAGAACCGAGAGGCCTCGGCGCACTGGATACTCCGCTTCGCGGATATGAACGACCTCACCGGCCCGGCTTTTTGATGCAAATCGGACCACCCATTGCTTGAGGGGTACACTCCCAGTCCGGCCCAAAACTTGCATTTGCCGTCCGCTGTTGAACGTTTGGCAGGTAAATCATAGCAAAGCGAAGACGCTTACGATGGCGAGCAACATGAGTACGACGCCTATGATGCCGTTCCGGTCTGGAGTCCACTGCAGCCATTTCATCGCCGAACGATAGCACATCGTCAGGTCCGAAAGGCCTTCGATTTGGACGCCCGCCACAACGTCCATAACGTCCGGAATCGCGAGGTGGGCCGGGGCACATACGGATCATTATCCGCGCGCGATATGCGCTCCAGCTCGCGGGCGACCAGCGCCAACGGCAAGAATACCGGCCGCACCTCTGGCGGCGCCTGCGCCAGCAGCGCGAAGGCCGTCTTCAAATGGTCCCTCGCTTCGGCGAGCAGCTGATCCAGCGCCGCGCGCACCGTCGGCGTCTCCTTGCCCGCGAACACTTCTTCCATGCTGCTGCCGTGGCTCGCCAGCAACTGCAGCGGCACGAACAGCTGGCGCCGGGAGGAGTCCAGCGGCAATGAGGCCATCACCTGGGCGATACCTTGGGCGAGGCCCGCGTGGCGCGCGAGGTGGTCGATCTCGGGGGATTGCTGGCCGGCGACCGCCGCGGCCAGCGAAAACAGCGCCGAAGAGGTATCGTCGATATAGCCTTCGAGCGCAGCCTTGGTCGGCATCGGATCGTTGTAGAGATCGAACTGGTGCTCGTCGATCAGCCGCGACAGCCGCTCGACCGGCAAACGCCAGGTCCGGATCGCCAGCTTAAGTTCGGCCGCAACCGGATTGCCCTCGACCCCGCCATGGCCTGCGCCCGCCAGCATGTCGGTCCACCATTGCAGGCGGATTTCACCCGGCAAGGGCTGGCTGACCTGCTCGCGCACCCGGGAAATCTCGACGTTGAAGGCATAGAGCGCCACTAGCGCCCGGCGCTGCTCAGCGGGCGCGAACAGCGTCGAGGCGTAACGGGCAAAATCATGGGTACGCACCAGATCGGTGCAGAAATCGGCGGCGTCCTTGCTTGCCTCCGCGCTGTTCATGGCACCGCGATCAGCGCCGCCGCAACGCGGCGCCGCTCGCCGATCATGATGTTGTAGGTGCGGATCGCAGGCCCGGTCTGCATCGCGTCCAGCACGATGCTCACCCCACGCAGCGCCGCGCGAAGGCCGGACGGAGGCAGCCAGACATCGGTGCCGGTGCCGATAATGAGCGTGTCGATGCCTCTCGCGGCTTCGAATACACGGTCCAGCGAAGCCCTGTCGATCTCCTCGGGCCGCGTGACCGGCCAAGCCCAGATCGCGTCCGGCAGGCACAGCAGTGATCCGCGATGCGACATGTCGGCAAAGGCAAAGCCGCCCTTGCCGTAAGCCTCGATCGGCGCCGACCTCGGAAGATGCGGGGCGTCCGGGCGGCTCGGCATGTTATTTCTTCGCGGGCTTGTCCGGCACCTCGGCCCGATGGGTGCCGACGCCGAGATAGATCAGGATCGGGGCCGCGATGAAGATCGAGGTGTAGGTGCCGACCAGCACCACGCCGAACATCATCACCGCCGTAAAGCTGTGGATGGCGGGGCCGCCGAACAACAGCAGCGCCAGCAGCGCCAGCGTCACCGTGACGTGGGTGATGATCGATCGCGACAGCGTCGAATTGATGGACTCGTTGAGCAATTCCGGCATCGGCATTTTCTTGTAACGCCGCAGCATCTCGCGAATACGGTCGTATATCACGACGGTGTCGTTCAAGGAGTAACCGAGGATCGTCAACAGCGCCGCGATGCTGGTAAGGTCGAAATCGACCTGCGAGATCGACATGAAGCCGATGGTGAGCACGATGTCGTGGACGTTGGCGATCATGGCGCCGAGCGCGAACTGCCACTCGAACCGGAACCAGAGATAGATCAGGATCGCAACGATCGCGAGCATCAGCCCGAGCATGCCGTAGGCCAGCAATTCGCCTGATACCCGCGGGCCCACCACTTCGACGCGGCGGTATTCGACGGCGTCGCCCAGCGCGCCGCGGACCTTCTGCACGGCCTCCTGCTGCGCCGCGTCGCCACCGGGCTGTTCGGCCACCCGGATCAAGACTTCATCCGGTCCGCCGAACTGCTGCAACTGGATGTCGCCAAGCCCGAGGTTACTGAGCGTGGCTCGCATCGATGCGATATCGGCTGCACCGGATTTGGCGCGTACCTCCATCAGCGTGCCGCCCTTGAAATCGATGCCGAAGTTCAAGCCGTGGGTGAAGAACAGCGTGATCGCGAGTATCGACAGCGCAGCCGAGATCGGAAAACTGATGCGGCGGAAACGGGTGAAATCGAAGTGCGTATTGTCCGGCACGATCCGCAGCGACGGCAGCCAGCCGAAGCAGCTGACAACCGTCAGCACCGCAATCAAGATGCCAAGCCCGATGAGAACCAAATGTGTCACTATCGGCTCCGCATTCTCAAATCGGCACGCTTTGCGGCCGCTTCCAGCGTACCCAGGTCGCCACGATCAGGCGGGTCAGCGTGAACGCGGTGAAGACCGTGGTGATGATGCCGATGCCGAGCGTCACGGCGAAGCCGCGCACCGGCCCGGTGCCGATATAGAACAGCACCGCAGCGGCGATGAAGGTGGTGATGTTGGAATCAAGGATCGTCGACAGCGCGCGCTTGAAGCCGGCGTCGATCGCCGAAATCGCGTTGCGCCCGCCGCGCAATTCCTCGCGGACGCGCTCATAGATCAGCACGTTGGAATCGACCGCAATGCCGACCGTCAGCACGATGCCGGCAATGCCCGGCAGCGTCAGCGTCGCATTCAACAATGACAATACGCCGAAGATCATCGCGACGTTGATGGCGACCGCGACGTTGGCGAACACGCCGAACAGCCGGTAGGTCACGAGCATGAAGACGATGACCATGATCGAGCCGACATAGGCTGCGAGTTCGCCCTTCTCGATCGAATCCTGACCGAGGCCAGGGCCGACGGTGCGCTCCTCGATCACAGTTAGCGGCGCCGGCAGGGCGCCGGCACGCAGCAGGATCGCGAGATCATTGGCCTGCTGCACGGTAAAATTGCCGGAAATCTGCCCGGAGCCGCCGGTGATGGGTTCGCGGATCACGGGGGCGGAAATCACCTCATTGTCGAGCACGATCGCAAAGGGTTGCCCGACATTCTCCGACGTCGCCTGCGCGAATTTGCGCGAGCCGGCGCTATTGAAGCGGAAACTGACGATCGGTTCGCCAGAGCGCTGGTCGAAGCCGGGCTGCGCGTCGGTCAGATCGCCGCCGGAGACCAGAACCTGCTTCTTGATGACGTAAGGTATTTTGGGCGACGTCGAGCTCATCAGCACTTCGGAATCCGGCGGCACCCTGCCCTGTTGGGCCTGATCGGGCGGCACGGTGGTGTCGACCATGCGGAATTCCATTTTGGCGGTCTTGCCCAAAAGCTCCTTCAAGCGGCTCGGGTCCTGCAGGCCCGGCACCTGGACCAGAATGCGATCGGTGCCCTGCCGCTGGATCACCGGTTCGACGGTGCCGAGCTGGTTGACGCGGCGCTCAACGATCTGGATCGATTGCTCGATGGTCTGGCGGATGCGCTCGGTGATCGCCGACTGCGGCACCGTCATGCGGATCAGGCCACCGCCGGCGTCGGTGACTTCAAGGCTGCGCTGGCCGCTGGAGCCAAGCAATCCGCCGAGCGGCTGCGACAGCTCGCGCAGTTTTGCGAGCGCCGTCGGCAGATCAGTGTCCTTGACGCGAACCTCGACGCTATCGGGACGCGAAGCAAGCCCGGTATAGCCGATTTTCGCATCCCGCAGCACGCGGCGGACGTCATCGCGGATCTGGTCGAGCTTCTCTTTCTTGACGTAGTTGGAATCGACCTCGAGCAAAAGATAAGAGCCGCCCTGCAGATCAAGGCCAAGCACCAGCCGCCGCTGCGCCCATGCCGGCCAGGTCTTCACCCTGGCCTCGGGAAAGAAATTCGGAACCGCGCAGAGGCACACCACCAGCGCGGTCAGGATGATCGCCAGCGCCTTCCACCGCGTGAAATACAACATCGAGATGACCCGTCAGATTCTGGAATGTGCGCGGTTGGAAAAACGCGCTAACTCGCCGAGGTATCTTCCTTGGCGCTGTCGGTCTTTTCCTTGGCCGGCTCGCCCTTGGCGCGCACGCCGGAAATCATCTGCCGCATCTGCCGCACACGGACGCCATCGGAGATCTCGAATTCGATCTGGTCGTCATCGACCACTTTGGTCACCTTGCCGACGAGGCCACCCGTGGTCACGACGGTGTCGCCGCGGCGGATGTTTTTGACGAGTTCGGCGTGGTCCTTCACCTTCTTCTGCTGGGGCCGCAGAATCAGGAAGTACATGATCACGAAGATCAGCGCGAACGGCAGCAACGACATCAACATGCTGTTGGTGTCGCCGCCGCCCGCAGCCTGGGCAAACGCAGGTGTGATCAGCATTTGGACAATCCTCGTGAAGTGGGAATGAAACGGCAACGCTTTGGCGTCAAGGCCGGTTCGGGCAAATTCGCGCGGACTATAGCGGCCGCGGTCCCAATTGCAACGCTGCCAGACCTCCGATTTGGACCGCTTGCAGCGCCCTGTGAGGCCCGATATGGGTGCACCGTCAGGAACTTCCAAGATGTCGAAAAAACCCCGCAAAACCGTATCTCGCGCCGCCTCCAGCGTTCCGGCGCGAAAATCGCAGGCCACCGCGACAAAACGCCCAGCGCCGCCTGCCGAACATGACACAACGGAAAGGATTGCCCGCGCCCTCGAAACCATCGCGACCCGCCTCGCCGCTGCATCGCCAACGGTCAGCGCTAGTGACTCATTTGACAGCGCTGATGCCTTTGTCTGGCACCCGAACGGGCGGCTCGCGCCGGTGCCGCGCGTCAGCCGCGTCGATCTTGGCCTGCTCAAGGGGATCGACCGGATGCGCGACATCCTGATCGAAAACACCGAACGTTTTGCCAATGGGCTTCCCGCCAACAATGCCTTGCTGTGGGGCGCGCGCGGCATGGGAAAGTCGTCGCTGGTAAAGGCAGCCCATGCCGACATCAATGCGAACCGCAAACCGGCGGAGCGCCTGAAGCTGATCGAGATTCACCGCGAGGATATCGAGAGCCTGCCGGCGCTGATGGATCCGCTGCGTGATTCGGATTTCCGCTTCATCGTGTTCTGCGACGACCTCTCGTTCGACGGCAACGACGCCTCCTACAAGTCGCTGAAAGCCGTGCTGGAGGGTGGCATCGAGGGCCGGCCCGACAATGTGATCCTGTACGCCACCTCCAACCGCCGGCATCTGCTCGCGCGCGACATGATCGAGAACGAGCGCTCGACCGCGATCAATCCGGGCGAAGCGGTCGAAGAGAAAGTATCGCTGTCGGATCGTTTTGGACTTTGGCTCGGCTTTCACCGCTGCAGCCAGGATGAATATCTGGCGATGGTGAAGGGCTATTGCGGCCATTTCGGCATCAAGCTCGCCGAAGACGAGCTGGAGCGCGAAGCCTTGGAATGGTCGACCACGCGCGGCTCGCGTTCGGGGCGCGTCGCCTGGCAGTTCACGCAGGAATTGGCGGGACGGTTGGGGGTGAGGTTGGTGGGGAAGTAGAGGCTGAAGGAACGCAGAGCGCGCCTCGCAATTGGTCGTCATCCCCGCCACCGGGTCTCGCCTTTGGCGAGCCCGATGACAGGCTCCAGCGGGGATCCAGTACGCCGCGGCCCATCGGCTCAATCGCTGGCGTCTCTGGAATACTGGGTCGCCCGATCAAGTCGGGCGATGACAGTGGCAGGTGTGGCCGCGGTGCCGCGAACGCCTCACGCCCCATTGAGGAATTGAAGCGGGTCAACCGGCGTGGATCCTTTACGGATCTCGAAGGGGAGCTGCGGCGACCCTACCTCGCCCGACTGACCCGATTTGGCAATGATCTGGCCGCGCTTGATGGTGTCGCCACGCTTCACCAATAGCTCGCTCGCATGGGCATAGGCGGTGACATAACCGTTGCTGTGCCGAACCAGAACCAGGTTGCCATAACCCTTCAGTTCATTCCCGGAGTAAGCGACGACGCCGTCCTCGGCCGCTTTCACCGGCGTGCCTTCGGGCACCGCCAGGTTGATGCCGTCATTGGCCTTGCCGTTGGTCTTGGCGCCGTAGCTCGTGATCACCTTGCCGCGCACCGGCCAGCGGAAGGTCGGCAGCGCGCCGGTTGCTTCGCTGGCCTTGACCGGCGCGTCAGTCGGCGTTTCCTCGACCTTTGTGGTGGCCTGGGCCAGCCGAGCGGTTTGCGGGGGACCGCCTGCCGCGGCGACTTTGGTCGTGGGCGGCCCTGCTGCCGCGGCGGGCTGGGCGGCAGCCAGCGCCGGCGCAGCCGGAGCGACCGCGGCGGTCTTCGCGCCGGGCACTGTGAGTTTCATGCCGAGCTTGAGTTTTGCCTGGGGATCGATGTTGTTGGCTTTTGCAAGTTCCGCAACCGGGACGTGATTGCGGCGCGCGATGCTCAGCAGGGTATCGCCGTGATTGACGATGTGAACCGACGGCGCCGCGGCGACAGCAACAGGCTTGCTCGACGGCGCGGCCAGTGCCGGCGCGGCGGCCGTAGCAGCGGGCGTTGCGGTCTGGCGCGGGATGATCAGCTGCTGGCCCGGCGACAGCGTGCGCGGCCCCTTGTAACCATTGGCCTGCAGGATGGCGGCGGGCGTGACGTTGTAGCGATGCGCCAAGATGTCGAGGGTGTCGCTGGTGCCGACGATGATCGTGGTGCCACCCTGGCCTGCGCCATGGGTCGCCGCGACCGAGCGCGGGGCGATGGTCCCGGTGGTCTCGATCGGGTGCGCGGGCGGCGCATAGGAAGCGAGCCCGCGCCCGCCTCCGGACACGCCGTCGCTCGCCGTCGGATAGGATTGCGGGGCCGCGACCTGTGGTGGCGGCAGGGCCTGCGATTGCGGGCGGGCATATTGCGGAAGCTCGCGGCGCTCGACCGCGGGCGCCGGCACGGAGCCGGTGGCAGCTTCCGGTTGCGAGGCAAAGGGATTCGAAAAGGAATTTTGCGAAAGACGGGTCGACATGTCGGCGCTGCAGCCGGCAAAGCCGATCGAGATCAGCGCCAGCGCCGCGACCTGCGGTGCGCGGCGCGAGCAAAGCAACTCGACGACACGGGACATGGTTACTCACTCGTACGCAACAAAATACTGTTTTGAGTAAACACCTCCCCAGTAAACAACCGCTTAACCCTGCCAATAAGGCGTTGGCGGAACAGCCGATCCGTACTTCTACAGTTCGCGGGCAATGCCCGGCAGCGCCGGCACGAAGCGGACGTCCACGAGCTCCTTGCGCCCGAGACCCGCATCCGTCCGGACCAGGCGGATCAGGGTCTGGATGCCCTGGTGTGGCCCGACCGGCGCGATTAGGATACCGCCGGGCTCGAGCCGGTCCGTCAGGCTTGGCGAAATTTGCTCCATCGCGGCGGTGACGATGATGCGGTCGAACTGGCCTGCGCCGGCGGGGACATCAAAGCCATCCCCCAGCAACACCTCGACATTGTCGCAGCCGAGCGTCTCGAGCCGGGTCCGGGCGCTGTCGGCGAGCGTCCGGTAGCGCTCGATGGTCAGCACCTGCCTGCACAATCGCGACAGGATTGCCGCCTGGTATCCCGAGCCAGTGCCGATCTCGAGTGCGCGGTGATGTTTCTGCAACTGCAACTGCTCGGTCATATAGGCGACCACGAACGGCTGGCTGATGGTCTGCCCGCAGGCGATGCCGAGTGCGCTGTCGCGGTAGGCATCGGCGCGGTCGGCCGTCGTCACAAAAGCATCGCGCGGAATCTCCTCCATCGCGCGAAGCACCGCCTGATCGCTGATCCCGCGCCGCCGCAGGGTGAGCTGAAACATCATTTTTTCCTGCGGATTCTTGGAGGCGGCCATTCTCGATCTCGTAGCGAGGCTTGGCCGAGCAGTCTAGCGCGCTGCAGCCAAGCAGGTTGAGGCAATATTGGCGGTTGGGTTTAAGGAAAAATTTTCCCTTAAACCCATGTTCCCGCTGGGGAACCGCCGACCACACCTTGGCGTTGAAAGGCCCGGACCATCAGGCTGATCAAGCGTCCGGGAATAGCGCGTGACAGCGGCGATCCGGGGTCGCGTTCATCACGTTGACATTGCACCGGATGGCGTTATTTGCGAACCTGATGCTGGGACGGGCAAGGATTCTATCATGACTGCGACGCGGCCGCCGGGCGGTTCAGTGTTCCTCGTTGAGGACGAGGTCATGATTAGAATGATGGTCGCCGACATGCTGGAAGAGCTGGGCTACCGCGTGGTGGCCGAGGCCGGCGAGATCAACGAGGCGATCAGGCTTGCGCAATCCGCCGAGTTCGACCTCGCCATTCTCGACGTCAACGTCAACGGCAAGGTGATTTCACCGGTCGCTGAATTGATCACCGCGCGCAACCGCCCCTTCATCTTCGCCACCGGCTACGGCTCGTCCGGTCTTCCCGAGGAATACCGTAACCGCCCGGCGTTGCAAAAGCCCTTCCAGATCGAGACCTTGGCGCGGATGATCGACACTGCGCTGAAGAGCGCGACGGTGTAGCGCCTGCAAACTTAGCGCCACAGCTGTCATCGCCCGGCTTGACCGGGCGACCCGGTATTCCAGAGCCGCCAGCGATAGAACCGTGAAGCCGCAGCGTACTGGATCCCCGCTGGAGCCTGTCATCGGGCTCGCCAAAGGCGAGACCGATGGCGGGGATGACGCTTCGCGTCACTTCAGCGTAGCGGCGTCACCGAGACATAGCGCGCGGCCAATGCCCAGAGATCTGTGCCCTCAGCAGGCACGTCGACCTGCGCGAGGCGCTCGAACCCGATCCAGAAGTAAGGATTGCCGCGGCCGTCGCGGCGCTGGTCCACTTTAAGAAAACCGAGATTGCGCTTGCCCTGCCGCGTCACGCGGACGCCCGCGACATCGTCCGGCGCGCAGGCGGGAAAATTGACGTTGATCACGGTATTTTTCGGTACGCCGGCATCGATCACCTTGCGCAGGATTTCGGGCCCGAATTTCAGCGCGGTCTCCCATAGCGGCGCGTTGCGGGTCTCCATGGAAAATTCCTGCGACAGCGCAAATGATGGAATTCCCAAAATGGTGCCTTCCAGCGCGCCTGCGATGGTGCCGGAATAGACGACGTCTTCGGCGACGTTGCGGCCCTTGTTGACGCCTGACAGCACGAGATCCGGCATGGTCTCGCCGAGGATATGGCGCGCCCCCATGATCACGCAGTCGGTCGGCGTGCCCCGGACCGCGAAATGACGCGGCCCGACTTCGCGCAAGCGAAGCGGATCGTTCAGCGACAGCGAATGCGAAACGCCGGACTGATCGAGCTCCGGCGCCACCACCCAGACATCGTCCGACAGCGCGCGGGCGATCTCCTCGACGATCTTCAAGCCGGGGGCGTGGATGCCGTCGTCATTGGTGCAGAGAATCCGCATTCGTTCAAATGCCCTTTTTCATCGACTCCCTGGCGGGCCGATGCGCCGTCTTTATCCCGCTCACGCCGTTGAGGCAAACCCGGCAAATTCGGCCAAAATGCCGTCCAGGGCCGTTTTGCCACGCCGACGAGGCGATCAAGCAAGTGGGCACCGTCGTATGTATATTGCGAAGCCGCTGGGGATTCCGACTATTTCGAAATCCATTTCAGGGATGGCCAAGGATTTGATCACGACCCGCTTTTTCCAACCGCCGCTGCGGGCCGGTTGATCCACGGCGCGCGGCTAATCGTCTTCATCGATCTGCGGCTTTTCGCGCAGCACGGCATCGAGCAGCGAACGGTGAACCTCGATCTTTCCATTGTAGTCGATGAATCCTTTTTTGCGGAATTTGTTCATGAAGAAACTCACCCGCGATCGGGTGGTGCCGATCATTTCCGCAAGCGTTTCCTGACTAAGCGTGATCGGTATCGGCTGTGCACCGCTTTCCTCGCCGAAATTCGCGAGCAGCAGGAGCAGGCGCGCCAGCCGTCTCTCGCTGGAATTAAACAGCTGGTCGATCAGATCGTCTTCGATCCGGCTGTTGCGAGACAACAGATAGGCGATGAAAAATTCCGAGAACTTCGGCTCCCTGGCAAGCGCCGCAAGCATTTCAGGCTTGGTGATCGAGGTGATCAGGCACTCTTCCATGGCTTGGCTGGTCGCGGTGCGCAGTTCCGCCCGATCGAGACATCCCTCGCCGAAGAACTGCCCGTCGGCGAAAATCCCGACCACCGCTTCCTTGCCGTGCTCGGACAACACCGTCATCTTCACCTTGCCTTTCTGGATGAAGAAGACGGCGTCGGCGACGTCGCCCTGGCTGTAGATCTTCTGGTTTTTCGCGTACCGCTCGATGGCTTTTCCAAGCCCCGTCCGGCCCAGAAAAGCCCGGGGATCAAAACCGCCCTTTACCTTAAGTTGCGTCGTGTTGGGCACGGTGTTGCTCCGTCCGGCGGGGAGCACAACACTTTCGGCACTGGCAAATTCCGCCGCGGCCTCAGTATAAACCGGGTGTGTCCGGTAGGCGACACAAATCGGGTCTAGCGCCGCAAACAGTTTTAGGTCGAGTTTGCGCGCGAAAGCAGTTCCAGACAGGGAACAACCTTACGTCGGCGGCCGCAATTCGCTTGCAAGCCATCCGCGCATGTCCGAGGCCATCGGATCGCTGGATATGATGACGGTGTGAACGCTGCCGCACTTCAGGCACTCGAAAGTACGGCTATCGAAGCCGGACGGCGTTGTTTCAAGCTTCGACAGCAGCATGCGATGATGCCCGCACGTCGCGCAACCTGGCCGCGCGATGGCGGAAATATGTGCAGGCGATACTGGTTTAAATTCGGGCATGGCGCATCGCGTGAATGTGGAACGTTATCGAACTCGTTGAGACCCATACGGCCAAGGCAACGACGGCCGAATCGAACAATGAACTTTCCGGGCTCTCGCGCCGTGATCAAAATCGCTCAGTTTCAAAAACTTAATCAGTGAAGGTGAAGAGCCGGAATGATAATCGCGGCGAATGCAATTTAAATGACGGTTTCTCGAACGCCTGCCGGTGCCGTCACCGTTTGATGCGAATGCGCCATTGGGGCACGAATTTTGCGGGCCAGCCGTCGATATGCATGTCAAAGTTTTGAACAGCGGGTTTCGGCACCTCGGTCGAACTTTCTTTCAAGCCCGTTTCTTTCGAGCTGGTCTCTTTCAGGACCGTTTCGATCAGGCCCAAGACGCGCTCCTCCGGCGGCGGGGTTTTTCGGGGCGGTTCCGGAAAATGCTTGCGGGCGACGGCGAGTGCCTTGCCAAAATCCTCGGCATTGAGCCACGCCTCGGCGCGCATGCTTTCCAGCAGTCCGTCCTCCCATAACCTGGAAGACTCGATATCGAATGTGCCCTTCAGCTTCTGATCGACCGCCTGCAGCCCATAGCCAGTGACGGCCCATTGTCTGCCCACCCAAAAAATGTCGCGATGCAGGGCCATCTGTCCGTTCGTTTCCCGAAAATAGCTCTCGCCGCAGGCAGAAAACGAAGATACTTGGGCGCACCGCCTTCGCAACAGCGAAGGCGAGTTGGGCCGCACAAATTGCGCGCTATTGATCTTTATCGATCACCTTGACGCCGCCCATATAGGGTTGCAGCACATCGGGCACCGCGATCGAGCCACCCTGCTGCTGATAGGTTTCCATGACAGCGATCAGCGCGCGGCCGACGGCGGTGCCGGAACCATTCAGCGTGTGGACAAAACGCGGCTTGCCGTCGGACGCGCGATAGCGCGCATCCATGCGACGGGCCTGGAAATCACCGCATACAGAGCAGCTTGAGATTTCGCGGTACGCCCCGCCCTCGCCTTGTCCCGGCATCCAAACCTCGATGTCGTAGGTCTTTTGCGCGGAAAAGCCCATGTCGCCGGCGCACAGCGTCATCACCCGATAATGCAGGTCGAGCTGGCGCAATACTTCCTCGGCGCAGGCGAGCATGCGCTCATGCTCGTCCTTGCTTGTCTCCGGCGTCGTGACCGAGACCAGCTCGACCTTTGTGAATTGATGCTGGCGGATCATGCCGCGGGTGTCGCGGCCTGCCGCCCCGGCTTCCGCGCGAAAGCATGGCGTCAGCGCGGTCAGCCGCATCGGCAATTCCTTTTCGTCGAGGATGGATTCGCGGACGAGATTTGTTAGCGGCACTTCGGCGGTGGGGATGAGCCAAAGGCCCCCCTGCTCCGCTAGCTTGATTTCTTTCTCAATTCGTCGCGCTTGATGATTTGCAGCGATGATATCTGCCTTCAAATCCCTGGGATTACGTCCAAGAGCGCCTGCGGCGAGATCGTCCTGCGCAGCTAATTTCTTCTCTTGGATTTCGCGAAGTGACTCCTCTTTCTCCTCATCAAGAAGACCCTTAGCCCATGCTTCGATCTTCGGGACGCTGAATGCGAAGAATTGATCCTCTGCAAACTTCGGCAGCTGCCCCGTGCCAAACATCACTTCCTCACGTACTAGAAGCGGCGGATTGACTTCAGTATAGCCGTGCTCGTTGGTGTGGAGATCGAGCATGAATTGTCCAATGGCGCGCTCCATCCGCGCTAGGCCTTTTTTCAGCACCACAAAGCGCGCGCCAGACAGTTTCGCCGCCGTTTCAAAATCCATGAAGCCGAGCGCACCGCCAAGATCATCATGCGGTTTTGGCGCGAAGCCGTAGTTACGTTTGTCGCCGAACACGTGATGCTGGACATTGCCGTGCTCGTCGACGCCGTCAGGCACCTCGTCGAGCGGCAGATTCGGAATTGCGGCCAGTTGCTTGGCGAGCTCTTCGTCAGCGGCTTTGGCCTCAGCTTCGAGCTGCGGCATGGTGGTCTTGAGCTCAGCAACTTCCGCCATCAATTTTGCGGCCCGCGAATCATCCTTCGCCTTCTTGGCGTCGCCGATTTCCTTCGAGGCCGCATTGCGCCGCGCCTGCGCCTGCTCCGATTTGAGGATTGCCGCGCGGCGCTTCTCGTCGATCGCGAGCAGTGAGGCGGACAACGGCTCCAGCCCGCGCCGTTTTAACCCGGCGTCGAAGGCATCGGGATTTTCGCGGATCGATTTGATGTCGTGCATTGTCGTTCAGTCCTGAAGCATTTCCGAGACCGTCATGCCCGCGAAGGCGGGCATCCAGTATTCCAGAGCCGTTAGTGATAGAGCCGTGAGGCCGCAGCGTACTGGATACCCCGCTTTCGCGGAGTATGACAGCCAGTATGAGGCCCCACCGCGTGCGGTCCAACCTACTCCGCCGGATTGGCGGCGGGCGGCGGCGGGGCTGAGGATGGCGGGGTCGCGGCGGCCGCAGCAGCCCTCTTTTCCACGATGCGCACCGCGATGATGGAGCCCTCGTAGAGCGCCAGCA
>WNFM01247083.1_pt1 | contig 13751 bp, 12 predicted proteins | sample 5400271 | NCBI WGS metagenome assembly WNFM01 (sample SAMN13153352, study PRJNA577476) | soil metagenome | isolation source: 60 cm saprolite on Douglas fir-dominated hillslope | place: USA:California | collected 2013-09-17 | reverse complement strand
CAGATGTAGCAGCCGGGCTTGACCTGCAGCATGAACGCGAAATCCTCGGACGCCATGGCCGGCATCGGGTCGGTGTCGACATTGGCGGCGCCGACCAGCGCCACCGCGGCCGCCAGCGCGTGTTGCGTTTCCTCGGGCGTATTGACGGTCGCGGGATAGCGGCGTTCGTAGCGCAGTGTGGCCGTCATCTCGAATGTCGATGCGATACCGGCGACGATCTCGGCCATTCGCCGCTCGATCAATGCCTGAATTTCTTCCTTGAAGGTTCGCACCGTGCCGCGCAGCACGACTTCCTGCGGGATCACGTTCCAAGTGTCGCCGCCGTGCACCTGCGTGACGCTGACCACACCCGCTTCGAGCGGATGGATATTGCGTGAGATCACCGTCTGCAGCGCGTTGATGACGTGCGCGGCGAAGGGCATCGGGTCGCGGCCCAGGTGCGGCATCGCGGCGTGGGCGCCTTTGCCGGTCGCGATGATTTCGAAGATGTCGTAGGCGCCCATCAGCGGCCCGGAGCGCAGCGCGATCGTTCCGGCCGGCATGCCCGGCCAGTTGTGCATTCCGTACACCGCCTTCATCGGGAACCTGTCGAACAGACCCTCCTGCACCATCACCCGGCCGCCCCCTTCGTTTTCCTCGGCGGGCTGGAAAATGAAATACGCGGTGCCGTCGAAATTCCTGCGCTGTGCCATCGCCCTGGCCGCGCCCAGCAGCATCGACGTGTGACCGTCGTGGCCGCACGCGTGCATCTTGCCGGTGTTCATCGACGCGTGCGCGACGCCGGACTTTTCGACGATGTGCAGCGCATCGAGGTCGGCGCGCAGTCCGACCGCGTCCTTCGACGTGCCGTTGCGCAGCACGCCGACGACACCGGTCTTCGCGAGACCGCGGTGAACTTCGAGTCCGAACGATTCCAGCTTCTCGGCGACGAACGCGGACGTTTGCGCCTCCTCGAATGCGGTTTCGGGATGGGCATGAATGTGATGGCGCCAGCCGCGCATGTCGGCATCGACGGCGGCGATTTCGGGGACGATGTTCATGAAGGCCTCGAGCACAGGACCGATCATCCTACCGCAAAGGCGACTGGGGCTGCACGAAGCTTGGGCGTCGCGAAAGGCACCTTCGTGCGCCGCGTTACAATCGGCCGCTTTCTTCCGCGCTCCGCCATGACGACCGCCACTGCTCCCATTTTCGATCTGCTCGTCATCGGCGGCGGCATCAATGGCGCGGGGATCGCGCGTGACGCCGCGGGACGCGGTATGTCGGTGTTGCTTGCCGAACAGGACGACCTCGCGGCGCACACGTCGTCGGCGAGCACCAAGCTGATCCACGGCGGATTGCGCTACCTCGAGTACTCCGAGTTCCGTCTGGTGGCGGAGGCGCTGAAGGAGCGCGAGGTGCTGCTCGCCAACGCGCCGCACATCATCGAGCCGCTCGCATTCGTTTTGCCGCACGAGGCGCACCTGCGGCCGGCGTGGATGATCCGCGCCGGGCTTTTTCTCTACGACCACCTGGGCGGCAGGATGTCGCTGCCGAAATCGTTTGGCGTGAAGCTTCCGGGAAGTCGCTGGGGCGCGGGCCTCCAATCGCGGTTCGCGCGCGGTTTTGTCTACGCGGACGCGCGCGTCGACGATGCGCGACTCGTCGTGCTCAACGCGCTCGACGCGCAGGCGAAAGGCGCCGATATCCGCGTGCGCACGCGCGTCACCGGTGCACGCCGCGAAAATGGCCTGTGGCGCGCCACGCTGCAGCCGCGCGACCGTGCGCCTACTGACGTCACCGCGCGGGCGCTCGTCAACGCCGCCGGCCCCTGGGTCAAGCACGTGCAGGACAGTGTCAGCACAGCGCCCGTGAAGGATATCGTGCGCCACGTGAAGGGCAGCCATATCGTGGTCCCGCGCGTGCACGCGGAAGAGCACGCGTACATCCTCCAGAATGCCGACAATCGGATCGTCTTCATCATTCCGTACCAGGACCATTACTCGCTGATCGGCACGACCGATATCAACGTCGACGCGTACGAGCATCCGGGGATCACCGAGGACGAAATCGACTATCTGCTGCTGCTCGTCAACTCGTATCTCGCGAAGCCGTTGCAGAAATCGGACGTGGTTTGGACGTACAGCGGTGTGCGGCCGCTGCACGACGATGGATCCACCGATCCTGCGGCGGTAACGCGCGACTACGTGTTCAGGATCGACGCGCTGGAAGGCGGGCCGGGCCACGATCACGCGCCGGTCCTGTCGATATTCGGCGGGAAGATCACGACCTACCGCAAGCTGGCCGAAGCCGCGCTCGCGCATCTGGCGCCTTATTTTCCCGGCATGAAACCCGGGTGGACACGCACCGCGCCCCTGCCGGGCGGCGACTTGCCCAACGGCGATCGCAGCGCGTTCTTCGCCGAAATTTGCCGCAGCTATCCGCTGTTGCCGGCCGATGTCCTGCGCGGAATCGCTCGCCGGCATGGCACGCGCGCAACGCGCATTCTCGGCGAGGCGCGCACGCCTGCCGACCTCGGGCAGGACTTTGGGGCCGGGCTCACCGCGCGCGAAATCGATTACCTAGTGGCCGAGGAGTGGGCGCGCAGCGACGACGATGTTCTGTGGCGGCGCACCAAGTGCGGCCTCCCAATGACCCCAGCCCAACGCGCCGCGGTCGCCGTCTACTGCGCGCGCGCCCGCAGCGAGGCCATCGCGTGAACGCGTCCCTCGGTGCGTCCCTCATTGCGTCCATCAGGAGCGTCTGCGTCTTCTGCGGATCGAACACCGGCGCGCGGCCCGCGTACGTCAGCGCGGCGACGGCGCTCGGCCGCGCGCTCGCAACGCGCGGCATGACGCTCGTTTATGGTGGTGGCAGCGTCGGGCTGATGCAGGTCATCGCCCAGTCCGCGCTGGACGCCGGCGGCCGCGTGATCGGCGTCATCACCGAGCAACTGATGGTGCGCGAGATCGGCCATCAGGGACTCGACGCGCTGCACGTCGTCGCCACGATGCATGAGCGCAAGGCGATGATGGGCAGGCTATCCGATGCGTTCATCGCGCTGCCCGGCGGCTATGGCACGTTCGACGAGCTGTGCGAAATGGCCACGTGGGACCAGCTCGGCATTCACGCCAAGCCGCTGGTCGTCGTCAATGTCGAAGGCTACTTCGACGGCTTCCTGGCGCAGCTCGACCGCGCGGTGTCGGACCAATTGCTCAAGCCCGAGCATCGCGCACTGCTGGCTTCCGCCGGTACCGCAATGGCTGCGCGACGCGGCGCCGCGACCTTAGGCCCCAACGATGCGTCCGCTCGCCGACATGCCGCACGCCGCGCGCCGCAGCGTTCGCGGCGTATTGACCGACATCGATGAAACGCTGTCGACGGATGGCCGGCTGACGGCGGACGCCTATGCAGCGCTCGAGCGATTGCGCGCCGCGGGCTTGCTCGTCATCCCGAACACCGGCCGGCCGGCGGGCTGGTGCGACCATATCGCGCGCATGTGGCCGGTGGATGCGGTTGTCGGCGAGAACGGCGCGTTCTACATGCATCACGACGACGCGCATCGAAAGCTCGTCAAGCGTTTCGTGGCGAGCGCCCCGGAACGCGTTGGCCAGCGCGAAAGACTCGTTGCCATCGGGGACAAAATCCTTCGGGAGGTGCAAGGCTCGGCGCTCGCCTCCGACCAGCACTACCGCGAGACGGACCTCGCGATCGACTTTTGCGAAGACGTGCCGCGGCTGCCGCGCCCGGCCATCGATCGCATCGTCGCGCTGATGGAAGGCGAGGGGATGACGGCGAAGGTCAGCTCGATCCACGTCAACGGCTGGTTCGGCGACTACGACAAGCTCTCGACGACGCGAACGCTCCTCGATGAAGTCTTCGGCGTGGACCTCGATGCGCAGCGCGAGCGAATTCGGTGGGTGTCGCCAACGTCCAGCCGTTTCTCGATCGCATCGCGACGCCACCGGCTTACATCACACAAGGCGCCGCGGGCGCGGGATTCGTGGAACTGGCGGCCTTCCTTTTGGCGTCCTAGCGATTTCGCACGCGGGGCAGCGCGCCGGCGCCCGCGTAATAGGCCGCGCCACCCAGGGATTCTTCGATCCGCAGCACCTCGTTCCATTTGGCCGTTCGTTCGCCGCGCGCAAACGAGCCGACCTTCAACTGGCCGGCGTTCCAGCCGACGGCGAGATGGGCAATCGCGACGTCCTCGGTTTCGCCCGAGCGCGCGGAGACGATCGTGCCAAATGCTGCGCGCTTTCCTGCATCGAGTGCGGCCTTCGCCTCGGTGAGCGTGCCCGCCTGGTTGACCTTGATCAGCACGGCGTTGCACGACGCATCCGACGCAGCTTGCGCGACCCGCGTTGCGTTCGTCGTGAGGAAATCGTCGCCGACGATCTGCACGCGCCCCGCGGCCGCGCGCGCGAATCCCGCCCAGCCATCGATATCGTCCTCCGATTGACGCGATCGGATAGCGGTCGAGCCAATCGATGAACATCCGCGTCATCTGGTCGCAGTCGAGCGTGCGCTGCTCCAGCGCCAGCGTGTAGCGCCCGTCGCGTTGAAGCTCGGAGGCCGCGACGTCGAGCGAGAGCGCCGCGTCGATGCCGGGACGAAAGCCTGCCCGCTCGATCGCGCGTGTCAGCGTGGCCAGCGCCTCTTCGTTGGTTGTGAATGCCGGCCAGTATCCGCCTTCGTCCGCGACTCCGGCCAACGTGCCCGCGTCGGCCATCAGGCTGCCTGCGGCGCGGTAGATTTCGGCGACCATCGCAATGGCGTCCGCGAATGCCGTTGCGCCGATGGGCATCACCATCAGGTCCTGCAGGTCGAGCGCGCGCGATGCGTGGGCGCCGCCGCCGAAGATCTGGATTTCCGGTAGCGGTAACGTCACGTCGTCGTTTCCCGCAACAGAGCGCCACAATGGAACGCCGCGCGCTGCCGCAGCCGCCTGCGCGACCGCCAGCGAAGCCGCCACGGTGGCGTTGCCGCCGAGCCGCGCCTTGTTGGGCGTGCCGTCGAGATGGATGAGTGTCGTGTCGATCGCGAACTGGTTGCACGCATCGAGGCCGGCAAGCGCGCCTGCGATCGGGCCCACGACGTTGGCGACCGCACGGTCGACGCCGAAGCCGCCGAAGCGGGTTCCACCGTCGCGCAAGTCGACGGCCTCGCGCGCACCGCGCGACGCGCCGGCGGGGGCGATTGCGCGGCCCTTGGCGCCGCCTTCGAGCGTCACCTCGGCCTCGACGGTCGGCCGGCCGCGCGAATCCCACACGCGGCGGGCATGCACGCGGGCGATCGCGGTCCCGCTCATTGACCACTCACACGGACCAGGCGAGGGCCAGCGCGGTGAGGCTCGCCGGCGCTTGCTTGAGGTGGGCGCGCGCGAACAAGCGTATCGCATTCCGGTCGCGCTCGTCCGTCACGTATTCGACCGGCGATTTGCCGTCGACGCGCGCCAGCAGCAGCCCGGGCAGGAGCGCCGCGGTGCGCGCTTCGAGCGCCGTCCAAGGCTCCCAGGCCACGTGCGCGCGATACGCCGCGCACAGGGCCGCGAACATCGCCAGGTAGTCGCTGCGCCGGTCCGGCCGCCACACACCCTTCAGCAGCAGGTGGTTGAGCACGAAGGCCAGGTCGAACGCCGGGTCGCCATACCACGCGCATTCGGCGTCGAGAAACACGGGCCCTTCGGCGCCGACGAGGATGTTCTTGGGGCTGAAATCGCCGTGAACGAGCGTGCGTCGCGTCGACCCGGTCGTCGCGACCAGCGCGAGCAGCGGGCGTGTGAGGTCGGGATTCGCCTTGGCGGCCGTCACGAGATAAGGGTCGAGGCGGATGGCCTGGAACAGCGCGTCGGTGGGAAAGCGTGCCGCGATATCCGGCTTGTCGGCGGTCGCGGCGTGGATGCGGCCCAGAACGTCGCCCACGGCGGCAGCGGTCCGCGTGTCGGCCGCGCCTTCCACCAGCAGTTTTTTCCAGACGGGATAGTCGTCCGGGGGCAGGAAGCTCATCGCAAAGACGCCCGACTCGCGGTCCTCACCCAGAATCTCCGGCACAGCGCCCGGCACGATGCCGCCCGCGACGCGCATCCACTCGACTTCCCACCGGTTCCTCTCGACCGGGACCTGCCAGTCCGCGGCGACCTTGAGCTTAAGGAGCGCGCGTTTGACGCAAATGACGCGCCCGGGCAGGTCGACGCGGAAGATGTCCGACGAAACGCCGCCGCCCAGCGGCGTGAGTTTTGGCTGTTGGTTAGCGCCCACTATCTCCATTTTCCGCAGGGAATGGAGAAGTAGAGACTCTGCTGCGGACATCGGCCGATCAGGCGGGCGTGGGGCGACGTCCGTCATCGGGATGGAGCGTGTGGGCGGTATGTTATTTGCATGCTCTATGTGTCCTATCATAGCAGCGGCCGACGCTAACGCCTTGATGCGGTTGGAGGTCCGTCCTCCGGCGTTCCGGAAAGGGAGGCTTTTCGTGATCCGTTACGGCTTCAATATCAAAACCAGACACGGCCAGCGGGTGGAGAACATCATGATCATGGCCGCCACGCAGGGCGACGCGGAGCGCCGGCTGCGCCAGATGTATCACCATTGCGAAATCGTCGAATGCCACGAAAAGGCCGTGCCGCGCCGCGTGGATACACTCGACATCGAAGGCGTGATCGGCTTGATCAGCGCCGGCGCGTCGTCAATCCAGAAAGCCGGCACTCACTAACTCGTCGTACAAAGCCGCGTAGTCGCGCGCGCCGCGGCTTCCCGGCGCATGGCGAAAGATGTCCAGTCCTACCGACGGACTTTCGGCCAACTTCACGTTCTCCCGGATGCGCGTGGCGCAGACCTCGTCGGCGCGCAACGACTGCCCCATCCGTTCGACCACCGCCGCGCTCATCCTCCGTCGTGCGTCGTAGCGCGTCAGCACGTAGCGCCGGGGCAACCGTCGCTTGAAGACGGGCTCGAGCGCATTGAGCGCGCGTTCGACCTGCAGCGCGCCCTGCAGCGACAGGAAATCCGCCGAGACGGGAACGAGCAGGACGTCCGCGGCGAACACCGCGTTCAGCGAGAGCACGTTGAGCAGCGGGCAGCAGTCGATGATGACCGGGCCCGGGACGGTCCCGTGCGTGTGCAGCGCCAGCCTCAACCTCGTCACGACGTTCACACCCTTGCCCAGCAGCGTGTCGAGCTTGGCGAGCTCGAGATGGGACGGGCAAAGCACGACGCCGCTTCGCGAAATCTGCGCGATCTCAGGGAGCGGGCGCTGCCGGACGAAAAAGCTGTAGATCGTGTCGTCCGCGTGGCGCGGTTGGACGCCGAAGATGTGCGACAGGTGGCCCTGCGGATCGAGGTCGATGCCGAGCGGCCGCGTCTTGCGCTGGGCGACGGCGGCGAGCAGGTTGAGTGCCGTCGTGGTCTTGCCCACGCCACCTTTCTGGTTGAAGACCGCGATGACCGCCATGGCGCGGAAGGATACCCGTCGCCTAAATGACGCGCTTGCGGACCTGCGTGACCACGATCTCCGCGACGATGACGATGATCACGATGGCGATGAGTATCAGCGCGACGCGATCCCACTGGAAGAGATTGAGCGCAGCGTCGAGCGCCATGCCGATGCCGCCTGCGCCGACCAGGCCAAGAACCGCGGACTCCCTCACGTTGATGTCCCATCGGAAGAGAGCGATCGACCAGAACGCCGGGCGCACCTGCGGCCAGTAGCCGAACGTCATCCGCGACGTCCACGGGGCGCCGGCGGCGGTCAGCGCTTCGATGGGGCCCGCCTGCGCCTCTTCCAGCGCCTCGCCGAACAGCTTGCCGACGAAACCGATCGAACGGAACGCGATGGCGAGCGTGCCCGCCAGCGCGCCGGGACCGAAGATGCCGACGAAGAGCAGCGCCCACACCAGCGAATTCACCGACCGCGACGACACGAGGATCAGCTTCGCGAGCAGGTTGACCGGCGTGAACGGGACGAGGTTGTGCGCGGCGAGTACGCCGACGGGGAGCGCAAGAAACAGCGCCAGCAACGTCCCGAGCGAGGCGATGTGGATCGTTTCCATCAGCGCGGAATGGACGCTGCCTTCGTAGTGCGCCCAGTCGACCGGCCACATGCGCGCGAAGAGATCGGCCACCTGCTCCGGCGCGTCGGCCAGGAACTCGGGGATGATTTCCACGGACTGCGCCGACACCACGATCGCGGCGACGATGATGAGGTACACGACGAAGCGCGCGAGGCGCTGGCCGGCGCTAAAGCGGTGCCAGACAAGGCCCTCGGATGACACGGTCGTTGCCTGCGCCATCAGTCTTCCTCGAGGTGCCGCTCGCGCGTCGCGCCGCGCCGGATGAAGTCACGCAGCGTCGCGTTGTCGATGAAAATCGCGCGCACGGCCGATGCCAGCAGCTCGCCGATCATGATCAGCGCGATGATTGAGATCAGGATCGCGCAGACGTAGTCGTAATCGAAGCGCTGAAACGCCGCGAACAGCGTGCCGCCGATGCCGCCGGCGCCGACGATCCCCACCATTGTCGAATTGCGCAGGTTGGAATCGAGCTGGTAGGTCGCGAAGCCGATGAAGCGCGAGAACACCTGCGGCAGCACGCCGAACCACAGCACCGACGCGAACGGCGCACCGGTCGCGCGAATGGCCTCGACCTGCTTTTCCGAAATCTCCTCGATCGCTTCGGTGAAGAGCTTGCCGATGAAGCCGATCGACGCGACGGTCAGCGCGAGGATGCCGGCGAGCGCGCCGAAGCCGACCGCCTTGACGAACAGGATCGCGACGATCACCGGATGGAACGAGCGGGCCATGACGATGACGATGCGCGCCGGCCACGTGACCCACACCGGCATCAGGTTGCGCGCCGCGGCGAGGCCGATCGGAAGCGCCAGGACAATGCCAAGGGTGGAGGCCAGCACGGCGATCTGCAGGCTCTCCAGCAGACCTTTTACCAGCAACTCCCAGCGTGCGAAGTTCGGTGGAAACAGCCGGCTGAAGAAGTGCGCTGCGTTGTGCAGGCCAATTTCGACGCGCTCCCACGAGATCTCCATCTGCGCGCAGGCGTAGATCACGTAGATGGCGAGCAGCGCGCCGGCGACTTTCGGCCAGACGCTCCGCGGGAAGGGGTCCGATGCAGGGACGGCGGCCGTGGTCATTGCAGCCCTCATTGCACCAATCTCATTGCAACCATTCTTCGCCGCCGTAAATCTGCTTCAGCATGTCGTCGGAGAGCTTGCCGGGCGCGCCATCGAAAACGATCCGGCCGCCGGACATGCCGACGATGCGATCGGCAAAGCGCTTGGCGAGCAGCACGTCGTGCATGTTGATGAGCACGGGAATCGCGCGCGCCCGACCAACGTCGGCCAGCAGTTGCATGATCTCGACCGAGGTCTTCGGATCGAGCGACGACGTCGGCTCATCGGCAAGCAAGAGCTTCGGCTCCTGCATCACCGCACGCGCGATGCCGACGCGCTGCCGCTGCCCGCCGGACAACGCGTCGGCGCGACGGTGGGCGAAGCCCGACAGGCCGACAACGTCGAGCAACTCGAAGGCCTTGCGGATATCGTCCGCCGGAAATTTGCGGCGCCACGCGCGCCACGACGAAACGTAACCCAACCGGCCGGAGAGCAGGTTTTCCATCACCGTCAGGCGCTCGACCAGGTTGTATTCCTGGAACACCATGCCGATATGCCGCCGCGCGCGCCGCAGCGCGGCGCCGGGGAGCCGGGCGAGATCTTCGCCGTCGAAAAGAATTTCGCCCGCCGACGGCTCGACCAGCCGGTTGATGCAGCGGATCAGCGTGCTCTTTCCCGTGCCTGAAGGCCCGATGATCGCGGTAATTCCCTGCGCCGCGATCTCGAGGTTGATGTCGGTAAGAACCGGCTTGCCGGCGACGTACGCTTTCGAAAGATGCTTCAGTGTCAGCAAGGACCGATGCCTCGCGGCGTCACTTCTTGGCCTTGGCTTTCGCCGCCGCTTCGTCAGCCTCTCGCTTCGTCTCCTTCTCGTAGGTCGCCTTGTCGAATCCTCCGCCCGAACCCTTGGCGACCGCGCGAACGGGTTCCCACGTCGTCGCGTAGTTGATCGGGAAGAAGCGATCGGCGCCGTCGAAGGCCTTCACCATCTCGGGGGGAAAACGGAAATCGTAGAAACAGGACAGCATCTTGTCGGCGAGCTTGGGCTCGAGGTCGTGCGCATAGGCGAACGACGACGTCGGGAATTTCTGGCTGCGGTAGATGATGCGGAAATCGGCTTCCTTCACCTGCCCGCGCTCCGCCATGCGGTGAAACACGTCGGAAGCCACGGCCGCGGCATCGTAGTCGCCTGAATTGACACCCATCACCGACTGGTCGTGCTTGCCGGAAAAGATGATCTTGTAGTCCTTGTCGGGCGTGAGCCCTAGAGGCGGGAACAGCGCCATCGGTGCCAGATGGCCCGAATTCGACGACGGCGACGTGTGCGCGAATTTCTTGCCCTTCAAATCCGTCATCTTCTGATAAGGGGAATTGGCCTTGACGATGACAATGAGGTTGTAGCCCTGGAATTCCGTCGCGTTGCCCTTGACCGCGAAGGGAATTGCGCCCGCGAGGTTGACGGCGAACGCCGTCGGTCCCGTCGAGAAGCCGCCGACGTGCAGCCGCCCGGAGCGCATCGCCTCGATCTCTGCCGCGTTGCTCTGCACCTGGTAGAAGACGACCTTCTTGTCGACGCATTTCGCGAGGTACGTCGTGAACGGCTTGAAGATGTTTTCGTACACCGCCGGATCCTCGACGGGCGTGTACGTGAACACGATCGTCGACGGATTCTTCCACTTCTTGGGATCGGTCGGCACGTCGGCGACCATGTCCTTGTTCGCGTCGCAATACATCTGGTCGAGCTCGCCGCGATTGACGCAGGCGTCGGCGGCCCACAGCGGCGTCGCCATTGCGGTCGCGGCCGCGAACAGGATCGCGAGCACGTAGCGGGCGTTGATCGGTTTCATGGCCGTTCCTCCTCGAGAATGGGCGCTGCTGGTGCCGGCGGGCGGTCTTCGCGCGTCGGCCGGCGCAAGACTGTAGCACCTAAGGAACCTCTGAATAAGTCCCTCGCGGCCGCCGCACGTCGGCGTTAGGCACCGCGAGTCCGGATCGAGGGGGAGGAAGAAGCCGGTGGCGTATCATCACGCTCTCTCCTATGACCTCCCCGCTCAACGTCGCGATCCTCGCCGCCGGGCAGGGCAAGCGCATGCATTCGGCGCTGCCGAAAGTGTTGCACCCGCTGGCCGGCCGCCCCGTTGTCGCCCATGTCCTGGCTGCCGCGCGCACGCTGGCGCCGCGCGCGATCGCCGTTGTGATCGGTCACGGCGGCGATGCTGTGCAGGCCGCACTTGCCGCGCCGGACGTACGCTTCGTTCCCCAGGACCCGCCTCGGGGCACCGGCGATGCGACGCGCGTCGCCCTCGACGCGTTGCCTGCCGATGGCGTGACGCTGGTCACGATCGGCGACATTCCGCTCGTGCCGCCCGCGTCGTTGGCGGCGCTCGTGCGTGATGCGGAGGGCGGCAAGCTCTCGGTCCTGACGGCGCATGTGCCCGACCCGTCGGGACTCGGCCGTATCGTCCGCGATGGCGCCGGCGCGGTGTGCGCAATCGTGGAAGAGAAGGATGCGAATCCTGAGCAACGCGCACTCGACGAGATCAACGCTGGAGTAATGGCGGCGCCCACGGCGTTGCTGCGCCGTTGGGTCGCATCATTGAAGGCGGACAACGCGCAGGGCGAGTATTACCTGACCGACATCATCGCTCTGGCAGTTGCGGATGGAACCCCGGTGGTGGCGCATGTCGCCGCCGACGAGCGCGACGTGCGCGGCATCAACGATCGCGCGCAACTCGCGGCGGTCGAACGGATCGTGCAGACGCGGTTGGCAGGCGCGCTGATGGCAGCGGGCACGACGCTCGCCGATCCCGCGCGCATCGACGTTCGCGGCACGCTCGACTGCGGCCGCGACGTGCGCATCGATATCGGCTGTGTCTTCGAAGGCGATGTCACGCTGGCTGAGGGTGTCGCGGTCGGTCCCTATTGCGTGCTGCGCGATATCACGATCGGTGCCGGCACCGTCATCGGCGCGTTTTCGCACCTCGATGGCGCCGCGATCGGCGCCAACTGCCGCATCGGGCCCTACGCGCGGTTGCGTCCCGGCGCATCGCTCTCCGAGGATGTCCATGTCGGCAACTTCGTCGAGATCAAGGCGAGCACGCTCGGCCGCGGATCCAAGGCGAATCATCTGGCCTACATCGGCGACGCCACCGTCGGCGCCGGCGTCAACTACGGCGCAGGCGCCATCGTCGCGAACTACGATGGCGTGAACAAGCACGCCACCGTCATCGGCGACAACGCGAGCATCGGATCGAATTGCGTCCTCATCGCGCCGGTGACGATCGGCGAGGGTGCGACGATCGGTGGCGGCAGCACGATTGCGCAGGACGCGCCGCCGGGTCAACTCACCGTGGCGCGGGCAAGGCAGGTGTCGCTCCCAGACTGGAGGCGCCCGGCGAAGAAACCCAAGCCCGCGCCCAGGGACTGAACGGACATGTGCGGCATCGTCGGCGCGGCCTCGCGGCGCAACGTGGTTCCGATCCTGATCGAGGGCATCCGGCGGCTCGAATACCGCGGTTACGATTCGACCGGCCTTGCCGTCATCAATGGCGGCGCCACACCGGCGCTCGAACGGCTCGTGTCGGTGGCGCGCGTCGCGGACCTGGCCGCGCAGGCCGACTCACGGCACCTCACCGGCATGACGGGCATTTCCCACACGCGATGGGCCACGCATGGCGCGCCCTCGTCGGTCAACGCGCATCCACACACGTCGTGCGATGAAGTCGCGGTCGTTCACAACGGCATCATCGAGAATTACGAAGTCCTGCGCGACCGCCTGAAAGCGCACGGCTACGAATTCCGTACGCAGACCGACACCGAGGTCATCGCGCATCTGGTGCATTCGCACTGGCATGGTGCCGCGGAGGGCGATCTGCTGCGTGCGGTTCAGCTTGCCGTCGCGGAATTCCATGGCGCGTATGCCATCGCCGCGATTACGACGCGCGAGCCCGGCCGCGTCGTCGGCGCGCGGCAGGGGAGCCCGCTCGTCGTGGGTCTGGGTGCCGATGATCACTATCTCGCGTCGGACGCGGCCGCGATTGCTTCGGTGACGCATCGCGTCGCGTACCTCGAGGAAGGCGACGTGGCCGACGTGCGGCTCGCGTCGTACGCGATCTATGACGCGCAAGGGCGGCGCGCGGACCGCGAGGTCGTCGACGTGCCCGCGGGGAGCGCGGCCGTCGAGTTGGGTCCCTATCGGCACTTCATGCAAAAGGAAATTATCGGCACTTCATGCAAAAGGAAATCTTCGAGCAGCCGCGCGCGGTCGCCGACACGCTGGAAGCGATCGGCGGAATTGACCCGGCATTGTTCGGCGCACGTGCGGCGGAAATTTTGCCGCGCGTCAATTCCGTGCTGATCCTGGCCTGCGGCACGAGCTACTACTCGAGCCTGGTCGCCAAGGAGTGGATCGAGACGCTTGCACGGATCCCCTGCAGCGTCGAGATCGCCAGCGAATACCGATACCGGGACAGCGTGCCGCACGCAGACGCGCTCGTCGTCGTGGTGTCGCAGTCGGGGGAAACCGCCGACACGCTCGCCGCGCTGAAGCACGCCAAGGCGCTCGGGCACGCGCACACGCTCGCGATCTGCAACGTTGCGACGAGCTCGATCGTGCGCCTGACCGAACTCAAATTCCTGACGCGCGCGGG
>WNFM01049972.1_pt1 | contig 13761 bp, 12 predicted proteins | sample 5400271 | NCBI WGS metagenome assembly WNFM01 (sample SAMN13153352, study PRJNA577476) | soil metagenome | isolation source: 60 cm saprolite on Douglas fir-dominated hillslope | place: USA:California | collected 2013-09-17 | reverse complement strand
ACATACAATACCCCATTGTTCACGATGATAGGCATCTGGAAAGGAGCGCCATCCAGCGTGGTACGCCAGAGCATCGCACCTGTGTTCAACTGTAGTGCCTCCACATCATTGTCCAGACCAGCATACACCACGCCATCAATGACGTCCAACAATGTCAGGCGCTTCGCAGATTGCCAGAGCAGGCTTCCATCGCTGGCCCGCCATGCATCCACATGGCCTGGACCCTGGTTATCATAGGTAGCACCATAGATCACACCATTCACTATCTCTGCTGTACCGACACCCTGACCTTTTATCTCGTGGCGCCAGAGCACGGAGCCATCGCTCGCCCTCAGGGCAGCCAACAGGCCATCATCCGAGGCGAGATAGGCCACCCCGCCAACCACAAGTGGACTGGACAGAGAACTGTTTCGCGTATAGCTCCAGAGCAGTTTCCCATCGCTGGCTCGCAGCGCATACACATGGCTTGGACCGTAGCTTACATAGGCAGTGACATAGACCACGCCATTGACCACGATCGGTGAAGTTTCCACAGAACCATCCGTGCTATACTGCCAGAGCAGCCCGCCGTCGTTCTCCCGTACGGCAAACACAGTGCCACCAGAGGCACCGGCGTAGACTACGTTATTGACGACCATCAGGCTCATGTTGTTATTGCCCGGGGATGACGAGACGATAGGCGTGGGCGTTGACCCCACATGGGAAGTTGGGCCAGAAGGAGATGGGTGAAGTTTTTGCGCGAGTAACAGCCAGGAAATGCCGATACCCAGTATGAGTAGCGCAACCAGCAGCCCCTCTGCTATGCGTAGTGGCAGGGAACGCCTGGAACTGACCAATACTGGCGGTTGCAAAGGAAGACTTGAGTGCGCAGCGGTAGCCAGATCAGATATCTCAACGAGAACATCCGCCTCTTGCATTGCCGTATGCAGCGGGAAAAAGCGTTTAGCAAGGCCGATGAGGCGGGCCTGGGAGGATTTCACCAGGTGATGCCGGTCTGTTCTAGCGGGAGATTTATCCCGATCCTGGCGGGTGATGGCTGTATCCTGAGCAAGCGATGGTAGAATTTCGGGGTGCGACTGCTGGAGCGCCAGTTGCGCTGCCTCGCGCACAAATGTATCCTCGTGAGCGGCATGCAAGATGTCTAGCAGTGGCCCGGTTGGCACTCGCTCGTCCAATTCCCCTAATGTCAAGGCGGCCATTTCGCGCACCATCCACGAGGGGTCGGATAGGGCTATTACTAAGCGGTCTACAGGCGCACGCTCACCCAGTTTGCCCAGCGCCCGTACTGTTGCGGCGCGGACCGACTCATCCTCATCGTTCAGGGAGGCCAATAGCGGTTCAAGCGGTGTTAGCTCGCCCAGTTCGCCCAGCATATGCACTGCTGTTGCGCGTGTGTTCCAGTGGGAATCGTCCAGGGCAGCCAGCCATTGATCAACCAGCGAGCGTTGTTCTCCGTTCCAGGGTTCCATTGCTTCATCTCCATTCGTTGGCCTGCGTTTCCAGCGTCCTGCGCAGGAGTTGTAAGCCGCGATGCACATTGGCTTTGACTGTGCCAACAGGTTGATTCAGGAGTTCAGCCACTTCGCGCAGGCTGAGGTCTTCAAAATAATGCAGATTGACTACTGAGCGGTAGGGCTCTGGTAGTGTAGCTACTCCACTCTCCAGCTCATGTCTCCATTCACGCCGGTATGCCTCCTCATCAGGCCTGCCAGACTGGTCCTCTATTGTGAGCAGGAGGCTGTCTTCCGACACATCGAACGGGACTGATGGAGGTGTGGATCGACGAGCACGATTGCGGAAGATATTCAGGGTGATCTTATAGAGCCACTGTTGCACGCGCAGCGTGCGTATGCGTGCAACAGGATAGTTCTTGAGAGCATGATGAGCACGTAGAAATGCCTCCTGAACGACGTCTTCGGCATCCTGCGCATTGCCTGCCTGGCGCAAAGCAAAGGCATGCAGTCGATGCTGGTACATCGACATCATTTGTCCAAAATGACCATCGAGATCGGCTGCCAGTAGCGCTGGCAACTCCTGGTGATGCTGCTCCATGCCGGGCTTTGCCACCTTGTTATTTGTTGCTTCTATTTAGTAGAACACATAAAAGGCGGAAGGTGTTGCGAAGACGGACAAGAGACAGGATAGTACCACGCAAGCCGAGAGATATGAAAACAAACGCTTGAGGAGAGACATCCACCATGCTAAAATAAGAGCTACACCGCAGGAGGAAGACACGATGGCCAATCAAGAACAGCTTGCCCTGCTGAAACAAGGAATAATAGTCTTCTGGAATACCTGGAGAAGAGAGCATCCATCTTTAAGACCAGACCTGAGCGGAGCCAACCTCTGGGGAGCCGACCTCAGAGAAGCCAACCTCAGCCAAGCCAGCTTGAGAGAAGCCTTCCTCGACGGAGCCGACCTCAGAAAAGCCAACCTCAGTGGAGCCCAGTTCAGCTTTTCTGAGCTTGAAGAGGCTAACCTCAGCAGAGCCAGACTCAAAGGAGCCCTCCTAATAAAAGCTAACCTCAGCAGAGCTAAACTCAGCCAGGCTGACCTCAGCGGAGCCAATCTCACCCAAGCCTACCTCGAAGAGACCGATCTCAGTGGAGCTAACCTCAGTGGAGCCTCCCTCGGTGGAGCCAATTTGATGAGAGCTAATCTCACAGGAGCCTATCTCTACGGGGCTGACCTCAGCGGAGCCGATCTCACCCAAGCTGATCTCAGCAATACGAAGCTGAATGAGAAGACCCTGATAACAAAAGTACAAATCGGGCAAGCGAAACCAAGCACGCATGCCTGAGTTGGCAGTGGCATTCCTCCTTGATGACGTGCATCATGTGTCAATTTCCCCCATCGGCCCCTATAGCATGGCGTAGAAGTGCGGGTAATTCGGCCAGGTCGCTGTCAAAGCGGCGGGCCGCGATGTGACGGTCGGGGCGTATGAGGTAGAGCGTACGCGGGCCGACGTTGTACGCGGAGGCGGCTTTGCCTTCCCCGTCTAGCAATATACAGATGCCATCAACTAAAGGCGCTGCGGGTGGCATGGATACAACCAGGTAGAGCGATGTGGGAATAGGCGGCAGGAGGGCAAGCACTTTTTGTAGCTCCGACAGGCACGCGCCAGCACAGAAGTAGAGCACCACAAAGCTCTGGCCAAAACGATCAAGTAGGGATACAGGTTGATTACTTTGAGCGTCAGTCAGTATAACCACTGGGGCCAACGCGCCCGCCAGCGGGCCGAGTTGATAACGTTTGAATACGGATCGCTGCTCAGGTTGGACGCGTCCGGCAGAAACTGGCTGGTTGTCCTCGGAAATGATGGGCGAGTCGCGATAGGTGAAGGGATTGGACATGTGGCCCGCGTTGACATGGCGGCGCATAAATTTGAAGGGCAGGCTCAGGCGCAAAATCATGTCGCGCTTCAGGCGGGCAAAGCCGGGCGATGGTACCAGGAAGCGCATGGTATTGTCGGTCAGGCGCAGGTTTTCGACGGCAGCGGCATGGCGCTCATGGTGGTAGGTTTCTAGCAGGATTTCTGGCACGAGACCTGCTCGTACCAGGACGAGCTTCCATACGAAATTCCAGGCATCCTGGACGCCGCTGTTCAGGCCGCGGCCCCCGAAGGGGGACATGAGGTGTGCGGCATCTCCCAGGAACAGTACGCGCCCATGTTTGAAACGTTCGAGTACGCGCTGCTGATAGGTGTAGATGCTCTTCCAGACGATCTCATATGGGCGTTCGCTGACGGTGGCAACGATGCGCCGGTGGAGCGAGTCGGGCTGCCTGGCGGCATCAAGGTCTTCGCCGGGGGGGAGCTGGTAATCGAGGCGGTAGATGCCATCCGGCTGGGGATGGAGCAGGGCCGTGCGCCCGGGGTTAAATGGCGGGTCGAACCAGAACCAGCGTTCGCGTGGGGTCTCCAACTGCATGAGTACATCCAGGATAAGGAAGCGGTGATCACGAGATGCGCCGGGGAAGTCGAGTCCGAGCAGGTTACGCACGCTGCCACGTGGGCCATCGGCTGCCAGCACATAGGGGGCATAGATGCGGTCAGTACCGCGTGGTGTTTTGAACTCGACACATACTTGCTTGTCATCCTGCGAGATGCCGATTACTTTGTGTCGCCAGCGCACTTCGCAGCAATCCATAGCCTGCAGCGCTGCACATTGCAGGTGTTCCAGCAGGTTCTGGGGGACGTTGACGAAGCGTGGGTAGCGAGCGTCGGCCTCGGGTGGGGCCGTCAGCGTTTTGTAGAGCTCGGTTTTGCGAAAGAAGACGCGGCCACCGGTCAGGGTTATTCCCTTTTCTGCCATTTGCCGGCCGACGGGGCTCCAGGCGCCGAGCACCTCCAGTGTGTGCCGTTCCATAAAGATGGCGCGGGAGCCCTCGATGGCAGGACCTTCGCCATCGTCAAGCACGATGCACGGTACACCGTAGTGCGCCAGCCCCAGGGCGGCGCTCATGCCGACGGGGCCAGCGCCTATGATTACGATGGGGTCACGCCAGCCTGGGCGAGCCTGCAAATGTGCTAAATCGTGCTGTGCCATGCAAGAAATCCAATTACGATGCCAGTTCTTTCCACAGGGCAGCGTCGCGCGTTTCGGTCCAGATGCGCGGGCGGGTGCCGCTCAGTTCATCATACATGCGCTGTACGTTGAAGGGCAGGCAGTGCTTGAAGATTGCCCAGGTGCCAAAACGCGGGGTGAGCGCGGACTCGGCGTCATGGTACGTCTCAGCGATACTTGCCTCGCGCAGGACTGCTGCACGAACCGTGTTACGCAGGATCGTCAGGTATTCCTGTGTTTCGTCGATGGCCTGCTCCACGGCTGCGTCACGTACGACAGGTCCCCTGCCTGGCACAACGACCTGCGCACCCAACGCGCGAACGGCCTTCAGTGTGCTTATCCAATCCTGGATGTAGGCATCGCCGCAGTAAGGGGCTGCGCTCGCCTCTACCAGGTCGCCAGCGAACAGAACATGATCCGCGGGCAGCCACACGGCAGTATCACCCTCGGTATGTGCGCGTCCCAGCCAGCGCAACTGCACTTCTCGATCTCCCAGGTCGAGGAGCAGCAAATCGTCGTAGCAAATATCGGGATGCGTGAGGCCGGGGATTGACTTGATATCCTGGAAGAGCCTTGGGAAGCGCCGCGCTTCTGATTCGAAGTCCTGCTGACCACGTTCGTTGATGAGGTAACGCGTGCCGCGATGAGCTATGATATGCTCGGCTGCAATGCCAGAAGCTCCAAGCACGCGTACCGCGTGGTAGTGCGTCAGCACCAGGTAACGTATTGGCTTATCGGTGACGCCGCGAATGGCAGCAAGCGTTTCGCTTGCCAGCGCCGGGGTGGCACGCGCATCGATGACGACAACGCCACGCTCTCCAACGATGAAGCCGGTGTTGGGATCGCCACCGGTAATGAGGGCGTATGCACCTTCTGCCAGAGGTTCGAGCTTTGCAGGCTCCGGCGCGGACACTGGGGCATTGGGATTTTCCAGTCCAGAATCGGCCATAAAATAAAACCCCTTGCTAGATTACAACGGTTATAGTTACATATGTTTTCGATGAACATTGTAGCATAGTTACCAGGGTATGGGCGCATATTAAGGAATTCTCATGCCAGTAGAAGCAAACAGGACGCTCATTCGCAGGCGATCAGTATCTTCCGGATAGCCAACGGTAAGATTGTCGAACGTTGGGGGCTGAATACGGACCTTATACGGCAACTCGAGAAGGAGGTTTGAGTGACCGGCAGGGCGACCGCAAGGGTCGCCCTACATTTCTCCTCATCTGGTCATGGCTGACTTCCCGAAACGCGTTCATACTGGACCTGATGAAGGTTCTAAGGACACGCTATGCCCTACGGCGAGACTTCGTCAAGGCGCTTTTGCCTGGTAGCAATGCCGAATTGGGCGATGATGGCCGCTGCGACCAAGAAAGCGGCAATGATCAGCATCATGACCACTGCTCCCGTCGTATGGCCCAGGGAAGCGATCAAAGTGGGAATGAGCGGCGCGATGAGAAGGATACCGACACCGCCTCCCAGATGGCCGACACCGTCTACCAATGCAAAGCCCGTTGCGCGTGCCCTCGTCGGGTAGCTCTCCGCAGACCAGGCATAGGTCATCGGCACCCACAGGTTGAAGCCAAAGAAGGTGATGATCGCGCCAATAGCAGCCAGGGCAAAGCTGCTCGATGCCGTTAGCGCAATCAGAATGCCACCAATCACGGTGAGAGCCGCCGAGATGGGCAGCCACAGTTTGCGTTCCAGTCGTTCGCCATAGAAATAGGCAAAGACTGCCGTCGCAATAAAGCCAAAGGTGCCGAAGGCCGCGATCAGCCCTGCTTGCGGTGCCGCTGCTTGTGGCGGAACCGGCAAAATGGCGGCCAGCAGGACCGTGAGGCCCTGAGCAATCGCGTAGACTGTGACATAGCCCAGGAACCAGACGAAGAACAGCAGAATCGTCCGCCTCAGGTAGAGAGGATTACCGAATATTTCGGCGTAAGGAATTTTACTGGGTCCTGCTTGCACAGGAATCACAGTAGGTGCGGGTAGGTCAGGCACACTCCTGCGCGCTCGTTCCTCCATACCCGTCACGATGCGGTCAGCTTCATCCACTCGTCCGCGAGAGATCAGCCAGCGCGGCGACTCTGGCAACTGGAAACGCAACAGTATGCCGATTACTGCCAGTAGGGCACCGATGCCATACATGATCCTCCAGCCAGGTCCTTGAAACACCGGGCCAGAAACAGTGGCTGTGGCGAAAGGCAGGCCTATCGGGAAAGGGGTTGGCGGCGTGGTCAGGATCAACCCAAGCCAGATGCCAAAGAAGGCACCGAGCGAGGACATGATGAAGATCAGCGAGGTATACCTGGCACGACTTGCAGTTGGGGCCATTTCATTGATATAGGCATTGACTAGCGCCAGGTCGGCGCCAATGCCGAGGCCGGTGATGGTGCGGGCGATGACGAAGTTGGTGTAGTCGCCTACGAAGGCGTTGTACAGTGAACCGAGCCCTGTGAGAACCAGGGTAAAGAGCAGCATCTCCCTTCTGCCGAACCGGTCCGCCAGCGGAGCCAGGATCAGCGCACCGACGACGTACCCGGCAAGGTTCAACTCGACCGGGAGTCCGAGATAGTTAGCCGCTGTTGGAGGGATACAACCCGGGACGATCTGAGTACAGGTCTGGATAAATGAGACGGTGACGTCAAAGATGTCGAAGAAGGTGAATAAGAAGCCTACGCCAATGATGCCGATGAAGAGATAGGAAAGCGACCAGATTGGGATGCGATCCTGGCGGGCAATGACGCCAGCAGCGCTGCCCGATCCTGTGAGTGGGGTTGAGGTACTACCTGCTTCGGATGCCATGTGATACTCCTTTACTAAAAGTTTGTAGGCCACCTGCGCCGGTGGTCAAGTATCAAATCAGGTCCGGTGGTGAATGTGCGTTACTGCGGGGATAGAACACGAGAGCCAGGTGGCTTTTTTGCCATCCTGACCCCATGGTCATATCTCCATGTGGATATATCGAAATTGTAATATGGAAGGGGGGAAATGTCAATGATATGGGCGGCTCAGTCAGGGTTGTTGCAAGTTCGGGTTTTCTGCCTTCTGAATAGTTACTCGTTTTTCCGCTTTTCTATACATAGCTCGTATATAGATAGCAAGAACATACTGATGCAGGGATTATTAGCAACGTACTTGATTTGTGAATCTATTGGAAAGAAGGAAGCATCTTATATGCAAATATCAACAGAACGTAACTCTACAGGCCTCACCCCATCTCAGTTGGAGCAGCTTTGCCAGCCGGAACAGCTTGAACGTACATTGTATCTCTTCTTCAACATGAACCATTGGGCCAAGGCGCGCGAACAGCTATTTTTCGTTGACCGCCAGGGACTCTACGCGGTAAAAGCGGCACTATTACGACAAGCCTATGCGATTGGCGCTATCGAAGCTACCGCCTACATCGACGGAACACCCGGTTTCGGGAAAGACATTGCTCTCGCTATCGCCGCAGACGTAGCAGCGGAGGGAGTAATAGAGCGCCTTGCGGGATTATCTGATCCTGATCCTTATATGTCGGATATTCACGAGAAGTTCAATTCTATGGCCTGCCAGTTTTATGCCGATATGACAGGAAAAGAAGTAACTTCTGCCTCTGATGTAGGAACACTTGATAACGAAGAGGTGCGAGAGTATATCTATGCCAGACTGCAAGAGCTAGAGTTCGAGGCTCGCACTACGCATCAGCCTATTCCATGCGATGAACTTGCGGCATTATGTGTTGCTCCGACTGATTTACTTTGTATTCAGGATCATCGTTATTACTACCTGGAGACCTGGGATAGCTGGAATAGCCTGGATGCAAGTGATCTCAGAAAGCTCGATCCCGAAGGCTTGAGCCTGATCGCCTTTCAATACAATAGTTCTAGAGCTCACTATGCGTTCCACCTTCCGTTTCGCACAGCAGAAGCGGTCCTTCCGGCACAACAGATTCACAAGCTGAAGGATGCGCCTTCGACCAGTCGCGAGTTTGGTGAGTACTATGGCCGTCCTATTACTGAATCAGAAAGCTTGCAAAGGCCAATTAGGGAAATCCTATGGGAACTGGGAGTTGATATTGGAGCTATCTGCCCGCGTCAATTGAACAATAAGCAGGAGTACATGCTAGCACAGATTTTGCGGGATGCTCAATGGGACGAAGATTGGGGCTACAACGATGAGGATGAGGAGCTGGATTCGACTCCTTGACCAGTTCGTTTGCTTTAATGAACGCACTCGACAGCACAGCTCCTACCGGGAACTTCTCGATGGGGGTTCATATTTCGGGGGTGGAGAAGCATATAGGCTCCTGGCGGGTGCCATCGAACTCGATGTAGTCTCGCGGGCAAGCGCTACTCGGCGACGATGACGCGTAGCAACAACCAAGGCCCCTGCAATGGCTATAAGCAAACCGACGGCGAATATGCCCAGCCCCACGTCAAGGCCTGCACCTGGAGTGAAGTAGGCATTCGGGTTCTTATCGTAAGCTGTGGTGGTGTACCTGGTAGAAGGGTTACCGCCATCATCGTAGAGTTGGATCGCGAGTATTGTTTTGGGAGATTGGCCTGCGTAGTAAATATCTACCTTCTGCCCCCGGATGACATGGTCATTCCAGGTTGGGTGGAAGTCGTTTTTGTTAAAGATGAAGAGGTCAATGCTAGTGCTAATTTGAAGCCAGCTAGCATCATATACATAATTCCCAGGGGTGTCCGCATGAGAATGCACATAATCGCTCTGTATAGCACCCGAGGTTTTCTCGATGGGGACTGAATTGTTCAGGTTGAAAATGGTGACTAAGAGGCCAACGAAAGCGATGAGGGCGCCCTGGAGTAGAATGCCTACCGGGCCTCTCACTCCGGCCATACGCCTTGCATAAACTCCTGCTGCACGTCCAGAAAGCATAGACACCTCTTTTCTCTATATTGGCATTATTATTCCCGTGACACTCATGTAACGATTAAGCTGCACTTTATCTAACTCTCAGTTCTTCTTACTGAGATCCACTCATAGTTCTTCTGGCGGGGCCGCGGGCCCGCCAGGGAGGAGAGTGTGAGCGAGGACACCTCGTGCTCCGGCAGGAGGCTTCGCCCCCCTGCACCCCCATTTCTGAGTAGATCTCGACCTCTTACCCTTGACAGGCCTTGTTGTTCTACCATACACTCCAAATAGCGCATTATGAAATAGATTAAGGCAGGCAAGAAGCAAAGGATAGTTAGAGCATGTCACATAGCATCCCAGATGAAGCGAGTAACGAGGAACTGGTTCATAACGCCGAAACCGACCTGGCGCAATTACCGGAGTTGCCCCCCGGTATGTTTATTCCCGCGCCTGGCGGCCGCCCGCACCGCAAGACGCGCTGGCCCGATGCCATCGACGTGATCTTTGAGAAGGACCCTGCATGTCGCAATATCTTTGAGGCAGTGCTCTACCAGAGCCTGTGGGCTATCATCTATCACCGCATCGCGCATGCTCTCTATAAGGCGCATATACCTTTTGTACCACGACTTATTTCGCAGTTTGCGCGGCTGATGACCGGAGGGATCGAGATTCACCCGGGGGCGCAAATCGGCAAGCGCTTTTTCATCGATCACGGAGCGGGTGTGGTCATCGGTGAGACGACTGTGATAGGTGACAATGTGATGCTGTACCACCAGGTCACCCTGGGGGCTACAGGTTGGTGGCGGCGCAGCCCGGGACGTTTGCAGAAGCGTCACCCAACTATCGAAGATGATGTTACTATCGGCGTGGGAGCCGCTATCCTGGGGCCGATTACTATTGGGAGGGGCAGCAGGATAGGCGCAATGGCGCTGGTGCTCGAAGCGGTTCCGCCAAACTCGGTTGTGGCCTCCAAGCCTGCTGAACTCCTGGTCAAGCGCGGTGAGCCACTCGAAAAGCACCAGGAATTGACGCAGGGCTGGAACAGCAAGGATAGCTGGGAGATGGATTACCAGATATGACACTCTCAAGGCCCGCCCAGGCATTAAGTTTCTCAGTGACTACGCCGGGGCGGCCTGTACCTGGTGGGACCCTCTCTCGCGAGAGGTAGTCAACCCGTTGACACACTTAGAATATCCCCAGCAAGAAACCGTTGGCAAGTTACTCATGAAGGGACTTTTCTTGTGTCTCTCTGACGACCCGATGGATAGCTTCAACAACGAGTTCTGGCTCATCCCAATGGACGTAGTGCCCACTCTTTTCCGCTGTTATATGCACTCCTCTTGTGGAAAGCCTCGCCAGGTCAACCTGCATTTTGTCCCAGGCCTGGTCAAATGCTAACGCTGCTTGCTGAGGAAGTCCCCGATCTTGCTCAGCAATTGATTTTCCCGAGGTCACAACGACTAATGGCAATTCCCCGAAGGTATGGGCCGGATCGACCTGGGTAAGACTTGCTGCAAAGTCAAGTCCCTCGGAATGGTTTGCTGGCTCAACGCCTCTGGCCGCTTTGAGTATCGCTTGTACCGCTTCATGATCGCTATAGCCCGCTGTCGTGAGTGCCTTTGCAAAACGGTTCCCCTGGTCAGGGTGAGGGCCATCGATAAGGACCATGCCAACTACATCTTGTGGATGCTGCTGGGCATACAGGCGACTAATCAGCGCGCCTAGCGAGTGTCCGACCAGTGCATATGGTCCCTCGAGTTGCGCAGCTCGCACAAGTTTTTGCAAGTCATTGGCGAGTTGCAATACCGTACGTGGTCGAGGCACAGGATCGCTCTGTCCTAGCCCTGCACGATCATAAGTAATGACGTGAGTGAACTGCGCGGTAGCTTCGAAAATTCCCTTCCAAGTTGTACTATCATCCCCCGCTCCGGCTTCAAAGATGACAGGCGGCCTTCCCTGGCCAGCTCTCATCATGAACAACCTATACTCGCCAATATCGACGAATTCTTGTCTTGTCACTTATGGTGTATCCTCTCGCTCTGCTGGTCCATCGATCACGATGGCCACGAGTGGTTCATCCTCAGTCCATACCATATGATCGAGCCTGGCGGGCCACAAGACAGCATCACCAGCAGACACGCTTTGTGTCTCGCCATTCGGACCGCCAAGGCGTACAAACCCTCTGCCAGATGTGACTAGGAAGAGGATAGGGACCTCTGCGCTGTGTTCATCCATGGCACCATGTGGCTCCAGGTACATTGCCACGACGCTCATCGGCCTGTTGAGGAGAATCGGAAGGCCATTCAAACGCTCAGAAAGTTCTTCCATGTTCTGCGTGGGCAGATGAGCACGGTCGAATTGAATGGGAACACCATACAGGCCCGGATGACCTCCTGGAATCTTCGTTTTCAGGTCAGAAAAGAAACGTCGAATTTGCATGTTACACCTCAAAACATGAAGAGAGGCAGAAGGAGATGGATTGTTGGCGCCTTAATAGGAAACGATCGTATTGATTACCATTTCCCAGAAGCGCTCCACCTCCAGGGCATAGCCAACACAGATGTTGGGCGACTTGCCTTGCTTGCCAAAGACATCACAGACAGTGCGGCCAGACGTGAATTCGCCCGTTGTTTCTATGGCAACATACATCATATGCGCTCGTATGATGGTAGGATCAATGACGGCGGCTACAGCGCAGGGGTCATGCACCGGCGGGGCGGGAAAGCCATAGTTGAGCCGGTAGGTATCCCCGAAGAAGGCGAAGAGGTCGGCTACAAAGGTTGCTACCGGGCGAGCGGCGGCTCGCAGTCGCTCGATTACGGCAGTGGTTGCCAGCGCCTGGTGTGTTACCTCCAGTGGGCACATGGTAATGGGTCTGCCACAGCCGAATACGATAGCGGCGGCCTCGGGATCGAAGTGAATGTTGAATTCGGCGGCGGGTGTGGTGTTACCAAGGCCAATTGCTCCACCCATGAGCGAAATGGCCTTGATCTGGGGGACGATGGCCGGCTCGCGGCGTATGGCGGTAGCGATATTGGTAAGCGGGCCGGTGGGCACAAGTGTGATATCTCCGTCAGACCCGAGCAGCGTTTCAATGAGCAGGTCGACGGCGTGCAATTCCACGGGTTTGATATCCGGTTCAGGTATGCTTGGCCCGTCCAGGCCTGATTCTCCGTGGATGTTGGCCGCGTGCTTTGCCGGGCGCAGCAGCGGGCGATCCATGCCCCTAGCTATGGGTATGTGGCGCAAATTCGCCAGCGAACAGACCTTCAGCGCGTTGTGCGTGGTCTTATCAAGCGACTGGTTGCCCGAGACGGTGGTTATAGCTACCAGGTCGATCTCCGGATGGTGGCCTGCCAGCAGGATAGCAATGGCATCGTCATGGCCGGGGTCGCAATCCAGGATAATTTTGTGTTTCATCGCGCGGCATACCTCAAAGCGTGGAACTCGGTGAGCACATGTAGAATTTGCTTCACAATATCGGCTGCCTCATAGTAGCACGCAGATGGGATATATTTCAAGCAAGATGCACGACATACGCATGCCTGTTTTCCGCTTTTCTGTCATCAACATGTATATTTCACATAGTGGGTCCCCACAAATTATTTCATTTGGAATGATTGTATGCTACGATAGCATGATAGTGGAGATGTAGAAAATGCCTCTAAAGATTAGAGAACTCAAAGCAAAGCTGCGCAAGGTCAGGTTTTAATTTGTGGATGCAGTAATTTTTGACATGGACGGCGTGATTGTAGACAGCGAGATTCATTGGAAGACGGCAGAAGGGTACTTCTTGCAGTCTGTCATCCCAGCCTGGAAAAGTTCCGATCAGGACAAGATTATCGGCATAGGGGTTCACGATCTCTACACGCTGCTCTCCAATGAATATGGTTTGCAGAAGACAGAGGAACAATTTCTGGAGCTGTACCAGGAGATGGCAGACGAAATTTATGGGCAAAAAGTCTCTCTTCTGGAAGGTTTTTCAGATCTGCTGGCAACATTAAACACACATCATATCCCCGTTGCACTGGCATCCTCTTCCCCCAGGAGCTGGATCGATATCATGCTTGACAGATTTGGTCTTCGTGCAGCCTTCAAGGCTATTGTCAGCGCGGACGAGTTAAAAGGGGAAGGCAAACCCTCGCCAGCGATCTATCTCCTCACAGCAGAACGACTTGGCGTAAGCCCGGCGGCATGTATTGCGATAGAAGATTCGAAAAATGGCGTTCTTTCCGCCAAAAATGCGGGGATGTTCTGCATTGGCCTGCGCAATGGTTTCAACGAGGAGCAGGACTTATCCATGGCAGATATGGTTATTTCTGGTTTCGCTGAGCTT
>WNFM01106306.1_pt1 | contig 13762 bp, 12 predicted proteins | sample 5400271 | NCBI WGS metagenome assembly WNFM01 (sample SAMN13153352, study PRJNA577476) | soil metagenome | isolation source: 60 cm saprolite on Douglas fir-dominated hillslope | place: USA:California | collected 2013-09-17 | reverse complement strand
GGAGACGTCCTGCCTCTCTTGGCGACCGCCGACGTTTCGGAGCCCGTGGGGGATGCCGATCGCTGCCGGGCGCTCGACGGATCGGCTGCGCCCGTCCGCTGCGTCAGCTCGCTCGAGGGACGCCAGCTGGCCGGCGAGTCGGCCGCTGCGGCCGTGAACATGGGCGACGCCGTGCTCCTCGCGGGCCTCGATCGATGGTACCGCCTGGGAGCCGAGGGCGCGGGGTACTGCCGCTCCTGCGAGCTCTTGCTGGTGGAGTCGCTGCGCGAGAGCTACGGCGATCAGTTCCAGCCCTTCGACGCGCTCGAGCCGCTGCGCTCGTCTGCGCTGCCCGCCCGCGAGCGCCCGTTCGCGCGGGAGAAGTCAGCGCTGCGCCTCTCCGAGCCGGTCGAGTCGGCCAAGCGCGCGGTGCTGCGGGCGCGCGACGAAGCCCGCCGGACGCGCGGGGTCGAGCTGCCGGTCCTCGGCCGAGTGGGGCTGCTTTCGGCGGCGGCGCTCGAGCTCTGCCGGCACCTCGACGGGCTGGTCTTCGAGCTGCCCTCGCTCGATCCCATGCAGGCGCTCCTGCCGCTGTTGGCCGCGCGAGCTGCGCTGGGGATGCGGCCCGCGGTGGCGACGCTGCCGCCGGGCGCGACGGTGCATCAAGTGCGGCTCTTCGCGGCGCTCACCGCGGCCTGCGACACGGACTTGCTCCTGCCCGCCTTCGCTTCGCTGGAGGCGCGCACGGCGCTGGCCGCCCACCGAACCTTTCTTTCGCTCGTGCGCGAGCGCTACCGGCCGGCGGCGCCGCTGGTCGACGCGGAGATCCTCCTCTCGCCGCGCTGCGATCACTGGACCCAGGGCGCGCACCAGAGCGCGGCGGCCGAGTGCGCGGCGGCGCTGGCGCGGGCGCAGCTGCAGCCGGCGGTGCGGCTCGATCTGTCGGGCGGAACCCGCGCCCCGCTTCTGGTGCTGGCGGGAGCGGGCGCGCTGCCGGCGTCCGATGCCGCCGCAGCCCGCAAGCACGTCGAGGCGGGCGGCGATCTTCTGCTCTTCGGAAAGGCGGCGCCGGTCGACGACGAGGGGCGCATCGGCGAGCCGCTCTTCCCGGAAGTGAAGTCGGGCCTCGACCGCGTCGGAGAGGGCCGCGTCTACGCGCTCGACGCCTCTCCGTCCGCGCCCGTCGAGGCGCTGCTCTCGCGGGCGCTGCGCGAGCTGGCCGGCCGCGGCCGGGCGCAGGTGACGCTCTCGGGGCGCGGGCGATTCTTCTCGCGCGCCTACCTCGATCCCGAGCGCAAACTCGACGTGCACCTCGTCAACCTCGATCTGAAAGACGACGCCCTCGCCAGCGCGCAGGGGGTGCAGCTCACCATCGCCGGCCAGGCAGCGGGCGGCGGGCGCAGCGGCTACTGGTTCGCCCCCGAGCGCGACGGCGGCCGGGACGGAGAGCGCATCACGCTCAATCCATCAGGCTTCTCGGTCTCGACCATCCTGCCGGGCGTCAACGCCTACGCGCTACTCGCGGTCCCGCGCTGAATCCGGGGACACCTTACAGATTTGGGTCGGATAAGACGAAAATCCGTATGGTGTCCCCTATTTCGAATCGTCGCGCGTGCGGAAGGCGACCACGGCGGCGGCGATGACTTCCTTGACCGCGACGCCGTGTCGCTCTGCCGCCGCTTTGCAGTCCTCGAATTCGGGCGCGGCGTTGACGAGGCGGCCTTCGAGGCGGCCGGCCTTCACGCGCACTGGCCCGTAGCGCGTCTGGACCTCGATCAGCTCCCGGTCGAGCACGCGGCGCTCGACGCGGGTCGCCCGCACACCCAGGCTGGACGTCTCGCGGAAGATCACCGCCTCGACCGCGGCGCGGGCCGAGTCCGAAACGAGCGCGCCGAAGAGATGCCCGGGGCGGCCCTTCTTCATGGTGACCGGAGCGACCCACGCATCGTTGGCGCCGGCCTGCAGCGCGGCTTCCAGCGCGACCGCGGCCAGCTGCGGCGAGAGGTCGTCGAGGTTCGCCTCCAGCACCCAGGCCGCCTCTCCCGCCTGCGCGCGGACGGGCGCGCCCAGCACCGCCCGCAAAAGATTTGGCGCGTCGTCCCATCGTTTGGTTCCCGCGCCGTAGCCGATCGACTGCACCACCAGCTCCGGCAGCGATTCCACCGGCTCGGTCCAGGCGGCGAGCATGGCGGCGCCAGTCGGGGTGGTCCGTTCGCCGGGCCCGCTCGATCGCAGCGGGCGGCCGCGCAGGATCTCCAGCGTCGCCGGCGAGGGGACAGGCATCACGCCGTGCGCGGTGAGCACCGTTCCGGAGCCCGACGGCGGCGCGAGCGAGACGATGCGGCCCGGCGCGAGCGCGTCGATGAGCAGGGCCGCGCCAACCACGTCGGCGATCGAATCGTGAGCGCCCACTTCGTGAAACTCGACCTGTTCCGGCGAGATGCCGTGGACTTTTCCTTCTGCGCGCGCCAGCAATTCGAAAGCGCGCTGCGCGAGATCGCTGGCCCGCGAAGGCAGTTGGGCCCGCGCGATCACCTCGCGCACTTGCGCCCAGGGACGGTGCACGTGGTCCCCCTCCGGCGCGTGGACCTCGACGTGCAGCGCGCGGATGTTCGAGACCTCGACCTCCCGCGCGTCGAGCGTCAGCCCGGGAAGCGCCAGCGCGCGCAGGCCCTCGTCGAGCGCGGCCCGCGGAGCGCCCAGGTGCAGGAGCGCCGCGATCAGCATGTCGCCCGCGATCCCGCCCACCGGCTCGAGCGCGAGCGTACTCCCCGCGGACGCGGAGGATGCGCCGGCGGCGCGTCGATCAGGCGCTGTCATTTGGCGCTCGCGCGCGCTGCGTGCGACTGCCGCGCGATCAGCGCCGCCTGGAATCCCGCGCCGAAGCCGTTGTCGATGTTCACCACCGAGACGTTGGCCGCGCAGGAGTTGAGCATGGCGAGCAGCGCCGCGATCCCGCCCAGCGAGGCGCCGTAGCCGACGCTGGTCGGCACCGCGATCACCGGACGCGGCACGAGGCCGCCGACGACCGACGGCAGCGCGCCCTCCATGCCCGCGCAGACCACCAGCGCATCGGCCTCGCGCAGCGCCGGCGCCTTGCGCAGCAAGCGGTGAATGCCGGAGACGCCCACGTCGTAGATGCGCTCGACCTGCGCGCCGACGATGTGCGCGGTGGCGCAGGCTTCCTCGGCGACCGGAATGTCGGTGGTGCCGGCGCAGACCACCGCCACCAGACCCTCGCGCGCCGGTGTGCCCGATCGCGAGGGCGCGGTGAACGTGCGCGAGACCGGATCGTACCGCCCGTGGGGCGCGGCGGCGAGCGCGGCCGCCTCGGCCTCGGGCTGCATGCGCGTCACCAGCACCGCCTGACCCATCGCGACCAGCGTTTCGACCAGCACGCCGATCTGCTCGGGCCGCTTGCGCTCGCCGAAGATGACCTCGGGAAATCCCTGCCGCAGCGCCCGCTCGCCGTCGAGTTGCGCGAAGTCGGCGACGTGCTGGACGGGCAGGCCGGCGATGCGCCGCACCGCCTCGTCGACGGAGAGCTCTCCGCCCTTCAGCTTCTCGAGGTACTCCCGCAGGGTCCGCGCATCCACGGCGCGCTGCTTACCGCAACAGCAACTCCCGACGCAAAGGCGCAGAGGCGCAAAGCAGGGATTTTCAGACGGCGCCGAGCATTGAGAGCAGCCGCGAGAGCGACTCCTCGACGGGCGCGGCGACGATGCGGCCGGCGTAGCGCACGCCGGGCAGGCGCAGGTCGGTGACGAGGAGAAGCGAAGAGTCGAGATCGCCGAACGCCGCCGCCACCGTGTCGTCGAGCGAGCCCTTGCCGACGTAGGGGATCGGCGGCACCAGCGTCAGCCCGACGGCCGCCGCCACGCCGCCCACGCAGCTCGAGACGACGATGTTGGACATCTCGGCGAGCGCGCTCTCATACATGTCCGACTTGGGATCGACGCCGTGACCGGCCGCGCGGAAGAGCGGCGAGCCGAGCAGAAGTCCGCCCATCAGCGTCGCGCCCTCCTGGGTGACGTGCATCATCCAGCGCATCCGCGCGCCGCCTTCGACGGTGAAGTGCACCGAGAAGGCGCACCCGTCGGGTTGCAGCACCCTCTCGACCGCGCCCCTCGGCGCTACTTGCGCGCGCGGCTGGGCCGCTTCGACGGTCGTGCCGAGGAGCCGTCCCAGCGAGCGGGCCGCGTCGGAGGAGCCGAGGTTGGCGAGCTGGCGCAGCGCTTCATCAAGCGGCTCCCTTCAACCGCGCGGCGGTCTCGGCCAGCTCGTAGATCCCGCGCGGATCGAGGACGAGGAGCGGCCGCCCGTTGCCCAGCACGGTGGTGCCGGCGAGGCCTTTGATGGCGTCGAGCGGCGGGAAGAGCGGCTTGAGGACCGCCTCTTCCTGGCCGACCAGGCGATCGACCGAGAGAGCAAAGGTGAGCCCGTCGACTTCCAGCACCACGAAGGGCCGCGGCCCGGGCGGCGCCAGCGAGGGCAGGCCGAAGAGCTTGGCCAGCGAGTAGGCGCGCACCAGCTGCCCCATGACCGCGAGCGAGCGGGCCTCGAAGCCTTCGCCGCCGCGCGCCGAGAGGTCGTACTCGGTGGTGAGCACCACGCGCGCCATCGGCAGGCCATAGAGCTCGCCGCCCACCTGCACGAGGAGCAGATTCGCCATGCTGACGCTCAAGGGCAGCTCGAGGACGAATTGCGATCCCTTCCCCACCGCCGAGCGCAAGGACATCTTTCCGCCCAGCGCCTCGACGGCGGCCTTGACCGCGTCGAGCCCCACGCCGCGGCCGGAGAGGTTGGTCGCCTCGGCGCGCGTCGAGAGCCCCGGCAGGAAAGCGAGCTCGAAGCTCTGCTGCTCGGTCAGCTCGGCGGCCTTCTCGGCGCCGAGCGCGCCCATGGCCACCGCGCGGTCGCGCACCTTGTCGCGCTCGCGGCGCGCCGCCAGCAGCAGCTTCCCGCGCGCCGGCTTGCCGGCCGCCCGCCTCTGCGGCGAGGTCTCGAGGCCGTGGTCGATGGCGTTGCGCACCAGGTGCGTGAGCGGATCGCCCAGCGCGTCGATGACGGTGCGGTCCAGCTCGACGGTCGCGCCCTGCACTTCCAGATCGACCTCCTTGTCGAGGCGGTGCGCCATGTCGCGCACCGCGCGCGGCAGGCGCTCGGTCAGCGCCGAGAAGGGAGTGAGGCGCGCGGTCATCACCCGGCCGTGCAGGTCGCGCGCAGTGCGGCGGAGACGATCGACGTCGGCCTCGAACCCTGCCGAGGCGTGCTCAGGCAGCTTGCGCGCCGATTCGCGCAAGCGAGCGATGCCGTGCAGCACTTCGGCGGCCTGATCGAGCAGTTGATCGAGTGCCTGCGCGCGCACGCGTACGGTGGGATCGGGCCGCGCGTCGTCGACCGCGGGCGCATCGGAGACCGCGCGCAGCTGCCCCTGCGGCGCGTCTTCCAGGAGGGCTTCGGGAGCGGGCGAGCTCGCCAGCGGCGCCACCCGCACCTCGACCGCCTCGACCTCGGGGATGCCGTCGAAGGCCGCCCGCACCGCCTCGACGGGCTGCGCGGTCGCGAGCAGCACCGAGACGCGCGCGCCGCCCTTCTTCTGCATCAGCTGCTGCGGCGGCGGCTCCATCTCGATGAGCGTGCCCAGCGCCTTCAGCTTCCGCTGCACGATGAGCGCGCGCGCCCCCGGCGCCTGGCACGCCTTGGAGAGCGAGAAGAAGACGTCCAGCCGCGGCAACGCGGGATCGGGCGGCGCGGCGGCGATCTCCTTCGGCTTGGCCAGCGGCGGCGGCGGCGTGATCTCAGGCACCGCCTTGGAAGCTTCCGCGAGCCGCGCCAGAAGCGACGAGGCGCCCAGCTCTTCCTCGCGCTTCAGCTCGGCGCTGGCGTGCTGCACCTCGCGGGTGAGCGCGTCGGTGGCCTGCAGCAAGAGATCGATCTGCGCCCGCTCCGGCTTCGCGGCCCGCGCCTTGAGCCGGCCGATCAACTCCTCGGAGTGGTGGGCGATGTCGACGATGCCGCTCAACCCGACGGCGGCCGCGCTCCCCTTCACCGAGTGGAGCCGGCGGAAGATCGAATCCCAGAGCGGCCCGCCCGGCGGCTCGTGCTCCAGCCGCACCAGCTCGAGGGCGAGCTGCGCGAGGTGCTCGTTCGCCTCGGCGATGAAGATGGAGAGGTATTTGCGCGGGGCTTCTGCCACTTGGCTTGACGATGAAGTCCGTCGCGCCCGCCTCGATGGCTTCCATCACCAGAGATTCCTGGCCCAGCGCCGAGCACATGATCTCCACCGCCGAGGGATCGAGCTGCACGATCTCGCGGGTGGCGTCGATGCCCGACTTGTAGGGCATGACGATGTCCATGGTGACCAGATCCGGCTTGAGCTCGCGGAACAGGTTCACCGCCTGGACGCCGTCGTCGGCCTCGCCGGCGATGGAGAAGCCGGCGCTGGTGAAGATGTCCCGTAACGTATTGCGCATGAAGAGCGCATCGTCGACGATGAGTACGCGCCTCTGGGGCATTGCTTTACGCCTCCACCAGGTTGTCGATGGCTCGCTGCAACAGCTCCGGATCGATCAGCTTCACCGGCCCGGCTTCAGAATCCACCTGCGAGAGAGCCGCCCCCTGCCGCTCGGGCAACTCGCGCGCTTCCGCCGGCAGGTCGTGGATGCCGGCCACTTCGCTGACGTAGAGACCGACGTCACCTTTGAGCCTCTGCAGCATCACCACTTTTCCTTCCGGCCGCGCCGGGCGCGCCTTCAACCCTACCAATGGCCCGAGATCGACCAGACACGCAACGCGTCCCTGCTGGTTCATCACGCCCAGGAGCGCCGGCGGCGCCCTCGGCACGCGGCAGACCAGCGCCATTTCGGTCACCCTGCGCACGGCGGAGAGCGGAATCGCGTACCGGTTGCCGCCATGGAGGCAGATGACTGCTCGGTGCATGGGCGCGCTCATTCCAGCTTGAACCGGGAGACGACCGTCTGCAGCTCGACCGACAGGTTGGTCAATTCCGACGACGCCGAGGCCATCGAAGCCGTCACCACCGCCTGCTCGCGGATGGCGCGAGAGACTTCCTCGGTGCTCTTGGCGTTGCCCGAGGCGACCTCGCGGATCTCGCGGATGGCCTTGACCATCTCTTCCGACCCGGCGAGCTGCACCTTGGCGGCGTGCGAAATCGCGGTGACGCGCTCGGAGCCGGCCTGGGTCGCGTGCACGATCTCGTCGAGCGAGAGGATGATCTGGGCGAGATCCTCGCGGCCCTGACCCAATTCGTCGATGCCCTCCTTCATGGCGGCGACCGCGTGCTGGCTGCGCTGGCTAATCTCCTGCGCGAGGCGGCTGATCTGCTCGGCGCTGCGGCCGGCCGACTCGGCGAGCTTGCGGACTTCGTCGGCGACCACCGCGAAGCCGCGGCCGTACTCGCCGGCGCGTGCGGCCTCGATGGCGGCGTTGAGCGCCAATAGATTTGTCTGCTGGGCGACGCCGGTGATGGCGACGACGATCTTGGAGATCTCCGCGAAGACCTTCTTGATCTTCTCGGCCGCGAGCTGGGCCGCCGCGCCGCCCGCCTGCGCCGCCGTCGAGGTCGCGGTGGCCGCCTCCGCCGCCGAGCCCGCCGTCTTGGCCGACGAATCGATCGAGGTGGCGATGCCGGTGATCAGTCCGGAGGCGCGCTCGACCAGCCGAAGCTGCTCCTCGGCGCCCTTGGCGATCGAGTCCATCGACTCCTTGATCTCCTCGGCCGACCCGTTGACGTTGCCGGTCGAGACCTGCATCTCGTCGGCGCTGTCGGCGACCGCGCGGCTGGTGTTCTGGATGTGCCGCACCAGATCGCGCAGGTTCTCCTGCATGTGCGAGATGGCCACCGACAGCTCGTCGACTTCGTCGGCCCCGAGCATGGAGGCGCGCTCGGTGGGCAGCCCCTTGGAGAGATCGCCGCGGCTGATGTCGAGCGCGCTGCGGTTCAGGCGCACGATGCGGTTCGCCACCTGCTTGAGGCCGATGGAGACGGCGACGGCGATGGCGAGCCCGGCCGCCGCTCCGCCGATGGCGTGGTTGACGTCGAGCCCGCGCCGCATCCCCTCGTAGGTCAGCACTCCGGAGAGCACCGCCCAGATGGTCATGTCGCCGAGGAGGATCTTGAGGAAGAGGCCGACGCGGCGCATGCCTCCCCCGCCGCCGCCACCGGCGCGCCGCACCGGGCGCAGGGCGGGCTGGCTGACGGGCCGCGGCGGCGATGGACGGCTGGACGACGGCGGACGGGGCGCGTCCGCCTCGTCGATTCCCAGTAGATCCTGATGTGCCGGAGTCGCCATCCGCTCCCACTGTATCCCGCTCCGCGCAGCGCGCAAATGCGCGACGTGGGGGCGGTGCCGCAGGCCGCCCAGGAGCACGCCGACGGCGCAACCCGCGCGAGGTCCGGCAGGCCCAGGGCGGCCGTTGCGCGCTGCAGGCATGCCGACTACTTTCGGACTCCATGGCAGCCCGCCCTGCACCGCCCGGCCTCCATCCGGAGGCCGCCGATCTGCTCGACGAGCGCGCGCGTCGCGTGCTCTCGGCGATCGTGCGCGACTACATCCACGGCGGCGAGCCCGTCGGCAGCCATGCCATCGCGCGGCTGCGCGACGTGGACGTCTCTTCGGCGACGGTGCGGGCGGTGATGGCCGACCTGGAGGAGATGGGCTACCTGGAGAAGCCGCACACCAGCGCGGGGCGCATTCCCACCGGGCGCGGCTATCGCTATTACGTCGACGCGCTCCTGCGGGTGAAGCAGCCGCTGCCCGAAGAGCGCGAGCAGATCGAGCGCCGGGCGCACGAGGCGGGAGCGCAGCTCGACGGGCTGATGACGGCGGCCTCGCGGGTGCTGCACGCGCTCACACGACACGCCGGCGTCGTCTCTTCGCCGCGGCCGCAGTCGGAGCGGATGCAGCGCATCGAATTCTTGCAGTTGCGCGAAGGGCGCGTGCTGGCGGTTCTGGTCTCGCGCACGGGTGCCGTGCGCAACCGGCTCCTCACGCTTCCCGGGAGCATCGGGCCGGCCGAGCTGGAGCAGAGCGCGAACTACCTCAACTCGCTCGTCGAGGGACTGACGCTGCCCGAGGCGCAAGCGCGGGTGCGCGCGGAGCTGGAGAGCGATCGCCGGACGCTCTCGAATCTTCAGCAGCGTGCGCTGGAGCTGGGCGCGCAGGCAGTGCAAGTGGAAGCGCCCTCGATGCACATCGAAGGGCAGGCCTCCTTCCTCGAGGAGAAAGCCTTCGCCCAGGACGTGGTCCGCATCCGCTCGCTCTTCCGTGCGCTGGAGGAGAAGGAGCAGTTGCTCGCCGTGCTCGACCGGACGCTGGAGGCGGAGGAGCTGCGCATCTTCATCGGCGCGGAGAGCGGCATCGTCGAGCCCGACCTCGCCATCGTGGCCGCGCCCTATCGCCTGAACGGCGAAGTGGTGGGCGCGCTGGGGGTGATCGGACCGACGCGGATGGACTACTCGCGCGTGGTGCCGCTCGTCGAGCTGACCGCCCGCACTGTCGGACTGACGCTCGAAGAATCCTAGAACGTGCCCGTCATCGGGCTCGATGTCGTGCGCGCGCACGAGCTCGAAAATCGAGCACGAAGTCGAGCACGAGCTCGTGCTTTGCATTTGCTGCTCCTGCGCTATGTTACGCGCGCCATGACTCCAGACGACACCCAGGTCCCGCCCGGCGCAGCGGTCGAAGAAGAGCTCTCGGTCGACGCACCCGCCGCGGAAGCCGCGCCTGCCGCGCCCGAGGACGTCGAGAAGATCAAGGCGAAGCTGCGGCTCTTCGAGGCCCAGCTCGAGGAGTCGTTCAAGCGCGCGCGCGATACCGGCGATCGTCTCAAGGACACGCACGAGCGCCTGCTGCGCAGCGCGGCCGAGTTCGACAATTTCAAGAAGCGCGCCCAGCGCGAGAAGGAAGACACGCAGAAGTTCGGCTCGGAAAAGCTGCTCAAGGATTTCCTGCCGGTGATGGACAACCTCGAGCGCGCGCTCGATCACGCCGAGCAGCACGATCTCAAGCAGGTGATCGAGGGCGTCCGCCTGGTGCAGAAGCTCTTCGAGTCCACGCTGGCGAAGTACGGCGTGGTCGGTTTCTCCGCGGTCGGCAAGCCGTTCGACCCCAGCTTCCACGAAGCGCTCATGCAGGAGGAGAGCGATCTCGCGCCGCAGACGGTGGTCTCGGAGATGGCCCGGGGCTACAAGCTGCACGATCGGCTGGTCCGTCCGGCGGCGGTGGTGGTCGCAAAGCCGCGCGCCTCGGCCGCCGCTGCGAACCCTCCGCCCGAAGCAGGCCCTTCGCCGGATCCGTCGAAACCCGATGGCGGTACGCCTCCATCCTCCACTTGATTTGTTGCGCGAGACTGAAATCACGTCGAATCCAGATCGTTTGACCCGCAACCGATGATCTGTTGAGGTACGGGCGCGGGAGGGAGTGACTTCGTTCCATGGCCAAAGTGATCGGCATCGATCTCGGTACCACCAACTCCTGCGTCGCCGTCATGGAAGGCGGCGAGCCGGTGGTGATTCCGAATTCGGAGGGAAGCAGGACCACTCCGTCGATGGTCGGTTTCACCGAGGCGGGCGAGCGGCTGGTCGGTCAGATCGCCAAGCGCCAGGCCATCACCAACCCGGAAGCGACCGTTTTCGCCGTCAAGCGGCTCATCGGCCGCAAGTTCGACTCGGAAGAAGTGCGCAAGAGCATCTCGGTCAGCTCGTACCACATCATCTCGGCCGAGAACGGCGACGCCTGGGTCGAGCTGCGCGGCAAGAAGTACAGCCCCGCCGAGGTCTCGGCGATGATCCTCGCCAAGATGAAGCAAACCGCCGAGGACTATCTCGGGCGGTGATCACCGTCCCCGCCTACTTCAACGACGGCCAGCGGCAGGCCACCAAGGACGCGGGGCGCATCGCGGGCCTCAACGTGCTGCGCATCATCAACGAGCCCACCGCCGCGGCGCTCGCCTACGGCCTCGACAAGGCGCAGGGCGGTCCGGGCGGCAGCAAGGCGACGGGCTCGGCGATGCGCAACACCGGCGCCGAGAAGATCGCGGTCTACGATCTCGGCGGCGGCACCTTCGACATCTCGGTGCTGGAGCTCAACTCGGGCGTCTTCGAGGTCAAGGCCACCAACGGCGACACCTTCCTCGGCGGCGAGGACTTCGACCAGCGCATCGTCGACTACCTGAACGACAAGTTCATGAAGGCGACCAAGATCGATCTGCACAAGGACCGGATGGCGCTGCAGCGGCTCAAGGAAGCCGCCGAGCGCGCCAAGCACGAGCTCTCGTCCGCCGCCGAGACCGACGTCAACCTGCCCTTCATCGCCGCCGATGCGACCGGCCCCAAGCACCTGACCGAGACCATGACCCGCCCGCAGCTCGAGGAGCTGGTGGGCGATCTCGTGCAGCGGACCGTCGAGCCCTGCAAGACCGCGCTCAAGGACGCCGGCGTCAGCACCAAGGAGATCGACAGCGTCATCCTGGTGGGCGGCATGACGCGCATGCCGCGCGTCCAGGCGGTGGTGCAGCAGTTCTTCAGCAAGGAGCCGCACAAGGGCGTCAACCCCGACGAAGTGGTGGCCATCGGCGCAGCCATCCAGGGCGGCGTGCTCAAGGGCGAAGTGAAGGACGTGCTGCTGCTCGACGTCACCCCGCTCTCGCTGGGCGTCGAGACGGCGGGCGGCGTCTTCACCAAGATCATCGACAAGAACACCACCATCCCCGCGCGCAAGGCGCAGGTCTTCTCGACGGCGGTGGACAATCAGCCCATCGTCAACGTGCACGTCCTGCAGGGCGAGCGCGAGATGGCGGTCGACAACAAGACGCTGGCGCGCTTCGAATTGGTGGGCATTCCGCCGGCGCCGCGCGGCGTGCCGCAGATCGAGGTGGCCTTCGACATCGACGCCAACGGCATCGTCCACGTCAGCGCCAAGGACCTCGGCACCGGCAAGCAGCAGTCGATCCGCATCGTCGCCTCGTCCGGACTCACCGAGCAGGAGATCCAGAAGATGATCGGCGAGGCCGACCAGCACAAGACGGCCGACAAGAAGAAGAAGGAGATCGCCGACGTGAAGAACTCGGCGGACGGGCTCATCTACACCACCGAGAAGGCGCTCGAGGAGTACGCGACGCTCTTGCCGGCGAAGGACATGGCGGAGATCCGCGCGGACCTCGAAGCGCTCAAGGCTATCGTGGGCGGCGAGGACCTGGCGAAGATCAAGGCGGCCGTGCAGCGCCTCGAGGGCTCCGCCTACCGCATCGCCGACGACGCGCTCTACTCGTCGACCGACGATAAGAAGGCCGCCGGCGAGAAGAAGGCTTAAAGCTGGCATTGCCGTGCGGAAGAGCTGTTTGGGCTCCGGCCGCTCCGCGTCCTCCGCTGTACAAGGGGGCTCCGCCCCCCCGTACCACCCCCCGAAGAGCACCGGACCCGCACTGCCTGCACTGCGCAGCGGCGGAGCTGCGTGTTGACACGGGCCAGTCAAGGCTTACGTTAGGACGCGGCGGGAGGCGTGTGCCCGCGGTTGACCCGAGGGATTCTTTGCCTCACCAGAAGCGCGACTACTACGAGGTGCTCGGGGTCCCCCGCACCGCCAACCCGCAGGAGCTGAAGAGCGCATTCCGCAAGCTCGCGCTGCAGCACCACCCGGACAAGAACGACGGCGACAAAGTCTCCGAAGAGAAGTTCAAGGAGGCGAGCGAGGCGTACGAGGTGCTCTGCGACCCCGACAAGCGCGCCCGCTACGATCGCTTCGGCCACCAGGCGCCGGGCGGGTTCGGCCCGGGGCCGTTCGAGGCCGGATTCACCGGGAATATCAACGACATATTCGGGGACATCTTCGGCGAGATCTTCGGCCAGCGTCAGCGCCAGCAGCGCGGCGGAAAGCAGCGCGGAAGCGATCTTCGCTACAACCTCGAAGTCAGCTTCACCGAGGCGGCGTTCGGCAGCGAAGCCAAGGTGAAGATCCCGCGGCACAAGCAGTGCCTGGCCTGCCACGGGTCGGGCGCCAAGCCGGGGACGGTCGCCAAGACCTGCCCGACCTGCCACGGCGCGGGCGAATTGCGCATGACGCAGGGGTTCTTCCAGATCTCCCGGACGTGCAGCCACTGCCAGGGCTCGGGCAAGGTGATCACCGACCCCTGCCAGACCTGCCGCGGCGCGGGCAAGGTCGAGACCGAAAGTGTACTAACTGTAAAGATTCCACCGGGCGTCGACACCGGCACGCGCCTCAAGCTGACGGGCGAAGGCGAGAGCGGCGAGCGCGGCGGCCCTCCCGGCGATCTCTACGTGGTGGTGCACGTGCAGGAGCACCCGATCTTCATCCGCGAGGAGACGGAAGTCATCTGCGAGGTGCCGATCAGCTTCACGCAGGCCGCGCTGGGCTCGACCATCGACGTGCCGACGCTCGACGGCAAGGTGAAGATGAAGATCCCGTCGGGCACGCAGAGCGGGAAGGTGTTCCGCCTCAAGGGTAAGGGAATTCCCCACCTCAACGGCTACCAGCGCGGCGACCAGCACGTGCGGGTGACGGTGGAAGTGCCGGAGAAGCTCTCCAAGAAGCAGAAGGACATCCTCGAGCAGTTCCAGGCGGCGACCGGCGAGGACGCGCACCCGCAGTCCAAGGGCTTCTTCGACAAGGTCCGGGAACTCTTCGGCAACGAAGAAGCCGACGACGAAGCCGCCAACGGCTGATCGAGCGCGGCAAATCCAGCCGGATTTTTGCGTAACCATGCGCTAGGGTCCCGCGTACCCATGTCAGGTCCGGCGGAC
>WNFM01049861.1_pt1 | contig 13762 bp, 11 predicted proteins | sample 5400271 | NCBI WGS metagenome assembly WNFM01 (sample SAMN13153352, study PRJNA577476) | soil metagenome | isolation source: 60 cm saprolite on Douglas fir-dominated hillslope | place: USA:California | collected 2013-09-17 | reverse complement strand
CGCCGGTGCCATGGGGTTGATGCAGGTGATGCCCGACACCTATGCCGCGATGCGCCTTCGCCTCGGACTCGGCGGCGATCCCTACGAACCGCGCGACAATATTCTCGCCGGTGTCGCCTATCTCCGCGACATGTACGACCGCTACGGCTATCCCGGCCTCTTCGCGGCCTACAATGCCGGGCCCGACCGCTTCGACGCCTATCTTCTGCAGGGCCGGGCCCTACCGGACGAGACCTGGGGCTACCTCGCGACGATCGGCCCGGACATACAGGAAATCGTCCGCGCGCAAGGCTCGGCGGGCGCTCCTCTGGCGACATCGCGCGCATCTTCCTCGCCGCGGACCGTCGTGCCGTCCGGAACCACGCTGTTTTTCAAACTCGGCGCCGGCATCACGATGCCGCTCCAATCCCCGACTGGCGAGCGTCCGGACCCTCGGCCGGAACTGTTGTTCGTGCCGCTGGGACGAGGCGCCGATGCCGTTCGACGGGCAGGCGAAGGCCATGGGTAGCTCTGACATCATCGCCAGACTCCCCACGGAGAGAGGGGCCTCGTCTCGGTACGTTCATCGTACCAGCTCGTACGCTCGCTTCTCGTGCTGCTAGATGAGAAAGACGTTTAGAGTTCGTCTCGAAACTCATGGGTGCCTCGCGACAAATCTAAGAAGGAGCATCACACGGGCAGCATAGAGGACGGCTCTGGCCGTCTTCACGCTCCGCCGATTGATCACAGCGGCGGAGTGCGAAGCGTCGCAGTCAAAGCCTTCGCCTTCCGCGACGCCTGTCGAGAGCTCGGCCTCAAGCACATCCGCACCAAACCCTATACGCCAAAGACGAATGGAAAGCCGAGCGCCTCATCCAAACCGCGCTCCGCGAATGGGTCTATGCTCGGGCCTATACGCACTCCGAGGCCGAACCGCCGAGCTCCCGTGATGGCTGCATCGCTACAACTGGCACCGACCGCATGCTAGCCTCAAGGCGATGACACATCAGACTCCGCCTGCCCGAGAACGCTAAAATTTAGGTGGCGCACGATCGCGGCCTCCTGTTCGTGCGACTCGTCCCCCGTCGTCCACCATTGATCGCTACAATCCGGCACATGCGCGTGGGTATCGCTGCGGGAACAGCGATTGGGTATTCATGTAACTATTTGAAAGAATTAATCTATCCGACCGGAGAGCGCAGACACCCTCTCCGCCAGCTGCTTCGCGGGATTGGCTCCTATTCGCGGGAGCGGCCTAATGCCGCGCGGATATTGGCATCGTCCAAATTCGCGGCCGTCACCACGACGGCGTCGATCGTCACCTCTTTCGGGATTTGCCGACCGGCCCGGAATGCCACGAGCTGCTCGACGGCGGTGTAACCCATCCTGAAAGGGTCCTGCATCACCAGGGCATAGAGATTGCCGTCCTTCAAAGACAGCTCGAAACCCGGCTTGTAGTCAAAGCCGATGAGGAGCGGCCGCTTCTCGCGCGGCCAGCCTTGCAGCACCCGCAGCACGCCAAGCGTAACGTTGTCGGTTGGCGTGAACAGCGCGTCGATACGACCTTGGTAAGTGCCGAGTACCGCGGTCGCGGCGATCTCCGGCTCGCGGATGCCATGGCCAAGATAGGCATCGACGACAACCTCGAATCCCATCGTCTTGGCGCCGTCGACAAATCCGCTTTCTCGCGCCGTCGTCGAGACGACGTTGGGCGCGAGGCGAAAAACGCCGACCTTCGCCCCCTCGGGCAAGCGTCCTCTCAGGCTCAGCGCAGCGGCCCGACCGCTCGCGTAGTTGTCGGTCGCTACGGTCGAAAGCGCCGTGAACTGGGTGCTCGGTCGGTCGATCAGGATCACCGGCACGTCGTATACGATCGGTGTCGCCAGGTCATGAACCGGAATGGGCGCGAGGATGAGCGAGCGTGCCCCGGCGTCCAGTACGGACCGCACCATCTTGAATTGCAGATTCAGTTCCGTCGTCCGCGGATCGTCGTCGACCGGGCTGCGGATCACGATGCTGACGCCGAGGTCGGCGCCAGCCTGGTTGATGCCCTTTTCGATGGTCTTCCAGAACAAGCCGCGGGTGCCGGCGAGAACTGCGGCAATATCTTGCGCCTGGAGCGGAACGGCACACAAGGTGAGCCCGATCGAGAAAGCCGATGAAAGGACGGGTCTCCCGCGCATGACGCTCCCCCCGATATCCGCTTTGCCGGCCGGCCCGCTACCCGGTGCTTGATTCTTCGAAGCGTCGCCGCCGTTAGTTAACGATCGAATAGTAGTTGATTTCGCTGCGCGACGCGACAGAACTCGACAAGTATCCGATGGCTGGAGCGATGTTGGGCCTCCGTTTTTCCTGGCAGCCTCAGGGAATTCCCTGACATGCTCTGAACCGATGCCGGCCGGAGGCTATGTCAACCGATCGGCCTCAACCGAGGCGGATCGGCGCGACGCCACATCGGCAAGCGGCTGAAAGGAGCCGAGGTAAGCGCCATGAGCAAGATACGCGTGGCCTTGGCCGACGATCATCCGGTCGTCCTCGCCGGCATCAAGGCGCTGATCCAATCGGCTCCCGAGATGGTGCTGGTCGGCGAGGCCTCGGATGGCAGAGCTGCCTTGCAGCTCATCACGGCGACCTCGCCGGACGTCGCCGTCATCGACATCTCGATGACCCAGCTCTCCGGCGTCGAGCTCGCCCGTGCCATCAGCGAGCAATGCCCACGCGTCAAAGTCCTCGTCCTGACCGTGCACGAGGATCGTGCCTATGTGCAGCAACTCCTCCAGGCCGGCGCACGCGGCTACGTGCTGAAGCGATCGGCGGCGGAGGAGCTGGTGCGCGCTATCCGGGTGGTTTTTGCCGGCGATATTCATATCGATCCGGCAATCGCCGGCAAGCTGTTGAGCGGTAAATCCGCGGGCAGCCCCTCGCTCGCCTCGATCGATCTCAGCCAACGCGAGGAGGAGGTGCTCAAGTTTGCCGCGCAGGGCTTCAGCAATAAGGAGGCTGCGACAAAGCTCGCGCTCAGCGTCAAGACCGTCGAGACCTATAAAGCGCGCGCCGCCGAGAAGCTTGGATTGCGGACGCGCGCCGAGATCGTGCGCTACGGCGCCTCGCGCGGATGGCTCGAGCGACCGTGAGCATGGGAGCCGGGCAGCGCTCTCGCGGGATCGCACGATATGCTTGAAAGATTGCTCGATTTCCTGACAAAAGCGCGGGGATTCGGCTGACACATGTCCTCAGCGCTTCCCGACAGACGGGCCGAGCTTGCCACGGCTACTCTCCGATCGTCAGGTGGCTTGATGCGGGAGAGTTGGATGTCTGGAGCGCTGCAAGCGATGCCCGTCGCGTCGACAAGATCGACGATAATCGTCGCCGAGGACAACGACATGGTGCGAGGCTATTTCGTCGATGTGCTCGAGGTCGCCGGATACGAGGTGCTCGCGGCCGGCGACGGGCTGGGCGCTTTCGAGCTCCTGCGCGAGCGTCCCGATGCCCGGGTTCTGCTGACCGATATCGAGATGCCGGGCATGGACGGCCTCGCCCTCGCGCACCGTGCCCGAGCGTATAGTCGCGACATCGACGTCCTCTATGTCAGCGGCGGCGACCGCGAGAAGGTCGCCCGACAGGCCGTACCCGGCAGTCTTTTCCTGGCGAAGCCGTGCATGTCCAAGGTTCTGTGCGAGGCCGTCGCCGGCATGCTCGACAAGAAGCAACGCACCGTCGCCGAAGCCGCATGACCAGCGTCGCGTCCTCTGCGCCGCGGCGCGTCGGCCTGGTCGTCTCGCTGCAAGCCAGGCGAAACGCGTCATGACATTTGCCGCCTTACGGAGAGCCGCGGAGGCGATGACGATGGGTGATATCTCGGATCCGAACGGCTTTGCGCCCGAGACCTGGCATCCCGCGACGAGGCAGCTTTACGAGTACTGGCTCTCGATCCGACCGCCGGTCGGGCTGCCGGGCCGACAGCACGTCGATCCCGCCGCGATCCGCACTCTTCTCCCCTATGTTTTCATTGTCGACGTGTCGCGACAGCCGCTGCGCTTCCACTATCGGCTCGTCGGGACGGCCTATCGCGAGCTGATGGGCTGCGATCTGACGGGTGCGTATTTCGACATGGTGCATCCCGGCTTCACGGGCGCGATCAAGCGTCACTACATCGAGGCCGTCGAGCAGCGCCGGCCGGCCTACCGCAAGGGCCGTGCGATGCACGCGCGCGAGGACCGGCGTTGGCCGATGGTGGAACGCGTGATCACGCCGTTGGCGAAGAACGGCGTCGATGTCGACATGATCCTCGGCGCCATCGTGCAGCTTACGGTCGGCACGGAACCCGGCAGAGATGCGAGCGAGCGCGCACCGCAGCTGAAGTGACCAGTGCCGCGCCTCGCGGCGGCGAGGTCGGAGACGCGCGTCACGCATCCTTCCCGAGCACGTCCTTGCTGTCGAGCGGGATACGAAAATAGAGCGTCGTACCGGTGCCGATCGTCGAATCGATCGTCAAGGTTCCGCCCACCAGGGCGAGGCGCTCGCGCATGCCCGCGAGCCCGAAATGCCGGTGAACCGTCGGGGCCTCGGGGTCAAAGCCGATCCCGTCATCCTCGACGATGATCTGAAGCCAGTTTTCGTGACGATCGAGCAGGAGGCTCACCGTGCTGGCCTGCGCATGCTTCAGCACATTGGTCAGGGCTTCCTGGACGAGCCGGTATGCGGTGGTCTCGATCTCCGACGAGGCGAAGGCCAGCGTGTCGATCCCGGCCGCGTGGAAATCGACGCGGATGCCGAAGCGCTCGCTCCAATCGGCGACATAGGTCTCGAGCGCGCGCACGAGGCCGACATCGTCGAGCGAGGTCGGGCGGAGCTCCCACGCGGTGCGGTGGAGATTGCTGCCGATCTGGGCGGTCAGCGATTGCAGCCAACGCAACGTGTTGCGTCCGCCATCGCTCGCGACGGCCGCCTCAAGGCTCTTGAGGCCGAGCGACAGCCCGGCGAGGTCCTGGCCCATTTGATCGTGCAGCTCGCGCGCTATCCGCAAGCGTTCCAATTCCTGCGCGTTAACCAGCCGCCGTAACAGCTCGAGGCGTTCCGCTTCCGCCTCGATCTTCTGCTCCTGGTGGAGAAACTCCTGCTCCTTCGCGTCGCGCAGGGCTTTTTCGGCGCGAATCGTGGCCGTCACGTCACGGCCGACGCCGCGATAACCCACGAAGCGGCCGGCCGAATCGAAGACCGGCTTGCCGCTGACGGCAACGAAGCGTGTCACGCCGTCCGCGTCCTTGATGCTGTATCCGAAATCGCGAAACGGCTCATGCCGCTCGAGCGCCTCGAAGTGGCGCCGCCATTTCCCCGCTTCTTCCGAGCGGTCGGCCGCGACATCCCACCGCCCGGATCCGGCGAGCGGGGCCGCCTCGATGCCGAACATGCGAATGCGCTCGGACACGTAGGTGAAGCGATGGTCCGGCCCGCTCTCCCAGAACCAATCCGAAGCGGTCTCGGCGTAGTCGCGGAACCGTTCCTCGCTCGCACGCAGCGCTTCCTCCGCGTGACGGCGGGCATCGATGTCGCGCTCGAGCTTGGCATTGGCGTGCGACAACTCGCCATAGGCGCGTTCGAGGCTCGCGCACATCGCGTTGAACGCCGCGACCGCCTCGTCGAGCTCGTCCTGATCGGCGGGCGGGCGACGCATCAACACCATGGGCGGCGGCGGACGGCGCACGTCGTATTTTCTGACGAATCCGGCGATCGTCGCGAGATGCCGGGTGACGAGACGGTGGAAAATGAAAATTATGAAGAGAGAGACGAGAAATGTTTTTGTCCCCTGGCCAATCAGGATGACGACGGTCTTGTTCATCAATTCGCGATATACTTCGGAGAGGGTTGCCTCGACACGCAGCGTGCCGATCGGTTTCTCGGTACCCTGGAAAGGGTAGATGAGAGGGTATTCCCGAACGAGAACCGAGCTGACCTCCCGCTGACCCATCGCCAGCATCAGCGGGCTTGTGCCGGTGGCCGATTCCCGGACCTCGACGGCGCGGATATCGGGCAGGCGGAGGAGGCCCTTCAACTGCAGCGCCAGCTGCTGCTCGTCGAGGTGCCAGAGGCTATCGGCAAGGCTCGCGAGATAGCTTTGCTCGATCTCCTGCAGCCTGTTCTCGATCTCGGCGACGTCGCGGCGATAGTCGAGATAGAGCTGCGACAAGGTCAATACGAGCGTGATCGCCGAGCTGAAGAGCAACACGCTGGCGAGGAGGCGAGGCGCGATGCCGCGTCGAATCCACGCCATTGCACGCCACGGCGCCGCGACCCCGAAGACCGACATTTTTCCCGGCACTCCCGTCATTCCCGACGGCCGAACGAAACCTGGCCCAGTCACCGCATGAGCATAAATCACCGCGCGAGCATATCTCCCGGGTCCGGAGCAGCCCCCTTGGATGAAGCGATCCCGTGCATTGGACGTTAGGCGTTCGCGACGACCCGGTCTATCCAGGGAAAGCCGTCGCGCTGTCGGGAAATTCCCTGATCCGTGTCAGGCTCGTCCGTGTCAGGCTCGCAGGGAGTCGGCGGATGATACCGGTGCCGCCATCGGCGCAAAAACTGCGCCAAATCGTACCAAAATGCCCTCCCGTGCCGAGGGCGCGTCTCTAAGCCATCTCAGGCCGCCTTGCCGGCGGCCGATTGCTGCCCTTGAACCTCGAAGAACGAGGTCTGCTTCCAAGCGCTTGGCAGTTCCACCGTCATGCCGGCAAGCCGCACGGCGCGGCTCGGCTTGCCGCGCACCATGGCGCCCTCGAACCGGTTGGGCAGCGGCGAGGGAGCAAGCGGAACGGCGTCCGCCGCCGTGTAGCAGCAAATGAACAGATCCCGGGAGACCTCGGAGTTGTTGGCGTCGGAGCCGTGCACCGCCAACGGGTGCATGATGCACACCGAGCCGGCCTTGCCGAGAATGGGCTCCGCGCGCTTCTCCAGTTCTGTCACCTGCTCGGGCGCGATCTCGCCGACGAAAGTCCCGGCGCGCCACAGGGTCAGCTGACCATCCCTGTGCGAGCCGGGCACGACTTTTAGATAGCCGTTGTCCAACGTCATGTCGTCGAGGAGCAGTAATGCTTCCGCGATATCCAAGTTGGTATGAGGCGTATAGGAGAAATCTTGGTGGTATCCGACGCGCGTGGTTGAGCGTGGCGGTTTCAAGTTGATCTTGCAGTGATGGAATTTGATGTCGGGCCCGACAAGCTCGGCGGCGATGTCGGCGATGCGCGATTCGAACGCGACCCGGCGATAGGTCTCCGAGATCTCGGCGGGATTGTTGATCCGGCGCAACCGCGGGCCCGCGGCGCTGTGCGTGGCCTCGAGATCGAAACGCGGCCTTCCATCGATGCATTCGCCGTAGTTCGTCGACTGTCCGCGGCTCGCCTCGATCCAAGCGGCGAGATCGGCGCGGAGGGTGGCAAGCTCGGCCGGCGTCACCGCATCCGGGACCAGGACGTAGCCCTTGGTTCTGAACTGCTCCGCTTCCGCCGGCGTGAGAAAGGGCACGGTGACCTCCGTTCGGGGAGAGATTCGCTGATGCCGAAAATGGGTCGCGATTACCGACATCTTAGCTGCGGGGCGGTGTCGGAAAAAGCCCCGACGGCGCCGATATCTTTGATTACCGTCGCGGATCGACCTTGCCTACAATCAATCTTTATTGCCTAACTATTGAGCAGAGGCAAAATATACTGTCGATGCTCGACCCCCCGTAAATACAGCGTTAGACTTGGGTGTTTTTGCGAAGAGGGGCTGATCCATGGTGAGCATCTCAGGTCTCCGCCATTTGGTCGCACTTGTCGGGCTTGCGCTCGCATCGGGCTTTGCTTTCGCCGCTCATGCGGCGCCGCAAGCGCTCGGTCTCGTCGCCAGCAGCGAGCCGCTACCGCTCATCTGCGAAGGCGGCGAATGCCAGGTTCATTTGAGTGCCTTCTGCCTGCAGGAAGCGCGGGAAATTCCGCCCCTTGGGACGTCCTATCAGCTGGTGGCGCCGATATCGGTCAAGCTCATGCTGACCACTGCCGACGGCCGAGAGGTCGAGGCGCCGGCGGCGGGAACGGTAACCTTCACGACCTATCGGGCCTTTACGGCGATCCGCGCCAGCGTGCCGTCCCGCATTCTCGCGGCGCAGGGCGCGGTCGCCGCGGCGCTTGTGATCGACCAAGACGCGCTCCTGGTCCCACGCGCCGAGGCCGGTGATCGGAACCCACAGACGCATGCGGATATCGCTCTCGCGCGCGAGCATCTGCGTCCCGCGGCCGCCGCTTTTTTCGACACGCATGGTGTCGAGGCCGATGCGGCCAAGTTGGTCAATCGCCTGATCAACACGCTTCCCGAAATGGCGCGCGCGCCTGCGCTCGAGGACGGCCGTCTTTGGTCCCAGGCGATATCACGAGAGATGGTGGCCGGGACCACGCCGGCAGCCGTGCAACGGGCGACGGAGATTCATGAGAGCTGCCGCGCGTCGCGATCGCTCGGCAGGCAATACAGCATGCGGCGCTGCCTCGAAAGCGCGCACGCTGCGCTCATGCGTGACGTCAACGTGAAGTTCTGGCAGTCCCTCGGGGAATCCTAGGCCGATTGGGGTGAAGCGCGCCGGCGTCTCAAATGTGACCGGACGCCGCGGCTTGCTTGATGCCGACGTCGCGGTATTCGTCCCAGGCCGCGTGCAACCGCTGCACGCAGACCGGGTCCATGTCGAAGCGCGGGACCGGATCCGCATCCCAATATCCATAGCGATCCTCTCCGCGCACCAGCATGGCGGAGCGGCGGCCTATGGTCGACTGGACATGCGTCGGAATGAAGAAGAACGCCAATCCTATCCGGCGGTCATTGGACCGATTGGCCAGCGAACCATGGACGGTACGTTCATGATGCATCGAGAACTCGCCCGCCTTCAGGACGAGGTCGACAGCTTGGCTCTCGTCGATCCCATCGATACATTGCCCGCGCGCAAGCAGGTTGTCGGGGGCATAGGTTTCGATGTGCGCGCGGTCGGGCCCGCGATGGGATCCGGGCAGCACGCGCAAGCATCCATTCTCGGTATTGCTGTCGGTCAATCCCACCCAGGCCGTCACCTCCTCATGCGGCTCCAGTCCAAAATAGGCGGAGTCCTGGTGCCAACTGACATGACGGTGGTCCGTCGCGTCCTTCGAAAAAAGGGACGCGCCGAAGAGGAGAATGTTCGGCCCGATGACGTCCTCGACGGCATCGAGGACTGCTCTGCACTGGCCCAAGGCGACGAGCGAGGGGAAGGGAAGATGTGCCTTTATCTTCATCACCTTCTGCGCTTCGTGACCGACCTTGCGCTCGAACGCCTCCAAACGGCAGCGTTCCTCGTACGCATCCGCTGCATCCATGGCGCGGAACGGGTGGACATAGCCGAGGCGGTGGAACTGCTCGACCTGATCCGGCGTAAGTGTTCGCGGCATTTTGCCGTCCTTTCCTGCTCAGCAGCTAGGGCTTTGCGTATGCGCCGGCCAGTCGTTCCCGAACATAGTCGCCGCTTGTCACCGGCGCGTAGCGCGCCGGATTGCCTGTGCCCTGGCAACTCGGCAAACAGCTGATTTCCACGTCATAGTTTGGATGAAAGAAGAAAGGGATCGAGTAGCGATCCCGCCCCGAAGCACTAATGACGCGGTGCTTCGTCGCCGCATACCTGTCATTGGTCCAGCGGGACATCAGCTCGCCGATATTGCAGATGAACGAACCCGCGACCGGGACCACGTCGACCCACTCGCCGGCGCGATCCTGAAGCTGCAAGCCGCCAACATCGTCCTGCGCCAGGATGGTCAGGTAGCCGTAATCCGAATGTGCCCCGCAGCCGAACGCATCGATGTTCGTTCGCGGTCGCTGCGGCGGATAATGCAGAACGCGCAGGATAGCCGTGGGTCGACTGACCTTGGCGGCAAAGAAATCGGCGGGCAAGTCCAAGGCTAAGGCAAATCCCGTCGAGAGCAGACTGCCAAGCTCGGTAAGCCGCTCGTAGTAGCGCAACAGCACGGAACGAAATCTCGCCGGCGCCGCCGGCCATTGATTGGCGCCATGCAGCGGTTTGCCGGCGCGAACATCCGGGTCGTCCGCCGGCAACTCCAAGGCCATGTCGAAGCCCTCCTTGGCGTCGCCCCCCGCTTTCGGGTCGGTGACTTCGCCTCCGACCGGAAAATATCCGCGATAGAGCGGCGACCGCGCCATCTCGATCTGCATCTTCTCGGGCATGGGCCGGCCGAAGAACTCGCAAGAAACAGCGAAGGTTTCCCTGACCAAATCCTGATCCAGGTCGTGACCGACGACGTAGAAGAAGCCGATGTCGCGGCATGCCCGGTCGATCGCGCGGCCACAGGCTTGCCGGGCGCCGGCATCGTTCCCGCGCAAGTCCCGCACGTCGATCGCCGGAATCGAGATGGAACGCCTGGCCGCCTCGTTCGTCATCGATTGGGCTGTCGGATTCATCGCCCGCTCCGCCTAAGTTTCGTGACCCCACAGATCACCGTAATGCCTTGCCGATGCCGGCGAACGGCTGACGAAATGCCACGGCTGCTCAGCCGGTGAGGCCGCGCAGACGCTCGGACCGCCGCCGCAGAAGCTCGACCGTCGTCAACAGGATTATTGAAAAGACGAGCAGCAGCGTGGCTACCGCGGTGATGGTCGGGCTGATCTGCTCGCGAATGCCGCTGAACATCTGACGCGGCAAGGTGCGCTGCTCCGGGCTGGCGAGAAACAGCACAACCACCACCTCATCCCAGGATGTGACAAAGGCGAACAAGGCGCCCGAAATCACGCCCGGCAAGATGATCGGCAGAGTGACCTTGCGAAAGGCGTACAGAGCCGAAGCCCCCAGACCCGTAGCGGCGCGTGTCAGCGAGTGATCGAAGCCCGTCAGGGTCGCCGTCACCGTGATGACGACGAAGGGTGTCGCCAGTGCCGTATGGGCAAGCACGATCCCGACATAGGTGTTGACGAGGTTGACGATGGCATAGAAGAAATACGTGGCGATCGCCGTGATGACCACGGGCACGACCATCGGCGAGATCAAGATGCTCATGATCAGGCCGCGCAAGGGGAGCTGTCCGCGACTCAAGCCGAGCGCCGCCAGGGTTCCCAAGCCGGTCGACAGCAGCGTCGCGAAGATCGCGACGACCGCGCTGTTGAAAAGCGCAACCTGCCAGCGTTCCGAAGTGAAGAAGTCCTGGTACCAACGGAACGAGAAGCCGGCCAGCGGATAAGTGAACCACGGCTCGCTGTTGAAGGAGAGCGGCACGATCGCCAGGATCGGGGCGACCAGGAACAGGAATACCGCGCCGCACGCCACAAGAAACGTGTAGTGCCAGATTCTTTCGAGGCTTGAGGCGTAGCCGGGAATTGCCATCGCGCTACCCCAGTTTCACTTTGTCGATGCCGATCAGGCGATTGAAGACCGAATAGAGGATGATCGTTGCGGCAAGGAGGATGGCGCCGAGCGCGGAAGCCATTCCCCAATTGAGCTCTCGATTGGTGTAGAGCGCGACGAAGTAGCTGATCATCTGGTCGAGCGGCCCGCCGACCAGCGCGGGGGTGATGTAGTAGCCGAGGCACAAGATGAAGGTGAGCAGGCAGCCGGCGCCGACGCCTGGGAGAGTCTGCGGGAAATAGACGCGCCAGAAGGCGTAGAAAGGCCCGGCTCCCAGCGAGCGCGCGGCGCGCAGATGAGTCGGCGAGATCATCTTCATCACGCTATAGATCGGCAGGATGGTGAAGGGCAGCTGGATATGCGTCATCGCCACGACCGTGCCGCCACGGTTGAAGATGAGCTGCACGGGCTCGCTCAAGACGCCGAGCCAGAGCAGCACCTCGTTGATCGTGCCGTGCGTCTGCAGCAACACGACCCAGGCCGAGGTGCGGACGAGGATCGACGTCCAGAACGGCATCAAGACCAGGATCATGAGCAGGTTGCTCGTCCGGGCCGGGAGCGTGGCCAGGAGATAGGCGACGGGATAGCCGAGCACCAACGTCCCGATCGTCACCAGCGCGCTGATCCAGACGGTGCGGCCGAAGACATCGAGAAAGATCGCCTGATCGGGCAGTACCTTGGCGAAATGGTTGCCGTTGTCCCAGCGCAAATCGAGCGCCGCGAGAAGATAGAATGAGGTGAAGGGATGGCTGGCGCGCTCGAGCACGACCCAGACATCACGCGTGCCCCACAACGGCTCGCTCTTGAGGAACACCTCCTTCCAGGGACCAGCATCGGCCCGCTCGATGTCGCGGCCGGTCTTGATGAACTTGCTGCGGATGCCGGGGATCTCGTAATTGAGCCGCTTGCCGACTTGGCCGGTATTCTTGGTCTGCTGCGTCTCCTTGAGGTCTGCCGCCAGCGCGGCATAGGTCGCCTCGTCCGGCAAGTCCCGACCATCCCAGCGGGCGAGCGCGGCGGAGGTGCGTGGCAGATTCTGGATAATCTCGGGATTTTCGATCGCGCGATAAAGCATGAACGCGATCGGCACCACGAAAGTGAGGACAATGAACGCCAGCAGGGGCGCCACGAGAGCGAACGCACGAAGCTTGCTCCGGCGCTCGGCCCGGCGCAGGCTGGTCCTTAGCGGCACCCCATCCGCCGTCCGCATGACCGGAAGCGAGTCCGTCAGCGAGACCATCCGGGACCTCGTGCCCTATCGCCCGGCATGAGCGTCGGCGGCGCCGCGCAGGTGGGCACCCGGAGGCGCATGTCCCCGGGATGCCCACCCCGCACGCATTACTGCGCCAGCCAGGTGTTGAAGCGCTTGCGCAGCTCTTCGCCATTGTCGCCCCAGAATTGGGCGTCGTTGACCAGAACGTTCTTGGAGTTCTCGGGCGCCGTCGGCAGATCCTTGAGGATGTCGGGCGGCACGTTGGGGATCGCCGCGAGAACCGAGGGACCGTAGGAGATATACTTGGTTTGGGTCGCGATGACCGCGGGCTCGGACGCGAAGGCGATGAACTTATACGCCGTATCGAGGTGCTTGCTGCCCTTCGGGATCGCCCACAGATCCCAATCCTGCAGCTGACCATCCCAGACGATCTTGAAGTTCTTCCCGCCGTTCTTGTTGGCATCGTAGATGCGGCCGTTCCATGCTTGCGCCATGACGACCTCGCCGGAGGCGAGCAGCTGGGGCGGTTGCGCGCCGGCTTCCCACCAGACGACGTCCTTCTTGACCGTATCGAGTTTCTTGAACGCGCGGTCGACGCCCGCCGGCGTCTTGAGCATCGCATAGACTTGGTCGGTCGCCACGCCGTCGGCCAAGAGGGCGGCCTCGAGATTGCCGAACGGATTCTTCCACAGCGCGCGCTTGCCGGGGAATTTCTTGAGGTCGAACAAGTCCGCGATCTTGGTCGGCCCATCCTTGAGCTTGTCGGCGTCGTAGGCGAAGATCGTCGAATAGACGATGTTGGGAACACCGCACTCGTGCGGAATTCCCTTCACGAACTGCTCCTTGGGCAGCACTTTCGAATAGTCGATCTGCTCCAGGATGCCCTCGTCGCAGGCTTGGCGAACGGTCGCCGAATCGACGTCGACGACGTCCCACGTGACGCTCTTGGCCTGGACCATGGCGCGGATCTTGGAGACCTCGCCATTGTATTCCTCGGCGGTGATCTTGGTGCCCGTCTTCGCCGTGAAAGGCTTGACTAAGGCTTCATCCTGGCTCTTGTGGTAAGCGCCCCCCCAGGATACCATTGTAAGGTCCTGAGCAGAGGCGAAGGACGGCAGGGCCACCATAACGGGGCCGGCGGCCATCGATAGCGTGTAGCGGGTCAACCT
>WNFM01032160.1_pt5 | contig 13763 bp, 11 predicted proteins | sample 5400271 | NCBI WGS metagenome assembly WNFM01 (sample SAMN13153352, study PRJNA577476) | soil metagenome | isolation source: 60 cm saprolite on Douglas fir-dominated hillslope | place: USA:California | collected 2013-09-17 | reverse complement strand
GGATCCTCGACAGTACCCATCGCATCGTCACTTTGTCGTGTTGGTGTGCAGCGTCGCTGCGTTGGCCGTCATCGTCGGATGCGGTTTATTCTCCTCCACCGTCGCGCAGGCGAGGCGGGTCAGCGTCTGCGCGGTGGACCCCATCCGCGGTGACTGCGTGACGGGTGATTTCCAGGCGCTGAATCGGGCGCAGAGCTTACGCGTGGTGGCCATGGACAGCGGTGGTAAGCCGCAACCCGGACAGAGCATCATGGTCACCATCACTGGGCCCAACGCCCGGACCGCGACCATCACGGCTGGAAGCGACGGAGTGGCCACCTACACCTACAGCGGCACTCACGCCGGCACGGATACCATCGCCGCGGCGCTGACGAACGCCGGTGGCTCCAGCATGGGGGGAAACGCGGCCATCCACTGGCTGCAGCCGCATCAGGTGGTGCATCCCATCCTCTGGGTGCATGGCATTAACGAGGATGCCAGCGTCCTGCGCCACGGCATCGCTCAAGATGATCTGGCCGTGCTCACCCAACATAACGAGGACACCGAGATCTTCGAGGCGCTGGACCTGGTGTACGATCGCAGCTACATCGAGGCCTTCTGCTACGTTGACGACCACGCCTACACGCACAGCCCATCCGGCTGTCCCGCGCCAGAGTCCGCGAGCTGTGTCAGTGGGAACCCGTCCAACGACTGCATAAGCCAGAGCTCAGTGGACGCGAACGCGGTTGAGCTGGCGAAGACGGTGAGCGCGTTGAGCGCGCGCGCTGGTGGCAAGAGCGTCACTGTGATGAGCTACAGTATGGGCGGCGGCATCGTCCGCACGCTGCTCGCCGGCTGTCGGAACATCTCCAGCGCGGCCGACGTAGCGGCCTGCAGCGCGGCGGTTCCCCTCGTCGATCACGTGTTCTTTCTCAACGGCGCGCAGCAGGGGTCGTGGCTGATGACCGCTAAGTCGGGATGGGACCCTGCCTCAGTCTCAGGACAGGGCATCCCATCCGGCGCGACATCACCCTTCGCGATGGTCCTCCCGTTGCTCGAGCAGGGCGTCTATCTGGCCGTCAAGGGCACGCTGGGGCTGGATACCAACCATGCCGCGGAGCAGGATCTGACTCCACAGAGCGCGAACATCCTGGCGCACAATAGCGTGCTACCGCCAGCGAGCATCGATCTCTACAATTTCTATGGTGACATCCAGCTCCAGGCAGATGTCAACGTCTACATCTATCAGCTCAAGGGTACGCAGCCGCTGCCCCTGGGCGATCTGGTGATGCTCGCGCAAGATGACGACGCCCAGGCAGCTCCGCTGTGGGGCGGGGCGGCGCTCTGCGAGGGCTGCGCCACGCCGATCGCGCCCTACCGCGAGGCGGGACAATACCACGCATGGGCGCTCATCGACCGGCATGAGATCAACCTTTCCGGTCTGGCGCCGCTGTTGAACGCGCCTGATGCATTCTCGTCGTTCACTGGCGCGCTCAAGTCGCCGGTCATGCACTTGAATATCACGCAGCCGGTGGCTCTGGCACCGGGTTCGGCTGTGCAGGTGCGAGACATCACGGGGCTGGCCGGTACGACCACCACCGACATCCCATTTGAGATGCTCGCCATTCTGATGCAGAAAGACGGCATTGCATAGACGAGGAGGCCATCATGACGCGGCGATCGTCTTCGCGGACCCGACGCCAGCGCACGCTCCAACAGAGCCGGACGGCGCTACGGCGCGAATCACTGCTACCGGCGATGCGACGCTTTGCGCACGTGGGCGGACTGCCGGCGTTCCCGTGGGTGGCGGCGACGCTGATGTTGCTCGTAGGTTGCGGCGCATGGCTCAGCGCGGCGGGGCTTGCGCATGGGGTAGCCGAGGCATCCGATCGGCCGCTTGCATTTGGTCGGGCGTCGCCGCCCAGTCATGTGCCGGATGTTGTCCACTGGGAGGATCCGGCGCACCAGACAGCGTATGCCGTGAGGCTGAACACGGCCGAGGCGCATCTTGCGGGCGAGTTTCTGTTTACACTGCCCAACGGCGACGAGATACGGGGGACGGTCCCGCTCCAGCTGCAGCCCGATGGGATACCCATGCAGCAAGCGAATAGCACCCTCGGCTCGTGTACGTCCGGAGCCCTGGCCACGGTCCGGCTCAAGTCCTCAGCTGCCGCCGTGACGCACGTCGATCAAATCTCGGGCGCTGCCGGCAGGACATATGTCAGCTCGGTAGTCTTCGCGCTGACCGCGCGCATCGGGGCGCAAGGCCTAGTGGCGTTTGCCGGGTTATCGTACGCCGGCGCCGAGGATGCCGCAGGTGTAAGCCGTGTATGCAGCCCGGGGTCATTCGATTACCAGATGCAGGCGGGATGCACTGCTCTGGCGTGCACCGATCCGCTCGCAACGGCTGGTCCCACTGTTGGCAAGCACAACGATGCGGTAATGCATGCGAGCATGGCCAATAACGTAGATGGCTGGAAAGCGGTCTACGCGATGAGTGCGCAGTCGGTAAAGGGGCAGTACAGCGACGTGGGCTTTGCCAATGCGCTGATGGCGCAGCAGACGGCAAAGGGCAAGATCACACACATCTCGCCGATTGCCAGCCCTCCGGCAGTGCAGTATGATGCGGCCGGGCAGGCTTATTTCACGGCCACCCAGGACGTGACAGTCGACCGAAATGGCACCACTACGACACAACACGTCACCGCGTACTACGTCCTCGAAAGCGGGCTGTGGCACTTTTGGTTCTCGGCCTGAGCTTGTGTTTTACCGAGGGGTACGGCGAAGACGTTGGGGTGAGGACCATCCTTGACACACCCCTTGACAGCCGCGCCACACTCCAGGTATAAGTTGCGTTGTAACTGAATAGACCCTCTGGCGATGACGGGAAGAGTACCAGAGCGCGAGCCTTCAGAGAGTGGGCGGGTGGTGCGAGCCCACAGGACGCGCTCTGTGGAAAAAGATCCCCGAGCCGCGGGAAGAACGATTCGCGGGTGAACGCGAATCCACTAGACCCCGCCGGAGGCCCCCGTAATCGGGCTAGGGTGTGTTAGCACCCGAAAAGGCGCGCGCCGCGAGGTGCGCGCGAACCGAAGGTGGTACCACGGTTCGGCGTTTGAAGACGCTGCTCGTCCTTCACGAGCGACGTCTTTTTGTTTGCCTGGACAACGTCCAGGCATCGAGTTCGCGCCCGGCCTCCGGATGGCGCGGGCGGAAAGGAGCGCGTGTATGGCGGCCTGCCCGGAGTGCGGCGGGAACGTCCCGACCGAGCATGTGGAGCGCGGCGAGATCGTGCCGTGTTCCGATTGCGGCGCGGAGCTCGAAGTCCGCGAGCTGAGCCCGCTGTTGCTGGTACTCGCGCCCGAGGTCCAGGAGGACTGGGGCGAGTAGTTGACCGTCGCCGCGACTCGCGGCCTCAGGCCGCGACATCTGAAAGGAGCCCTCGCTTGGGGAAAGCCGTTCGCATCAGACAATAACCGTTGGCATCCTGGCCTCGCGTGTGCGCGTCGAGGAAAAGCTCCTCATGGACGCGCTGCGTCAGCGCCAGGCAGAGGTCGTGCTCATCGACGACCGTGACCTGCTGTTTGACCTCGCCGCTCCTGATCCCTCCTGGCATTCGTACGACATCGTACTGGAGCGCAGCCTGAGCCAGTCGCGTGGCCTGCGCGCGCTGCACGTGCTCGAACAGTCCGGCATCCCAACCCTCAATCGCTACGAGGTCACGGCGACCTGCGTCGATAAGCCTCTGACCACGGCTGCGCTGCTGCGCCACGGCGTGCCGACCCCGCGCACGCTGCTCGCCTTCACGCCGGAAGCCGCCCTCCGCGCGCTCGACACCCTCGGCTACCCCGCCGTGCTCAAGCCGACCGTTGGCTCCTGGGGACGCCTGCTGGCGAAGGTCAACGACCGCGAGGCGGCTGAGGCGATTCTGGAGCACAAGGCGACGCTCGGCTCCTATCAGCACAGCATCTTCTACATCCAGGAGTATGTCGCCAAGCCCGGCCGCGACATCCGCGCCTTCGTCGTCGGCGACCGGACGATCTGCGCCATCTATCGCGCCTCGTCGCCCCGTCACCGCCGAACTCGACGCCCTCTGCCGCGCCGCCGCCCGCGCCGTGGGTGGCGGCGTGCTGGCGGTGGACCTGCTCGAAAGCCCGCGGGGCCTCCTCGTCAACGAGATCAACGCGACTATGGAGTTCCGCAACAGTATCGAGCCGACGGGCGTGGATATCCCTGGCGCCGTCGCCGACTACGCGCTGGCGGTTGCCCGCGGCGAGCGCGCTCTGCGCGTGGACACGGAGCCCGGGAGCGCACCCACGGCAGGCATGCCGCGCCGCAAGGCGGTGCCCGCGTGAGCCTCCCCGCGACATCGCCCGCGATGCTTCCGCTGGCATCCGACGCGCCCATCCGCGCAGCCATCGCCGGCGGCTCCGGCTACACCGGCGGCGAGCTCGCCCGCCTGCTGCTCGCCCATCCTCGCGTGCGCGTCACTCAGATCACTTCGGAGCGCAACGCCGGACGGTATCTGCACGCGCTGCACCCCAACCTGCGCCCCGTTGGAGACCGGCAGCCCCTGCGCCTCTCGGCGCCTGACGCGCTGGAGCCGTGCGACGTGCTCTTCCTGGCGCAGCCACACGGCGCCTCGATGGAGCGCATCGCCCGCTACCAGACGCTCGCGCCTCGCGTCATCGATCTGAGCGCCGATTTCCGTCTGCGCCGTCCCGAAGACTATCCGCGCTGGTACGGGCACGTGCACCCGCGAGCCGACCTGCTCGCACGCGCCGTCTACGGCATCCCGGAGCTGCACCGTGACGCGCTTCCCGGCGCGACGCTCGCGAGCGGTGCGGGCTGTCTCGCCACCGCCGCCATTCTCGGGCTGCGTCCGCTGGTGCGGGCGGGCGTGCTCGACCGCTATGCGCCGCTGATCGTCGAGGCGAAGGTCGGCTCTTCGGCCGCGGGCGCCGCGGTCGGCCCATCGACGCATCATCCCGACCGGAGCGGCGCGGTGCGTTCCTTCCAACCCACCGCCCACCGGCACACCGCCGAAATTCTCCAGGAGCTTGACTGGCCTGACGCCTCCCTCGACGGGGCGCAGGCCGCGAGTAAACCCGGCGACGCCCACGGACTCTACTTCTCGGCCACCGCCGTCGAGCTGGTGCGCGGCGTCCTCGTGACGGCGCACGCGTTCCTTAGCGAGCGCCTCGCCGAGCGCGACCTGTGGGCGATCTACCGCGCCGCTTGCGGTGCCGAGCCGTTCATCCGCCTCGTCAAGGAGCGTTCAGGCGTCTACCGCTACCCCGAGCCGCAGCTGCTCGCGGGCACCAACTACTGCGACATCGGCTTCGAGGTCGAGCCTCACACGCGCCGTGTCGTTGTCATGGCGGCCCTCGACAACCTGATGAAAGGCGCGGCCGGCAACGCGGTGCAGGCGCTCAACGCGATGATGGGCTGGGACGAAACCCTCGGCCTCGACTTTATGGGCCTGCACCCCCTGTAGGTGGCGCGACCCCACGAGCTGCCCCCACCTTCATAGAGTCAGGGGGAACGGACGCCCAACCAGCCGTCCATCTCGCCTCGCGGCGCGCGGAGGCGCCGCGGAGGGGGTAGTGGGTGAGGTCCGCCTATCTCGCGTCCTCACGCTGGACGCTTCTGGAGGATTTCATGCTTTCTGTCATCAAGCTGGGGGGCGGCGCTGGAGTGGACCGCGCCGCCGCCACCCGTGATATTGCCGAGCTCCTCGCCGACGGCAGCCGCGCCGTCGTGTTCCATGGCTGCTCCGAAGCCGCCGACCGCCTCGGCGACGTGATGGGCGTGCCGTCGCGCTACGTTACCTCGACGGCCGGCGTCCGCAGCCGCTACACCGATGCCGCCGCGCTGCGTATCTTCACGCTGGCCGCCGCCCAGGTCAACGCCGAGCTGGTGATCGCCCTGCAGCGGCTCGGTGTGCGCGCTATCGGCCTGACCGGCGCGGACGGCGGACTGCTCCGCGGCCCGCGCAAGGACATCCTGCGCGTCGTGGAACAGGGGCGCCAGCGCGTGCTGCGCGACGACTACACCGGCCGCGTCGAGCGCGTGAACGCCGATTTGCTGCGAATGCTGCTCGACGCCGGCTACACCTCCGTGATCGCTCCGCTCGCCTTCGCCTACAGCGGCGACGTGGTGAATGTGGACGGCGACCGCGCGGCGGCTGCCGTCGCCAGCGCGCTCGGCGCGCACACGCTGGTCGTGCTTTCCAATGTGCCCGGCCTGCTCGCCGACATCCACGACGAGCGTTCGCTGGTCCGCACGCTCTGCGCTGATGACCTCGCCGCCTACGAGACCCGCGTGACGGGCGGCATGCGGCGCAAGCTGATGGCCGCGAGCGAGGCGCTGCGCGGAGGCGTGCGACGCGTCGTGCTGGCCGATGGGCGCGGCGCACATCCCTTGCGGGCGGCGCTCGCGGAGCAGGGGACGGTGATCGCATGAGCATCCCATCTACACCCACACCCCCAGCCCCTCCGCCGACTGCCCCTCCGCGCATCGCGCCCGCGTGGGAGAGCGAGGCACGGCACGAGGCCGGCACGTACGCCAAGCGGCCCATCCGGCTCGTACGTGGCGAGGGCGCCGTCGTCGAGGATGACGAGGGGCAGCGGTACATCGACTGCTGCGCAGGCATCGGCGTCGCCAATGTCGGCCACGCCAACCTCCGCGTCGTCGAAGCCATCTCGCGCCAGGCGGCGCGGCTGATCTCGTGTCCCGAGGCGTTCTACAACGACGCGCGCGCCGAGTACCTGAGCCGTCTCGTCGGCGTTCTGCCCGCGGGTCTGGAGCGCGTCTTCCTCTGCAACTCCGGCACGGAGTCTATCGAGGCGGCGCTCAAGTTCGCCCGCCTCGCCACCGGGCGCACCGAGATCGTCGCCGCCCTGCGCGGCTTCCACGGCCGCACGCTCGGCGCGCTCAGCGCCACCTGGGAGCCGCGCTACCGGACGCCCTTCGCGCCGCTCGTTCCCGACTTCCGCCACGTTCGCTACAATGATGCCGCCGCGCTCGACGCCACGATCACCGACCGGACCGCCGCGCTGCTGCTGGAGGTCGTGCAGGGCGAGGGCGGCGTGCGGTTGGCCGACCCCGCGTACCTGCGCCAGGCGGAACGACTGTGCCACGAGCGCGGCGCGTTGCTCATCGTGGATGAGGTGCAGACTGGCTTCGGCCGCACGGGTCGCCTCTGGGCCGTCGAGCACGCCGGCATCGTCCCCGACCTGCTCTGTCTGGCGAAGGGCATCGCGGGCGGCATCCCGATGGGCGCGACGTGCCTCGGCCCGCGCGTTCCCGCCATCCCGGCCGGGGCGCATGGCAGCACCTTTGGTGGCAATCCCGTCGCCTGCGCCGCCGCGCTCGCCACGCTCGACGAGCTCCTCGGCCGCGACCTGCCCGCGCAGGCCAGAGAGCGCGGCGCCCAGCTGCGCGCCCGGCTGGATGACATCTCCGCCCGTTCATCGCGGGTGCACGAGGTACGCGGGCTGGGGCTGATGCTCGGCATCGAGCTGCGGGAACGCGTCCAGCCATACCTCGAACGGCTCGCGGCGCTCGGCGTGCTGGCCCTCACGGCTGGACCCCATGTCCTCCGGCTGCTGCCGCCGCTCGTCATCGCGCCTGAGCAGGTTGAGGCGGTCGCCGACGCGCTGAAGGAGGTGCTAGTATGACCGAGCGCGTACAGACGCCTGCCGCCACCCTCCGCGCCTGGACGCCCGGCAGCGAGGAGGCGCTGCTGACCGGCATGCTGGAAAGGTACAGTCCCTCGCGTGAAGAGCGCCCGCTGGCCGAATGGCTGAGTGGCCAGATGCGGCTCTGGGGCCTCCACGCCGAGGTTGACGCGGCTGGCAATCTCATCGCCGAGCTACCCGCCACGGCCTGCGAGACGTCCGCAGCCGCGGCTCCGGTCGTCCTGCTTGGGCACATGGATACGGTGCCCGGCTACATCCCCGTCCGGCGGGAGGACGATGACCTCTACGGGCGTGGCGCGGTGGACGCGAAGGGGCCTCTCGCCGCTTTTCTCTCTGCGGCGGCGCAGCTCGCGGCCAGCGGTGCCCCTCGCGCCCGCCCGCTGATCGTCGTCGGGGCCGTCGAGGAGGAGTCCGCCACCTCGCGTGGGGCGCGTGCCATCCTCGAGCGCTGGCGTCCAGCGTGCGTTGTCATCGGGGAGCCGAGCGGCGCAGAGGGCATCACATTGGCCTATAAGGGGCGCCTGCTCGTTCGCCTGCGTCTCACCTCCCCGGTGGCGCACACGGCTCGCCCAGAGGAAGGCGTCTGTGCCCGCGCCGTCGCCGTGTGGACATCCATCCAGACCCAGGCCGCCGGCTGGAACGAAGCGCACGCGGCGTCCTCGACCTTCGCCGCGCTCCAGCTGTCGCTACGCGGCATCCACTCCGGCGGCGACGGGTTCAGCGACTGGGGCGAGCTGGAGATCGGCTACCGTCTTCCGCCCGGATTCGATACGCCCGCGCTCATCTCATGGCTCGAAGCCGTGGCCGGGACGGAGGATGCGACCATCGCTATCCGCGGCGTGGTTCGTGCGCGCCATGCGGGCCGAGGGCATCGAGCCGTCCTTCAAGCGCAAGACCGGCACATCGGATATGAACGTCGTCGGCCCTGTCTGGCGCTGCCCCATCGTAGCGTACGGGCCGGGCGACGCGAGCCTGGACCACACGCCCGCCGAGCGCATCTCGCTGAGCGAGTATGCCCGCGGCATCAGCGTGCTCGGACGCGCGCTGGGCGATCTGCTGGGGCGATGCGATCCCCGTGCAGATCTTCTCTGGAACGGAACACGCAAGCGTTGAACATGACTGCTGATATAGCGGCGCGGGAGATTTCCCCGGCGCTGCGAATCGTGGATACGACCTTGCGCGCGGGCGAGCAGTTCGCCCGCGCCCACTTCACCTCGGAGCAGAGGCGTGATCTGGCCCGCCGTCTCGACGCGTTCGGCGTTGACATCCTCGAGCTACCGTTCTCCAAAACGTACCGTTGCATGCCGAGGCACAAAGCGTGTTTGGTTCCTGCTTCGCCGAGGCCAGTTTCACCGGCGCCACAGAGCCCCGGCCAGAGCTGATCTCTCCACAGGCGTTTTGACTCTCCGGGGAACTCCCGGCGAGCGTGACTCAATTGACGGCCGCGTTGAGATCTCGATCGATCATGAGGCCGCAGCTCTCGCAGCGGAACACCCGGTCCGCAAGCGTGAGGGCCCCGTCCACCCAGCCGCAGTTGGAGCACGTCTTGCTGGACGGTTCCCACCGGCTGGCGACGATGACCCGACAGCCGTACCACGCCGACTTGTCGGTGAGCTGCCGACGGAACTCAGCGACGCCCACATCACTGATGGCTTGCGCCAGATGGCGGTTCTGCAGCATGCCGGACACGTTGAGGTCTTCAATCACCACGACGGACTTGGTGTTCGCCAGTCGAGCAGTGAATTGATGCACCGTGTTGGCCCGCTGGTTGCCCACCTTCGGGTACTCGTTGCCCAACGTGCGCGCCGCTTTCTTGCGGCTCTGGCTCCCCTTCTGGCGGCGACCCACCGCCCGCTGCAGCCGCTTGATCTTCTTCACGCGGCGCTTCAGATGCCGGTGGTTGGGAATGACGGTCCCATCCGACAGCGTGGCGAGCGTCTGCATGCCCAGGTCTACGCCAACGGTGGGCCCGTTGTTGACTGTCTGTGCCTGCTGGATGCTCACATACCAGTGCCCGGCGTATTCAGAGATGGTGGCGGAGAGCACCTTCACGCTCGCCATGGGCAAATACCCGCGTTCTTTCAGGCGCAACCGGCCCAGCCGGGGCAGTTGGACAGCATCCGGGAAGACGGCGATGGAGCCAGTCAGGCGGAAACTGCCCAGGCCCTTCTTCTTCGTCTTGCGCTGAGGGTAGCCGAGCGTGCCCTTGAGCCTGCCTTCCTGCTTCAGCTGGCACCGGCGGAAGAAGTGGGCAAAGGCGTTGTCCAGATTGCGTAGCGCCTCTTGGGGAGCACACTTGGACACCGCATACATCCAGGGCAGCTCGGTCTTCTTGAGCGCGTTCAACCAGGTCTATGGCGGACGGGCTCTTGCCGGTGACTTTGTACGCTTCCTGCTTTCGGGCCAACCCCCAGTTGTAGGCGAACCGGGCCGCGCCCGCATGCCGCCCGCATGCCGCCCGCATGCCGCCCGCATGCCGCTTGCACGCCGTCACTTGCCGGTCGTTCAAGTCAAGCTCGGTCTTATAGGCGCGGGTCACGAGCATCCGGCATCCTCGCTTTGCATGACCTGCTCCACGCAGGTCCGGATGCGCTCTGCTCGGCGTTTGCTGTTGCGGCGGCCATACATCCGCGCCGCCATGTTGGTCATCACTGCCACGAAGTCGTCCACCAAGCCATCGCCCGTATCGCTCGCATAGATGGCCTCTACCCGGCGGCCTTGTTGCTCCAAGAGCGTGGCGATGTAGCCGTAGCCAAAGCGCGTAAGCCGGTCCCGGTGCTCCACGACGAGCACACCCACCCGAGGATTGGTGAGCAGTTTCTTGAGCTTAGGCCGCTCATCGTTCAGGCTAGAGGCGATCTCGATCACTTCCGCCACCACCTGATAGCCACGTGCCGCCGCCTACTCGCACAGGCGCTGCATCTGGCGCACGGCATCGTCCTTCTGGTCGGCGGAGGACACCCGCGCATACAACGCGACGCCGGATGCGACTGTCTGGGGCTCCCGGACAATGATCGTGCCGGTCGGCAGTTGATAGGCGTCCAACTGTCCGGCCTTCCACCACTGCCAGGCCGTCTTCTAGGTGATGCCCACCTGTTTGGCGTATTCGCTCAGCTTCATACTGATAGAATACTACAAAACAGGATGGAACGCAATAAAATCAGTACCTGGTTAATACCCTCGCCGTGTGTCTCGCCGCAGACCATCGCTGCCGTGCGCGCCGTCGCCGCGAGGGGCCTGCGCGCCCGCGTGGTGACGCACCTGGCGCGCCACTGCCTCTGCGAGCACCGGCCTGACTTCACTGCCGGAGTTGCGCTCGGCGACGTGTCTGTGGCGGGACGCAACTTCGGCTGTGGCTCCTCGCGCGAGCACGCCCCCGTTGCCCTCAAGGCGACGGGGTTGACTGCCGTCGTCGCTTCCACGTTCGCTCGCATCTTCTACCGCAGCGCCGTGAACCTCGGTCTTCCAGTGCTGGTCTGCCCGGAAGCGGTCGCGGCGCTGGGGGAAGGTAGCGAGGTCACCGTTGACACTGGTGCGGGGACCATTACCGACTGCAATAGCGGCGCCGTCTACCATGCAGAGCCGCTGCCGGAGTTCGTGCAGCGGATCGTCGCAGCCGGCGGGATCGTGCCGCTGGTACGCGAGCAGGGGCGACCGCTATCATAGGCGGGAGGCGCGCCTGGTGGGGCGGACTGCGGCGCGTGAGTCGCGACTACGAATACCAAGTCGAGTCGAGCGAAGCCTTGATCTACGCGGGCATGAGCCATCTCATGCTGCGCCGCATGACGCGCGCTTCGGCTTGTTCCAGTCCTGCTGGATGACCTTCAAAACGGTCTCTGAGTAGTTACGAACGTTCGTTAACGGTTGATCTCGATCATGAGCACCCAGGCGTCGTACATGGCGACGATAATGGAAAGCAGTGTGGCCGGGAGAATCCAGTAGAGGCCGTTGATGTTCCCGGTCAGCACGGCGACGCCTGCGATTGCGAAGGGCAGTGTGGCGCACAGGTTGAGGGCAGCGCGAAACCAGAGATAGCCAGAGTAGCGCGGGTCGATCTTGCGGCGCGAGTAGGCCACGAGAAATACGAGAATGGCGGTATCGGCGACTCCCTCGAGCAGGAGTTCGATGCCTGCTGCTGTCAGCGGCTGCGGCGCCAGCAACAGTGAGGATATAACCAGAACGGCCAGTAGCAGCACCAGCGCCTGTAAAGCGTACTCAGGCAGGCTGCCAGTGCTCAGGATACGCGTCAGGTTGATCGAGACACCGAGGAAGACCAACCCAGCTAGTGCTGCCGAAGCTCTAACCTGTGCAACCAGGAAATTATGCCAACCAGACATGCTGTATACCTGCTTTCAAATTTCGTAACTACTAGGGAGTCCACCGAGCACTACAAGTCGAGTATACTCATGGCAAGACTTCGAGTGTGGGACGGCTGATGAGTTGTGGTACACCGCAGCATCACTCCGCTGGAGGCATCTCGTTTAGCCCGAATTCACGGTAAATACACTAGCAGATGAAGGCGAAGGTGATATCTAGCGGCTCTGACCGACGGGGAGTGGACGCCTCCGGAGTCTCTAGCTTCCAGGGCCAAGTCGAACGGTCGCTCAGATGCCTGCCATTCAACCTTGCTTTCAAGACAGCCTCCGAGGTTGACGCGGGCGAGCGGGCTCCGCTATGCTATGCGTGGCGATCAGATCGCCCTGTTGGCTTGCTCGAAGGTCAGATACCCCATGGCTGGTGGCAGTTCGTTCGCTCGGCATGCCCAAAAGCCAGTCCCCGCGAGGGGGTAGCAAGAAAAGGGGAGCGGCGCTTCGTCCCCAGCCGGAAGGCCGGGGTCTCCGCGCCGCAAGTGCGATGACTGTGAGTGCGCGACGTGAGATGCGCCTGCGGGAGATCCCGCGGGCAGCCTTTGCGCGCGCCGAAGTCGTCTCTCTGTGCCACCATCATCACTATCACCACGCCCACCACCACGGGCTAGAGACGAGCACGACCGGAACGCGCATCCCCACATAACGCATTCAAGCACAGGCACATTCCAGGATTCGCGGGAGCTCCGGTCGGCGGGAGCTCCCGCTTTTATGTCGTGTGCGGTTAGTAGGTGGTCTCAACGTAGAGCATGACGCGGCGCGGCAGGCGGCGGTTGGCAAGCATGGGAGACATCAGAAAGAGGGTAGCGATCTGATCACGGTGGACTCGGCGGCCGGGCGCCCAGAGGGGGCGTTGCGGCTCGCGGTGCAGAAAGACGGCAGGCTGACGCAGGACACGCTTGCGCTGCTGCACGGATGCGGGCTGGAGTTCGACAGTTACCGCAACCGGCTCTTCGCGCCCTGCCGCAACTTCCCGCTCTCCATCCTCTATGGGCGCGACGACGACATCCCCGGCTACGTCGCCAATGGCACGGTGGACGCTGGCATCGTCGGGCGCAACCTGCTGATCGAGCGGCGCGTCACCGACCGCGTGCGCGAGCTCGCGCCGCTCGGCTTCGCGCCCTGCCGCCTGGTGATCGCCGTGCCCAAAGAGGCGCACATCACGAAGCCGGAGGACCTTCGCGACCAGCGCATCGCCACCACCTTCCCCTACATCGTCGGCGAGTACTTCGAGCGGCTGCGCGTGTCGGTCGAGATCGTGGAGATCGCCGGCGCGGTCGAGATGACGCCGGCGCTGGGCGTGGCCGAGGCGATTGCCGACCTGGCTGCAACCGGCAGCTCGCTCCTGCTCCATGACCTGCGCCCGATCGCGACGGTGCTGGAGTCCGAGGCTGTGCTGGTGGCGAATCTCGCAACACTGGCCGACGAGCGGCGCAGCGCCACGCTCAATCGCCTGCTGCTGCGCATCCGCAGCGTGCTTGCCGCCCGCCGCTTCAAGTACGTGATGATGAACGCCCCGCGCAGCGCTCTGGACGACATCCGCACCATCGTGCCCGGCCTGCGCACGCCGACTGTCGTGCCGCTGGCAGATCCCGACTGGGTGGCGATCCATACCGTCGTCGAAGAAGCTGCCTTCTGGGAAGTGATCGAGCGGCTGCATGCCGCCGGCGCCTCGGAAATTTTGGTGACGCCCATAGAGAACCTGGTGATGGAA
>WNFM01226989.1_pt3 | contig 13764 bp, 27 predicted proteins | sample 5400271 | NCBI WGS metagenome assembly WNFM01 (sample SAMN13153352, study PRJNA577476) | soil metagenome | isolation source: 60 cm saprolite on Douglas fir-dominated hillslope | place: USA:California | collected 2013-09-17 | reverse complement strand
CTATGATCTCATACGTCCGACAATAAAATTTATCCGTAGCAAAATAATCATATGTCCAAAGTTTAAATCGTTTCAAATCACAGTCGGTAAAAATCATTTCCCTAGTCTCCTTATGACCCTTTGCGCCTTCCTCGCCTCTTCGCCATCAATTTTTCTGACAAATACGATTTTGTTCAATCGTCATGAGAATAATCCTAAACGGTTTGCTAACCAACCGCAGAGTAAAAAATCTAGACCAGAATGATAAGTAACGGCTTCTTTATTTCCAACCCACTCATTTAAAGAAAACATTGATCGTTGCCAGAAGAATTCCTGACTTCCACGCCTATAGAAAGGAAGGGCATACTTGGCTCTGATATGGCTTCCCCACTTCACACTTGGCACATCAGGATTGAGACTTTCAACCGTACCCTGCTGTCTTCGATTGAAGTCAAAGCCTGACAAAGACTGGCGAATAAATACGCCATTAGGTTTGTCCATTGCAATCGCACAAAGTGTATAAACCCACGCATTTTGCGTCTTTTCTGATATGCGCCAGATACGCCGTAAACCATCGGCATAGACTTCATCTTTAGTCATCCAATAAAGAATGTGTAGATGGATGGCTGCTCGATGAGTATCATAGTCTGTGTCCCACCAGAGCAGTTTAACCTTAGGATAGGCCAGAATTGGTTTATATAACTGATAAAGATCAGCATAATCTTGAGCAAAGGATTGATCATAAACGCGCACTATGCTCAAAATACTAAGCAATAGCGTTATTCGTAGAGGATCAGTCATTATTCCATCTTCTAGCCTTCCGTATTGGGTCGGATTCCCATTAAGGTCCACCAAGGCCCAATTATGCGCTCGCAGACTGTTAGCCCACATGCGAAGTATCGCTCCTGCTTTGGTACGTACATCATCCGTACCCCATCGAAGCGCACAGTAGAAAAAGAAGAGCATTCCTGTGGCTGAGTCATTTGAGGTTGTGTCATTAGCTGTTCCATCATTTTTATACCCTCGAATTAAAGTTCCACTCGGAAAGAGCTGTTGAATAAAAATTAACTGATTCGTAACATCCACGCCTTTCATAATCTTCATTCCCGTTACGAGTCCCTGAAAGAGAGCTGTATCCCCAGCATCTGCAGGTCTAGGATTCTCATACCAGAACTCTCCTGACGGTCGCATAAACCTTGCCTCTAAATCAGCGTAAAAGAGCCGCTCTAGAGAAATAGGATCACAGATAGGGTCAAAAGATGGAGGTAGCTCAAAAGGATCATAGCAGCGATTAATTAAATCGGTCAGGCGGATAATAACCACTTTGAAATAATTAATAAGCCAAAGGTATAATTTTTTAATCATCGATGACCTCTGTATTCACATGACTCTCTTCATCTGCAATAAGAATGGCTTCTGAGCCAGGAGCATAGAGTCGTCGAAGGTTCTTAGGCTCACCCACAGGTTTACGATCCCGAAGCTTTAGGTCGATGGCTATGATCTCATGCGTCATGTCCTCCATCAACTTCTGTATACGCAGAATTTCAGTTCGCAAGTAGTCCTTTACGACCTGACGGGCTTCCATCTGGCGGCGAAGGTCATAGATGTCGGCGTCATCCGTGAGACGTGGCTGCTCCGTTACCACCTGCGCTTCTTTGCTGATCTTATTCACGTTCAAATCGAAGTCGTTCATTTCTTTCTCCTTTTGCAGCGTTTGCATAGGCCAGCTGACTGAGCCGTGGGATGCTTGCACTTCTCTCAGCGAAATTTAACGGGTTTCATCAGACTTTTCCTCCTCTAGCTTTTTGACGGAATGATAATAACTCATCTGCTTCTGTAGCCGAATCTTTATGACCTTCTTGACTTGGAAAAGCTGACTATATGTAAGCCCTAATACTTCCTGTATAGTTTCATCTTTACGTCCTTCATTCACCCAGGCAGTATAAACTTGATCTTCAAGGGGAAGCCATTTCGGGAGCCCCACAATCCGCTTCATATCTCTCAAGTCACACTTTTGTATAACGTAGTCATCTTTCTTTTTGAGGTGTACTTTGGCAGTGTCGGCTGGGTCTAACTTATTGACCCATTCTTCATAAGCTTCTGTATTATCCCAGAGGTGTTTTTGAGGATGCGCCTCAGTCATGATACCTCTGAATCCGGCTAACATTTGATTGATCTGTTTTTGACATGAATTACACGCATTTTTAGCATTATAGCATACTTCATATGTAAGTTTTTGACTACAAACAGAACAAGACATTTATTTAACCTCAGTCACAGGAACGACTGCCGGAGTCGGCGTAAGATCTTGATTATTGTCAGCTTTAAAGGTGCTGGGAACCAGAATGTCTACTTTGGCCTGCTTCTCAGCGGCAACTTTATCTGCCTGAGCTTTTAGATCTGCTTGAGCCTCAGCAATAATTGTCTCAAGGGCAACCTTTAAGTCGGCGTCCGTGAATAGGCCTTTGTCCATGAGCACTTTGTGTAGGGCCTGAGCCCGCATCAGCTCCTTGCTAACGATCTCCCTCAGCACATGGCTCAGCGAAATGAGCTGGCCGTCCATCGCGTTCATGCGGTCCTGCATGGCTTTAAACGTAGCTACTGATTGTTGATAAAAACTTTGACCCATTTTAATGCCTCCTATTATTTGCTTGTTGCTTTCTTGTTGCCCATCGACAATTTTCTTTTGAATAAGGTCCATCATTGTCAATACGGTCAATACTTGTTCCTTCTGGCCGAGGTCCCATGTCTTTTAAGAAGTTTTCAAATCTATTCCACTGCTCACAAACTTTGATACCACGACCACCATAGTTTGGGTAAGAGTCATCTTTTAAATTCAATACTCGTCCTTTTAAATGTGTCCAAGACGTATAAGTTGATGATGTTTTACTATGGCCACTATAACCATGCTTTGTGAATAAGTTTCTTACTATAGCTTTATGTCTACAGCCACAGGAGGTAGTTTTTCCATATAGCCAGTTATAAATCATAACTTGAAATGGAGTTCCACAAAATGGACATTGAACGCCAACTTTCGGGTGCGGCTTATTCATTTACTCTCCTTTTCCAGGCTCAGCTTGATAGCTCAGCAAGGTCTTAATTTTTTCACTGGTTCCACGAATCGCTTCCGCTTCTGAGAATTTGGTGATCGGCAATTCATAGACGGCTTCCAAAGCTTTCTTCAACAACACATCCACAATGTTAGGGTTTCCCTCAAGCTCCTTCATCGTCACTTCAATCTTAATGCTGGTTGGTACTGCCACTTTGGGCCTCCTTTGAACTGGCTTGTCTTCTTTGACGGCCTTGAGCCGCTTAGGTTGCTTAATCGGCTCAGACTTAGTGTTGGCCAGCGGGTCACTTGCTAGACCACACTCGTCAAGTTCCTTCTGTGAGAGACGTATCATTGAGCTGTTTATTATCTTCGGATTGGCGTTCGGGTCGCGGATGCGGTCACAACTAGAGCACATGCGCTGATTTGTAGTTAGATTATTGACCATCATCGCGTAGCAGTGCCGCTGATTAGGCGTATCAGATTCAAGGACTCGTATACAGCGCTCAAGCCCTTGGAACTGATAGGACTTCTTACCCAGCTTCAACATATTCAGAAGTTCCTGGTTTAGGCCGGAGGGCGTCTCGGCAATAGGAGCTTTCATTCTCGTGTTGCCGCCTGTCTGTACAACTCCATCCTTTCTCAAACTTAGGACATCCTCATCGGATGCTTCAAGTGTCTTTTCGATATCTTTAGGATCAGTCATTTCGTCCTCCCTTTTGGCACTTAATATATTGCTCAGTCATTATTGAATCCGAGTCCAAGGGTATTGTATAGGATTTCGTCTAATCCTAGACCAAAACCATTTCCCTTTACTGGGTGCTAATACAGCTTCTTCAAAATCCAAGGGTGACACATTTGAATAAGCATGGATTCGTCCATTCGTGAACTGAATCTGCAATGTAAAACGAACAGGATCATATCCCCAGGCAGCAATGTCGCTAGAGCCCACAGCCACCATAGTAATTTTGCCAACCAGGTTTTCAGCGGCATTTGCGGCTGCTTGAAGTGTCTGCTCAACTTCATTGAGTAATCCCCCTTCTTCTGACGGAGGAGTTAAATTAGTATCATCCATATTGTTCTCCTAGTCATCGACAAGACTATTCTCCCTTACTCTTGCGCCAAGCTGATATAGCTGGACCTATCCAGCTATTACAATACCACCCAACGTTTCCACAACTCTCGCAATAGGTTTCATCATCTTCAGAACTAGGGTGCTGGCCTTGGCATTTGCTCAACCTATCAATAACATGCTCCGCCGCTTCCAGGCGGGAGAGAAGAGCTATGATCTCATACGTCCGACAATAAAATTTATCCGTAGCAAAATAATCATATGTCCAAAGTTTAAATCGTTTCAAATCACAGTCGGTAAAAATCATTTATTTAGCCTCCTTACGGCACCAATGTTTTGACCATTCTGTCTTCGCCTTAAAATGTTTTAAACAGAATAAGCACCACCACTTGATCATTTAGCCAACCAGGCAAAAAAGATCAAAAAAGAAACTGTTATTATCGTAAGAGCGCTGTTGTCATTCACGCTTCGGCCTCCTTGAGGGCTTCTTCGACGCAATGACAATATTCATGCTTTGGGTTCTTATGAATACACTCCAACGCCTCACGATAACGGGCAGCTGTAAGCTCCCATCTGGCGGCGCGGGATTTATATTTACCCACAACGTTTTCTAGCCGAGAAAATTCTATTTGGCATTTTTGCCAATCATCAGACATGGCTAGTTCCGCCTTGAGCTTGGAGATTTCATTCTGTTTTTCTGCCGCAAGATCCCAATAGGTATCGCCACGCCGCTTTTGATCTTCCAGTTCAGCCTTCAAAACGTCACGCTCGGAGCGGCGTATCTTCTCGACTGTATCCGACTCACTATTGGCACAAGGAATACAGATAAAACCGTCCGATACTTTATCGCAGTAACATTTTTCGCTCATTCCTTTCTCCTTTAACAAAATCGGTAAACCGTTCCCCGTTATTATTAAGCGGGCTAGACATCTCTAGGAAACTGTAATCTCGTTTCGCGGCTCCCCAACGGGAGCGCTTACCCGACGGCCAACGGTTTATCTTTTTACTGGTTAATGTCTTAACCAAATCATTCTGCTATATCTACAGCCTTAAGAATCTTCTCTAATAGGAGTATAACATGTTTTTGAAATAAAGTCAAGGCCTCAAAATCGCTAGTTTTCATTAGTCAGCCTTTGGATCTAAACAGGTATAAACTTCACTATTCTGGCTGCCCATGATTTTTCCTCCATTCCTTCACGATCTTCATCACATTGTGTGCGCGAGGCTTGAAATTAGGACAGTCACAGGCTTGTTCACCTTTCTTCGGGGAATAGATGCCATAACGTTGATTGTACTCGCACTCCTGCGCTATGCAGCCTCGGATGACGAGAGGATGGTCAAAATACTCAGGATTCATGACGATGCCGTGATGGTGGTCCTCCCATCGATGGCCACATCTACAAATGAGGCGTTCATTAAGTTTATAGATAGTGATTCCCATTATTCTTCATCCTCTTCAATCGATTCTTCTTGGACGGCAGCATAAATCTCTATACCTGGGATAGGTTCTGCAACACAGCGAAAGTCTGACTCTTTTAACTTCGGATTATTCATGCTAGCTTATTCCCATGACGATAAGGCCTTGTTTTATTAAAAGCCATTTTATCAAGCACAGCCTTTTCTAAGTCCCAATCACGACTACCACATAAATCAAATACACGAATAAGAACATCAGCAAGCTCTTCTGGGACATGTTCAAAATCACCCACACGACAATCTTCTATGGCTTCACTTACTTCACAATGAACGAGCGCTAGGCATTCGATCAAAGATCGTGAAGAGTCCCACCAGCCTTTATCTTTGGCAGTTTCGAAGGCCTCATGCGTCAACTTATTGATAGGATGCTGATTACGAATGGCATTCATCACAAGACGTGTATCGACTAAATCCGCTCTCATGCAGTAGTCCAATAACACTTCCATGTCAGTCATTAGATGGCCTCGTATTTGTTCAAGAGTTTGTGCATCGCTGTCAGGTCCGTGAATCCAGAGAATCCTTGGTATACCTCAAGTGGTTCCATATAGCGCATGAAGGAACAGAGCCCTACGAGCTTGCCATCCATGTCAAACAGACCGCCCCCTGAGCTTCCATGAGCAATGACAACATCCGTCATAGTGAAACCCTCGTTGAAGGAACTAACGATCCCAGACGTAACGTGCTTCTGAAACTCACCAGGAAAGCCCACTGTAAACACCTGTAAACCTTTCTCTACCTCCTTTCTCAGACGAACGGCCCGGAAGTGCTGCCCAGGGTTTATTACTCTTAAAAGGGCAATATCGTGCTTCTGATCCACTCCTACGACAGTTGCGAAGAGTTTCTTAGGCTTAAAGCCCTTTATAAGCTTAGGAGGAGTCCCAAAGCCGTTTAAACTAATCTCTGCCAAGGGCGTTCTATTAACTACATGAGCAGCTGTTAGAATCAGACCGTCATTGCTAACGAAAATGCCTGTACCAGTCATATTTCTACTAAAGCCAATCTTTTTGTAGTGGTATCCTACTTCTATGACTTTAGTGCCTTTGAATTTCATATACGGTATGCGTTTAATAACCATACCCATGCCTGATACTTCCATAACGCTAAGCAAAGTGACATTCACAATGTGTACTTGTCTCATATCATTATAGCTTTTCATGGCGTAAAACCATACTATATTACCAAACACTAAAGTAGCAATTGCAATCAGTCTTTTCATTTATTCTCCTGGTTGCTTAGGATACCACTTTACACCGTCTGCAGACCAACCCTCCACTCCTGTGGCTGTTGTGGTCATGAAGAAGGCACGCCCTCGCGCAATACGTAGCTCTTGCAACTGCATAGCTTCCGTCGTGTTGATGCGTCCTTGTTCAAATAAGTCCCCAATGTCTTTATCCAATGACTTTTGAACCATTGCTTTAAAATCAAGATTCATTATTTGCTCCCGAAGTATGCTACGATTCCTGCTAAAGCCAAGGCACCAACCATGAAGACTCCGGCAATCACATAGGTAATGATCACAGGGAGAAAACAAACCCACCAAGCCCAATGAAGGAGTCCTACAAGTTTCAACACTACGAAGATTAAGGTAAGAATTTCTGCGAGTCCCATTATTTTTCTCCTCTGAATAATTTTGCAATCTGCTCAGCCTGCTTAAAGAGCAATCCGTCTTTCCACGTTGTCTGAAAGAAATGGCCTCTAGAATCAGGGCCAAATGTATCCGTCTTCTCGTCATAAGAATTTGCACCACCAGCGGCATCACTACCATCATCGAGAATCACGAATGAGGTGACATTAAGGTTCTCTTCTAACCACATACGAATTTCACGTCCTCGATCACCACTCATCGTAAGCGGAGTTTTACCGATGATATTTGCTTGAACACTGTATGAGGCTAGGATATTCTTCAATTCCGCTAAGGTATGCAATTTTCGCCATGTAGACGAGATCACAATCTTGACTGAAGAATCTTGATCCAGAATGAACTGGAAGTTTGAGCAATTGATAGCTGATAGCGTATCACGGATGCGCGAAGTCTTTCGACGCGCTTCATATCGGAAGCTTGCCTCCGAGTTAAGCACACCGTCGAAGTCCAAGAAAATTACTTTCATACCGTTACCTCACTATTCCCGTTGCTAAACTGCTTATCCAGAAGTTCCTTCTTATACCACTCAGGAAGACCAGCGGTGATAATACGGGCAATCTTCGGCCACGCTTGTTTGAAGAGTTCTTCTTTGATTTCATTTTCACATTCTTTGAGGACATCAACATTCACCTCTTTCATCAATTTGCCAATATCCTGTGGAGAATCAGTGATCTGGCCAGCATCACGAAGATGCTGAACACTCTTCTGCCAACGGGCAGGAGTTTTATAGAGCATAGCCACTCGTTCAATCACATCATTCTGTGTCGGATTATTCTTTTTCCATTCTCCACCATGAATTTCTTTGAAAGCCTCAGACACGTACTTGCCAAAGAGAGCTTTCTTGTCAACACCAAACAGATTGTAGCCTACAGGTTTTACCACGACGCCTTCAACCTTCTGGCCGCCCAAAAAGCTCTGAGTTTCAAGGTAACTTTTTAGTTGATCAGCAGACTCAACATTGCCAGTGTAAATCAAAGGAACTACCTCTAAATCGAGGCGTTCTGCTTCTTTCACCACATCTTCGTAAGCCAGGTAGCACTCTTCGCCAGAATTAATGTCGAAGATAACGACATTGTGTTTTGGAGTACGATCATAAGCAAGAGTATTATGTTTAGGCCGACAAAGAACCTCACCACGATATGTAAATCCAGGATGAAGTTGCTCTTTGATTGAGTGAACATATTCAACAACTCCTTTGAATAACTTATCAGTCGTCTCCAAGAAAATCTCAGCACCTTTGGAGCGCGTCAAGATGTTTCCTGACTCATCTAGACCAAAAGAGAATTGTGAACCATCCACTTTCTCCTGCACATAGACTGGCCCTGTTAATAGGGCTGCGACGGCACGATGGCCCATGTTGTAGATCGAAGGATACGAGTGTAGTTTCATTATCGTTTAAACCCCGCGTGTTTGACTTGAATTGAAAGTACCCAATTTTTAATACTTTCAGCGAAATCAGGAGCTTTGTCAGCAATGATTTCTGCGTACTTTAGCATGGCCATTCGGCTTGCTTTTCCAAAAGTGTCTTTTTTATTGGGATTTAGAACAAAATATTTCATCACTAAACTGTCCATTATTGGACCTCCTGATAGTGCTGCACATACCTATTGACATGCTTACGATTATTCGCTTGTTGCTCGAAGTCTATAAGCACGGCCTTTGGGTGTACGCCTATAGAGCTTATGGTACTCGTATGCTGATGACATTATATCACAGGTTCGTAAGTTGCTTCAAAGATGTCAGGTTTACACGGATACAATTCACCTTTCACACCTCGAATAATCCAATCACCCTGCGTTCCTATCATAACACCTTCAAGTGTCGGAATAAGAAGGCCCATCCTATCTGATACTTCATGACCGTCTCGCGGTTTTCCATCTGGACCAAGATAACAGCCTTCCGGCTTACCATCTTTGAGATGGCCAACCCCTGCAAAGTCACACATCTCATTCCAGGTATCCCAGCCTAGTTTTACTGCCTCGATGACAACTGGTTTCTTTCGGAATTTCATTCTAGTTGCTCTCCCTAAGTCTAGCAGACTTTTGTTGTTTTGTCAAGAGGTTAATTGGACTACGAGGCCATTTTTTACAATCACGGCAACGATAGATACGGAATTTTCCCGCGTCTGTCATAGCAAATCCTCTTGATTCAAGATTTGTGCTACCGCATTTACAGCGCATGATTCCATCAATAGGACCAAGTGCATGGGTACGAATCCAACCCCGAACTGACAGATAACGCTCTTCCGTTGATAGCACATCATAGATACAGTATTCTTCCATCGACTTCCAAGCCTTTAACTCATCAGCCATCACTCCCAGCCATAAACCGAATCCTGGATAATCTTTATGGTCAAGTTTTTTATACATCACGTTTCGTTGTGTCTTGTGAGCTAACTTGTGTGACGTTAATGCAAATACTCGGCGCTCTTCTGTCAAAATGTCAGTAATACGCGCGGGTCTGAATGGAGGAAGTTTATGAAAATCAGCTCTGGCTGCTACTTTACGAATATCAAAGCTCCGCACGTTCTGCCCAATTATCACATCTGCTTGATTAATCAGTTTAATCAAATTCTTGACTAATCTTTTGTCATCAAAGGTATCGCGCTGACCTCGATTATCTTGATAGATGGCCTCATCAGCAGGTTTTCCTACCCAATGCGCGGCCCACGCGCAGATTGTGTAATCCCGTTTAAGAAAATCGAGGGTGTGGTGTTGTTCGCCAAGACCCCAAGAGTAAACCTCGCAAGGTGTAGTTTCAATGTCGAGGCACAGGACGCGTAATTGTTTATTTTGCATAAGACTCCTTTAATCCCAAAATGTCGGCCTGCCATGACGAATGAAATCAATACCACGAATAACGTCATGCGTATAATTGATAGTGCCTAGTTTATCGTTGAGCATACATGTCTGCCCATTCATCCACTCACCGAAGTGTTCAAACTCAGATAACGATAAATGTTGTTCTAATAGTGATGTTGAAAATCCGTATTCATGATCTGGCTGAGGTAGTCCAAGCCGCTTGATATCATTCAAGGTACTCTGATGCCACTGCTCCTTCAAGTCCTTCAGGCCCATCAATTTTTTCTTCATGTTTGCTCCCTTTTAAATCTCTTTGGTCAGCTTCGACAAACTGTATTCGATGATCAAGTCCCATTCCTGTTGCTGTGTCAGCTGTCACAAGGATGAAGACGCGGAAACTGCGCTTGCCGTCAAGCCTGAGCCACAATTCCACAGACTCATGTTCCAAGGTCCAGGGGAAGATAAGAACTTGCTTCTGTTTAACCGATTTCTGACTGAGTGTACTGACCTGAATCCAGCGTGTTCGTTCTCCAAGCTTTTTGGCAATCAAGTCTACGCCGAAGATGTCTCTGCCTGCCATGATCATCTTCATAGCCCCGGTATATTTGTCTCTGATCCACATCACCTTACGATGTTGACCTTCCACAAGGTAGCCATCACCTTCAAGGATGGTTTTAACCTCTTTCTCGTATAAATTTCCTTTAACTGTGCTTTTCATTTTTATCCTTCACAATTAGTACACGTTTCTCAGTAATCATTTCACAAAGTTCGCCTAATGTGATGGCTGTACCTATGGCTTTTAGTATAATGATGCGCTCTTCACGACTGAGCGGTCCCATTTTCTTCTCTGCTTTCATAACACGAGTAAAAAATTCTTCGCCCTGGGCGGCAGTAATAGCATAACCTGCTGTTTCGTCTTTAGTCATTATTTTGCAAGGTACCAGTTTGGACCAGTACCACCCCCCGCCAGAATTGGCACATCAAGAGTGACAATGCTCTGTAAAATTACTTGAATCTCATTCATGCACTTTTCTTCTGTTCCAGGCTCTACCTCAAAGTGCAATTCATCATGCACTTGCAGTATCGGCATGTATCCAGCAGCCGTAACTTTGAGCATGGCCACTTTAATGATATCAGCTTCACTGCCTTGAATGATGTAGTTGACAGCTGTACGTTCAGCGTGCATGACTTCCCACCGATTTCGACTGTCAATGCCTGGAAGTGGAATAACACGTCCAAAGATTGTCTTCACAGTCTTGTGCACGTGAGCGAGCATCTTCGTTCGGTTGATCCAGCGGGTAACGCCCGGTAGGCGCTGCCAGTATAGTTTGTAGAACTTTTCAGCATCAGGAAGGCTGCATCCAGCAATTTCTGCAATCTTTTCAGGCATCGAGCCGAATACAGCGCCGAAGTTTAAGCCTTTTCCAAGCTTTCTCTCTTGCTTCGTGATTTGATCTCGTCCAAGTAGAATGGCCGCCGTCCCTTCATGACAATCTTTGCCATTCCTAAAGGCATTGATCAAAACAGGTTCTTTTGTATAGTGTGCCAATAACCGATACTGAAACTGGTCAAAGTCAAATACTAAAAGACTCATTCCGGGAGTTGGAATGAATGCAGAGCGAAGAACACGCCCATAATCCTCTTCACTGTCTGAGTCTGCACGTTTGACTTGCTGCAGGTTGGGGTCTTTTGAACTCAAGCGGCCTGTACGAATACCTTTATACTCACCAGACTCTTCATCCAAAGACACCTGGCTGAATGTGGTATGAATTTTGGGTAATGTAGGCAATTCAAGCCACGCATTGATAAATTTACTGAGCATACTCTGTACTTTTCGCACTTCTGCTAAGAGACTCACAAATTCATTCGACATATAGGGCAAGAGCGCGTTCTTATCCGTGCTTTGAAGCGAAATTCCCATCATGTTCAAGATTGTTAGAATCTGCTTTGGACTTTTAGGCTTAAACTCGTGCGTATGCTCTTTTTTAGGGCAACTCTTTACACAGGGGATTACAATACCAGCGGATTCCAGATAGTCATTGAGCTGAATCATTAAGTCATCGGAAACGTTCTCAAAATCAACTTTTAGACCTTTGAGATATTCCACATCGACGGTGACGCCTCTGTTTTCCATTGCAAATAGTAATTGCATCGTCGGCAGTTCAATTGTGTTGTAATAGCCGTGCTGCGCGGGGCTCATCTTTTTATCAAAATAAGCATTGAGCCGAAAGGTGGCTACGCAGTCATCTCCACAGTAGTTGGCAACTTTCTCGACATTCTGCTTGTCTAAAGTGACTTTATTCTTGCCTTCGCCAACCATGTCCCTATAGGAAGGCCATTCCATGCCTAGATACTCCTTGGCAAGGTCTTTTAAGCCGTGACTTTCCTTTGTGGTGTTCATCACATAGGACTTGAGCATTGTGTCATGTGCTAATTGGGACTGGTGTATTTTAACGCCCCAAGAGCGTAGTTCATGTGCATCAAACTTAATATTATGGCCAATGAGCAGAACAGTAGCAAGATAAGCACGCACGTCATCACGCAAAGTGGAATAATAATTAACACTATAGGGATTGCACATAATACCGATACCGACGAAACCGCCATTCTCATCAGTCTCGACATCAACCACCGCAGTCTTGCCATCGGGCACTCCTTCTGGGTTGATTTTTAGTTCAACGCCGTACTTGGCTGGCCCAAAGATGATCTGGGTCGTAGGTTCCAGGGTTTCTTCCATTTTATCCTTTTTTACTCAGATTCTTGAGTACGTACTCAGCGCCGTTCAGATTGAAGAAAAGTGCAGCCATATGGTCCTCGTCCGTCTCATGATTTATGTATTGTTTGAAGTGTCGGCAGAAACTGGACTTGAAGCGCTTCAATTCAGCCTCGCCTTCGGCCTTCATCCAGTTCTTTTCGCTGTACTTTACCGCTCCACGCATCATGAGTGCAGCATAGCGGTCTACGACCTTGAAAACATCCCCTTCAAGCACCCCAATAGCATGAATGACAGCTGCCGCATTTTCAATGCCGCCATTCTCATACCAACGCTGTGCGGCTTGAACTACTGGATTTTTAGGGAACAAAGCCCAGAAGAGCGGACCGTCAAAAGCTAAATCGTATCGAAGTTTGCCTTCCTGTGTGTCACGCACCATTCCACTTTCAAATTTCTCGCGCTGTCCTGAATCTTTTGTGATGAATGTTGTTTCCATTACTCTCTCCTTTTATACTACATCAAATCCGGCTTTGCCTTGTCCCCTGGTTGGTGCTACATGACCCGTTAAGATATCGTAGGATGTACCCGACAGACGGTATGTTTCACCATCCGTCATAGTGACTTGGGTAGAGTCCTTGTCGTATCCCCCGCCCGTCATGAATTCGACAAAAAGAACGTTGTCAGGATTGATGAAGGTTTCTTTTCCGTCCCATCGAAAAACTCTAAGCATTTCAGTCTCCTTTTGCCTCGCCAGTTCCGCCGCAGTCCGTACACCCGATGACCTCTGGATGGTTAAGTATCCAAATTAGGACACTTCCGGCCCCTTTGCACCGATAACATACTTTTCTGAGCACTTTAATCCCACAGGTTGTAGTAGTATGTTCGGAAATATTTGAGTCCCAACATCAATTTGCGCCGACGGCTGAAAACAAGTTTGCGATGCTCTTTGCGCGATAACTTCTTGTATGATGTGTAATCATTCTCTTCGTCAATAGATGCTTGGAATCCTTCTTCCATTTTCTTCAATTTCTT
>WNFM01058731.1_pt2 | contig 13768 bp, 15 predicted proteins | sample 5400271 | NCBI WGS metagenome assembly WNFM01 (sample SAMN13153352, study PRJNA577476) | soil metagenome | isolation source: 60 cm saprolite on Douglas fir-dominated hillslope | place: USA:California | collected 2013-09-17 | reverse complement strand
ATGCAGGAGGCGTTCCGCGAGCATCACGGCCTGCAATGCGGCTTCTGTACGCCGGGAATGATCATGGCAGCGCTCGATATTGTGCGCCGGCGCGGAAACGATCTCGACGAGCACACCATCCGCGAGCAGCTCGACGGCAATATCTGTCGTTGCACCGGCTACCATAACATCGTCAAAGCCATCGCGGCAGGCGCGAAAGCTATGGCCAAGGGTGGCGCACGTCAGGCCGCTGAATAGAGAAAAAAAGTTTTAACGGAAGGAAACCGCCATGAGCGCGACGGGTATCGGCGCGGCGGTGCGCCGGAAAGAAGACCTCCGCTTTATCACGGGTAAAGGCCAATACACCGATGACGTTATTCGGGCGGGAGAAACGCGCGCGGTTTTCGTGCGGTCGCCGCACGCACACGCCAAAATCAAAAGCATCGACATCAGTGCTGCCAAAACTATGCCTGGTGTGGTCGCCGTGCTGGCGGGCGCGGAACTCGCCACCGACAAAATCGGCAATCTCATCTGTGGCTGGATGATCCATTCTAAAGACGGCACGCCGATGAAGATGGCTCCGCACCCGGCGCTCGCCGCCGACAAGGTGTGTCATGTCGGCGATGCGGTCGCCGTGGTGATTGCGGAAAGCCAGGCGCAGGGTCGCGATGCGGCCGAGAAGGTAAAAGTGGATTACGAAGTTCTGCCCGCGGTTATCGATCCGGCCAAGGCCAAGTCCGGTCAGCAAATCCATACGATCGCACCAAAAAACACAATCTACGAATGGTCGCTCGGCGACGCCAAAGCTGTGGACGGAGCTTTCGCCTCGGCCAAACACGTCACCAAGCTGGACATTGTTAATAACCGGCTGGCACCGAATGCGATCGAACCGCGTGCGGCACTTGCCGAATACGACGCCGGCACCGACCACCTCACGTTGTGGAATACGTCGCAGAATCCGCACGTTGCGCGGCTGGTGATCTCGGCCTTTGTTGGCATTACGCCTGAGCACAAGCTCAGGGTGATTGCGCCTGATGTCGGCGGCGGCTTCGGCTCCAAGATCTTCATCTACCCGGAAGAGGTCGTCTGTCTGTGGGCTGCCCGTAAAGTCGGCCGCCCGGTGAAATGGACGGCGGATCGCAGCGAGTCCTTCGTCACCGATGCGCACGGCCGCGATCACGTTACGCATGCCGAACTCGCGCTCGACGCCAACGGCAAAATCCTCGCGATGCGCGTCAAGACGATTGCCAATCTCGGCGCCTACATGTCGACCTTCTCCTCATCGGTGCCGACTTATCTCTACGCAACGCTTTTGTCGGGCCAATACGATATCCCGCAGATCTATTGCGAAGTGGATGCTGTCTACACCAACACGGTGCCGGTCGATGCATATCGCGGCGCGGGGCGGCCCGAGGCGACCTTCGTCGTGGAGCGGCTGGTTGAGGTGGCGGCACGGCAAATGAACATCGACCCCGTCGATTTGCGCAGGCGAAACTTCATCAAATCGTTTCCGCATCAGACCCCGGTGATCATGGCTTACGATGCGGGCGACTATAATGCGTCGCTCAAGAAAGCCTTGGAAATCGCCGATATTAAGGGTTTCAACAAACGCAAACGCGACGCGGCACGTCACGGAAAACTCCGTGGCCTCGGCTATTCGACCTATATCGAAGCTTGCGGGATTGCGCCGTCGCAGGCGGTTGGTTCGCTCGGGGCCGGGGTCGGTCTGTGGGAGAGCGCTGAAGTACGAGTGAATCCGACTGGCAGTGTTGAAGTGCTCACCGGCAGTCACGCGCACGGGCAGGGGCACGAAACGACATTTGCGCAACTGGTGTCGGAGCGACTCGGCATTCCGTTCGAAAACATATCAATCGTGCATGGCGACACCGACAAGGTGCAGTTCGGCATGGGCACGTATGGCTCGCGCTCGGGCGCGGTTGGCATGTCGGCGATTGTCAAAGCGCTGGACAAGATCGAGGCCAAGGCCAAGAAGGTTGCCGCCTTTATGTTGGAAGCAGCGGAAGGCGATATCGTCTTCAAGGACGGCAAGTTCACCGTTGCCGGCACTGACAAGTCGGCCGCGTGGGGCGACGTTTCGCTCAATGCCTATATTGCGCACAAATTCTCCGGCCAGGAGCTTGAGCCCGGATTGAAAGAGACGAGTTTCTACGATCCGACCAATTTCACATTCCCGGCGGGGTGCCACATCTGCGAGGTCGAGGTCGATCGCGACACCGGAAAAACCGAAATCGTCAACTGGACCGCGGTCGATGATTTCGGAACGATCGTCAATCCCATGATCGTCGAAGGCCAAGTCCATGGCGGCATCGCTCAAGGAATTGGACAGGCATTGCTGGAGGGCGTGATCTACGACACCGAAGGCCAGCTCATGACGGGGTCGCTGATGGATTACTCCATGCCGCACGCGCACGACCTGCCGTCCTTCAATGTCGGGTTGACCGAAACGAAGTCCCCGTCCAATCCGCTCGGAATCAAGGGTTGCGGCGAGGCTGGCGCAATCGCGGCACCAGCTGCGGTGATCAATGCCATTACCGATGCCATCGGCAGTGAAGAACTAGCCATGCCGGCAACCGCTCAGGCGGTTTGGTCGGCGCTCAAGCACGCGCAACCTCGGCAGGCGGCGTAATTACGGGAGACATCGATGTATAATTTCACTTTCCATCGTCCGACAACCGTCCGCCAGGCGGCCGGCCTGTTAGCGCGAAATCCGGAAGCTAAACTGTTAGCGGGCGGTCATTCATTGCTGCCGGTGATGAAGCAGCGGCTGGCGCAGCCATCGGCGCTGATCGATCTTTCGTTGGTCGAAGGGTTAAGCGGCGTCGAGCAGAAAGGGCGATCAATCGTGATCGGCGCCATGACGTGCCATGCGGACGCCGCGAATTCACCAGTGCTGCAGCAAGTGTTGCCCGGACTTGCGTCAGTTCCGGCTTCGGTTGGCGACCCGCAGGTGCGCAACCGCGGGACCATCGGTGGTTCGATCGCCAACAATGATCCGAATGCCGACTATCCGGCGGCGGTGCTGGGCTTGGGCGCGACCATTATCACCAATAAGCGGCGCATCGCGGCGGACGATTTTTTCAAGGGCATGTTTACGACCGCGCTCGAAGATGGGGAGATCATCACCAAAGTGAGTTTCCCCGTCGCGAAGAAGGCGGCCTACGAAAAATTTAAGCATCCAGCGTCCGGCTTTGCGCTGGTCGGTGTTTTCGTGTCGAAACGGGGCTCTGACATCCGCGTGGCCGTCACCGGTGCGGGCGCAAACGGCGTGTTCCGGGTCAAATCGTTTGAGGAGGCGCTAAAGAAACGTTTCGCTGCAAAATCGCTTGAGGGCATGACCATTCCGGCGAATGGAATGAATAGCGATATTGGTCGTCATTGGCCGGCGCGAGGTAAGCGAGTTGCTCGTCGGCGAAGGGCCATTCGTGGATCACGCGAGCCTCCATTTGCGGGCGGGCCTGCGAATAATTTGGAAAGGAGCGGGAACCGTTTCGCATGACTTTGCGTTGGAGGGCGGGATTGGTCGAAGGCGGCAGGGTCCAGTGCTCGAAAATCTTCCGGTTTTCCTTGTGGTGTTAACCGCCGCTGTGCTGGCGCTCGTTCGTCTGAGCGTTTAAATCCGAATTGGCGACGACTGCGGCCGTCCGACCGGGTTATTTCTCGGTCCGATCGAGTTCAGCCAAAAGATCGTGCAGGTCGAGCGGATGCGTAAACATCTGCAGGGAGCCGTCCGGCTTCTGCGGCCATTGTTCTCTAGGCCGATCCCAATAAAGCTCAACGCCGTTGTCGTCGGGATCGCGCAGATAAAGCGCTTCGCTCACGCCATGGTCGCTGGCGCCTTCCAGCGGAATTTTGGCAACGATCAGCCGCCGAAGCGCATCGGCGAGGAGCTTCCGGGTCGGATAAAGAATAGCGGTATGGTAAAGGCCGGTGGTCCCGGGCGCTGGTGGCGCGCCGCCTTTGCTCTCCCAAGTATTGAGCCCAAGGTGGTGGTGGTAACCCCCCGCCGAAATAAAGGCGGCACCCGGCCGGCTGGTGGTGAGCGTAAAACCGAGCACCCCGCAATAGAAATCCAGCGCTCGTTGCAGATCGGCGACCTTTAAATGGACATGGCCGATCCGCACCCCTGGATCGATAGTGGGCATGCGCAGGGCGTCTTTTTCGAGGATGACGGGCTTGGTCATAGGTACATCCTGGCTGTTGGAGCCTTCGACCCCCACATGTATGACACACGCGTGGTAGGATAAAGTCCCCGCATGGCAGACAAGACCCTTCCAAATTCGATCGATTCAACGCTCGATTTGCTGGCCAAGGCGGACTATGTCGCCGACCGCTCGCTCGCAACCGTATTGTATCTCGCGTTACGCATGGGCCGGCCGCTTTTTGTCGAGGGCGAGGCCGGTGTCGGTAAAACCGAAATCGCGAAAGTATTGGCCGAGACGCTCGGCCGTCGGCTCATCCGGCTGCAATGCTACGAAGGGCTCGATGTGTCCGCCGCCGTGTACGAATGGAACTACGGCGCACAGATGATTGCCATTCGCCTGGCTGAAGCGGAAGGCGAGGGCGATCGCGCACGGATTGAACACGACGTGTTTTCCGACCGCTTTTTGATCAAGAGGCCCCTCTTGCAAGCGCTCGAACCGGATCCTGCCGGGCCGCCGGTGCTTTTGATCGACGAAATCGATCGCACCGATGAGGCCTTCGAAGCCTTTCTTTTGGAAGTGCTCGCCGATTTCCAGATCACCGTGCCTGAACTGGGCACCGTGAAAGCGACGCTTCCGCCGATTGTTGTTGTCACGTCCAACCGCACTCGTGAAGTGCACGACGCGCTCAAGCGGCGATGTCTCTATCATTGGGTTGGCTATCCGAATGCCGAACGCGAATTGAAAATTCTGCGCGCCAAGGTACCTGGCATTCCTAAGAAATTATCCGAACAGATCGTTGCGTTCGTACAAGCACTGCGCAAGGAGGACTTGTTCAAATCGCCTGGCGTAGCCGAGACGTTGGATTGGGCCGGCGCGCTTACCGAACTCGACGTCGTCGCGCTCGATCCGGCAACGGTGTCGGACACGCTCGGTGTTCTGCTGAAATATCAGGACGACATCACGCGGCTCGATGGCGCCAAGGTGAAGGCGCTCCTCGACGAGGTGAAGTCGGAGTTACGGGCGGCGGAGTGACGCTATGGCCGCATCCGAAGGCCGTCTCGCGGAAAACATACTCTACTTTGCTCGCGCGCTGCGGGCGGCAGGGATTCCAGTCGGGCCGGGCGCGGTGCTCGATGCTCTGGAAGCGCTCAGTGTTGCTCGCGTCGGTGCACGGGATGATTTTTATTGGACGCTGCACGCGGTATTCGTCAAGCGGCATGAACACACGGTTTTATTCGATCAGGCATTTCAAATTTTCTTTCGCAAGCGCGGATATATCGACAAGATGATTGCTTCGATGCTGCCGGAAATCATGCCCGGTCTGCCGAAAGCGCCGCCTCCGGGCGCGCAGCGCATCCATGAAGCATTGTTTTCGGGGCTCAATGAGCGGGAGCGGAAAGAATCCGACGTGGAAATCGACGCGCGGCTGACGGTGTCGGATCGCGAGGTGCTGCAGAAAAAAGATTTTGCACAGATGTCGGCGGCCGAGATCGCGGCAGCCAAAGAGGCCATCGCCCGGTTGACGCTCCCGCTCGATGAAGTGCGCACGCGCCGTATGGCGGCCAGCCGGCGTGGTCACCTGATTGATATTCGCCGCACGTTGCGTGCGAGCATGAAGGCGGGCGGGGCGCTGATCGATCTTAAATACCTGGGTGCGCGCGTGAAGGAGCCGCCGATTGTGGCTCTCTTGGATATTTCTGGGTCGATGAGTGAGTACACGCGGCTGTTCTTGCATTTCCTGCACGCGGTGACCGACGCTCGCAAACGCGTGACGACGTTCCTGTTCGGCACGCGGTTGACGAATGTCACCCGCGCCATCCGGCAGCGCGACCCTGATGAGGCGCTTGCTGCGTGTACGGCAGATGTGGCGGATTGGTCGGGAGGTACCCGAATTGCTTCATCGTTGCGCGTATTCAACAAACAATGGGCGCGCCGCGTGCTCAGCCAAGGCGCGGTGGTCCTGTTGATCACCGATGGGCTCGAGCGCGACGCCGATAATACCCTTGCTTTCGAGATGGACCGGCTGCACCGGTCCTGTCGCCGGCTGATCTGGCTTAATCCGCTTTTGCGTTTTTCAGGCTTCGAAGCGCGTGCCAAGGGCGTGCAAACCATGCTGCCGTATGTTGATGAATTGCGACCGATTCACAATTTAGAGTCTATGGCCGAACTGGTGCGCGCGTTGTCGGGCGCTACGGCCAAGGGCTACGATCCCAAACAGATGCTAAGACACGTCGCCTAATGGAGGACCGCCATGCTTGCACGCGATGAAGACATCCTCAAAGCCGCCGAGGAGTGGCGGAAGTCCGGGCGCGATGTCGCGCTCGCGACCGTCGTCGAGACCTGGGGGTCTGCGCCGAGGCCGGTCGGCTCCAATCTGGTGATCGACAACGAAGGCAACTTTCTTGGGTCAGTTTCCGGCGGCTGCGTCGAGGGCGCAGTCGTTACGGAGGCGATGGACGTTATCGATAGCGGCAAGCCAAAGATGCTGGAATTCGGCGTCGCCGACGAAGCGGCCTGGAAAGTCGGATTATCTTGCGGGGGCACCATCCGCGTGTACGTGGAGAAGGTGACCTGACGTGAAGATCGACGTCCTGCACGCTCTGAATACCGAACGGGAAGGGCGTCGCGCTGCGGTGCTCGTGACCGACGTTAACAGCGGCAGCCAGCGGCTGGTGAAAGTGGCGGAAGTTGCCAAAGACCCACTGAAAGACGTGTTGGAAAAACGTCTGCGTCTGGCGAAAAGCGGAATGGAAGAAACGCCGCAAGGCCGTTTCTTTCTGACTGTTTATGTGCCCTCGCCCCGCCTGGTGATCACGGGTGCAGTCCACATCAGCCAGACGCTGGCGCCGGTCGGGCAATTGCTCGGTTACGACGTGACCATCGTTGATCCGCGTACAGCCTTCGCTTCGATTGAGAGATTTCCCGACGTGAAGGTTATCGCGGAGTGGCCCGAGGTCGCGTTACCTCCACTCGGTATCGATCATTACACGGCTTTCGTTGCACTCACCCACGACCCGAAAATCGATGACCCGGCGCTCAAACATGCGCTCGCCCGCGATTGTTTTTACATCGGCGCCCTTGGATCGAGAAAGACCCATGCCAGACGCGTCGATCGGCTGAAGCAGGCAGGCCTGAGCGAGGCAGACATTGCGCGCATTCATGCGCCGATCGGTCTCGATATCGATGCGGTGTCACCAGCCGAAATCGCGGTCGCTATTATGGGCCAGATTACGCAGGTGCTTCGGCAGAAGGCGGAGGCGGCATGAAATTCGGTGCCGTCCCTGTCGCTGAAGCGATTGGCGCAACCGCGGTGCATTCAATCCGTCAGGGCGATCTTGTGCTCAAAAAAGGCACGCTGATCGGCTCGGCGGAAGTCGCAGCGCTTAAGGCCGCCGGCGTAAAAGAAATAACGGTCGCGCGGCTCGATCCCGGGGACGTTTCGGAGGATCAAGCCGCCGCAGATATTGCCTCGGCAATTAAAGGTTCGGGGGTGCGCGCCGATCACGCCTTCACTGGCCGCTGCAATCTATTCGCCGAGCGGGCCGGCGTGCTGGTAGTCGACAAGGAAGCGATCGATGGGCTGAACCGCATCGATGAAGCGATCACGGTCGCGACACTACCGGGCTATAAGCCCGTGGTGGACGGCGAGATGATCGCCACCGTAAAGATCATTCCATTTGCCGTCAGCGGCCGTGCGCGTGATGAAGCGGTGGCTTTGCCTGGAAAAGCCAGGCCGGTCATTCGTGTCGCGCCCTATAAGGTGCGCAAGATTGGGATCGTTTCGACACTTTTGCCAGGCTTGTCACCGAAGGTCATTGAGAAAACGCTTAAAATCACGACCGCACGTATTGCACCGTCTGGCGCCACTGTCGTGGCGGAGAGACGAGTGCCGCATGAGCAGACGGCGCTCGCCGGCGCTATCGACGAAGTACTCAAAGCGGGAGCCGAACTCGCGATCGTGTTCGGGGCCTCAGCGATTGCCGACCGCCGCGATGTCATACCAGCCGCGATTGAGGCCGTGGGCGGTGAGATCGAGCATTTCGGTATGCCGGTCGATCCCGGCAACCTCATGCTCATCGGAAATATCCGAGGGCAGGCCGTTTTGGGCGCGCCCGGTTGCGCGCGCAGCCCTAAGGAAAATGGCTTTGATTGGATCCTGATGCGCTTGCTGGCGGGTCTTCCGGTCACGCGCGCGGATATCACCGGCATGGGTGTAGGCGGCCTTTTAATGGAAATTGTCACAAGACCGCAGCCGCGCGAGGAACGCACTCCGGAAGCTGGCCGTCGTGTTGCTGCTGTTGTGCTTGCTGCCGGCCGTTCCACGCGCATGGGCGCCGTTAACAAAATGTTGGCCGAAATCGGCGGCAAGCCGTTGGTTCGCATCGCGGTCGAACAAGCAATGGCTTCCCGTGCGAAACCCGTGATCGTCGTTACGGGCCACCAGCATGAAAAAGTAGAGGCGGCCTTGAGGGACTTGCCGGCACGGTTGGTGCGTAATCCCGACTATGCCGAAGGACTCGGCACGTCACTCAAAACAGGCATCGCCGCGGTGCCTGATGACGCCGATGGAGCGATAGTCTGCCTTGGAGACATGCCTCAGGTTGATGCTCCGCTCATCGATCGGCTGGTTAGCGCCTTCGATCCGGAGCGCGGCGCGTTAGTGGTTGTGCCAAGTATCAATGGACGGCGCGGCAATCCGGTCGTCTGGTCGCGCCGCTTTTTCCACGACCTGATGTCTATTCAGGGTGACATAGGCGCACGCCACCTGATCGGCACTTATGCCGAGGCGGTCGTCGAAATACCGGTTGCCGGCGAAGCGGCGTTGACCGATGTGGACACGCCCGAGTCGTTCTCCGCCGTCAAGGCTGAAATCGAGCGCGCCTAAGATTCGAATCATTGATCACGTCACCCGACTCACCCCTATCTGAGAAGAACCTCGTGAGGGGAAGGGTGATGGCCAACATCTATGCGCCGGTGATGCGTGCGCTCGTGGTTGCGGTCCTGGCGCTGGCGACAGCGACGCTAATGGTGGTCGCCGTCAATACGGCGCGCGCGTCGGGCGTGCTGACGACCCGTAACCACGTATCGCCGGGCATTCGAAGCGCCGGCGAGGTGTGCGAATCCGCGCTCTCAAAATGCCGCAGCCTCATAGGAACGTAGTGCTGCGCCTCGACGAAGACTAATCATCCGGATTTCGTCCAACGCTTCGGAATTGAAGCCCAAGATTCGCATCGGGGCAGCCGTGCCGCTAATTTATTGAAATCATTGATAGAATCAAAAACTTGTCGATGCGCCAATTTCCGCTTATATATGACTGACCGGTCAGTCATATGGTGTGGTTATGTTACGGCCATCAAGGACCCGGAAATCCACCACGCGCCGGATGGGCCGACGCAAACGTCCAGCCGAGGCGGCAAGGGCAGCGAGCGTTCCCTCGAGTGCTGGTCGCAAACCCCGGACTGCCGAACGCCGCGAGGCGATCCTGTCGGCGGCGCTCGATGAGTTCTCCGTCCGCGGATTTGAAGCCGCGCGTCTCGACGATGTGGCGCGGCGCGCCGGTGTCGCCAAGGGCACCATCTATCTCTATTTCCGCGACAAAGAGAGCCTGTTTCAGGAACTGATCCGCGCGATGCTTACGCCGCTGGTCGGCACCATCGAAGCGCTCGGCGAAGCTGACCTTCCGCTCGCAGTGCTAGCCGATCGCATCGTCGACCTGTTCGTGAGCGAGGTTTACGAAACGAGGCGCAAGGACGTTGTCCGCCTCATGATCTCGGAGGGGCGCCGCTTTCCGAAGCTTGCCGAGTTCTATTATCGCGAGGTGCTCGTGCGCATCATTGGCGCCGTGCGATCGCTGTTGCGACGCGCTGCCGCACGCGGCGAAATTCCCGAGGGACTTGCAGATTTTCCGCAAATCGTCGCGGCGCCTGGCCTGGTTGCAATCATCTGGAGTGGATTGTTCGAACGTTTTGAGCCGCTCGACGTTCGCAAAATGATGAAGACCCATATCGAGCTGTTGTTCGCGCCGAGGAAAGCACCATGAGAATAAAGCTCACCGGTCTGCTTATGGCATTAGCGTCCCTCACGCTCGCCGGCTGCGACAACAACAGTGACCACGTGTTGCAGGGTTGGGTCGAAGCCGAGTTGATTTTCGTTTCACCCGACGAGCAGGGGAGGGTTGAGATGCTTAAGGTGCGCGAGGGCGATCGCGTACAAAAAGGCGATGTCCTCTTCGCGGTCGACGATGATCTTCAAAAAGCTGATGTCGTGGTGAGGAACACCGCCGTCATCAATGCGCAGCAAAGCTTCGATCGCGCGAAAGAGCTCTTGAAGTCATCAGCGGGCACCCAAAAAAACTACGATGATGCCGAAGCTGCTCTGCGCCAAGCTAAAGCTAATCTCGACTGGTCGCAGACGCGACTTGGGCGTCGCAACGCGTACAGTCCAAGCGAGGGTACAATCGAACAAATCTATTATCGGCCGGGCGAAACTGTGCCCGCGGGACGGCCCGTTGTGGCGCTGCTGCCCCCCGGCAATCTTAAATTCAGGTTTTTCGCTCCGCAGGCCGTGCTGCCTAAGATCCAGTACGGGCAGAGCGTGGGTGTCAGTTGCGATGGCTGCGAGAAAGGCCTGATGGCAAAAGTGAGCTTTATCGCGCGCAGCGCTGAATTCACCCCGCCGGTTATTTATAGCCTGGAAGAACGCGCCAAGCTTGTGTTCCTCGTTGAAGCGCGACCCGACCATCCGGAAAAATTTCGCGTCGGTCAGCCGATCACGGTTACTTTGCCGCAAGAGTCACAGAAATGAATACGCCCGACATTGCCATTGACGTGCACGGTCTTACGAAAAAATTCGATGGCCGCGCCGTGGTGCGCAATCTGTCGATGCAGGTCAAACGCGGCAGTATCTATGGCTTTCTCGGCCCCAATGGCTCCGGGAAGACGACGACCATACGGATGCTATGCGGGCTGCTGACGCCGGATGAAGGCACGGGCACGTGTCTGGGTTACGACATCCGCACCGAAACCGACAAAATCAAGCGACAGGTCGGTTACATGACCCAGCACTTCAGCCTGTATCAGGATCTTTCGGTGCGAGAGAATCTGGAGTTCATTGGACGGGTCTATGGCATCGATCACCCGGCTGCCGCCGCGCGCGCTGCGGTCAAACGATTGGGCCTGACGGGTCGAGAAGAACAAATTGCAGGCGAACTCTCGGGCGGCTGGAAGCAGCGGCTGGCGCTTGGCGCGTGCACGCTGCCGAGCCCGCAATTGCTATTGCTCGATGAGCCGACCGCGGGCGTCGATCCCAAAGCAAGGCGCGAGTTCTGGAACGAGATCCACGCACTTGCCGCAGATGGTCTGACGGTCTTGGTCTCTACCCACTACATGGACGAGGCGGAACGCTGTCACGAGATCGCCTATATCGCTTACGGTGAATTGCTGGCGCACGGCACGGTCGATCAGGTGATCGCGTCTGCGCATCTCACGACATATTTTGTGAGCGCTGACTCTGGCGAAGGCCTCAATGCACTCGCGGACGAGCTCACCGACAAGCCGGGCATAGACATGGTGGTGCCTTTTGGCACCAGTTTGCACGTGTCGGGCCGTGACGCCGCAGCGCTTGAGGCCGCCATCGCGCCCTATCGCAAGCGCAAGGGGCTGGATTGGAAGCGCTCGGAACCTTCGCTTGAGGATGTGTTTATCGACCTGATGGGAAGGGCGCGGGACAATTTCCAATGACACATTTGCTCCCCACGCAAGCGGTGCGACGTCTCCCGGGCAACGGGTTCTGGCGCAAGACCCGGGCCATGATCGTGAAGGAATTCATCCAGCTTAAGCGTGATCGCGTTTCATTCGCGATGATCATCATGCTTCCGCTCATTCAGCTGATGTTGTTCGGCTACGCCATCAACACGACGCCGCGCAATCTGCCAACGGCGGTGCTGATGCAGGAGCGCAGCGATCTGTCCCGTTCGATCCTGGCTGCGCTTGAGAACACAAAATACTTCAAGGTCACCCAGCTGCCGCGTAGCGAAGCTGAAGTCGATCAGTTGCTCGCTTCCGGGACCGTGCTGTTTGCGATTGAAATTCCGGCCAATTTCGAGCGGTCGGTCCGCCGCGGCGACAAGCCCGCGATGTTGGTCATTGCGGATGCCACCGATCCGGTCGCCTCGGGCACCGCACTCGGTGCGCTTGGTGAGGTGTTGCAAATGGCTCTCACACATGACCGCGATGTTCCGGACAAACCTGTGATGCCGTTCGAAATCCGCACTCACGCACGCTATAACCCGGCCGCTCTAACGCAGCTCAATATCGTTCCCGGGCTGGTCGGCACAATTCTCACCATGACCATGCTGATCTTCACCGCGCTGTCGGTGACGCGCGAGATCGAGCGCGGCACGATGGAAAGCCTCCTCTCGATGCCGATTACGCCAGTCGAGATTATGTTGGGTAAAATCGTGCCCTATATCATTGTTGGTTTCGTGCAGGCTGCGTTGATTATCAGTATTGGCGTGATGCTGTTTGGCGTACCGATTGTTGGCAATCTCGCAGTCCTCGCCGCGCTCAGTACGTTGTTCATCGCCACCAATTTGTCGATCGGCTACACGTTTTCAACGATCGCGCAGAATCAATTGCAAGCAATGCAAATGTCGATGATGTTTTTCCTGCCGAACATTTTGTTGTCCGGGTTCATGTTTCCATTCGCCGGCATGCCGATTTGGGCGCAGTACATTGGCGAGGGTCTGCCGCTCACGCATTTCCTCCGTATCGTGCGCGCGGTCATGCTCAAGGGGTCTAGTCTCTCCGATCTGCGCTACGACGCAGTCGCGATGTTTGCGCTCATGCTGGTCGCGATGACCATCGCCGTCACGCGATTCCGGCGGACTCTCGACTAGGATCATTGCCGTTTCAGGATGTTGAGTCGCAGATAGGGACTGGCGCGGCCTTGCGAATCTTCTGCCCAGCCTCCGGCGGCCGACCACTCGATATCATCGGTCTTCAAGCTTGTGACATGGGCGCCCAAGCGCAGATGACGATAGCCATCCGAGCCGAAATATTGAATCTCCGGACCGATGTAGAGGCCACCCAGCATCTCGTCGAATACGCGCCAGCCATAGGCAGCGCGGGCGGTATTGCTGGTCGCGATCGATGAGAGGGATATGTCAGCCGCAACCATCGTGTTGGACGTTGGCTCGTACCACAATTCGGCAGCTGCTCGCAGACCGAAAGAACTGCCGCGCAAACGATTGGTGGGATCGTCCGGCCAGAGGCGATGCTTTTGAAACTCAGGTCCCATAAAAAACTTGAATTCGGCATTGCCGCGCTTAATGCGCCAGCCGGGAAGAACTTGCGCGAGGCCTTCAGCGCCGAGGACACGTGCGCTGAGAAATTCTGAATCGTAACGATAAAGTCCACTTGAGAGCAGGATTTTCAGGAGGAGGCCATCCTGGTCAAAACCGCCCGGCGCGAACATAAATCCGCCATGCGCGAAAGCGCCGTTGCGCCAGATGTCGCGACCAGAGAAAAGCATGACACGCGAGTCTTCGTCCGCACCGGCCCAAAGGGAACCGGCCGAAACGAAAAGGAGACAAATCAAGAAGGCCACGGCGGCCACCACCGCCGTGC
>WNFM01049749.1_pt1 | contig 13770 bp, 13 predicted proteins | sample 5400271 | NCBI WGS metagenome assembly WNFM01 (sample SAMN13153352, study PRJNA577476) | soil metagenome | isolation source: 60 cm saprolite on Douglas fir-dominated hillslope | place: USA:California | collected 2013-09-17 | reverse complement strand
GGCAGCCAGCATCACCAGATCAAACCGATTGGGGATTTTCTGGACGCAATCTTCAACCGTAACTCGAGCCATTCCTCATACTCTCTCTAAAACAGGGCGCAATTGCATGCACCTACTATATTTTTTGCCCGCAGACAAGGCAAGCTCATAGCGTCCAGACAGCACAGTTAAAGCCATGCATTTTACGCATACGGACGCATGGGACCCGGCATCAACCCATTGGAACAACTTAATTCTGCCTGTTATTTTTGCGCCACCCGTCGTGTGATCTGGTCGCTTGGCAAAGCGGCGATCAGGTCATCGATAGGCCGGCCGGTCTGCGGATGCCGCCATTCCGGCGCAATTTCCCGGAGCGGCAGCAGCACGAAGCTGCGCTCGTCCATCCGGGGATGTGGCAATGCCGGCCCCCCCATCTCGTCGGACCGGCACTCGCCCCGATGATCCAGAAGATCGAGATCGACCACCCGCGGCGCATTAACGACCGTCCGGACGCGACCGAATTCAGCTTCGACCAGATGCAACTGGGCAAGGAGATCCGGCGCAGAAAGGGTGCTGCGGATCGCCACCACGCCATTGATGTACCAGGGCTGGTCAGCCAATGGAACCGGCGCTGATTCATACCAGGAAGACTGCGCCACCACATGAAGATGGCGGGCAGTCAGCGCCGTCACCACTGCCCTCAAAGTGCGCTCAGGAGTTCCATGGATCGGATGCGGTAAATTGGCCCCCAAGCCGATATAACTGAGGCCCCCTCCGACGTCACTGCTTTGTGAGATGGTCGCTTCAAGCTTCGCCATGGCTGGCTATCATCCTGAATACTATTGAGACTTCCGTAGATGGACATTGCAGGGCACAATGACTGCAATTATCTAGACGGATGTAAACTATATGACGTGGCATCACATATTTTTGTAGGTCGCCGTCGATTTCATCCAAATCGGCTTCATTAACGTATCTGCGTCATAGCATCGGATCACATAATCGGGGGATATTTTAATGGTTATGCGTTTTTATCCGCAGGAACGGGTTGCCTTGTTCATCGATGGGGCCAACCTGCACGCGGCGGCCAGGGCCCTCGGTTTCGATATCGATTACAAGCGCCTGCTCCGACATTTTCAGGATCAATGCCATCTGATCCGGGCCTTCTATTATACAGCACTGGTCGAGGACCAGGAATATTCACCGCTGCGGCCTTTGGTGGATTGGCTGGACTACAACGGCTTTACCATGGTCACCAAGCCGACCAAGGAATTCACCGATGCAACCGGTCGGCGCAAGATCAAAGGAAACATGGACATTGAACTGGCCATCGACGTGATGGAAATGGCCTCGCATCTGGACCATGTTGTGCTGTTCTCCGGTGATGGCGATTTCCGGCGGCTGGTCGAAGCTGTGCAACGCCGCGGCCTGCGCGTCTCGGTCGTAAGCACCGTCCGCTCATCGCCGCCCATGGTCGCCGACGAACTGCGTCGACAGGCCGACCACTTCATCGAACTCGACGAAATTTCCGCCATGATTTCCCGGCAAAACACGCGGCCCGGGTCAGGTCAGCAAACCGGTAGCGGTAATGGCAATGGTAATGGGGAGCCACCATCGTCACCCGTCGATCCCCGATCCTGAACTGTGAACAGGCCGCGATCATCGTGAGGTCAGTCGGTTCGCTTTCGATGGCAATTGCTCCCCCATCGACATGAAAAAAATTACCGAGATACGTCAGCCGACATGCCCCGACCGATCGCCACTTCGTTACCCACACATGACTGCCCGCTCTGTCCGCGTCTTGCCCAGTTCCGCATCGAGAACCGGCAGAAGCATGGCGATTGGCATAACGGCCCGGTGCCGAATTTCGGCAACGAAACAGCTGCATTGCTGATTGTCGGCCTGGCCCCCGGATTACAGGGCGCCAATCGAACCGGCCGCCCCTTTACCGGCGATTATGCCGGCGATCTCCTGTATCAGACCTTGCTGGAGGCCGATCTGGCGGCGGGTAACTATCAGCGCCGCCCGGATGATGGCCTCGTCCTCAAGAACTGCCGCATCATCAATGCTATGCGCTGCGTGCCGCCACAAAACAAGCCAACCCCAGCCGAGATCAAGACCTGCAACCATTTCTTGCTGCGGGACATGTCGGCGATGGCGAATTTGCGGTCCGTGCTGGCGCTCGGCTCAATTGCACATGAGGCAGTCCTCGCCGCCAGAGGCTGCCGGAAATCCGCCTATCGTTTTGGCCATGGAGCACAACATCAATTGCCGGACGGATTGCTGCTGACCGACAGCTATCACTGCTCGCGCTACAACACCAACACCAACCGACTGACACCGGCCATGTTTCGGGAGGCCGTTGCTTTAGCAAAACAGGCCGCAGCGATCGCCTGATTGCGGGATCGTCGCCGGATTGACGATCTATTCCTTGCCGCGCGTGCTGAGCAGACGCGATTGTTCGCGCTTCCAATCCCGTTCCTTCTCGGAAGCGCGCTTGTCGACCTTCTTCTTGCCCTTGCCCAGACCAAGTTCGACCTTGGCTTTGCCGCGGTCATTGAAATAGATCGATATGGGTACCAGGGTAATGCCGTCGCGCTGGGTCTGGCCGATCAGGCGGTGGAGTTCCCGCCGCTTAAGCAGCAATTTGCGCGGCCGACGCGGTTCGTGATTGAAGCGATTGGCCGCCTCATATTCCGGGAAATAGGCGTTCAACAGCCACATCTCGCCACCTCTTTCGGCAGCAAAGGCCTCGTTGATGCTGGCGCGACCGAGGCGCAAAGTCTTGACCTCGGACCCGGCCAGAACCAAGCCGGCCTCGACGGTGCTTTCAATATGATAGTCGAAACGAGCGCGGCGATTCTGCGCCGCAAAGCGTTGTTTCGAGGGATCGCGCGCCATGATCTTGCCCAACTTACCTTGGGCCACCTAATCGACCCGACTAATTTAGTAATCCAGCCGATTTCAGTGCCTGTTGCACCTTGGCCTTGGATGCGTCGCCGATTTCTACCATCGGCAGGCGCAATTCGCCAGATGCCAGTCCCATCAGCTCGATCGCATATTTGATCGGGCCGGGGCTGGTTTCGCAAAACAGCGCCTCATGGAGGGGCGTCAGTCGTTCATTGATGGTGATGGCGGTCTTCAGGTCACCCTGCCGCCAGGCCGCCTGCAGCTGGGCTGTCAGGGCCGGCGCGATATTCGAGGTCACGGAGATGCAGCCATGCCCACCTTGAATCAGGAAGGGCAAGGCCGTCGCATCCTCACCGGAGAACTGGCAGAAATCGGCACCACTGGCGATGCGCTGCAATGCCGGGCGGGCGAGATCAGCTGTGGCATCCTTGACGCCAATGATCCGCGGCAGCTTCGAGAGGCGCGCCATGGTTTCCAAGGTCATATTGGCAACCGTCCGGCCGGGCACATTGTAGATGATCATGGGAATGTCGGTAGCATCATGCACCGCCTTGAAGTGCTGAAACTGACCTTCCTGGGTAGGCTTGTTGTAATAAGGGACAATCACCAAAGCCGCATCAGCTCCAGCTTTCTGCGCATGCAAGGTGAGGTCGATCGCTTCAGCCGTCGAATTGGAACCGGTACCGGCAATCACCGGCACCCGCTTCGCCACCGTTTCGATGCATAATTCGACGACACGCTTGTGCTCGTCATGGGTCAGGGTCGGGGATTCACCGGTGGTTCCCACCGGCACCACGCCGTCAATGCCGGATTTGATCTGCCAATCGACAAATTTCTGGAAGCCGGGTTCATCCACGCTGCCGTTGCGGAACGGCGTAATTAGCGCCGTGATCGAACCCTTGAAATGAGCCATTGCCGAAATCCTTGTGTCCTGCCTGCGCGCCGATGCGCGGTGCCGGAAGATAGCCGCGTCGATCTGACGGAGCAAGCGAAACGATGGGCTTCAACCGGCGGATCGCCGGGTAGATTAACAAATTGCCTCGCCCCCACCTGACAATGTGACGAATGTCATTTGCCTGATAAGGGAAGATTGTCGTGGAAAATTAACCATTTTAGAATATTAACCATTTTAGAATGCGACTAGAATCACATGAGGTTTTCTGTGCGACGCTTTCTAGCGCTTTCCCTGCTGGCCATGATCGGGCTCACGGCCGCCTTCCCCCATCTACGACCTGCCCAAGCCAAATCGACGGTGACACAATCGACAGTAGTGCAGTCGACAGTGGCCCTGCCATCAACAACCTTGCTACCGGCAACCTTGAGCAACAAGGACAAGGATATTTACGAAGAGGCTTTCGCCCTGGTCAACAAGGACCGCTGGAGTGACGCCCGGCAGCTCGCGGCCAAGGCCAAGCACCCGCTCCCCGCCAAAGTCATCCAGTGGCTTGACCTGATCCGTCCCGGTCCTGGTCGCGATTTTCAGGAAATGACGAATTTCCTGCGCGATAACCCCGACTGGCCGCTCCGAGAGACACTCTTTTCGCAGGCCGAGCGGGCAATGCCGGACGATTATCCGACGGACAACGTTATTGCCTGGTTCAAAGGCCGCGAGCCGAATACCGTCGATGGCGTCATCAAGCTCGCCACCGCCTATGCCGCCAAGAAGCAGACAGATCTGCAGTCGCGTCTGGTCCGCAATGGCTGGATCGACATGGATTTCTCGAAAGACCAGGAAACAACGTTCCTGCAGCTCTTCGGCTCCCTGCTGCAGCCGACCGACAATGAGACACGACTTGATCGCCTGCTCTGGGACGGCAATCCGGAACAGGCCGGACGCATGCTGGCCCGGGTCGACGCACCACATCGCGTTCTGGCTCAAGCGCGTTTGGCTCTGGAAAGTCAGGCATCGAACGCCGCCGCCATGCTTTCGCAAGTGCCACCAGTGCTGCGCAAGGATCCGGGCTTGGTCTACGACCAGGCCCGCTGGCTTCGCTTGAGCGGTGATGTCGAAAAAGCTGCTGCTTTGCTTGATCCGGCGCCCCAACATGTCTTGCGCCCCGAGAAACTGTGGTCGGAGCTCAAGCGTGCGTCGCGGCTCTCCCTGGACAAAGGCGATATCTCGGTCGCCTATCGCCTGGCCGCCAATCATGGCGCCACCTCGGGCGATGCCTTTGTCGAAGGCGAATGGCTGGCGGGCTGGATTTCGCTGCGCTTCCTGCAAGACCCGACGACAGCCAGCAAGCATTTCACAGCGCTTTATCGTGGGACAAAATCCGCCGTCAGTCAGGCCAATGCCGCCTATTGGGCCGGGCGGGCCGCCGAGCAAGCCGGTAACAAGCTACAGGCGCAAGACTGGTATCACCTGTCGGCCAAGGCAGCGACGACTTATTACAGCCTGCTGGCAGCAGATCGCCTGAACGATAAGGAAGTCTGGCAATTGCGCGATACGCCGGTGCCGCAACCCAATGCTAAGGCCGCCTTCGAGCGACAAGAGCTGGTCAAGGTGGTCCCGCTGCTGGGCCTGCTCGATCAATCTGATCGTACCCGACCCTTCATCTTCAAGCTGCGCGATATGGCGACAAAGTCCAGCGACTATTTCCTGACCGCGGCACTCGCCACCGAGGTTGACCGCGACGACCTCGCCGTCTTCGTCGCCAAGCAAGCGCGCTTGGCCGGCACCGAGATGATCCAGTATCTCTACCCCATGCCGACGGTGCCGAAGACCGCAAGCCCGGAACCCGGCCTGGTGCTTGGCGTCATTCGCCAGGAGAGTGCCTTTCTGAACGCGGCGACCAGCCCCGCTGGTGCGCTGGGTCTGATGCAGTTGATGCCGGGAACCGCCAAGCAGGTCGCCAAAGAAGCTGGCGTCAAATACAACGAGAAGGCGCTGACCCAGGATGCACAATATAATATCCAGCTGGGCAGCGCCTATCTGGAAAAATTGATCGACCGCTTCGACGGGTCGTATATTCTGGCGGCCGCTGCCTATAATGCCGGGCCGAGCCGCGCGACCGATTGGGTTGATACTTATGGTGATCCACGTCTCACCCGGACCGACCCGGTGGACTGGGTTGAAAGCATTCCCTTCGACGAGACCAGAAACTATGTTCAGCGGGTGATGGAAAATCTCGAAATCTATCGCGCCCGACTAAATAAAGGCATCATCAAACTGACCCTCGAAAACGATCTGCGCCGGGCCCATCAACCATGACAGACCTTCCTTCCCTCGCCGTCGATATCGCCCGCATCAAGGCCGCTGCGGCGCGCCTGCTGGGGCAGGCCGTGCGCACGCCCTTGTTGCGTAGCCGCGATCTTGAAGCTGTCACCGGTGCCACGGCCGCCTTTATCAAGCCGGAGGTCCTGCAGCGCACCGGATCGTTCAAATTCCGTGGAGCCTACAACAAGTTGGCCGCCGCGAAGATTGCCGCGCCCGATTTGCGACATGTGGTTGCCTTTTCCTCTGGCAATCACGCCCAGGGCGTGGCCGCGGCGGCGCAATTACTGGGGATGACGGCAACCATTGTCATGCCGCAGGATGCCCCACGGGCGAAGATCGGCAACACCCGGCGACTTGGTGCCGAGGTCGTGCTCTATGATCGTTGGAAAGAATCACGCGAGGACATCGCTGCCGATATCGCCCATAAAAATGCCGGGTTGCTCGTACCACCTTATGACGATCCCGACGTCATCGCCGGTCAGGGCACGATCGGCCTCGAGATCGCTGATGATCTCGCGGCACTGAGCCTCTGCCCGGATGTTCTCCTGGTTCCCTGCAGCGGTGGCGGCCTGGTCGCCGGTACGGCGCTGGCCTTGCGCGACCGCCATCCAGCGACTGCCGTCTATGCCGTTGAGCCGGTCGGATTCGATGATCTGGCGAGATCGCTGGCTGCAGGCCATCAGATTGCCAATGAGGAAGGACCGGTTTCGATTTGCGATGCCTTGATGGCAAAGAAGCCCGGCAATCTTACTTTCCCGATTCATCAGCAGATGCTGGCCGGATCGCTCGCCATGCCTGACGAGACGGCCCTGGCGGCTATGGCCTTTGCCTTTGATCGTTTGAAACTGGTGGTTGAACCGGGCGGCGCTTTGGCGCTAGGTGCAGCCTTGCTGGGGCCACTGGACTTGAAGGGGAAGGTCGTCGTTGTCATCTGCTCGGGCGGCAATGTCGACCCGGCAATGATGCAACGTGCCTTGGCTCAGGGGCACGGCCTCGACGTCTGACGGCGGCACTCGGCGCTGATAGCGAGATCTGTCAGCCGGCCACTTGCAGCCGCTTGACCTTGCCGTCTTCGTCTTGCGCCGGGCTGTCTGGCTTAGTCTCCGCCAATGTATCGGTGACCTCATGGGCAGAAGTCGTGACTTCTGCTTCCTCTGCACGCTCTGCCTCAGTCGACGCAGCGGTGTCGCCTGCCGGCTTGGTATCCAGACGTTTGCAGGCGCCTTCCAGGAAGGCACCTTGAGCGATCGCCAGCGCCCGGTGCAGGATATCGCCCGTCACATGCGCGGTCCGTTCCAAAGTAACGGTATCAGCCTTGATCTGGCCGATGAGCTTACCGAAGACCTGTACGGTTTCCGCCTGCAGGCTGCCGGTTACAGCCGCCCCTTCGCCGATCACGATATTGCGGCTCTGGATATCACCATTGACGACACCATCGATCTGGATATCGCCACTGCAATGCAGATCACCGGTAATCCGCAGATCAGCACTGATGATTGAGGGCACGTTGCTGCGTGCCGCGCCGCGCGCTGGTTCTGCCGCCTTGCCGGCAGCATGGCGTTGCGATCTGTCAGCCTTTGAAAACATAGCGACCTGCCTTTAGGAAACCCATCGGATCAAGCGGTTTGTTGCTGTAGCGGACTTCGTAATGCACATGTGGCCCTGAGCTACGGCCCGTCGTCCCCAGCAGCCCGAGGATATCACGATAATCGACAGTCTGCCCCTTCTTGACGGCGATCGAATCGAGATGCGCATAGAAGGTATGGACGCCAAATCCATGGTCGATTTCGACCACCTGACCATAGCCAGACTGCCAGCCGGCAAACACCACGGTTCCCGGCGCCGTCGCCAGAACCTCAGAGCGCAAGGCGCCAACCATGTCGACGCCTTCATGAATGGCCTTTTCGCCATTGATCGGGTCGACGCGTTCACCGAAGCTGCTGGAGATGTAATAGTGATCGACAGGCGCCGTCAGCGGCAGCGAGCGCAAGATGACCTGCAATTTCTCCCAACGGCCAACCTCGCCATCCAGGGTTGCAACACTCATCATCAGCTTCTGTTCGTTCTCATCCTGCGCCGAAGATGGCGCCGGGATAAAGGGACCACCCTGGCCGCTATGGCTGTCATCGGCACTGATCAGCAGCTTGTCGATATTGAGGCCCGTCATCTCAACGGTCTTCTCCATTTCGGCCATGTTGCTGCGGGTTCGCTCGGCCAGGCTGGAGACGAACTCGGCCTGATTCTCCTGCAGCGAGGCCAACCGTTCCTTGAGGCTGGAGATCGATTGTGAGAGATCGGCACGGGTCGCCTGGAGCGCCGCACGTTGTGCCACCAGCGTTGCAACCGCCCGTTCGTTCTGCTCAACCTGACGCGCCAGATCAGTCTTGTCATGATCGGTGCTATCGACCGCGGTCTGCAATGTTGCAATCTGATTATCGAGCGAACCGATCTGCGCGAGATCGCCATCATGCTGCTGCTGCGCGCTGGCCAGTTGTGCATGGATGGTTTTCAATTGCGCTGTCAGGGAGGCGTTTTCCATCTCACGGCTGGTCAGCTTCTTGGTGAGATCGGCATTGTCCTTCTGCAATGTGGCACTCGAGCGACGCAGACCGCTGACAGTTTCGCTGAGGCCGATGACCTGTTCCTGCAGCGACTGATTGCGCGCCGCGATCTGTTGCAGATCAGAGTCAAAACTGCGCAGCTTTTGTTGCAAGGAGAGGCGCAGCATTTGGCGCGCATTGCCTTCCGGATCTTGGCGCATATCAGCGGCGCTGGGTGCGGCTACCTGCATCGCCGCCAGGCTCATCTGACCTTCAGCGGCGGCGTCCTGCGACCGCAGGCCAAGAAGGCTTGCCTGTTGTGGGTCAACCGATGAGGTGCTGTCGCGAAACTGCTGGAAGTAGTTGTCGACCTCGGCCAACAGGCCGGTATAGGCGCGGTCAGACTGACGCATGGCGAGATCCTGGCCATGAACCATGATCTGATTGGTAGCCAGCGTGATCGACGTCGTCAGGACACCGGTGCTCAGCGCGGCAAGAATCGTCGCCCCCAAGAGCTGGCTACGGCTTGAGAGGCGGAGATAGCTGACACGACCATTACAGCGAATGATCACCTCGCGCGGTGCAAAGTGAGCGTCCAGTCGATTGAGGAGTCGCTGTCTGAAGGTCTTGATCAACTCGATGTCCCCAGTCGCCGAAAAATCTGCCGTCGAACGATTACGGCAGTTCTTCAACGATTTGCCAGAATGCGTTCACCCTGATCGAACACATTCGCTTGACTGTATTATCTGGACCAAGCCCCCTTGGCCGACCTGTTATCGAAGGTGGCTACCCTAACCACTTCGAGGCAAGTCTTGAGCTTTTATTAAGGCCGACACCTTAGGGTGCGCCTCCCAAGGTGGCAAGTGGAAATTGCCGGCCGATGCCCCACCACTGGGCCGACTCCGATCACATTAAAATTGGTTACCTCGTCGACTCGAAGTCGTTCAGTCGGCATCGCGACGAGCCATATGGCGGGGTGAGTTCCACCTGTGGGTAATAAGTTCTGCCGTGAAAGGGCATCAGAGGCGGAAATGACGTTCCACATAATCAACCACTTGCGCCACACACTCATCGATCGATTGCACTTGCGTGTCGACCACAAGATCAGGTGATTCCGGCGCTTCATAAGGCGCCGAGACGCCGGTGAACTCAGCGATCTCGCCGCGCCTTGCCCTTAGATACAAACCCTTCGGATCGCGCATTTCGCAAGCAGCGAGATCCGCCTTGATATGGATCTCGTGGAACGAGTCGCCGGCCGCCGCCCGCGCCCGCTGCCGATCCGACCGATAGGGTGAGATGAAGGCGGTGATCGAGATAATGCCTGCATCAGCGAACAAGGCTGCAACCTCGCCGACACGGCGAATATTCTCGGCCCGATCTTCCGGCGCAAAACCGAGATTGGCGCTCAGGCCATGTCGGATATTGTCGCCATCCAGTACGTAGACTTGGAGACCACGCCGGAACAGCTCGCGCTCGACCGCCATGGCAATCGTCGACTTCCCCGCGCCAGACAGGCCCGTGAACCACAACACACCACCGCGATGCCCGTTCCGCTGCTGTCGCAGGTCGGGCGTCACATTGTGTTCGACTTCGGTGAGGTTGCTGAAGCGTTGTGTCACCAAGGCCCGCTGATTGGGATAGCCATGCATGCTGATGACGCCGCCCGCCACCAGGTTGACGCCATCCGTCAGGACGAAGCGACCGGTACTGGGATTGTCATCGACACGGTCCAGCGCCAGCATCGCCTGTGACCTCAGCACAATATCGGCAATGCCATTATGCGGGATTTCGTCGCTGGATGAGCTGGTAAGCTGTTCAACATCATAAAGCGCCGAAATTTCCTGCACGCTCACTGGTACTTCACGTGTCTGCAGACGCAATTGATAGGTACGGCCAAGACGCAAGGGTTGGCGTGAAAGCCAGAACAGCCGCCCGTTGAAGACATTTGTCTCGATTGGCGCCTGTGAATCATGACTGGCGACATCTCCCCTTTCGATAAACAACTGCTCGTCCAAGGTGATGCCAACGGATTCGCCGGCGACGGCGCGCATTTTTGCCGGCGCTGACCAGGTCTCGATCGACGCGACACGCGCGATTTTGTTACTTGGTGAGAACAACAAGCGATCACCGACCTGCAAGCTGCCGCTTTGCAGGCGGCCCGCAAGAATGCGTCGATCGTCGAATTTGTAGACATCCTGGATCGGCAGACGCAGTGGCAGGGCCGTCAAATCAGCCTTGCTGGTGAGGCGGTCAAGTGCTGCCACCAGCGTGTCACCGTAATACCACGGCGTGCGCAATGACGCCGAAACAATGTTGTCCCCGTCCCTGGCCACGATCGGAATGATATGGGCAGGTGCCAGATCAATTTCCGTGAGATATTGCCGATAGATCTTTTCTATTTCGGCAAATCGCGCGGCGGAAAAATCCACCAGATCCATCTTGTTGACGACGACAACCACCTGTCGCACACCGAGAAGCCGCAACAGATAAGCATGGGTCCTGGACTGCTGTTGAACGCCCTGACTGGCATCAATCAGCATCACTGCGGCATCCGCGCTGGCAGCACCGGTCACCATGTTCTTGATGAACTCGCGATGCCCCGGCGCATCGATAATCGTGTAGTCGCGGGTCGATGTCTTGAACCAGATCTGTGCCGTATCGATGGTGATGCCTTGATCCCGCTCCGATTGAAAGGCATCCATCAGGAACGCCCATTCGAAAGGCATGCCGCGGCGTTCACACATGGTGCGGATTGCGTCCAGCTTGCCGTCGGGCAGTGATCCCGTGTCGTTGAATAGGCGACCGACCATGGTAGATTTGCCATGATCGACATGGCCGACAATCACGATCCGCAGCAGATCACGCATCTGTTCCTGCCGCCCCATTACATATACCCCGCCGCACGCAATCGCTCGAAGGCGTCTTCGGTTTCACGATCCATAGCGCGGCCGGCCCGTTCCGGCGCTGTGGTTGCCGCCAATTCGGCGACGATTTCCGCGATCGTGCTGGCAGTGCTATCAAAAGGCGACGTAACGTCCTGATCCCCGAGAGATCTGTAGCGTTTGCCATTCTTGGAAAAATAAAGGTCGACGACCGGGATGTTCTCCCGCTCGATATAGCGCCAAATATCGAGCTCGGTCCAATGCAGCAATGGATGCACTCGCAGATGAGTTCCCTGTGGGAGATTGGTGTTGAAATAGTCCCAGAATTCCGGTGGCTGATCGCGAAAATCCCAGCTGCCTTCACTGCCACGGGGACTGAAGACGCGCTCCTTGGCGCGCACACTCTCCTCATCGCGGCGGATGCCAGCGATGATGCCGTTGAAATTATATTTGGCGATAGCGTTTCTGAGGCCCAGGGTCTTGCGCGCTGCCGACCGCGCCGCCGTCGGCAGGCTGGGATCGACCTCCTCGATCGGCGGACAGGAATCGGCAATTAGATTGAGCTGCCATTCACGCACATAACGCTCGCGGAAGGCATACATTTCCGGAAACTTCTTGCCGGTGTCGATATGCATCACCGGAAATGGGACATGGCCGAAGAAGGCCTTTTTAGCCAGCCAGACCATGACGTTGCTGTCCTTGCCGAGCGACCAGAGCATGGCCAACCGGTCGATCCGGTTGAAGGCCTCACGCAGGATATAGACGCTCTGGGATTCCAGTCGGTCGAGATGATCCATCAGTCAAGCAATCCTTGAAACTCGTGCTCCTGCTCTATCGCAGTTTTCACAGGCGATCAATGTGATAAGCCCAGGTGATAAGCTCGGCACTCTCCCAGCGCGCAAGCTTGATCCATGCGCGGCGCCATTAAAAGCCGCACCATCAAAAATTGTCATTCGCCGCATCCGGTCTATGCGAACAATAACCTGGATTTCCGTTGGCCCAGCCTTGCAGCGTCTTGCAATTGTCGCAGATCCGATGATGTGCGCCTTCGCTGGAGAATTTCTTCCTGCAGCTAAGGCAATGTCGCTTGATCAGCTTGCTATTTGACAACTTTTTGTTCTTGTTTTGTTCTTTATCAGATTGATGCCCCGTCATGTGTTACCGCTCCTTGCTGGCGATCGCCGGTTGATTTAGCCCAGATGGCACTTACAACGTAAATTTACGTAATTTACATATCATGCGTCAAGGGGGAAAAAACGTATGATGCCGCGAAATACGGTCGACACCCTTGTTGTTGCGTTGCAATATCGATGGCGAAGGGCTGGTTGAGTTGAGGGAGTATGCGATGTCGGAAATTTCTGAAGCCGCACGCCGCTTGAAGGAATTGCGCGAACAGGCCGGGCTGACGATGCGCACCGTCTCCGACGCGTTGGGCTGGAGTCTAACACGCTATCAGCATTATGAAGATCGCTACAAGCGACGCTTCCTGCCGTTTGAATTAGCCCGCGCCCTCGAAGACATTTTTGTGCCGAACGGTGTCGATTCAGGTGCCGTCCTGCAATTGGCTGGGGTTGAACCGGGACAAGCCGTTGCCAATAAGCGCGAGGTGGCGCCGCAACGGCCGCTCACCCTGAATGCATCACCCGGGCAACGCGATTTGCCAGTGATTGGCGCCGTGAAAGGCGGCAGCGATGGTTTCTATTTCAATGATGGCGAGCCGAAGGAATTTGTCGAACGGCCGGCCAATCTGAAGGGCGTCTTCAACGCCTTCGCACTTTATGTCGATGGCGAGAGCATGGAACCCCGTTACTTCGCGGGCGAGCTGTTGCATGTCAACCCGAACCGACCGATCACCCGCAACTGCTTCGTCGCCATCGAACTGTCAGATGGGCAAGGATTGATCAAGCAATTCTTGCGACGCAGCGATGAAGAAGTGGTGCTCTATCAGTTCAATCCGCCGCAGGAGATTCACCTGGCGGCTCGTCAGGTGAAGCGAATCTATCGCATCATCGGCGCTGCCGAAGCCGTCTGAACGCTGACGCATTTCGCCCCGAGGCGAGCGTAACACGGGCGTCGAGCTATAGGGCAATTCCGTTGAACATGCTGTGTCACGCGTAAACCACTTGTGACCGAGCTGGCAGGCTCACTTAAAAGGTGAGCGGACAAATCCCCAGATTGCTGAGCATCCGCCCAACCGATTCCCTGCGGTCAGGCGCCAATCTCGACCACAACACGGCCGCGT
>WNFM01060146.1_pt1 | contig 13771 bp, 13 predicted proteins | sample 5400271 | NCBI WGS metagenome assembly WNFM01 (sample SAMN13153352, study PRJNA577476) | soil metagenome | isolation source: 60 cm saprolite on Douglas fir-dominated hillslope | place: USA:California | collected 2013-09-17 | reverse complement strand
AGAGAACTAGTTAAACGGGGATGTGAAGTAACCGTTATAACTGAAAAATATGATACTAAATTGAAATCAAGTGAGATTGTAAACGGGATTCGAATTATTCGATTTAAGTATCCAAAAAGAAAATTTATTGGAATACTATCAATCTGGTACTTTCTTTGGATGAAGAGAATATATTTTACAAAAAGTGACATTATTCATATTCATGATGTTTTTATTTGGTATTTACCTTTAAGAATTATATATCCAACCAAGAAAGTATTTACAACAATTCATGGGTATGAACCAGATAAACCTTTCTCAAAGATAAGTGTTTTTCAAAAAAAACTAGCCGTGAAACTTTCTACTGGAACTATCGGAGTTGGAGGGTTTTTGGAAAAATATTTAAATACAAAATTTAATTTTGTTACTTATGGAGCTGTAAATACAAAAAGTAAATTAGAATTTAAAAACAAGAAAAACTCAATAGTCTTTATTGGAAGATTAAGTAGAGATACTGGAATTTTAAAATTTCTTAAATATTTAAAAACACACAGAAATTTGAACGTTGATTTTGTGGGAGATGGAGAATTAAGAAGTGAATGCGCGCAATTTGGAATGGTTCATGGATTTACGGATCCTCAAAAGTTTTTAGAAAAATCTCAGTATGCAGTTGCTGGAGGGTATTTATCGTGTTTAGAGGCAATGGCAAACAAGTGTAAAATAAAAGTTTTTTGGCAAGATAAATTAAAAAAAGATTATTGGATGATGAGCCCTATGTATAAATTTATTAAAAATGAGGATGTAAATAGCGCATATGAGTGGGTAAAAGGACAGAATTGGGAAAGAATGGCTGATAACTACATTGACCTTTGGCATTTATGAAAGTATCAATTTGCATTACTACTTTTAATGAAGAAAAATCTATAAATAAACTTCTTGATTCTTTGTTTTCTCAAACTAAATTAGCTAATGAAATAATTATTGTTGATGGTGGATCAACAGATAAAACAATTGAACTAATAAGCAAAGCTTGGGGCGCTTCACGCGTAAAAAAATTCAAAAAGATTAAACTAATTATTTCAAAAGGAGCAAGTATTGCAAAGGGTAGAAACTTAGCAATCAAAAATTCTAAATATGAAATTATTGCTATGACTGATGGTGGATGTATTTGTGATAAGTATTGGCTAGCTAAAATAACTGAACCTTTTAAGAAAGATATAAATGTAGTTGCGGGGTTTTACGAAATGACAGGAAAATCTGATTTCCAAAAAGCTTTAAAACCATATTTAGGAGTAATGCCTAATCAATTTGATGATGAAACTTTTTTACCTTCAGCTCGGTCTATTGCATTTCGTAAGTCTGTTTGGAAAAAAGTAGGTGGGTTTAATGAAAAACTGGATAGAGCAGGAGAGGACACTGATTTTAATTTAAAAATTTTGAAGAAAAACTTTCAAATTGCTAGAGCAAAAAAAGCAATAGTTGATTGGGAAGTGCCGGAAACTCTTTTGGCTGCGATGAAAAAGTTTTTTTATTATGCAAGAGGGGATGCACAAATTGGTGGATTAACGAAACATAATATTAAGGTTGTAACAATTTTTTTAAGATATATTTTGTTTTTTATTTTTTGGCTACTTTTTCCTATTTATTTAATTTGGTCTACATATAAACATAGAAAATATACAAAGAACTGGCGGCAGAAGATTTATACAGCTATAATTCAAGTAGCTAGTGATATTAGTATCATGGCGGGATTTTTAAATGGGTTACTCTAAACAAATAATTAAAGGATTTTCATGGGGCTTTGTGTTAAATGCTACTGCAATGACCATGAGTTTAGTGAAAATTGTGATTTTGAGTCATTTTGTATTTGGTCCAGCTGAATTTGGTGTTTTTGGGGTGGGTGTTTTAGTTCTTGGAATTTTAGAACTTCTTACTGAAACTGGAATTAATATATTTCTTGTGCAGGAAACTGGAACTCTTGATAAATATCTTGATACTGCATGGGTAGTTTCAATAGTTCGTGGAATTATCATATCTGTATCTGTCGCACTACTTGCCTACCCTATTTCAGTATTTTTTAAAATTACTAATAACTCCTCTTTTATTTTGGCTTTTAGTTTGTTGCCTCTTATTCGTGGATTTATTAATCCAGCAATAGCTAATCTTCAAAAGAAACTGCGATTTAAACAAGATGCTCTTTACAGATTTACAATATCGGCTACTGAAGACATTTCAATCTTAATACTTGCAATTTTGACTCACAGCATTTTTAGTTTTGTTATTGGAATGTTTATTGGAAGTATTCTTGAAGTCGTGCTTACATATATCTTGATAAAAGAAAAACCAAGATTGAAGTTTTCTAAAATTCATTTTAAAAGTATTATTGACCGTGGAAAATGGGTTACATTAGCCCAAGTTTTTGAATATTTGTTTGAACACACTGATGACGTTATTGTTGGAAAAATTCTTAATGTTTTCTCGTTAGGGTTGTATCAAACTTCGTATACTTTAGCTTCACTTCCTGAAAACGCGATAGCACAGCAACTAGGGAAAGTAACATTTCCAATATTCGTTAATATTCAAGAAGATAAAGAGAGAATGAAGCGAGCATTTTGGAAAACTTTTTGGATAACACTTACTATTATTGCACCATTTGGAATTGGTTTATTTTTCTTTTCTGAAACTGCAGTAAAAATTGTTTTGGGAACTAAATGGCTGCCTGCAGTTCCAGTTTTAAGAGTTTTATCACTATTTAGTTTGGTGCGCGCCATGACAAATTTATTTTATCCAATATTTTTGGCATTTAAAAAACAAAATTATGTAACAATAACGACACTTGTGTGTTGGTTTGTTTTGGGCATATCTATTTTTCCTTTAACTAACACATTTGGAATAACTGGAGCAGCTATGTCTTCGTTAATTGGATCACTTGCAGGGTTTCCTGTTGCTTTATATCTATTTAGTAGAATCTCCAAAGAATGATATCAGTAGTTATTCTTGCTAAAAATGAAGAAAGAAATATCGGTGACTGCCTAGCCAACTTAGCTTGGTGTAGCGAAATAATTGTGATTGATGATTATTCAACTGATAAAACTTCTAATATTGCAAAAAAATATGGAGTTTACATATATAAGCGTCACTTGAATAGTGATTTTGCAAGTCAACGCAATTTTGGACTTTCTAAGGCAGCTAATGATTGGGTTTTATTTGTTGATGCAGATGAAAGAATCTCAAAACTTCTAAGTCGCGAAATCTTACAAAAAACCAAGAACACTAACTACGGCGGATTTTATATAAAACGAAATGATTATTTTATGGGACGTGAATTAAAATACGGGGAAACTGGAAATATAAAATTGTTGAGATTAGCGAGAAAAGGTAAATGGAAAAGAAAAGTTCATGAGTATTGGGACGCTGGAAATAACGTTGGTGAATTAAAAAATCCAATACTGCATTATCATAACCAATACTGCATTATCATAATCAAAGTTTAACGGAATTTATTGATAAAATAAATAATTATTCGAATATACATGCTTATGAAAATAAAAAAGAAGGAAAATATAGTAATATTTGGAAAATAATTTTCTTTCCACTTGGGAAGTTTTTATATAATTTTATTTTTAGACTTGGGTTTTTGGATGGAGTAGAAGGGCTTATAATGGCAGTTATGATGAGTTTTCATAGTTTTCTTAGTTGGAGCAAGCAAAGTAACTTAAAATAATAATTTTATGGATGGACTAATTTTTTTATATATATCAATTTTTCCGTTTGGAAAATTACTTGGAAGATTGCCTGATCTAATAATATTACTACTTTTAATATTAAATATAAGAAAAATTAAATTTAGTAATTTTATTTCAATATGTAGTTTTTCTCTCATCTTTTCGCTTTGCCTATTTCAACCTCGTGAGATTTTTACCGGGATTTTATATTTAATACGATTTGTATCATATATAGTGCTATCTCAAGTCGTTCTTGAGCGGTTTGGTAGAACCACAAATAAGCGAATATTAATATTTAATAGTTTGATTTTGGTTGGTATTTTTATAGCTATTTTTGGCTGGATTCAGTATTTAATTTTTCCTGATCTTCGCGGCCTTAAAGCACTTGGTTGGGATGATCATTATTTTCGTTTAACTTCGACATTTTTAGATCCAGCATTTGCTGGAATTCTACTTGTACTTTGCGAAATTTTATTTTTTGTTAAAACTTTGGAAAAAAGTACGCGGTTTAAATATATTGTTAATTTATTTTTTATTTTCACAATTGCTTTCACATATTCTAGAGCAAGTTACTTAACACTTTTATTCTCTTTTGCGTTTTTGTTTTTCAAATTTAGAAAAAAGTTTGTGATATTTTTATCAATAGTATTTATGTTAGTAATTTTTGTACTACCGAAGCAATCTGGAGGAGAGGGAGTCAATCTAGCAAGAACACAATCGATTAGTGATCGATTTGTAAATTACAAAGATAGTTTAGTTTTAATAGGTAAATCACCTGTTTTTGGTATTGGATTTAATAATATTTGTGTTGCAAAAGAAAAGTTTTTGGGTGAGAAAAATATTACTTCTCATGCATGCAATGGACTTGATAATAGTATTTTATTTATTGTTGCAACAACTGGAATTGTGGGGTTAATTATATTTATAAGTTTGATTTTAGAGATTGCAAAAAACACAACTCACGATAAATATGGAAGCGCTTTAATTGCTAGTTTTATAGCAATTTTCATTCATGGAATGTTTAGTAATACTTTCTTTTATAATTTTGTTTTAGGGTGGTTTGCAATTTTGATTGGAATAACTAGAAGTAAAGTTAAGGATTAAAAACAACTTTTAGTTCAATTTCTTTTTTGTTTCCAGCAAGATCTACTGAAACTACTTTTATAGTATTATCTCCGTTTGTTAGGGAAAATGGATAATTAAACCTGCCTGCTGCATCAAGGACTGCAATATGCTCATTTACTGTAACTGTATTATTTGCGTCAGTTGTTCCTTGTATGGTTATATTTTGCTGTGTACTTCCATAGAAGTTTTGATTATTTTGTGGACTATTAACTGTGAGATTTGGAACTTGGTTTGTGTAATTTACTGTATAAGTTTCTGAGTTTGAACTTGTGTTACCGTTTACATCGACTGTTTGGGCATAAATTACATTATTACCCTTTGAAAGACCAATATTTGTAGCAAAATTCCCATCAGAATCTGCAACAGTTTCATCAATTGAATTTCCAAAGAATATTTTTATATTTGAGTTTGGTGTAGCCGTTCCTTTAACAATTATTGTTTGTTCTTTTGTGTATTTAGGAAGAACTGCAAGATTGGGTGGCAAAAGATTAGCATTTTGGGTAGCTATCGGCGTATTTGAGTTTCTGTTAAATAGATTTATAAATTTTGAAAAGAGGGGAATGCCGAAAAAGATTGCAATAATTATTATAAATAATGTTAATCCACCAAAAATTAAAGCACTTTTAATACTTTTTTGTTCTTCAACTTCTTGTAATCGTGATTTATATTCTCGCATCTTTTTAAGAGCCGATGAGTGGACTCGAACCACTTACCTGCGGTTTACGATACCGCCGCTCTACCAGGTGAGCTACATCGGCTGATGTAGCTATTTTACCATCTTTTCAAAGTCCTCTACTTGTTTTTCGATGGGAAGGAATCATGATACCACTTCACCATACCCGCGTTTTTTGTATTATACTAAATTGAGTATGATTATAACAAAAATTCAATCTGTTATTTTAGACTTTGGTAAAGGCAGTCCAATTTTTGGTGAAGTAAAACTAGAGATTGGTCCTTTAAAAGTTATTGAAAGCAATGGTTTTTGTTTAACGAATTTTACAGATGAGCAATTTAAAATTGGTCATGATTTGATGATTGATCAACAAAGATCTTTAAATGAGGGGAATGGATTTAAAACTTTTTCAGTTCGTATTGTGAGAAGAGAACGCTCCTAATTAGCGTGGAATTATTAAAACGTTTCCTGAGTATATTAAGTTTGGATTGTGTAGATTATTTGCAGTAGCTATTTTAATCCATTTATATCCATCCCCATATGCACGAAGTGCAATTTTCCAAAGATTATCACCTTTAACTACTTTGTAATTTGTATTAGTAATTTCACTACTCGTTGATGCTGCAGTTTCTGTGATTTGAGGTTTTGGACTAGGTGATGCTTTTACCTCTGCCTTTGGTGATTCAGATGGAATCGTTAGGTTTTGACCAACCTCAAGTTTTTTTGCATTTGTTATATTATTTGCAGCAGCTATTTTTTCCCAACTAGCTCCATCTTTGTAATAAATTTTTGAAATATCCCAAAGTGTTTCTCCTTTTGTTACTGTATGACTTTGATTAGAATTTTGTGTTGTTTTTGATTCTTCAGCACTGCTTTGTTTCTTTAGATCTTTAACATAATTAATTACGAAGATACCTGCGACAATTAAAATTAAAACACCAAAAAACATACTGATTTGTTCCTGATGGAGTTTAATTAATTTTAATGTTTTTTTAAGTGTCATGTGTCCCAATTCTTATAACTTACGTGGGACAGAAGTTATTGTGTGTAATTTAAATCAATATCAACTAATTGTCAAGGATGCGGGACCGATGGGAGTCGAACCCACCTCTATTTCGTGACAGGAAATTATTCTAGCCGATGAACTACGGCCCCAGATAATGTATTATAATGTTTTTAGATGAAAACATCAAAGGTAATGACTAATTTAGAGATAGCTGAACTTCTTCGTGATATTGCTGCAGCATATGAACTTAAAAATGCTAACGCAAACAAATTTAAGATAATTGCATATGATAGGGCAGCGGACTCTGTAGAGCACGCAACAAGTGAACTTAAAGACTTATGGCAAGAAGACAAACTTGGTGAAGTTCCTGGACTTGGAACTTCAATTCAAGAGCATTTGAGCGAAATATTTAAAACTGGGAAATCGAAGCATTTTAATGAACTTACAAAGGATATTCCTCCAATTGTTTTTGAGCTTATGAAAATTCCTGGAATTGGAGTGAAAACAGCTATGAAATTAACTGCTTCATTTAAACTTAAAAGTTTAAATGATTTGAAAGAAGTTGCTATGAAAAATAAAATAGCAGAGCTTCCTGGGTTTGGAGAAGAATCACAAACAAGAATTTTAAAATCTTTGGATGAGTTTAAGAAAAAAGCACCTAGTCGTATGCTTTTGCCATACGCTATGGAAATAGCTAATGAAATTATGAGTTGGATGAAAGAAGAGAAGAGTGTTAAAAGGATTGAGACATTAGGGAGCCTAAGGCGTTTTGTATCAACAATTGGAGATATTGATTTTGCAGTTGCTTCAAACGAATCTGAAAAAGTAATTGAACACTTTACAAAGTATCCAAAAAGTGGAAGAATTATCGAAAAAGGAGAGAGAACAGCTGGAATAATATTACCAGGGAATATTCGAGTTGATCTAATGGTATGTGAACCTAATGCGTACGGAGCGCTTCTTCAGCACTTTACTGGTGGAAAGAACCATAACGTTGCGCTTCGCGAGTTTGCACTCAAAAAAGATCTTTCACTCTCTGATTATGGAATTTATACAAAACCAGGAAAGAAAGAATCACTGAAAGAAATTGCAACTGAGGAAGAATTTTATAAATTTATAGGAATGGACTGGATTCCTCCTGAACTTCGTGAAGATGAAGGAGAAATTAACGCAGCAATTGAACATAAGCTTCCTAAACTTATTGAATTAAAAGATATGAAAGGAGACTTGCATATACACTCTGATTTTGATATTGAAACAAGCCATGATATTGGAGCTTCTTCCATGAAAGACATTGTGAAACATGCTATCGAACTTAATTATGAATATATAGCGTTTAGTGAACATAATCCAAGTAAAGGTAAACACAGTTCTGACCAAATCGTGGAAATTTTAAAGAAAAAACGTGAAATAGTTGATGCATTAAATTACTCAATTTCTAAGGATAAAAATAATCGGGGATTTAAAGTGTTCAATAGCCTTGAAATCGATATATTACCAGATGGAAGTTTACCTGTTCCAACTCAGGGGCTTGAAACACTCGACTTTGCATTAGTTTCTATTCATTCAAGTTTTGATTTATCAAAAGAAAAAATGACAGAGCGTGTTTTAAAAGCATTTAGTTATCCTAAAGTAAAAATATTTGCTCACCCAACTGCTCGAAAATTAAATGAAAGAAAAGGAATTGATTTAGACTGGGAAAGAATCTTTGAAGAATGTGTGAAAAGAAATATTTGGCTAGAAATTAATTCAGATCCTGCAAGACTTGATTTGCCTGATATTTTAGTACATGAAGCATTAAAAAAGGGAGTGAAATTTACAATTGATACTGATACGCATCACACAGATCATATGGATGGAATGAAATGGGGAATTAGTGTTGCGCGGCGAGGTTGGGCAGAAGCAAAAGATATTGCAAATACAAGAAGTTTGGTAGAGTTTGAAAAATTGATATAAGGTATATAATGAGTTTGTGGAAAACGAGGTGATAAAAAAATGATTTTAATTCCATTAATAATTTTAGTAGTTATAGCTCTTTGGTTAGCTAGTACTTATAACTTTTTCGTTACAGCTAAAACTCGAATTGGTGCTGCTATCCAAGAAATTGGAAACCAATTGAAGAGACAAGCTGATTTAATTCCCAACCTTGAAGCTTCTGTTAAAGGTTACATGTCTCATGAAAAAGATGTTTTCAAAATGTTAACTGATGCACGTAAAGCAGTTGTTGCAGCATCTACTAGCGGAAACGTACAGAAAATGTCTGAAGCTGGAGTGAAACTTAATGCAGTTTTACCAAAACTTACTATCGCCGTTGAAAGTAATCCAGAACTAAAGTCTAGTGAAGTTGTAACAAATCTTATGAACGAACTAAGGGATACAGCTGACAAGGTTATGTATTCAAGGCGTTTACTAATTGACTTGACTGCTGAATATAATGTAAAGCTTGTTACTTTTCCAACAAACTTCATAGCACAAATGTTTCATTTTGAAGCAATGAAGGGTTTAGTAACACCAACTGACGGAGAGTTTTTGAACGTGAACGAGACTGATACTAAAACTCCTAAAGTAAATATTTAACATGGCTCAAAGTAATTTTTACGAAGCTATTTCTATTAACAAAAGAAAAAGCCTAATTATTGTTATTGGGTTTATGTTTTTTGTTACTCTTACTATTTATGTTCTTTCGCAGGCTATTGGTTTTTATTTTGGGTATGCTCCAGGCGGACTTGGAATAGTTGGAATTGCTTTCATAGTTTCTGGAGTAACAAGCTTTATTGGATATTATTATAGTGATAAGGTAATTCTTACTATGTCTGGCGCGAGGGTTGCTGACCGTAAAACTGACTTTCAATTTTACACAGTTAGCCAGAATATGGCGCTTGCTGCAGGACTACCAATGCCAAAGCTTTATGTAATTAATGACAGTGCACCGAACGCTTTTGCAACAGGACGCGATCCAACGACCGCTGTAATTTGTGCAACCCGTGGGCTTCTTGATAGTTTAAATAGGACTGAACTTGAGGGAGTTATTGCCCATGAAATGACACATGTCAGAAATTATGACACTAGGCTTGGTGCAGTTGTAGCTGTAATGGTTGGTATTATTGCACTTTTGGGAGATTGGTTTTTGAGAATGAGCTTTTGGGGAGGAGGACGTAGGAATCGTGATAATGAAGGAGGGAATCTGGGAGCAATTTTTATGGTTCTTGGAATTATATTTGCACTTTTATCCCCTATTATTGCAACGCTAATACAGCTTGCTATATCGCGTCGGCGTGAATTTATAGCTGACGCTGGGTCGGTTGAGCTAACTCGTCAGCCAAGTGGTCTAATTAATGCACTTGAAAAAATATCTAGCAACAGTGAGCCACTTGAAGTAGCAAATAAAGCAACAGCACATTTATATATTGTTAATCCGTTTAAAGAAAGTCACAAAGCTGTTTCATGGTTTTCTGGTTTATTTAATACCCACCCATCAATCAAAGATCGTATTAATGCTCTTCAAAAGATGGTTTGATACTGGTATGATAGTGGCATGGCATCTAAGCTTACGAAAAAAGACACTAAGGCGATTGCAGAACTAGCAAAGCTAGAACTAACTTCAGACGAAATTGATAAATTTACTCCACAGCTATCTGCAGTAGTTGACTTAATAAACGAACTTAGTGAGGTTGAAACTGACGTCACTCCTCCAACTGCACAAACGACTAATCTTGAAAATGTTTTAAGAGAAGATGTAGTTAACGTAACAAAATATTTACCACAAGATGGTTCTTTTGAAGTACCTCAAATATTACATAACGATGAAACTACCTAAATCAATTAAAGAAACAAAAGAGAGATTATTAAAAAAGGAATTTACGTGTGTTGACTTGGTTAATGCGTATTTAGAAAAAATTAAGAAGGAAAATAAAACACTTAATGCAGTTTTGACAGTTACAGAAGATTTGGCATACGCCCAAGCTAAAAAGGCTGATAAATTAATTGATGAATTAGGTGAAAAAGCATTTGACGAGTTTCCGCTTTTAGGAGTTACTGTAATTCATAAAGATATGTTTTCAACAAAGGGAGTAAGGACTACAGCTGCGTCTAAGGTTCTTGAGGGTTACATTTCAGAATATAGTGCAACAGTAGTTTCGAAAATGGAAGAAGCAGGCGCAATCATGCTTGGGAAAGCAAATCAGGATGCTTGGGCTCATGGATCATCGGGTGAAAATTCTGATTTTGGAGTAACTCGTAATCCATACAACAAAGATTACGTCCCTGGGGGATCATCTTCAGGGTCAGCGGCGTCAGTTGCTGCAGAATTTTCACTAGTTGCAACTGCAACGGACACTTGTGGATCAACGCGTCTTCCAGCAAATTTTTGTGGACTTGTTGGGTTAAAGCCTACATATGGAGCGATTTCAAGGTACGGCGTTATTGCGATGGCAAGTTCTCTTGATACTGTAGGAATTATTACTAATAATATTGAAGACACGAAAAAAGTATATGACACAATTAAAGGTGAAGATGGAATGGATGCTACAGTTAAAAACTCTGATTCTCAAGACGTTAATCATAAATTCAAAATTGGGATTCCAAAAGAATTTTTTGTTGATGGACTTAATGATGAAGTAAAAGATTCAATAATCTCTGCTAAAAAGAAACTTGAAAAATTAGGCGTAGAATTTGTAGATATTAGTTTACCTCACACTAAATATGGAATTGCAGCATACTACATAATTTGCCTCGCTGAAGTTTCTTCAAACTTAGGGCGTTATGATGGAATAAGATTTGGAAACACAAGGCATGACTTTGGTGATGAAGCAAAACGTAGAATTATGCTTGGAACTTATGTACTAAGTACGGGGTACTATGATGCATACTATCTTAAAGCAATGAAAGTAAGAACTATCATTAAAAATGAAATAGATAAAGCATATGAAACAGTTGATGCTATAATTGCGCCAGTTACTCCCACCTCTGCCTTTAAAATTGGTGAAAAAGTTAATGATCCAGTTAAAATGTATTTAACAGATATATATGCTGCAACAGCTAATTTAGCTGGAATTCCAAGTGTTGCAATCCCTTCAGGATTGACAAAAAAAGGTTTACCTCTTGGGTTTCAACTGATGGGGAAAAGGTTTGGAGAAGAAACTTTATTTAAAATAGGACAGCTTTTTGAGTCAGAAAAATAATATGAATGACCTTAAATATTTACTTAAAAATTACAAATTTGTGTCCCTTCTTATTTCTCAAGTTTTATCTCAACTTACTGTTAATATTTTAAGTTTTCTTATTTTAATAAAACTCTTTCAGCAAACTGGGTCAACTATTGCAACGAGTTTTATTTGGATAGCGTACGCGCTTCCTGCAATTATTATTGGACCTATTGCTGCAGCGTTTGTTGATTTTGTTGATAAAAAAATAATACTTATGGTAACAAATTTATTACAAGCACTCGCCGTTTTAGTTTATGCAATATTAATTTACAAAAACCTTGTCTTTTTGCCATATGCAATTGTTTTTATGTATTCTTTTTTGAATCAATTTTATGTTCCTGCTGAAGCTGCAACACTTCCTGTTATTGTTGATGAAGAACATTTGCCACAAGCAAACAGTATTTTCTTTATTACTCAGCAGTCATCTTTAATTACTGGGTTTGGTCTTGCTGGGATACTTGACGCTATACTTGGATTTAGAACTACAGTACTTTTTATGGCATTTCTTCTTTTCATAGCCTTTATTAGTGCCAGCTTTATTCCAGAGCGAAGAGTTGGAAACAAGTTAGCAACTGACTTTGAGAAAAAAATAAGTGGTTTTTTTGATGAAATAGTAGAAGGTTATCGGTTTATTCGCAATTCGAATAAAATTTTATTGCCATTTCTTTTGCTTTTGGGGTTACAAGTAATTATTGCTGTTATTGTTACAAATTTACCTCGAATTGCAACTGATCTACTTATTATTCCACTTTCACAATCTGGAATTTTTATCATGCTACCTGCTGGAATTGGAGCTATTATTGGAACTTTAACTATCTCTAAATTTTTGAATGGAAAACATAGAAAAGGAGCTGTGATTTTTGCTAATATGATTGTTTTTGCTCTTATAATTGTTGTAGCTACAATTGTCTTGCCGCTTATTTCTATTGCTATTTTAAGAGTTATTTTGGGAGCTCTTATGTTTATAGTTGTTGGTTTTTCAGTTGTTGGAGTTTTGGTTCCATCTATAACGTACCTTCAAGAAGAAACTCCTGAAAAACTTTTGGGGCGTGTTTTTGGTAATTTTTGGTTTTTAACAACTATTGTTACAGTTCTTCCGGTTTTATTTTCTGCAACAATTACTGATCTACTTGGGATTAGATGGTTACTATTTTCTTTAAGTTTATTAACCTTAATTGCAATATTAATTTCAAGAAAAAGAATGGATGAATTGTCATGAAAGCAGTAATAGGACTAGAAGTACATATAGAACTCGCTACAGAATCTAAAATGTTTTGTGGATGCTCTCCCGATCATTTTGCAAAAGTACCTAACACTCAGGTTTGTCCAATTTGTCTTGGACTTCCTGGTGCACTTCCATATGCCAACAAAAAAGCAATTTTTGATGTTATTAAGTTTGGACTGGCACTTGGCTCCAAAATTGGTAATTTTTCTAAATTTGATCGCAAGCATTATTTTTATCCAGATCTTCCAAAGGGATATCAAATTTCTCAATATGACTTACCACTTTGTACTGATGGAGAACTCTCGGGAATTAAAATCCGAAGAATTCATATGGAAGAAGATACTGGAAAGCTTCAACACATTGATGGGAAATCACTAATTGATTTTAACCGTTCGGGTGTTCCTCTTATGGAGCTTGTGACGGAACCTCACTTTTCAGATACTCACGAAGTGGTTACGTTTTTAAAGGAGGTTCAACGCATAGTTCGCTACCTTGGAATATCAAGTGCTGATATGGAAAAGGGATCTATGAGGCTTGAAGCTAATGTCTCGCTTCGCACGGAAACAGATACCGACTTGCCTGATTATAAAGTTGAACTTAAAAATATAAACTCGTTTGGGTTTTTAAAGAAGGCAGTTAACGCAGAATTAAAAAGGCAAGAAGAATTACTTAAAAACGGTGAAAAAGTGGGACAAGAGACAAGGGGATTTGATGAAAAAACAGGAAAGACAGTACTTCAAAGGAGTAAAGAAGAAGCGAATGATTATAGGTATTTCCCTGAGCCTGACATTCCTCCACTTCGTTTTGAAGACACTGAGATAGAAAAAATTAAAA
>WNFM01185585.1_pt2 | contig 13772 bp, 12 predicted proteins | sample 5400271 | NCBI WGS metagenome assembly WNFM01 (sample SAMN13153352, study PRJNA577476) | soil metagenome | isolation source: 60 cm saprolite on Douglas fir-dominated hillslope | place: USA:California | collected 2013-09-17 | reverse complement strand
TCCGACCGCGCGCGCCGCCTCTGCGTACTCCGGCAGCCGCCCGCTCGAGGCTCCACAGAAGACACAGACCCGGCGCACGACACGAGCCTAACCGCGCGGTCTACCTTGGACGGATGTTCGGCGGTTTCCACCGCGGCTTCAACGAGGCGCCCACGCGCCCGTCGGACTCTGCCGTCCGCCGGGCGAATCTGAAGCGCATCGCGCACCTCTTCACGAATTACCGCCGCCGGCTCGGGGCGGTCCTTGCCTTGATCCTCATCTCGGCCGCGCTCGGCGTCGTGCCGGCGTTCCTGCTCCGCGGCGTGCTCCAGGCGATCCAGCACAACCAGACGACACGACTGTCCCTGCTCGCGGCGGGGATGATCGCGATCGCGATCGTCACGGGCGTGCTTGGGGTCTGGCAGACGCTGCTCTCGAACCAGGTCGGCCAGCGTGTGATGCACGATCTACGTGCAGCGGTCTTCCGTCACCTGCAACGGCTTTCGCTCGCGTTCTTCACGCGCACGCGCACGGGTGAGATCCAGTCGCGCATCTCGAACGACATCGGCGGCGTGCAGAGCGTCGTCACGAGCACCGCGACCTCGATCGTCTCGAATGCGACGACAGTGCTCGCGACGATGGTCGGCATGGCGTTCCTCAACTGGGAGCTGTCACTCTTCGCGTTCGCGCTGATCCCCGTCTTCGTGCTGCTCACGCGCCGCGTCGGCGAGCAGCGCCGCCAGATCGCGAAGTCGACCCAGGAAACGCTCGCCGACATCTCGAGCCTCGTCCAGGAATCGCTGTCGGTCTCCGGGATCCTGCTCGGGAAGACAATGGGACGGACCGACGAGCTCGCCGACCGGTTCGAAGGCGAGTCGCAGACCCTCGCCGACCTCGAGGTGCGCCAGCGCATGGCGGGCCGCTGGGTGATGGCGGCGATCCAGACGAGCTTCGCGATCATGCCCGTCGCGGCGTACTGGTTCGCCGGTCTGGCGCTCGCCGGCGGCTCGCATGCAATCTCGATCCCGACGCTCGTGTCCTTCACCACGCTGCAGACGCGGCTGTTCTTCCCGGTGGGGTCGCTGCTCGGCGTCGGGCTCGACGTGCAGACCTCGCTCGCGCTCTTCGACCGGATCTTCGACTACCTCGACCAGCCGGTCGAGATCGAAGAGCGTCCCGGCGCGCGCACCCTCGCCGAGGCCGGCGACGTCACCTTCGACCACGTGTGGTTCCGCTACGGCGACGACGCGTGGACGCTGCAGGACGTTTCCTTCACCGTGCCCGCCGGCACGAAGACCGCACTCGTCGGTGAGACCGGCGCGGGCAAGACGACTCTCGGGTACCTGGCCGCGCGACTGTACGACGTCAACGAAGGCAGCGTCAGGATCGGGGACACGGATGTGCGCGACCTCTCGTTCGCGTCGCTCGCGGACCTCGTCGGCGTCGTCTCGCAGGAGACGTATCTCTTCCACGCGAGCGTGCGCGACAATCTGCGCTTCGCAAAGCCGGACGCGACCGACGAGGAGATCGAGATCGCTGCGGATGCGGCTCGCATCCACGACCTGATCGCCTCGCTGCCGGAGGGCTACGACACGGTCGTCGGCGAGCGCGGCTACCGCTTCTCCGGTGGCGAGAAGCAGCGGATCGCGATTGCGCGCACCGTCCTGCGCAACCCGCCGATCCTCGTGCTGGATGAAGCAACGAGCTCGCTGGACACCGAAACGGAGCGCCAGGTGCAGGAGGCGCTCGACCGGCTCGCGGAAGGGCGCACGACGATCGCGATCGCCCACCGTCTCGAATCGTCGAGCGGGGCACGCACGAAGAGCTGCTGGAGCTGGACGGCCGCTACGCGGAGCTCGTCGGCCGGGCACCGGCGGGCGTTTAGCGGATACCGGTGTCGACGAACACGTTCCGCTGCGCGTAGCGGCCTGTCGGGACCCAGACCGCCGTCGGCTTCACGCCGAAGTGCGCCTCCTTGACGCGGAGCGACCAGCGGCCCGGTGCAAGAGCGATGCGGTACTTCCCGTGCACGTCTGTCACGACTTGTCGCGTGAGGTTCGGCCGCGAGAACACGAGCGTCGAGTGGCCGTACGGAGCAGTGCAGGGCACACCGACGCGGCACACCGGGGTGATCGGCCCGCGCGTGACGACGCCGTAGATGCCGCCTAGTAGTGCAGCGAGGATTGCAACAGCGGTCACGACCGCACTCTAGCGCGCGTCTCTAGACTCCTAAACGTGCAGGAATCGCTCCCCGTCGCCGAGCGCCCGCGCCGCCCCGAATGGATGAAGGTGCGCGCGCCGTCCCAGAACGGCAGCTACTTCGACGTGAAGAAGCTGATCCACGGTGCGCAGCTCCACACGATCTGCGAAGAGGCGCGCTGCCCGAACATCGCCGAGTGCTGGGGGCGGGGGACCGCGACCTTTCAGATCCTCGGCGACACGTGCACGCGCGCGTGCCGCTATTGCTACGTGAACAGCGGGAAGCCGGAGGAGGCGCCGGACCCGCTCGAGCCGCTGCGCCTCGCCCAGACCGCGAAGCAGATGGGCCTCAAGCACGTCGTCGTGACTTCGGTCGACCGCGACGATGTCCCCGACAAGGGCGCCGGCCATTACGCCGCGACGATCAGAGCGCTCAAGGCGAAGCTCCCCGAGGCGACCGTCGAAGTGCTGACACCCGACTTCCTCGGCGTCGAGGAAGAGGCACTGCGCACCGTGCTCGGCGCCCGCCCCGAAGTCTTCAACTTCAACATCGAGACGGTGCGACGCTTGCACCGGCGGATGCGAGGAGCTAAGGCGAGCTACGACGGCGCACTCTGGTTGCTCAAGCGGGCCAAGGAAGTCGCCGACTACAACGTGTTGACGAAGAGCAGCATCATCGTCGGCCTCGGCGAGCGCAACGACGAAGTGGTCGAGACGATGCGCGACCTGCGCGCTCACGGCGTCGACGTCGTGACGATCGGCCAGTACCTGCAGCCGAGTGCGAAGCACGCGACGATCGACCGCTGGGTGCATCCGGATGAGTTCAAGTGGTTCCGCGAGCAGGGCGAGGCGCTCGGCTTCGGCTCGGTCTTCTCCGGCCCGCTCGTCCGCTCGAGCTACCGCGCGGACGAGCAGCGACACGCAGCCGAGACCGGCCGCGGCGCCGTGTCGTACTAGCAAATCCCAAGCGCTCCCAGCACCGAGAATTGGAAGGGCCGCCCTTGGGCGGCCCTTCCAGTAGAACAGGTGCAGGCCGACGCTACGGAAGCGTCAGCTGGTAGGCGCCCCGGCCGTGCGTCGCTGCGAGCAGCTGACGCGCGCCGGCGTTGAGCGTGAGGCCGGCCACCGTGACGGTCGGAAGACCCACGGCCGCCGGAGCCCAGCTCGTCGCGGCATCCGCCAGCTTCATCACGCCGAAGTCGGTCGCCGTGTAGAGGTCACCGGTTGCGGTGTCCGCAACAATCGCGTTGATCGGCTGATCGCCGATGTTGTTGTCGACCGACGTCCAGGTTGCCGTCCCCGCGATCGGGTCGTACGTGACCGAGAAGACGTGGCCTGCCGTCGCCGGCGTGGCCGAGTTGTACCCAAGGTACGAGATCCAGGCGTGATTCGAGTTCGCCGGATCGACGTAGATGCTCGAAACCGCCCGGCCAGGCGAAGCTGAGGCGCCGGGGAGGTTGTCGATGCGGGTGAAGCTGACCGCGTGCGGATTGCTTGCGTTCGCGTTGTGCGAGAGGAACACGCGACCGAGGGTCGTGGATCCCCACAGCGTATTGCTGTCGGCTGTCGACCGCTGCGTCCAACTCACGAGCCCGCCGCGGCGGGTGCCGGACGAGAAGGTCGGCGACTGGGCCAGCAAATCGCCGCCGATCTTCACCCAGTCACCGCACTGGGCGGCGAAGTCGCCTGTGAACTCGTTGCAGTGTTGGTCCAGGTAGGCCTGCGGGCCGCCGTTGTCCTGCGTCCGCCAGACCCAGGTAATGCCGGCGAACATGCTTCCGGACACCACCGGGTCACTGATGATCGGGAAGTAGAACAGGCTGTTCTGGACCTCATCGTTGAACAGCGGATCCGAGATCCAATCCCACGACGTCGGGGCGCCGCTCGCGAACGAGACGTCGACCTGCTGGAGGTAGTAGGTGTGGAAGCGGAACGCCGAGTTCGCAGCGTCGAAGCCCGAGAGCCCGCCGTCGCCGAAGATGGTCTGCGGCCAGGTGACGCTCGAGCCAGTGGTCTCGAACGTTCCGTTGTCCTGCGTACCACCCTGGACGTTCTTCGAGTTAGCCGGGTTCACCGACAAGCTCTGGAACTGCAGCGTCTGCAGGCCCGTGTTGAGGCTCGTCAACGTACCCGGGACCGCCGACAGCAACTGCTTGCAGCGGGTCAGCAGATCGCTCGAGAGGCCACGACTGTCACAGCGGCTCGACGTGTCGACGAGCGTGCCGTCCGAACGCATGAGTCCGCCATCCGAGCCCTCGAAGAACTGGAGCGGCTTTCCCGGTACCGTCACCAGCGCGTGCTGGTCCGGGTGTAGGCCGTTCGGCGCCGTCGCCGACGTGGCGTCCTCCGTCAGGTCGGTGAACGTATTGCCGCCGTCCCGCGAGAGCAAAACCGCGCGGGCGTTCGACACACCCTGAATCGGTTTACCACTGCCGAACGCCTCGTCGTACACGTACGACCCGTAGACGTAGACCATGTTCGGGTCCTCGGGCGGGCTGTAGACGCCCTGGTCGTACCAGCATTGCCCCGTGCAGAAGTTGTACGTGGCATAGCCTGCATCGGCCGGGTTCGCACTCGTCTTGTCGACGAACGTGGGCGAGCCCGCCTCGACGCTGTCCGCGACGAAGAGGCGGCTGTACGGTGCCCCACTGTCGCCCTCCGTCTGGTACATGCGCGTGTGCCCGCCAATCGTCGCCAGCGCGAACTCCTCGCGATACGCGCCGGTGTTCGGCGCGCTGTGGATCTGCGCCCACGTGGCACCGTCGTCGATCGACCGCCAGACGCCCTTGTTGTACGCGGTCGCGTACAGGACGCCAGCGTGGGTCGGATCGAAGGCCACGTCGGTCGCGCCGCGGGAAGAGCCGAAGCTCGACGGGAAGGTGACAGCGGTTGTGCCGACGCCGACGGTGACGAGCGTCGGCTGGAGCAGGCTGAACGTGTTGCCGCCGTCCGTGGACTTCCAGACACCCACGCCCTGGCCGCTCGGGTTGTTCGACACGGCACCCGCCGTGGTAGAGGAGATGCCGTGGACACCGCGGCCGTCCGCGACGTAGATTGTGCTCCCGCTGACGGCGATCTGGCGCACCGAGCGCGTCACGAAGTTCGCGTTACCGCCGAGCGGAGTCCAGGTGGCGCCGTCGTCCGTCGACTTGAAAATGCCCATGCCCGCCTCGGCATCGCCCGCTGCAGCGTCCTCGCCCGTTCCCGCATAGAGCGTCTTCGAGGCAGCGTCGTATGTCAGCGAGCCGATGGCGCCGGACGTGAAGAAGCCGTCGGAGACGTTGGTCCAGTTGCCGTTGCCCGAAAGCCCCTTGTTTGTCCGCCAGACGCCGCCGCCGGCCGCGCCGACCCAGACAGTGCAGCTTTGCGTGTTGCAGCCCGGCTTGATCGCAAGCGCGGTGATCCGACCCGAGGTGATGTATTGGCTACCGTGCCGGTTCAGCACGGCCGGATACACCGCGTTCGTCGGTCCGAGCGAGTACCAGCTCGAGGTCGAGCCCTTCCCACTACCGACGCCCTTGGCCTTCAAGACAGCGTTGGCGGCCTGCGCCCCGGCGATCTGGTCGGGCGAAATCGTGTCGTTGGGATAGGCGTTCAGTTGGGCGAGCTCATCCGCGTAGCTTGCGGGCCCCTCCTTGTCGCCCGTGCCCTTTGCACTGAACAGATCCTGCTGATGCCTACTGAAGGCCAGCCCCTGATGCTCGCCATTGCCGTTGAGCGCTACCGGACCCTTGACGGATCCGGCGACGAGCGCGATGGCCGCTGCGACGAGCGCGACGAGCGCAAGTGCCGCAGCAGCGCGAAGACGCGTACTCACTTTTACGTTCTCCCCTCTTGTGTGAATCGGACCTAGAGGCCCTCGCCCAGCTGATCCAGCGCCTCCCCTGATATCACCGGCAAAGCCGATGATCTCGTTCCCTCTATCTGGCGGAATAATCACCCATCCGGGTCCCAACCGCAAGGCATAGATCTTGGGCAAATCGGATACAACGAACGTATGAGCCGCCTATCCCTCGGGTTCGCAGTCGCTGTGACAGCGGCGCTTTTGGCACCTATGGCGCTCGCGACCACCTCACACCTGACGGTCGCCGATACGGCCCCGTTCACCGTCCGCGGCACGCACTTCAAACCGCATGAGCACGTGAGCGTCGCCGTGACAACGTCGGCCGGCGTCGGCGTTCACTCCGTGGTCGCGGGGACGACCGGAGGCTTCCTCACGCGGTACCTGCAGATCTCGCTGGGTGCGTGTGGGGCGTACACCGTACGCGCGACCGGGAATCTCGGATCCCGCGCGACGGTTCGGGTCATCCCGGAGTGCGCGAACGGGCCGACCGAGTAGGGCTCGAGAACGAGCGCGGGCCGCCCGAAGGCGGCCCGCTGTCGGTACCGAGGGTTCCCTAACGGAGCTAGCTCGGGTTGGGAATGCTCCAGATCCCACGGCCGTGGGTGGCCACATAGATGTTCCCGTCCGGGCCGAGCTCGACGTCCATATCCACCGTCAGCGGCAGGTTCGTGCCGAGCCGCTTCCAGCTCGTGCTCCCGGCCTGGCGGATGACGACACCGAGGTCGGTGCCGACGACAAGCGCGCCGTTCGAAAGCGCCTGGATCGAGTTCGCCGGGATGTCCGGGAAGTTCCCCCCCGAGATGTCCGTCCAGGTCACGCCCTGGTCGACCGACTTGAACACGTGGCCGAGACCGGCACCCTCACCCTCCGTGAAGCGGCGGGAGAAGCCGTTGACGGCGACGTACAGCGCACCGTCGTCACCGACCGCCACGCCGCCGATGAAGCGGCGCGGCATGTAGTTCGGCGCACCGTCGGTCGACGACAGCGTCACGTCGTTGAACGTCCACGTGCCGTTGACGTTCTTCGTGCCGACCGTGATGCCCCGCGCGAACCCGTTGTTGTTGCACGGGCCGCACCAGGCGCCGATCGCCGTCGTGCCGTTCATTGCCAGCGCCGTGTACACCTGGCCGCCAGTCGGCAGCGTGTACGCCTTAGTCCATGCGTCACGGCTGCGGATCGCGAAGCCGGCCGTCTGGACCCACAGGCTGTTACCGCCGGCGAGCCATTCGTTGATGTTCTGCTTGTTCGCTACGAACGGTGCGATGAACCGCGCGTTGATGTCACGCGGGCCGATCTTGAACGTCGTGGACTGCGACAGGTCGAGGAACGCATTCGGGCGACTCGCAGGATCGGGGCTCGCGCACGTCTGCGTCACGCTCATCGAGAGGACGACGTACTCCTGCACGATGTTGCAGCCGTCGTTCGGGTCGACGAGGACGTCGCCGCCGTCGCCGCCGAAGTTGGACACCATCGTGCCGGCGCCCGGACGCAGCAGCGAACCGCCGTTGTCCTGCATGCCGCCGCTGACGAGGACGCCGCCCAGAGCCGAGGAGCCCTCGACGGGCAGCGTGTTCTCGTTCACGGTCTGCTCGGGCGTCGCGTGAACGGTGTGGTTGATCTTGCCGATGCCGACGGCGTAGTACTGCAGCGCGTCGATCGAGCCGTCGTTGAGGCTCGTCCAGTCGGTCGCGTTGCCGTTGGCGTTCGTGTTGCCGTTCAGCGGGCGCTTGTAGACACCACCGTCGTTACCGACAACGACGAACGCGTTGCTGCCCGAGCCACCGATCGCAACCGAGTGCTGATCGGAGTGCGTCGTCTGCGGGCATCCGTTCGCGCCGCTCGCACCGTCCGGCGGATAGAGCACGTTCGGGTTCCAGCACGAGAAGCTGAAGTTCCAGTACGGGCCGGGCGTCGTCCAGGTCGAACCGCCGTTCGTCGTCTCGTAGACCTCCTCGAGCCCCGCGTACACGTGGTTCGGGTTCGTCGGGTCGACGGCGAGGAACTGGTTGTACCAAGCCTGGATGCCAGGCCCGTATCCCTTGCCCCCAACCGACTGCTTGAGTGCGGAGCCCGAGTTCGCGAGCTTCGTCGAGTCAGCGATCTTCGACCACGGGCCGGCGATCGACCCGCTGTTCGAGACGTAGATGCCGTCGAGATAGCTGTTGACGGTGCCCGTCAGCTTGTTGAGCAGCGTCGGCGACTGGTTGATCGCGTACAGCTTCTCACCGTGCGCCGAGTAGGCGAACGTGACGTAGCCGATGTCGTTCGCAGGGATCGAGCCGGTCGGGTTGACCTTGACCCACGTGTTGCCACCGTCGGTCGTCTCGTAGAACCCGTTGTAGGAGTCACCGCTGCGCCAACCGATCGCGGCGATGATGTGGTTGCCGTTCGTCGGGTCGATCGCGACGTCGTTCGCGATGTTCTTGTACGGCGCGTTCGTCGTCGATGACGAGGAACCGGTGCCGATCGCCGCGGCGAGCGACGGAGTCTGCGCGTACGGCTTCAGCGACGCCGGGAGGTTCTCCGGGTGCGGCGCGAACGAGAGCGTCCAGCTGCTCGTCGTATCGGTCAGGTTGTGCGACCAGACGCCGCGGAGCGTCGCCGCCCACACCTTCGAGGCGGAGAAGCGGAGCTTCCCGATCGTCGTGGACTCGAGCTCGTTACCGCCGACGCGCGTCCAGCTCGTGCTGGTCGCCGGGCTCGAGAGCACGTAGACACCGGCGCCCACGTAGCTCGTGCCGCCGGTGTTCGCCTCGCCTGTCGCGTACCAGAGCTTGCCGCCCGAGTACTCGAGGTCACCCGACGAGAGTGAGAGCAGGCCGTCGCTGATTGCAGTCCAGTACGGCACGTCGTGGCCGGCCTGGTGGCGCCAGACGCCACCGTCGGCACCGGCCGCCCAGATGTCGCCGCTTGCGTCGGCCGCGAGGCCCGTGATGCGACCGGTGACGAGACCGGAGCCGCCACTCGAGTTCGAGAAGTAGTCGCGATACGCGGGATGGTCGGCGTCGTACTTGACCGCCGTGATGTTGGTCCAGTTGCCCCCGAGCGTCGGCAGCCCGTTGAGCTGGACGAGCGCGGACGAGTAGGCGCCCGGATCGACGATCCCGGACGGCGCGGTGCGCGCCTCGGCGAACTGCGACTGGGCGATCAGATAGTCGTTGGACTCACCCCCGGCGCCGCTCTCCGCTCCCTGCGATTCGTACTGAAGCTGCTTGAGCGTGATGCGCGTCTTCGTCGAGCCGCTCGAATCGCGACTCGTCCCGAGCAGCCCTCCGATCACCGCCGCCAACACGACGGTGATCGCCACAAGGACGCCGAGCGTCCTCCGGCTGGTGAACTTCCCCATGTGTTGCTCCCCTTTTGCCGGATGTGCTCCGGTCAGTGGCTGAGCCTCGAAGCTGCCTGCGAGGCGATTGACAATCTCTTTGTTCAGACTGCGGCCGGACGCAGACGCGGCGTCGTCAAGACGCCTGCGAAGCTCCTCCGGCATGCGGAGCAGAAAACGGTAGATGCCCTCCCCGGCCAACCTGGGCGCATCCTAAGCCTGAAATATCGAAACCGCAATAGACCGATTTCGCCGGTGCGATATCAGCCGTGCGGATTGGCCATCTTGCGGTAATCGAGCGCCTCATCGAGCACGTCGTCCGAGACACCCGCCTCCCGCGCCACTTCCCGGAGCGATTTCCCGGATGAGGCCGCGGCCTTCACGATCTCACTAGCCTTGTCGTAGCCGATGTACGGATTGAGGGCCGTCGCGGCAGAGAGAGTCAGCTCTGCGTAGCTCTCGCACCGCTCGCGATTTGCCTCGATCCCGGCGACGCATTTCTCGTCGAGCAGGCGCGAGGCGGACGCGAGCAGCTTGATCGACTGCAAGAGGTTGCGCGCCAGCAGCGGCACGAACACGTTCAGCTCGAAGTGGCCCTGCATGCCGCCGACAGCGATCGCCGCATCGTTCCCGATCACCTGCGCCGCGACCTGCGTCACGACCTCCGGGATCACCGGGTTGACCTTGCCAGGCATGATCGACGAGCCCTTCTGGAGCTCGGGCAGGAAGATCTCCGCGAGACCGGCGCGCGGTCCGGAGCCCATGAAGCGCAGGTCGTTCGCGATCTTGGTCAGGCTGACTGCGAGTGTCTTCAGCGCCCCGGAGACCTCGACGAGGCCGTCGCGCGCCGCCTGCGACTCGAACGGATCCGCCGGCGGGGAGATCTCGAGCCCCGTGTCCGCGGTGAGCTTCGCGCGCACGCGCGCGGCGAACTCGGGGTGCGTGTTCAGCCCTGTGCCGACGGCGGTGCCGCCGAGTGGGATCTTCCCAAGGCGGCCGAGCGTCGACTCGATCCGCGCCTTGCCTTCGCGCACCTGCGCCGCGTAGCCGCCGAACTCCTGGCCGAGCGTCACCGGCACCGCGTCCATCCAGTGTGTGCGGCCGGACTTGACCACGTCGGTGAACTCCCCGGCCTTGCGCTGCAGCGTGGCGGCGAGGCCGTCGAGCGCCGGCAGCAGGTCGCGCGTGAGCTCGTCGAGCGCCGCGAGGTGCACAGCGGAGGGGAAGATGTCGTTCGAGCTCTGGCCCATGTTCACGTCGTCGTTCGCGTGGATGCCCACGCCGGCGACGTTCGCGATCACTTCGTTTGCGTTCGTGTTCGACGAGGTGCCCGAGCCCGTCTGGAAGACGTCGATCGGGAACTGCTCGTCGAGCTCGCCGTTCGCGACTCGATCGGCGGCGGCGGCGATGCGCTGCGCCTTCTCGTCGTCGAGGAGACCGAGCTCGCCGTTGACCCCCGCGGCCGCGGCCTTGATCCGGCCGAGCCAGCGCACGACCGGAGTCGGGATCGGCTCGCCGGAGACGGGGAAGTTGGCGATCGCCTTCTGCGTCTCGCCGCCCCAAAGCTCTTCTGATGTGGCTGCCGTGTCGGTCACGGCCTCCACGTTAGCTCGCGATGCGAATGCGGCGTTCGGGAAGAACGCGATCGCGCAACTGCTTGCGCAACGTCTCGTTCAGCTCCTCGACCATCGCCCAGCCGACATACGCGCACCGGGGGCATTCGTGCTCGGGGAGCTTGCGCCTTTTACCGCAGTTGAGGCACTCGACCATCGGACTGAAGCCTCCGTCCGCGGCGACCCGGCGGCGTCCCCCTACCGGGTGATCTTCTTTAGCCCCGTTTCCAGGAGTTTTTCCCATTTGTGAAGCTTAACGCGCGGCCGCCCGAGCGGCTCGCCGGCGGCCCGCTCGACGGCGTCGATCAGCTGCCAGCCGTCGTAGGCGACGTAGTTCGCCTCGCGCTCATCCAACAGCGCTTCCAGACTTTGTGATGAGTCATCACTAAGTCGCTTGAGCGTCCCGCCGCGTGCGTCCTCGAGCAGCAGCTCGACAGTCTCGGTCGCGTCCTTCTTGTTCGTCCCGATCACGCCGCTCGGGCCGCGCTTGATCCACCCCGCGGCATAGGTGCGCTCGGCGCCCACGACGCGGCCGCGGTCGTTCGGGATCGTGCCGCTCCGCTCGTCGAAGGGCACGCCCGGGAGCGGGACGCCCTTGTAGCCGACGCTGCGCAGCACAAGCCCGGCCGGGATCACCTCCAGCTCGCCGGTCGGACGCGCGACGATCCTGCCGTCCTCCTCCACCAGCTCGTTGTGGACGATCTCGACGCCCTCCACCTTGTCCTCGCCGAGGATGGCGACCGGCGAGACAAGGAAGCGGAGGACGATCCGCCGCGGCTTGCCTTCGGGCTCGCGGGCGGCGTACTCCTCCAGCAGCTCGAAGTTGCGGTGGGCCCGAACGCGGTCGGCGTCGAGCTCCCGCTTGCTCGCCTCGTCGAGCTGAAGATCGGCGGCGTCCACGATCACGTCCGCTCCCGCGAGTTCCCCGAGCTCCTTCAGCTCCGGCGGCGTGAAGGCAGCCTGCACCGGGCCGCGGCGGCCGAGCATCACGATCTCGCGCACGCCGGCGCCATTGATCGCGTCGATCGCCTCCTGCGTCGTGTCGGTCGGCGCGAGCTCCTCCGGCGTCAGCGCGAGCATCCGCGCGCAGTCGATCGCGACGTTCCCGTTCCCGACCACGATCACCCGCTCGTGCGAGAGGTCGAACTCGAGGTCCTGGAAATCCGGGTGGCCGTTGTACCAGGCGACGAACTCGGTCGCGGCCCACGATCCGGGCAAGTCCTCGCCGGGAATGCCGAGACGGCGGTCGGTCTGGGCGCCGACCGTGTAGACGACCGCGTCGTAGAGCTGCAGCAGATCCTCGTGCGAGACGGTGGCGCCGACCTCGACGTTGCCGAAGAAGCGGAACCCGGGGCGGGCGGCAGTCTTCTCGAACGCCCGAGAGACCGCCTTGATGTTCTCGTGGTCGGGCGCGACGCCAAGGCGGACGAGGCCGACCGCCTGCTCTTCACTCTTCAACAGCGCGTCGGCGGCGTAGAACCCCGCCGGCCCGGAGCCGACGATCGCGACGCGCAACGGCATGTCGACGAGCCTAGCCTAGGAAGTGCGAGATGAAGCCGTAGACGCTGGGCGTGTCGAGACGCTGCGAGTACGAGACCGCGTTGCAGCTCGCACTTGGCCCGTACGCGTTGATCGCGAGGACGATGTTCGTCCCGGCCTGGAGGTTCGGGCCGCCCGAGTCGCCGAAGCAGGTGTTGCCACCGGAGATCTTCAGGAAGTCCGCGCCGGCCTTGCCACCGCCGGGAATGATCTTCTCGTCCGCGACCACGCGCGACCCGGCGCCCTGCAAGGTCGTCGCATCCTGGACGCCGTAGCCGAGATTCTCGATCGGCTGGTTGTTCGGCAGCGAATCGTCATAGCCGATCGAGGGCGGCAGCGCGCCATACGGACCGGGGATCGAGCCCTGGACGACGACGACAACCGCAACGTCGTTCACGTCGGAGCCTGAGTTTCCGCCACCTGAGGTCGCAACCCAGCCCGGGTGGGGAATGACGACCCCGATTGCTTGCGGGCCGTGAAACTGCTCGGCGGTGCTGATCGCAACGACCTCGCCTGCGTTGAAGCAGTGCGCCGCCGTCACCATCACCCTTGCCGAGAGCGCGGTACCGGAGCACAGCCGCCCGTCATGCGTGGCGAGGGCACCGACGTATGAATGCTGGTTCCCGTCCGGCGTTCCGCCAACGAGGGCGAACGCCGAGGTTGCGAGCACACCGGCAGCGACCGCCAGCGTCGCGCCAAACGCAACAAGTCTTTTCTTGGTCATCAGTAAATCCCGCCCCTTCTCCGCAGTTCTTCGCGTTATGTCCGGCGGCGTGACGCGCCGCATGGCCCTAAAGGGTGAGATGTCGAAGAAATCCCTCGAACGAGGGTTAAGACTCGCTCCGCGCGCGCTAGCTCAGTGCGCGTGGCCGCAGCCGGAGCCGCAACCTGCGTCGGCGGCCGGTGCTTCGCCGTCTTCGACCTGGAAGCTGTGGCCGCAGCCACAAGCGGAGCTGACGTTCGGGTTCTCGATCTTGAAGCCCGACTCCTGGAGGCCTTCGAGGAAGTCGATCGTCGAGCCCTGAAGGTACGGCGCGCTGAACGGGTCGACGACGACCTTGACGCCGTGGAACTCGAGCTCGTGGTCGCCCGACTGGGCGCCGCGGTCGAAGCCGAGCGCGTACTCGAACCCACTGCAACCGCCACCCTGGATCGCGATCCGGAGCACCTCGGCCTCGCCGGCCGGCTCCTCCGCCATCAGCTTGCTGACCTTGATCGCGGCGCCCTCGGTGAGGGTGACGACGGTGGTCTCCGACTGCTCGATCGTTGCCAT
>WNFM01354412.1_pt1 | contig 13774 bp, 13 predicted proteins | sample 5400271 | NCBI WGS metagenome assembly WNFM01 (sample SAMN13153352, study PRJNA577476) | soil metagenome | isolation source: 60 cm saprolite on Douglas fir-dominated hillslope | place: USA:California | collected 2013-09-17 | reverse complement strand
GAAGCCCCGGGGCCTCGACGGTCAGGCTAGAAGCTCCAGCGGGCTCCGAGGATCACCTGGCGCGGGGCGATGATCGCGGACGGCGCTTCGAACGCGACCGGCACCGAGTCCCCGCTGCCGTTCGGCAGGAGGACGCTCGTGTTCGGAATGCGGCTCAGGACGCCGATGACCGTGCCCTTGTTGAACAGGTTCAGGAAGTCCGCGTAGACGGCAATCCGGTCCTTCCGGCCGCCGACCTGGAAGACCTTCTCCAGACGCAAGTCGAGGTAGTTCTCCGTGGGCAACCGCCGGTTCCCCCGGGGCTCCAGGTTCGGCTGGCGGCCTGCGCTGGAGCCGAAGTAGTAGCTCGTGCCCGAGAAGTTGATGGCGCTGCTGCCGAAGCGCTGGAACGCTGTGTAGGTGCGGCCGCTGAGGGTCCGCCAGGCGGCGTCGACCGCCACCTCGATCTTCGGGATCTGGAACCCGCCATATACCTTCAGCTCGTGGGGGCGGTCGTTCGTGAGGTGTCCCTGGGCGTTGACGAGAGCCAGCGTGGGCGTCTCATAGTTCGCTCTTCGAGTACACGTAGGAAACCGACGCACGCCACCGGTTGCTGTAGGCCTTGTCGAGCTTGACCATCAGCGCCCGGTACTTCCGGTTGGCGTCCACCGTGCCCAGAACGTTGCCGCTGGGGTCCAGATACTGGTAGCCGTCGGGGTTCGTGATGAGGAGCGTGCTCCTGGAATCCGAGCGGTTGGCCCACGTATAGGCGCCGATGGTACGGCTCGGGAACTTCGGAGCATCGGTGGTGGTGACGTTCTTCAGCGTCCACCGCGCCTGGGGCAGTATGTTGCCGACGAAGTTCTTGTTCTGGCGGTAGAGGCCGGTCACGGCTACGCGCAGGTGTCGGCCCACGGCCCGCTCGAGGCCGAGGCTGAGCTCGTCCACCCGCGGGTGCTTGATGTCGGGGCTGACGGTGGCCAACGGCTGACTGAGCCGGTTGACCTCCTTTCGCAACGGCAGCGGGCACCGATAGTCGGCGGTCGGCCCGTTGGGCCCGTAGGCCGGGCAGCCGCTCATGTCCCACGAGATCCGGTCCTGGAAGCCGGGCGTCGCCAGCTTGTAGAGGTCATTGAAGACCCCCTCGTAGTACTGGCTGTAGCTCCCCTTGAGCACTGTGTTGTGGTCGCCGGTCAGGTCAAGGGCGAAGCCCAGCCGCGGCGCGAACGAGGTGTTGCTATACACCTTGTCCCCGCCGGCGGCGCCGCCGCTCAGGTGGTCCATGCGCCCACCGAGGTTCAGGGTCAGCCGGTCGTTCACCCTCCACGCGTCCTGGGCAAAGCTGTGATGTCGTAGCCGTAGCCGTAAGCGTAGTAGGGCTGCCCGCCGTTGTCGTAGTAGTAGGTGTTGTTGGTGTAGCCGTAGCGGTCGCGCGTGCGGCTGCGCTCGATCTCGACCCCGAACTTCAGGTCGTGGCGGCCCCATCCCTCGGCGAAGTGCGAGACGGAGGCGTTGACCTGGTGACGGCCCCGGTCGCCTGCGTAGAACCAGCCCTGGGACACCGAGTACAGGGAGGTGGCGCCCTCGAAGTGCGCGGGAGCGCTCACCTGGGGGGTCAGGTTGTAGAATCCCCACCAGCCCGTGTACTTGACCTCGGTGAAGGTCTTGGAGCCGAAGAGATGACGCCACTGGGCCAGCCAGACCCACTCCGGCGCGTCCTCGCGGTTCGTCAGCGCATCCGTGGCGACCGCCGCCGCGACCCCCGCGCGCCCGATGATGCTGTAGGAGTCGAACTGGACCAGGGTGGTGAAGGTGTCGTTGGGGCCGGGCTGCCAGGTGAGCTTGCCGTCGATGCGGGGGCTGACCTCGTCGCGGCGCGTCACCGGCCCGGTCGGATCCAGGTCCTGGTGGAAGCGCTCCGCGCTCAGGAAGAAGAACAGCTTGTCCTTGATGATGGGCCCGCCGAGCTGGGTGGTGAAGTCGGTCAGGTTGCGGGTGGACGCGGGGTCGCCCAGGGAGGGGTTCTCCGTCGAGATTGCGCTCGAGATGTTCTTGGAGCCCAGGCTCTTCTTCGTGTAGATCATGTTGAACAGCCCCGAGTAGTTGTTCCCCCCCGACTTGGTGATCGTGTTGAGGACGGCGCCCGTGAAGGCCCCGAACTCGGCCGGAGCGCCGATGCCGATCGCCTGGACCTGGTCGATCAGGTTGAAGTCATAGAAAGTCCAGGGAGTGCCGCCCGAAGGGTCGCGGGTGTCGACACCGTCGATCAGGAGGCCGTTGCCCGATGAGGCATCACCGCCGTATGCCGACGAGTTATTGATGCCGGGCAAGAAGTTCAGCAGGTTGATGCCCGCGTTGCTGCCCTGGCGGATCGGAATGTTGAAGAGCACGTCCTGGGAGAGGTTGTTGTCGGTGGAGCTGCTGGTCACGTCCACGACCGGTGCCTCACCGAGGACGTCGACGCTCTCCGTCCTCTCTCCCACCTTCATCTTGAAAGAGGCGTTGGAGTTCTTGCCGATGGTGACCACCACGCTCTCACGCTTGAGGGGACGGAAGCCGGCCATCTCGGCCTGAACGTCGTAGCTGCCGGGATCGACGCCCGCGAAGCGATAGGTCCCGTCGGACTCGGTGACGGTGGTCTTGGATCCGGTCTTGCCGAAGAGGGTGACGGTGACCCCGGGGAGGGTGCCGCCCTGCTCGTCGGTCACGGTCCCCGTGACGAAGCCGGCGAAGGTCTGGGCTCCGGCGGGGGCGGTGCTCAGGACGACGAGCAGCAGGGCGAGGGATCGTGTGAATGCTTTCATGGGTTCACCTCGCATCATCGGAACGGGGAATGGACCACGTTGTTGTCGTGGAACGCGGAGTAGGTCATGTAGCCCGTCCCCAACGTCATGAGCACGAGGGCGGCAATCCCCGCCGGCCTCTTGAAGAAGCCCTTTTCTTCGCCCTTCGGAGCGCTCGGCGTGGGGCCGGCCTGGGTCAGCGTGCGCGGCGACGCCGGCATGGCGGCAACCTTTGCGCTGGCGGCTGCCGCCAGGGTGCGCGGCGCCGGGGCCGCCGTCGGCTCTGCGGCGGCGACAGGTGAAACGGCGAACGTGAACGCCACCAACAGGACCAGGGCCCACAACAAGGGCCTGGCCCACGAGACCGAGGTTCGTCTCATGGTTTCCTCCTGCTCGGTTCAGGCGCCCTGCGCCCAGCCGAGCCATAGTTTCCTGAAATCGGCAATGCCACGGCCCTCCGTCCAACGGAATGTGCTTCCCACCACAGTGCAGGCCTCATGCCAGCGGCCGAACGCGAGCTAACCCACAGATGTCGATAAGATTGCTGTTGGACCGGCACTCTATATCTTCGGACCCTTGAATTCAATACGCCGGATGTGGATTCTTGACGTGATCGCTCGGGGAGGCTAGCGTCACCGGATGCGTCGCAAACGGCACCTCGTTCTGGCCGCGTGCGCGCTCCTGCTGGCGGCCATGGCCGGGCTCTACCTCGCGCGCCGCCTGCCGCGGACGGAGGCGGAGACGCGAGCGCGACTGGGGCGGCTCTCCCCCGCGCCGCGCGACCTCAACCTCGTCGTCTTCACGCTCGACACGACGCGGGCCGACCGTCTGGGCTGCTACGGTTTCGCGGGCGTCGAGACGCCCAACATTAACAGCCTGGCCTCGGAGGGCGTGCTCTTCGAGCACGCCACCGCCGTGGTCCCCCTCACCTTCCCCTCCCACTCCTCGATCTTCACCGGCCTCCTCCCGCCCCACCACGGCGTCCGCGACAACGGCGGGTTCTTCCTGGACGACGCCAAAGTGACGCTGGCCGAGCGCCTCCACCAGGCCGGATACACAACGGGCGCGTTCATCGGCGCCTGGGTGCTCGAGTCGAAGTGGGGCCTCGCCCAGGGCTTCGACGAGTACTCCGACCGGTTCGACCTCAGCAAGTACAAGGTCGTCTCCCTGGGCACCGTCCAGAAGCCCGGCGACGAGGTGATGGACGGCGCCCTGGCCTGGCTGGAGAAGGTGGGATCGCGGAAGTTCTTCGCCTGGGTCCACCTCTACGACCCGCACTCGCCCTACGAGCCGCCCGAGCCTTTCGCCTCCCGCTACAAGAACCAGCCCTACCTCGGCGAGATCGCCTACACCGACAAGGTGGTGGGGCGCCTCCTGACCTGGCTGCGCGACCGACGCCTCCTCGACCGCACCGTGGTCGTGCTCACGGGCGACCACGGGGAGAGCCTGGGCGACCACGGCGAGTCCACCCATGCCTACTTCATCTACGACGCTACGACCCACGTGCCCCTCATCGTGCGCACGCCCTGGGGGCTGCGCGGGCGTCGCGCCCAGCAAGCGTCCGGGGTCGACATCATGCCCACCGTGCTCGACTTGCTGGGCCTGCCCCCGCAGGAAGGGCTGGACGGGCGCTCGCTGGCCCTCGCCATCATGAACCCCGAAGCGAACCTCGACCACCTGGCCTATTCCGAGACGTACTACCCCCGCTATCACTTCGGATGGCAGCACCTGCGCGGCGTGCGGAGCCTCCGGTACAAGTACATCGACGCCCCGCAACCGGAGCTGTACGACCTCCAGCAGGATCCCGGGGAGACGAACAACATCTACAAGGCCTTCAGCCGGCGCGCCGAGGAGCTGCGTCTGCGAATGGAGGAGATGACGAAGGAAGGGGCGGCGACCGCGCCCGAACGGAGGAGCCTGGACCCGGACACCCTCCAGAGGCTGGCGGCCCTGGGCTACGTGGGCAACGTGATCGACCTCGACCCGAAAGCGGTCCTGCCCGATCCCAAGGAAAAGCTTCCGCTCTTCATGCTCATGAACACGGCGAAGCGGCTGGCCCAGGAGGAGGACCGACTGGAAGACGGCGTCGCGAAGATGCGCGAGGTGATCGCCCGCGACCCGAAGATCATGGACGCCCACCTCACTCTAGGAAACTGGCTAGTGCGCCTCCGCCGCGGCGACGAGGCGATCGACGCATTCAGGGCGGCGCTGGCCCTCAAGCCCGACGACGACATCGCCCTCGGGAACCTGGCGCGCATCCTCCGAGCCCGGGGTCGGACGCGCGACGCCCTCGATGCCCTGGAGGTGTTCCGCACCGCCCTCCGTGTCAACTCCCGGAACCCCCAGGCCTGGTACCAGCTCGCGACACTCTATCTGGACCTCGGGCGGACGGCGGACGCGGAGGCGAGCTTCAAGGAGGCGCTCGCCGCCAACCCGAAGATGGGGGCGGCCCTGAGCAGCCTCGGCGCCATCGCCTTCGAGCGCGGCCAGCTCGACGCGGCCGAGCAGCAGGTGCGCGCGGGACTGGAGCTGGAGCGGCGGCTGCGCACCGGCCTCTACAACCTGGCCCGCATCCGTGAGGCGCGGGGTGACCTGGCCGGCGCGGAGCGCCTCTACCGCGAGGAGCTCCAGACCTACCCGGACAACGGCCGGGCCCGCTTCAACCTGGCCCAGATCCGCCGCTCCACCGGGGACCGCGCCGGTTATCTCTCCGAGCTCCGCGACTGCGTGGAGAAGGCCTCCGAGTTCGGGGCCTGCTACTGGTACCTCGCCCGCGAGGAGCTGGGGGAGGGGAGGCTCGACCAGGCCGCCGATCTCGCCAAGCGCGGCCTGGAGGCCCAGGCGGGCTCGGAGGTGGCGCCGCTCGGGCACTACGTGCTCGCCGACGTCTACAGCCGCCGCGGCCAGGCCGCGCAGGCGCAGGAAGAAGCGGCCAAGGGCCGGCGGCTGGAAGAGGCGCTGCGGAAGAGCCCCGCGCCGCGCCTCTGACTCGTTTGGAGGGCTCGACAAGGACAAAGGAGGAGGAAGCGATGAAGAAGCACGAGACGGGTCTCCTGATGGCCGCCGTGGCGGGCATCAGCATGGGACTGAGCGCGCCCGCGCCCAGCGCCGCCGAGGAGAAGACGGGCGACGTGAAGTGCTGGGGCATCAACAGCTGCGGCTCCCACGCAAAGTGCTCGGTGAAGGACGACGACCTGAAAGCCATGCAGGACCTGCTTGGCGACAAGGATTTCAAGGAGCGGTTCGGGAAGTCGGAGACGCATTCCTGTGGATCCCACGCGAAGTGCGGGGCTTCATCCAGCATCCTCAACTGGGCGCCGTCAAGTGCCGCCGAGTGCAAGGCCAAAGGCGGCTATCTCGTGGAAGAGGTCGGGACCCCCAAGAAGAAGGTGGCCCGGAAGGCTTAGTCGTTACCCTGCGGGGTGAGGGGCGCTCGTCCCAAGGTCCTGGCCCCTCCCCCGCGGATCATCCTGGCCGGGGCCTGCGGTAGACGCCGCTCTTGCCGCCGGTCTTTCGGACGAGCACGATCTCGCCGATGGTCATGCCCTTGTCCGCCGCCTTCACCATGTCGTAGACGGTGAGGGCCGCCACCGCTACCGCGTGGAGCGCTTCCATCTCGGCCCCCGTCTTGGCCTCCCTGACTAGACTGTCCTATCCCAGATAGCGGCAGGCCTGGTTAAGCAGGCGGCGAAAGGTGCTCGAGCCGCTTGATCCGCTCCTTGCGGTCGGCCCCTCGGTCACCCCGCCCTTGCGGAGCCGCCCCGCGCGGACAAGGCGCATGGCGGCGGGCGAGATCCGGATGCGCCCGCGGGCCACCGCCTCGCGGGCGGTAACCTCCTTGGCCGACACGTCGACCATGAGCGCCTGTCCCTCGCGGTCGAGGTGGCTGAGGGCGAGGGCCCGGGACGCCGGGCCGGAGGGCCGAGCGCGCTCAGCCTTCGAAGGGCGCGCCATCCCGCTCGAGGAAGTTGCCGAGGAGGATCGCCGGCGCTCTCTCGCCGGCCTGGGCGGCGGTGCGGTCGGCGTCGATGACCACGAGCGCATTCGCGCGGGCGTGGGCCACGAGGTCGGCCGAGCCCATCGAACGCAGGGGCCGGGCCACCAGCCGGCCCCCCTCGAAACGCACGCTCGCTGGCAGGTGGGCTTTGCGGCCGGAGCGGTTCTTGACGCCGTCCTCGAGCTCCACCTCGACCACGGGCCGGGAGACCGTCTTCGCCCCCTGCATGCGAAGAAGAGCCGCCCGCGCGAACAGGTCGAAGGTGACCTGGGCGGAGACCGGGTTGCCGGGGAGGCCGAACACGAGGGTGTCGCCCCGGCGGCCGAAGACGAGCGGCGCCCCGGGCTTGATCGCGACCTTGGTGAAGAGCAGCCCCACGTCGAAGCGGGCGAGCACCGGCTCCACGAGGTCGTAGGCCCCCTCGGAGACGCCGCCCGAGATCACGAGCACGTCCGACTCGAGGCCCCAGCGGACCGCCTCCGCGATCTTGTCGGCCTGGTCGGGGACGACTCCCAGCTCCCGAACCTGGGCCCCCGCCCAGCGCGCCTGGGCGGCCACCGCGAAGCCGTTGCTGTTGCGGATGCGGCCCGGCCCGGGGCGCTCCCACACGTCCACCAGCTCGTCACCGGTCACGAGCACCGCCACCTCCGGACGTCGGCCCACCCGCAGCCGCCCCTTCCCCACTGCCGCGAGGACACCGATCGAGGCGGGGTCAAGGGAGAGGCCGCGCTCCAGCACGACGTCGCCGGCGCGCACCTCGGTGCCCAGCCGGGCGATGTGCGCCCCGGGCTCCACCGGCTCGAGGATCTCGACCCGCCGGCCTCCCTCGAGCGCCCGCGTCTTCTCCACCGGCTGGACCGCGGTGGCTCCGGCCGGCACCGGCGCGCCCGTCATCACCTGGATGGCCTTGCCGGGCTCGATCCCACGCTCCGGGAACTGACCGGCGCGCACCTGCCCGATCACGTCGAGGACGACGGGTGCTCCGCTCGTGTCGCCGGCGCGGACGGCGTAGCCGTCCATGGCCGAGCGGTCGAACGGCGGCAGGTCCAGGTCCGAGCGCACGTCCTCGGCCAGCACGCGCCCGAGGGCCTCCGTGAGCAACACCTCCTCGGCGGGCAGGGACGGCGTGTGGGCCAGGACGATCTCCAGCGCCTCCTCGACAGGGATCACGGCAACACCCTCCCTCGTCCATTGTAGCGAGACTGGGATACGATCGGTCGTTCGGGAGGCTCGAGTGGTTCCGACCGTGATGTGGGAGGACGGCGCGGTGGTCATGATCGACCAGCGCCGGCTGCCCGACGAGCAGGTCTTCCTCAGGTGCCGGCATCCCCACGAAGTGGCGGAGGCCATTCGCGACATGGCCATCCGGGGCGCTCCCGCGATCGGCGTGGCGGCGGCGTTCGGCCTCGCCCTGGCCGTCCACAACTCCAAGGCCGACGGGCAGGCCCTGGACGCCGAGTTCGAAGCGGCCAGCGCGGAGCTCGCGGCGACCCGGCCGACCGCGGTCAACCTGTTCTGGGCGATCGACCGGATGCGCGCTCGCTTCCGGGCCTCGGCGGCCCTCGGCGGACCCGCCCTGCGGCAGGCGCTGCTGGGCGAGGCCCTCGCCATCCAGACCGAAGACGTGGCGGCCTGCCGGCGCATGGGCGACTTCGGAGCGGACCTGCTCCCCCAGGACGCCCGCGTACTGACCCATTGCAACGCAGGGGCGCTCGCCACCGCCGGCTACGGCACGGCCCTCGGAGTGATCCGCTCGGCGGCGCGCCTCGGCAAGCTACGCAACGTCTTCGCCGACGAGACGCGCCCGTACCTCCAGGGTGCCCGGCTCACCGCCTGGGAGCTGATGCAGGACTCCATCCCCACGACGTTGATCGCCGACAGCATGGCCGGCCACATGATGGCGCGGGGCGAGGTGAACGCGGTGGTGGTGGGGGCCGACCGGATCGCCGCGAACGGGGACGTGGCGAACAAGATCGGCACCTACTCGGTGGCGATCCTGGCCCGGGAGCACGGGATCCCGTTCTACGTGGCGGCCCCCGTGTCGACCTTCGACCTCGCCACCCCCGACGGCTCGCGCATCCCGATCGAGGAGCGCTCCCCCGACGAGGTGACCCACCACGGTGGGCGTCGCCTCGCTCCCCTGGGGGTCGCGGTGCGGAACCCTGCCTTCGACGTGACCCCCCACCGCTACGTCACCGCGATCGTCTGCGAGCGCGGGGTCGCCCGTCCGCCCTACACGGAAACCCTTCGGGCGTTCGCGGAGGGACGGTAGCGCGTGCGTTTGCTCGCCATCGAGACCTCGTGCGACGAGACGGCGGCCGCCGTGGTGGAAGACGGCCGGCGCATCCTCTCGAACGTCGTCTCCACCCAGGCCGCGATCCACGCCCCCTACGGCGGGGTGGTCCCGGAGCTGGCCTCCCGCCACCACATCGAGAACATCGTCCCCGTGATCCGGGGGGCCATGGCGGAGGCGCAGGTGGAGTTCCCGGAGCTCGACGCGGTGGCCGTGACCCAGGGACCCGGCCTCGTGGGCTCCCTGCTGGTGGGCCTGCAGGCGGCCAAGGCCATCGCCTGGGTCCACGGCAAGCCGCTGGTGCCCGTCCACCACCTCGCGGGGCACATCCAGGCCCCTTTTCTCGCTCACGACCACATCGCCCTCCCGGCCCTTGCCCTCGTGGTCTCGGGGGGCCACACCAGCCTCTTCGAGGTGCCCGAGGAAGGGACGTACCGCCTCCTCGGCCGCACGCGCGACGACGCGGCCGGCGAGGCCTTCGACAAGGTGGCGAAGCTGCTCGGCCTGGGATACCCGGGCGGGCCCGTCATCGACCGTCTCTCCGAAGGGGCCAACGCGGAGGCCGTCGAGTTCACCATCGCCCGGATCAAGGACGGTCGGCCCGACTTCTCGTTCAGCGGGATCAAGACCGCGGTGCTGTACCACGTGAGGCGCGAGGGGATCGCTCCGGTGGCCGATCCCTCGCGGGTCCCGGACGAGGTGCGCGACCTCGTGGCCTCCTTCCAGCGCGCGGTTGTGAGCGCGCTGGTGCGCGGCCTCGTGCGGGCGGCGGAGGTGAACCGTCCGAAGAGCCTGGTGCTGACGGGCGGGGTGGCCGCCAACACGCTCCTCCGGCGAGAAGCCACCCGGGCGGCCGCGTCCCTCGGCTTGCCCATCTTCATCCCGCCGCTGGAGCTCACCACCGACAACGCGGCCATGATCGCGGCGGCCGGCTACGTGGGCTTCCGCAAGGGCCGCCGCGCCGGCCCCGGCCTGAACGCCGAGCCGAGTCTCGCCCTCGCCTAGGGGCCCGCGCCGCCCGAGCCGGACGGCCGGTTGACATCCCGGTTGAGGCTGGACTATTGTCGAATCAAGCGACATCTTTACCGGAGGCTCGGTGGATTCCGAGAAACGACAGGCCCTTTCGAACTTCTACCGCGAGGAGTTCCTGAGGCATATCGAGTACCTCCAGGCCAGCGGTATCCTCAACGAGGGCAATCGGGCGGCCGTCGATCGGGCGTGCCATCTGGTCATGACGCGCCTCGACCACGTTTGTGATTGCTCGCGCTTCCCGGCCCTGGCCGAAAGCCTCCTCCAGGGCTTCGAAACCCTCACCCGCCTGTCCTGCGCCGATCCGCGCCGGAGGCACTGAGCCTCCGGTCGGCCGCGACCGGGCGATTGGCTCGCCACCGAGGCCAAGGGCTATAATTCCCTGAGCCGAATGCGGTTCTTGGAGGCCGGTTGAGCGAGGACGATTCCGTCGATGGGCCGCACGACCTGGAACCCAGTGAGCCGGAGGCCCCAGCCGCTGCCGAGGTTCTCGAGGCGCCGCTCCAGGCCGCCCTCGAGCCTCCGCCCGAGGCCGGCGCCGCCGAGGAGTTCCTTCAACGGGCGCGCCTCGCGGAGGACCGCCTCGCCGAGGTGTTGAAGGCCTACCGCCAGGTCCGCACCGACAACGATGGGTTCCGCGATCGGATCACCCGCAACATCGAGCGGCGTTTCGACCACCGCCGAGAGCGGTTGCTTCTGAAGTTCATCGACATCCTGGACAACCTCGACCGGGCCCTCGAGGCGGCGGAGCAGAGCGCCGCCGGGAACCCCCTGATCGAGGGGCTGATCCTCGTCCGGACGACGCTCCTGCAGACCCTCCAGGAAGAAGGCCTGGAGCGCATCCCGGTGCTCGGCATGCCCTACGACCCGAACTTCAGCGAAGCGGTGGCCACTCAACCGGTGGACGACCCCGAACACCACCACGTGGTGATGAAGGACCTGCTGCGCGGCTATCGCCTGAACGGAAAAGTCGCGCGGGCCTCCCGAGTGGTGGTGGGCGAATACGGGGCGAAGCCGCCCACGCCCGCGGAGCCGGAGCCCCTCATCGGCGCCGACGAGGTCCCGCCCGGCGAGCTGGGGCTCGAGGCGGAGTCCCCGGCCGCCTCCGACGAGCCTTCGCTCGAGGACCTGATCGCTCGCGTCCAGGAAAAGCCGAGCCCCGAAGAAAACACGCTCGTCGAGGCCCCGCCCGAAGCCGACGCCGACCTGCCGGAGCTCGAGCCCGACCTCCTGGACCCCGTCTCGGACGAGACATTGCAGGAGCCTGCGCTCCTCTCGGAGGACGACTTCGCGCTTGGCGAGCCGGTCGAGGAGCTTGCCCCGAAGAAGCACCGGGGGAAGCACCGCGGAAAGCACCGCGGCTCGGGCTGACGCTCCTTCCTAGAGGATCTCGACGAGGAGCACGGCGAAGCCGGCCCCGAGCGCGGTGTTGAGCGCGTTCAGGAGGTTGTTGTCGAGCCAGCCCCGGCGCTCCGCCACGGTGCCGATCACGCTCTCGGCCAGGCTGCCGAGGAGCCCGGCCAGCGCCACCAGAGCGGCGACCGGCCAGGAGTAGACGCCGAGCGCGGCCCCCACGGCCGCCACGATCGCCGCCCCCAGGAGGCCTCCCAGGGTTCCTTCGAGGCTGATGGCCCCTTCGGTGCCCGGGGGGACGGGTCGAAGCGACGTGATCAGGAACGTGCGCCGACCGTAGGCCTTGCCCACCTCGGACGAGCAGGTGTCGGCGGCGGCGGTGGCTACCGCCCCCGCGTAGGCCAGGACCAGCAGATCACGCAGGGGAACCGCGGTGAGACCCGCCAGGAGCGCGATGAACGCAGGCACACCGCCGTTCGCCCAGGCATGGCGCCAACCCCGGACGCCGGCGCGCTCCTCGGCAATGCCGCGGGCGGCCTTGATCCGGTGGCCGACCCTGGTGGCCGCGGTTCCGACCACGAAGAACGCGATCATGAGTCCGAGCGAAGGGAGGCCGAGGCCGGCGGTGATCGCGGTGCCGATGACGACGGCCGAGAGGGCGCCCGCCAGGTCGAGCGAGCGGGCCCGCCAGGCGACGAGGGCGATCGCGGCGTTTACCAGGAGCCCGGCCGCGACGCGGCCGCCGAGTCCGGGATCGGTCGCGAGCATCTGCGGATCGGCCTGGGCGAAGAGGGGAAACACGACCGCCCCCGCGAGCGGCACCGTCAGGTTGTCGTCGAGGGTGGTGGGCAGCGACTCCACGAGCGCGCAGGCGAGGGAGACCGCGAACGCGAGGCCGACCGTGCGTCCCGCGTGCCAGGACGCGAGGTCCAGGGGAAGGCGCGCCGTCCAGGCGATCAGCACCGCCGCGGCCAGCGTCCCGAACCCCACGAACGCCACGAAGCCCGGCCAGCTCTTCCGGTCGTTCCAGGGCAGCGGCGGCCCGCCCGCCGCCTGGCCCACCACCGACGCCATGCCGTCGCCCACGGCGAGCACGCCCCAGATCGCGGCCGCCATCCAGAGCGAGCTCCAGAACCAGAGGGTGAGGCCCAAGACGGAGAGGGGGTAGAGCAGGATGCCGAGCGGGTAACCCTTCGCGTGGTCGGCCCCGCGCCAGAGGGCCTTCCCGCCGATGCGCGGCAGGATCTGCCAGTTGAAGACGACGGCGGCCACCGCCATGGCCGCGGCCTGTCCGCCGTTCATGTACCGGAGCAGGAAGGCGAAGCCCACGCAGCCGATGTGGACGACCTTGCGGGCGATCTCGCCCCGGGCGAGGAGGACCCTCACCGCCGGGGAGCGGCCGAGGGGCTCGACGACGTGGTCCGCTGCCGCCAGTCGTAAAGCAGATCCCGCAGGCTCTCTTCGAGCCGCACCCGGGGCTCCCAGCCGGTGGCCTCACGGAGGCGGCGCGGGTCGCCCACGAGGGCGGGCACGTCGGAAGGCCGGAGCCGCTCCTTGTCCACCCGCATCTCGACCGAAGCCCCGGACTCGGCGAGCAGCAGGTCGAGCAGCTCGTGGATGCGCCGGCCCCGGCCGCTGCACACGTTGTAGACCTCGCCGGCGGTCCCGCGATCGAGGAGCGCCCAGTACGCCCGCACCACGTCGCGGACGTCCGTGTAGTCGCGCACCGCCTCGAGGTTGCCCACGTGGATCACCGGGGCACGCCGGCCGGCCTCGATCTCCGCGATCTGGCGGGCGAACGAGCTCTCCGCGAAGGTCTCCCGGCGGCCCGGGCCCGTGTGATGGAAGGTGCGGGTGCGCAGGACGCGCATCCCGCCGGCGGGGCCGTAGGAGAGGGCGAGAAGGCCCTGGGCCACCTTGCTCACCGCGTAGGGCGAGCTGGGCCGGAGCGGCAGCTCCTCCCGGAGGGGCAGCTCGGCCGGCTCGACCATCCCGTACTCCTCGGCGCTGCCCACCACGAGGACGTCCGGGCGGAGGCCGCGCCGGCGCACGGCATCGAGGAGATGGACGATGCCGAGGATGTTGGTGCGCAGCGTCCCTCCGGGATCGATCCAGGACTGGTGGACGCTCGACTGGCCGGCCAGGTGGACGATGCGGTCGGGGGCCACGGCGTCGAGCACGGGCTCGATCGAGGCCGGATCGTTCAGCTCGGCCTCGAAAACGGTGATCCCGGCCGCGCGGGGGGCGCTCCCGTGGGGGCGCACCAGGCCGAACAGCTCGGCCGCGGGGTGCTCGGCGTGGAGGAAGTCGACGAGGTGGCCGGCCACGAAGCCGCCGGCC
>WNFM01334331.1_pt2 | contig 13774 bp, 10 predicted proteins | sample 5400271 | NCBI WGS metagenome assembly WNFM01 (sample SAMN13153352, study PRJNA577476) | soil metagenome | isolation source: 60 cm saprolite on Douglas fir-dominated hillslope | place: USA:California | collected 2013-09-17 | reverse complement strand
AGCTGCGACCGTGCTGATTTATCGCACCAAGAGATGGTCGAGCTTGAAAGCCTGGGGCATGAAGCTGATCAAGCGGATCGGCATGAAGAAGGCGAAGGTTGCGATTGCCCGCAAGATCGCCGTCATCTTGCACTGCATCTGGGTCGATGGCACGGCCTTCGAGTGGGGGAAATTGAAGACCGCTGCTTGATCGTAGGCTAATAGAAATCACCGGCTCGCGTCAGCGCGCCAGTGATGTCCCCGCCGGGACGGTGGTTCGGTGACCTCGGTCAATCGGCTGGTGGCGGACTAACGCACGCCGCTCAACACGTTGAGGCACCCGATCCGGACATCATCATGAGGCGCTGAGCGACCTCGGAAAGGACCGTGACCCCGGCGATGACATCACTCAATGCCTTGACACGCGCCCGCAATTAAAGGGCCGATTGACACTGGAAACGCCGCAACGCGATATATTCATCCAAGGACTGGTCAATCCGTTGTGATCGACAACGTCACGCGCAATGTCATTCATGTTGGCGGACCAGGGTTCGATTACGGACCTAAAAGCGGGGATTTACCATGATCGAAAAAATTCAAATTTTCGTAGCATTGTGTGATGACGGCGTTGATGTCTGGCGGCCAGTGCAAGCAATCTTATTGGCGAACGGGACTTATCGGATCATTGACCAACCGTATGATTGCGACATTGAGACTTGGGAATTTGAGCCTGGAAAGGGCAAATTCTAGCTGAAAACAGGAAGGCTTGAGTACTACACCAACAGCCCCGACCGCGATTGGTGTGTGAGCTACTCCCCCAGTGTTGGACAGATCTGGCCGTGATTTAAGCTACGATCCTGGTCTGCTGGTCAGATTTCATGTCACGCTTGGTTCACGCCGCTATGGCCGTCGGCTGGAGGGCCGGGCGCAAGCCGACAGCCATTCTCTATATACCTTGGTCGGAGTCTCGCTGCCATGGGCGGCAGGATAATAGGGGTTCTCTAATCGCGGCTCTGCTGTTCTCTAATCGCGGCTCTGCTGTTCTCTAATCGCGGCTCTGCTGTCAACTCCGTCTTGATCCGCCACTGCCGGGGCCATGGTTCTCTTCGTGATCGGGGCTGGCCCGTCACATCATGGCGTTCGCTTGGCGCGGGCGGATCAATGTCAGAGACGCCGTGACCGGAGATGGGACATTCCGGCTGGCAACCCCGATTGCGACCTCGCCTTTGCCACCGTCCCGACAGGGACAGCTCGTCTCACGTCATCGCGTGAGACGCCTTTGTTCGCAGTGTCGCTCCGTCAACATCATGCCGCCACCATCGATGCCCCGAAGTCGGTGGCATCCCTCCACATTCGATGCAACACCACTGCCATCTTGCGCGCCAAGGCGATGCGTGCCTTCTTGAACCCGGCGCGCTTGGCAAGCTTCATCCCCCAGCTCTTCAGCGGATTGGCCTTGCGGGCACGGACCAACATGATATTGGCGGCTTCATAGAGATAACTGCGTATCATCGGGTCACCGCAGCGCGAGATGCGCCCCATCCGATCGATCTCGCCAGAGGCATAGCGCCGGGGGGTCAGCCCGAGATAGGCGCCAACGCTGGACGAATGTCGAAACCTGCTGGGGTCGTCGATCGTTGTACGAAACGCCAATGCGGTCATCGGACCGACACCTGGCATGGTCATCAGTCGGCGGCAGACCGCATCACTGGCGACTTGGCGCCGCACCTGGCGGGTTGGCGCCTCGATCTGCAGCCGCAGGCTCGACCATACCGCCAAGAGCGCTGCAACGACCGTTCCGAGCATCGGCTGCTTCGTCGCCAGCGTCGTGGCACTCTGCCCGACGGAGCGGCCCTTGGTCACCGTCACGCGCGGTCCAAAATTCTTCAACAGGCCTCGGATCTGATTCTCCAGCTCGCAACGCTGCTTCACCAACAGCGCACGGCTCGCCAACAGCGCGCTGTCGGCTCCATGGCTGCTCTCCTCTCTCATCGCCGAATGGACCGTTGCTACCGGTCCCCAAGCTTACGATGGAGCGCAGCCAACCGCGATTACCTCATGTCAGCGTGAGATTATGATCTGACGGCACCGACCGCGATCAGTTCGGCGCTATCGAACAGCGCCGCTGTTGCGGGGCCTGGCATCGTGCTTCCGCCTGGTGCGATCATGCGCAGGCAGCTACCGCAGCCCTTCCAACGGAATCCCGGTCTTTTCCTTGATTGTCGCAAAGACGATGCTGGAATGGGATTCGCGCACCCCCGGCATGCGCAGCAATGATTTCGTCGCGAAGTCGCTCAGCGCATCGAGATCGCTGGTCATCACATGCAGCAGGAAATCGGTGTCGCCGGTCATCGCATAGCAGGCGACCACTTCCGGGCGCTGCAGGATTGCCTGTTCGAAGCGCTCGACCGTTGCTTCGGCGTGATCGCTTAAGCGTACTTCGATGAAGGCCTGCAGGTGGCATCCCGCCAGCTTGGGATCGAGATCGGCGCGATAGCCGCGGATGATGCCCTCGCTCTCCAACCGCTTCAGGCGCCGGAGGCAGGGCGTCACTGAGAGGCCCACCAGTTCGGCCAATTGCACGACGGAGATGCGGCCGTCCTTCTGCAATTCCCGCAACATTTTCTGGTCGATTTCATCAAGATCCGGAATTGGCTTTTTCATCTCTTAATCTTCATAAAATTAGAAATATCGTCCAATTATACGCTATATCATGGCGAGATTGGTAAAAAATGCTCAGCAAATCGGGGCATAATTCCTCAAGTGAATTTGAGGTGCCGCATGCAGCAATCAATCAATTCCCAAGTTACGCCCACCCAGCCGCTCTCGGCCCAGCCGCTCCCGACGATGACCACCGAAGCCGCAGCGGCGCCGGTTCTGCGTGGCGATTACAGTCACATGGATGCCGATTACGTGACGGATCAGGATTGGGGCGCCTATACCGCCGCCGAGCATGATCTATGGCGCCAGCTTTATGCCCGCCAGGTCGCCGTCACCAAGCGTTACGCGGCGCCCGCGTTTCTGACTGGTCTCCAGCGCTTACGGATGCCGGCAGATCAGGTGCCGCGCTTCGACGAGGCGAGTGAGAAACTCCACGCCTTGACCAGCTGGGTTATCGTGCCGGTGCCGGGGCTCATCCCCGAAGATGCCTTCTTCCTGCATCTCGCCAAGCGCCGGTTTCCGGTGACGGTCTGGCTGCGGCGCCCGGACGAGATCGACTATCTGGTCGAGCCCGATGTGTTCCATGATTTCTTCGGCCATGTGCCATTGCTCACGCAACCGATCTTCGCCGATTACCTGCAGGAATATGGCCGCAAGGGGCAGGAGGCAATTGCCCTTGGTACCACCAAGCTGTTGACGCGCCTCTTCTGGTACATGGTGGAATTCGGTCTGATCCGCGGCGCAGCGGGGATCAAGGCCTATGGTGCCGGCATGTTATCTTCGGCAACCGAGACCGCCTATAGTGTCGACAGTGACCAGCCGCATCGCATCAAATTCGATCTCGCCCGCGTCATGCGCACCGATTATCGCATCGACACTTTCCAGCAGAGCTATTTCGTCATCGATGATTTCGCCGAGCTGTTTACGGCGATGCAGCAGCCTTTCGCGCCGATCTATGCCAATGTTCAAGGCTTGCCGCTGATCCCCGCGACCGAGGTGATCGAGAGCGATCAGGTACTGCAGGTCGGTCGCCAGCACGCGGCCTAATCGAGCCATCGCTTCGTGGCCGCCTCGCTTGGGACACGGCCTGCTGGCGAGAGCGGATGGTCGACCAGCTCAGATCGGCCCAGCCCCCAGATCGGCCCAGCCCTTAGATTGGCCCAGCCCTTAGATTGGCAAAGTGTCGAGCAGGCGATACCACCAGATCGAGGGGGCCAGGAACCAGGGATTGCCGCTATAGAGCGGCCGTGTCTGGAAGGGGACGTTATCGAGCGGCGATTTGCCTTCGGCCTTGCCCAGCACCTGCTGGCCGATCTTCATGCCAAAATACGTCGCCAGCGACACGCCGGAGCCGCAATAGCCCATGGCGTAATAGAGCCCGTCCTGCTTGCCGATATGGGGCAGGGTGTCGAAGGTGTAAGCGACGAAGCCCATCCAGCTATGCGATACCTTGCTCTCTTTCAATTGCGGGAACAGGCGCGACATCCAGTCATGCAGGCGCGGGGCGCTGACCTGCGGATTGCTCTCGAGATAGGCGACGCGGCCACCGAAGATCATGCGCCGGCGATCCGGCGACAGGCGATAATAGAAGACCACGCGCCTGGTATCGCTCATCATCCGGTTGGTGGGGGCGAGGTCATGCGCCAGCTGTGGATCCAGCTCCTCGGTGGCGATGATGTAGCTGCCGATCGGAATGACGCGGCGGCGCTGCCAGGGCGTAAACGCGCCGGTATAGCCATTGGTGGCGATCACCACATCGCGGGCCTGTACGTCGCCCTTGGCGGTCTTGACCAGGAAGCCGTTTGACTGGCGCTCGATGGCGATGGCCGGGCACTGATCGACGATGCCGGCGCCGGCCGCTTGCGCCCGCTGCAGTAGGGCGAGATGGAACTTGCCGGGATGAAGCGCGCCATGACGGGGATAGACCAGGCCGCCGAAATAGGCGTCGCTGCCGATCTCGCGTCGCTGCTCGGCACGGGTGACGACCTCGATCGGCACCTCGAGGCCCTTCGGCTGGCCCTTGGGCAGTTTGGCCAGGGCCTCGAACTGTTTTGGGTTATGGGCGGCGTGGAATCGACCAGTCCGCGACCAGTCGCAATCCAGTCGCTCACCATCGATCAACCCACCGATATAATCGAGCGCCTCGAGGCCTTCGCGCCGAATGCCGAAAGCCAGCTGCTCGTTATGGCGGCCGGCCAGGGCATCGAAACCCGGCTTGATGCTGGTCGAGACCTGCCCGCCATTGCGGCTGGAACACCCCCAGCCGGCGCTCTCGGCATCGATCACCAGCGTGGATCGGCCGGCCTTGGCGGTCTCCGTCGCCGCCGACAAACCGGTATAGCCGCTGCCGATAACGAGCACATCGACCTGCTTTGGCAGCGATGATGGCGGCAAAACCGGCCGGGGCGCGGCCGCCCACCAATAGGGTTCGTTCTTGTAATCATTGGCGAATATGCCGCTCATCCTGCCGTTCCCCCTGCCAGTCGGTGCGTTCTTATAGAATGAAAAGTAACTGGAAGATTTTCACTCCGCCAGCACTGGTTCTGGCGATGATGGGCGAGAAAATCTTACAAGTTGGCGAGGAAAAATATATTGTCTATCTGTTAGATAGGGATTAAATGCAGATACACTCACATCATAAAAAGAGAAGAGAAATCATGCACTTGTCCCGTTCATTGCGCGGCGCGCTGATTGCCGGTTTCACGCTTGTCGGCCTAGCGACATCGGCGCTGCAGGCCCAGGCCGACAGCCTGCTCGAGCAGATCAAAACCCGCGGCTCCCTGATGATTGGCCTGGAGGGTACCTACCCACCGTTCAATTATCAGGATGAAAACGGGCAACTGGCCGGCTTCGAAATCGATCTTGCCCAAGCCATCACCGGTAAGCTCGGCGTGAAGGCCGATTTCCAGCCGACCAAATGGGATGGCATCCTCGCGGCCCTGGAAGCGCAGCGTTTCGACGTCATCATGAACCAAGTGACGATCACCCCGGAACGCCAGGCCAAATACGATTTCTCTGAGCCCTATACCGTCTCCGGCATCCAGATCATCACCCGCGCCGGTGATGAGCAGAAGATCAACAAGCCGGCCGATCTCGGCGGCAGGGCAGTTGGTGTGGTCGTCGGCTCCAATTACGAGAAATGGCTGAAGGACAACATGATGATGCCTCGCGCGATCAGGATCTGCTGTCGGGCCGCATCGACGCCGTCATCAATGACCGCCTGGTTGCGGCGGAGCGGGTGAAGCAATACCAGGGCAAGTTGGCAGCAGCCGGCGAGCCCTTTGCAAAGCAAAGCCAAGGCATAGCCTTGCGCAAGGACAATCCGGAATTGCTGGCAGCCTTGAACAAAGCGCTTGATGATCTGCGGGCTGATGGGTCGCTGGCAAAAATCTCGACCAAATGGTTCGGTAGCGACGTGACAAAGTAACGTTGCACATCGAATTCAGACACTGGCAGGCTGTCATTGTCTGATGAGTGAGTGAACCATCATGTCTTTCAATCTTGATCTGCTGATCCAGTCAGGCCCCCTTCTGTTGAAGGGGGCCTATTACACTGTCGGGCTCAGTTTTGGCAGCATGGCGATCGGCTTGGCGCTTGGCTTTGGCCTGGCACTGATGCGGTTGTCGCGGGGGAAACTGCCGCGACGCATGGCCAAGGTCTATGTTTCCTTCATGCGTGGCACGCCCTTGCTGGTGCAGTTGTTCCTGATCTATTACGGCCTGCCGCAATTCGGCATTCGCTTGAATCCGGTGCCGTCGGCCCTGATCGGCTTCAGCTTGAGTGTCGGCGCATATACGTCAGAAATCTTACGCGCGGCCATTTCCTCGATCGACCTCGGGCAGCGCGAAGCGGCGATGTCGATGGGCATGACCCGGTTCCAGATCATGTGGCGTATCGTCCTGCCGCAAGCTGCGCGCCTTGCCTTGCCACCGCTTGGCAACAGCTTTGTCAGCCTGGTCAAGGATACGTCGCTGGCGGCAACCATTCAGGTGCCGGATCTGTTCCGCCAGGCGCAATTGATCACGGCCAGAACCTTCGAGGTCTTCACTATGTATATCTCGGTGGCCCTGATCTATTGGGCCCTCTCGGCCGGCCTGGATTATTATCAGGCCAAATTGGAGCGTCGCGCCAATCGGCATGTCGCAGCCGATCAGCGCCGCCGCAGATTGACGGTGATGACCCCACCGAGCGCCATCGCACCGCCGATGATACCGAACAGGCTGGGGACCTCGCCGAGCCACAGAAAGCCGATCAGTGTCGCCACCGGCGGAATGCAATACATCAGATTGGCGGCACGGCCCGCCGGCAGGCGTGACAATATGATCGACCAGCCGCCATAGGCCATGAAGCTGGGAACGATGCCGAGATAGATCGCCGAATTGCGTGCAGCGGCGGGTGCAGTCATTGCCTGTTCGATGCCCGGCAGCAGGCCCGGCAGCAGGAAGAGGGCGCCGAACAACATGGTCCAGGCGGATACGGTGAGGGGCCGGTGCCTGGCATAGATCGGCTTCAGCACGATGATCGACAAGGCCGTGCAGAAGGCCGAGCCCAGGATGAACAGAGCGCCGCGATTGATGTCGATACCGTTGCCTTCGTCAAAGGCAATCAGACCGATACCGCTGAAGGAGAGGAAGGTGCCAAGCCAGGCGCGCAGGCCGAAGCTTTCCTTGAGGATGAGCAAAGCGAGCAGCGCCGTCAGGATCGGGCTGGAATTGACGATAAAGCTGGCGGCACCGCTGGAAATGGTCTTCTCGCCGGTATTCAGCAGCACGGTATAGAGCGTCACAAACAAGAGGCCGCCAATTGCCAGGCGCAGGAACTCCCGCAGATCGGGCCAGGCGGGCCGGGCGATAATGAGATAGCCGGCAGCCGGGACCGCGGCGATGGAAAAGCGGATCGAGCCCAATGCCAAGGGATCAAAGGCCTGCAAGCCAGCCCGGATGGCGGGGAAGGCGGAGGCCCATCCAACAACGGTCACGATCAGGGCAATGACCAGGATCGGATCGAGCGCTTTCGCGGATGGCTGCTGCGCGGTCGGTTGGTTGGCGGCGGCGATTGTCATGATCGGGTCCTGCGTAAACGAGCTGATCCGCATCATTTCGGCCAAGGAGCTGATTGACAATCGATGAATTAATGGGTCAGCTGTGAGCATGAATCACAGCTCAGCCCCTTTGCCGCCCTTAGATCCCTTGCGTGCCTTTGAAGCCGCGGCGCGGACCGGCAGCTTTTCCGCAGCGGCCATAACGCTCAACCTCACGCATGGCGCCGTCAGTCGGCAGATCGGCAAATTGGAGCATTGGCTGGGGCACCGCTTATTCGAGCGCCAGGCGCGTGGTGTCGCACTGACCCCCGACGGGCAGCGGTTATATCTGCGGACCGCCGAGGCATTTGCGTTGATCGCCGATAGTGCCGATCGCTGGGTCGATCAACGCAACAGCAGTGTCGTTCGGCTCACCTCGATCCCGTCCATTTGCGGGCTGTGGCTGATGCCACGAGTGGCACAACTGGAAGCCGGTAATCCGCCCTTGCGGATTGATCTGGTGGTCGAACATCGCAGTGCCGATCTTGATGCCGATGGCATTGATCTTGCCATTCGCTGCGGCCGTGGCGCCATGCCCGGGCGGCAATCGGTGCAGCTCTTTGAAGAATATTGCTATCCGATTGCGTTACCGGATATGGCGGCTGTCATCGGCAACGGCCCACCGGAGCGCTTGCTTGCTTGGCCGCTCATTCATGATTCCGACGCCTCCGGCTGGCGGGCCTGGTTCGCCGAGCAGGGGTTGGATTATCGCCCCCGCAGCCAGGATCGCCGCTTCGAGGATTACAATCTGGTGCTGGATGCCGCCAGCCACGGTCTTGGTATCGCTTTGGCCCGTCCGCCTTTGGTCGAGGAAACACTCAACCATGGGCGCTTGCGGCAGGTCGATGACCGCACGGCCTTGAATACAGTGGCCTATTGGCTCGATCGTCCGGAAGGGCGCCTGCGCCCCGCTGCCCTGGAACTCGCACGCCGCATTCTCATTGCGGCAAAGGTAGAATCGCAGAAGTTTGACAGCTTTGTCAGCGGCCGAGCACGCGACGGGACCGTATAGGTCGTTATATGTCGAACAGGAATTGCATCATCCGTCGCACGGTGAGCAACGCCGCCTCACGGTCGAGCGACGGATTGCGAACGATGCGCATGGAAAAGCCATCGAACATGGCGGCAATGCCATCCAGGCGGGTTTCAAGTTCAGCGTCAGTTGTAGGCCTACCACGCGCTGCCAGGCCTTTGCGCAGGAGATGGATGACGGCCTGGCGCTTGGTCTGGTCTGCCGCCTGAACAATCGCCGCGACTTTCGGGTTGCGTGCTGCTTCTGCCGCGATCTCCAAGGCGAGCGCTGCGAAGTCAGGGTCGATATGGCAGTGAAAGCCATGATCAGCGCGCCCGATCATGGCATCGAGAATGTCGTCTGACTGCCCGATCTCTTCAAACAAAGTGAGCAGATCCTCGACGTCCTGGTGGACGATGGCCGCGATGATCGCCTCTTTATTCTCGAAATAGTGATAGATGTGGCCGACGCTCATACCGGCAGTCTTCGAAATCACGGCCATGCTGGCACCGTGAAATCCGTGGCGCCGGACACAGGCGGCGGCGGCGGCGAGAATCTGCTGGCGCCGTGCCTCGCTGCGATCTGTATCGGGCCCAGCCGGGCCACGTACGCTCGGATAATTCACCACTCACTCCTCAGTTGCCGGCGCGACATCATCGACTGTGTCTCATTCCGGCACGGTAATGCTTGACGTCTTGGCTGTCTACTTTAGAATGAATATTCATTCTAGAATGATTATTCATTCTATTTCCGAGACCTGGAGCATTTCGTTATGCAGATCAATGAATTAGGCCGCTCGCATCGCGCGAGGGCGATGATGGCTTTCGTCGCTTTCTGGCTGATCATGGGAGTGATGTTGACATTATCCGCCTGCGACAAACCCCAGGCGGCACAAAGCCAGCAGGCGGCGACCCAGGTCCTTGAGGTTGGGGTAATCACATTGAAGCCGCAGCGCGTCACCCTGACCACCGAATTGCCGGGCCGGGTCTCGGCCTTCATGGTGTCGGAGGTGCGGCCGCAGGTCGGCGGCATCATCCAGAAACGCCTCTTCGAAGAGGGCAGCGACGTCAAGGCCGGGCAGGTGCTCTACCAGATCGATCCTGCCACTTATCGCGCTGCCTATGACAACGCGGCGGCAGCCTTGGCCAAAGCCAAGGCCAATCTGATGTCGGTTCGGGCCAAGGCGGAACGCTACAAGGAACTGGTCGCCATCAATGCGGTCAGCAAGCAGGATTATGATGATGCCGTGGCCTCGCAACGATCGGCTGAAGCCGATATCGCGGCCGACCAGGCAGCGCTGGAAACCGCCCAGATCAATCTCGATTATACCAAGGTGACGGCGCCGATCTCTGGTCGCATCGGTAAATCGACAGTGACACCGGGTGCGTTGGTCACGGCAAGCCAAAGCACGGCTTTGGCGACTGTCCAACAGTTGGATCAGATCTATGTCGATGTGGCTCAATCGACGGCAGATGTCTTGCGGCTGAAGCGTGATCTTGCCAGCGGCAAGCTGCAGAAGGCTGGCGCCAACCAGGCCAAGGTGGGATTGCTGCTGGAGGACGGCACGCATTACGACCAGGGCGGGGCGCTGCAATTCGCCGATATCACGGTTGATCAGACCACCGGCAGCATCACCTTGCGGGCGGTCTTCCCCAACCAAAAGGATGATCTCTTACCGGGCATGTATGTCCGGGCGGTGCTGGAAGAAGGCACCAACGATCAAGCATTGCTTGTCCCACAGCGTGGCGTGTCGCGTGACGCCCGGGGCAATCCGACGGCCTTGGGGGGGGGCGCCGAGGATAAGGTCGAACCGCGAATTCTCAAGACTGATCGAACGATCGGCGATCAATGGCTGGTCAGTGACGGATTGAAGGCAGGCGATCGGCTGATCGTTGATGGGTTGCAAAAGGTTCGCCCCGGCATGTCAGTCAAGCCCCTCGAGCAAACGACGACCGCTGCTCAAGGAAATGGTCTGGGCGGCAACAGTCAAAGCGGCGATCAGCCCACCACCAACCAGCCGTAAAGAGATCATATCATGTCGCGTTTCTTCATCGATCGCCCGATCTTTGCCTGGGTCATCGCCATCATCATCATGCTGGCAGGCGCTTTGGCCATTCGTACCTTGCCGATTGCGCAATATCCGACGATCGCACCACCAGCAGTCGCCGTTACGGCCGTGTATCCTGGCGCTTCAGCCAAGACCCTGGAAGATACGGTCACCCAGGTGATCGAACAGAAGATGAAGGGGATCGATCACCTCACTTATATGTCCTCAACCAGTGACGCTTCCGGCTCGGTCACGATTACGCTTACTTTTGCATCTGGGACCGACCCCGATATCGCCCAGGTTCAGGTCCAGAACAAATTGCAGCTGGCGACCCCGCTGCTGCCGCAGGAAGTGCAACAGCAGGGTATCAAGGTGGAAAAATCCGCCATGAATTTTGCCCTGGTGGCGGCGTTTTACTCGCCCGATAACAGCCTCACGCAGTCCGATCTCTCCGATTATGTTGCGGCCAATGTTCAGGATGTCATCAGCCGCGTCGACGGTGTCGGCGACGTCACCTTGTTTGGTGCGCAATATGCCATGCGGATTTGGCTCGATCCCGACAAGCTGACCAATTACAAGCTGACACCTGGCGATATATCGACGGCGATCGCGGCACAGAATGCCCAGATTTCCGCCGGCCAGCTTGGCGGTGCGCCTGCGGTCAAGGGTCAGCAGATCAACGCCACGATCACCGCCCAAAATCGGTTGCAGACACCAGAACAATTCAGCGACATCCTGTTGCGGACCAACATAGATGGGTCGACAGTGCGACTGCGCGATGTCGCCCGTGTGGAGCTCGGCAGCGAGAGTTACGACACCGTGTCGCGCTTCAATGGCAAGCCGGCCACCGGTATCGCCATCAAATTGGCGACCGGCGCCAATGCCTTGGACACCGCCGACGCTGTCAAGGCGAAGGTCAAGGAGTTGTCGCAGTTCTTCCCAGCCGGCATGCAGGCCGATTTCCCCTATGACACGACGCCCTTTGTGCGCATCTCGATCGAAGAGGTGGTCAAGACCCTGATCGAAGCCATCGGCCTCGTCTTCGTCGTCATGTATGTCTTCCTGCAGAATTTCCGCGCCACCTTGATTCCGACGATTGCCGTTCCGGTGGTGTTGCTGGGAACCTTCGCGGTGCTGGCAGCTTGTGGTTTCTCGATCAACACTTTGACCATGTTCGGTACGGTGCTGGCGATCGGCTTGCTGGTCGATGACGCGATTGTCGTCGTCGAGAACGTCGAGCGGGTAATGGCGGAGGAGGGGTTGTCGCCGCGCGAAGCGACCCGGAAATCCATGGATCAGATTACCGGCGCGCTGATCGGCATTGCCATGGTGCTGTCGGCCGTGTTCGTGCCGATGGCTTTCTTCGGCGGTTCGACCGGTGTCATCTATCGGCAGTTCTCGATCACCATCGTCTCTGCCATGGTCCTGTCGGTGCTGGTGGCAATGGTATTGACGCCGGCGCTTTGCGCTACCTTGCTGAAACCCATAGCCAAGGGTCATGGTCCGGCGAGAACCGGCATTTTCGGCTGGTTCAATCGCGGCTTTGATCGCAGCAACAATGCCTATCAGGGGATGGTTGGACACATCCTCAATCGTGGCTTCCGCTATCTGGTGATCTATGGCGCGATTCTGATCGCCATGGGCTTTCTGTTCCTGCGCCTGCCGACCTCGTTTTTGCCTGAAGAAGATCAAGGCATTCTCTTTGCCCAGATTCAGCTGCCGGCCAGCGCCACCCAGGAACGCACCGTCGATGTGCTGAAGCAGGTCGAACAGCACTTCATGGTCGATCAGAAGGAGGCTATGGCCAAGATCTTTACGGTGGCTGGTTTCAGCTTTGCCGGTAGCGGGCAGAATAATGGTATCGCCTTCGTCAACCTGCGCGACTGGAGCGAGCGCCAGCGGCCGGATCTCAAGGTTGCCGCTGTCGCCGGCAAGGCGATGGGTGCCCTATCGCAGATCCGCGATGCATTGATCTTTGCCTTTGCGCCACCAGCGGTGCTGGAGCTTGGCAACGCCACCGGTTTCGATCTGCAATTGGAGGACCGCGCTGGTCTTGGCCATGAGGCGCTGATGGCGGCCCGCAATCAGTTCCTCGGTATGGCCGCAAAAAATCCGGCCCTGATTGCCGTGCGACCAAATGGTCAGGAAGATACGCCGCAATTCCAGGTCGATATCGATCAAGCCAAAGCAACGGCGCTCGGCCTCGGCATTGCAGATATCAACAGCACATTGTCGACCGCCTGGGGCAGTTCCTATGTCAATGATTTTATCGATAGAGGCCGTGTGAAGAAGGTCTACCTGCAGGCTGATGCCAGGTTCCGCATGGCCCCGGAAGATCTCAACAAATGGTATGTACGCAACAGCACGGGTGAAATGGTGCCATTCTCGGCCTTCGCCAAGGCCCATTGGACCTTCGGTTCACCACGTCTCGAACGCTATAACGGCCAACCGTCAACGGAAATTCTCGGCCAACCGGCGCCCGGTCGCAGTACTGGTGACGCGATGACAGCGGTCCAGGAAATAGCCGCGAAGCTGCCGGCCGGTATCGGCTATGAATGGACCGGCCTCTCTTATCAGGAACGCCTGTCCGGGTCGCAAGCACCGGCGCTCTATGCAATTTCCTTGCTGGTGGTCTTCCTGTGCCTCGCCGCACTCTATGAAAGCTGGTCAATTCCCTTCTCGGTCATGCTGGTGGTGCCGCTTGGCGTTGCTGGCGCGCTGGCGGCGGCGACACTGCGCGGTTTGTCGAACGATGTCTATTTCCAGGTTGGCCTGCTGACCACCATTGGCCTCTCCGCCAAGAATGCCATTCTGATCGTCGAGTTCGCCAAAGAACAATACGAACAGGGCAAGGGTCTGGTCGAAGCGACATTGGACGCTGTGCGCATGCGCCTGCGGCCGATTCTGATGACGTCACTGGCGTTCATCCTGGGGGTTTTGCCCTTGGCTATCAGCTCAGGTGCTGGGTCGGGCAGCCAGAATGCCATCGGTACCG
>WNFM01219712.1_pt5 | contig 13774 bp, 9 predicted proteins | sample 5400271 | NCBI WGS metagenome assembly WNFM01 (sample SAMN13153352, study PRJNA577476) | soil metagenome | isolation source: 60 cm saprolite on Douglas fir-dominated hillslope | place: USA:California | collected 2013-09-17 | reverse complement strand
CTCAGGGAGCTTTTCTTTTCAAATTTGCGCGCTCTTCTCGAAATTCTTGATGCGCAGTGCTCCACGGCTCGTTCAACCGAGTGACCACCCCAATTACCTTGCCAACAACTTCGGCCTCCGCCGGCAGCTTCCAGGATTCTGGCATGTAGCGAGAAATCGGATGTGGCTGCATCACCAGCGTTCCTTGCGATTTCTGAAACCAGCCGCAACGATAACCGTCTCGTACGTCAACAAGATACATTGGCCGGTCGTGCTCGGAAGTCCAGCCGTCATCGTCAATCTGCCGCATTTCGGTATCGATCAAGACCAGGCTTCCCGGGCGCAGCAGCGGCACCATCCTTCGATCCGTCAGGCCGATGTAGCCGTAACAATGCCGTGCGTTTTCTTTGGTCAACGCACCTTCAAAGTGGCCCCAACGTTCCACCATCCGCGAAAGAAAATCCGTCCGTCTCGGGTCGAACGCCGGATCGAAGCGCAACGGTACTCGCAATCCGCTCGGCGGCGCGGCCAGATGAGTTCTTGGGACTTGGAAGTTTATGCCGTCCTCGAAACATTCTTCAATCGGAATATCGAACCAGCCAAAAAGTTCCAGCGGATTCAAGTGATAGAGCACGGCGAGGGTGTAAAGCTTGTGCAGGCCCGGCACAACGTTGCGATTTTCGATGTCTGCCAGTCTGCTGATATGCAGGATAAAGTCGGGGCGGCCGCGCCGCAACGCGAGTTCATAGCTCGCTGTTTCGACATCTCGGTAGGTCAGTCCCAGACGCTCGCGGACTTGGCGCAGTCTCAATCCGGGCAGCATCGCACCCCCTGCTGGGAGGCCTCTCTTACGAGCCAGTATACCCTAATTACCATTCTGTTAAGGATCCAGAACAAAATAACGAAAATACCCGATTCGCTGGCTTAGGAAACCCAGGGAATACGACTTTGCTAAACACTTCGGCCTCGAATTTTGCCTCGTGCTCATACTCTCATCGGAATCTGTTATTCTCGAAAAATGATAATAGATTGGCTTTGCGGATTTCGTTTTGGCGGGTTACTGCGTCGGTTGAGTCTTGGTTTCGCTCTCCTCTCCGTCTTTCTCTCTGTTCTTGCCGCGCAACAGTCGCCTGCCCCCGCCGATAACCCTCCGGCCGCCGTTTCTCCCGAGGAGTTTACTCGCGCCGCCGACGAAGTCCTGCAAGAGATGAGCCAAATCACGGGAATGACGCTGGTCACTCCCTTGAAGAAGACGCTTCGCTCCCGCGAGGAGATTCGCGCCTACGTCATCCGGCAAATGAATGAGGACAAAGACGTTGCGCAACGCTATGCAGACGCCAAATCTGCCGAGGCCTTCGGCTTATTGCCGAAACACTTTGATGTGGACTCATTCATGGTCGAACTGCTGACCGAACAAATTGCCGGCCTGTACGACCCCAAAGCCCACGAATTCTACATTGCCGATTGGATTCCTCTTAAGAGCCAGCGCGAGGTCATGGCCCATGAGCTCACTCATGCACTTGAAGACCAGCATTTTCAGCTTGAGCCCTGGTTGAAGGCAGCGCGCCCGAACGACGACGCCGAACTGGCGCGCGAAGCGGTACTCGAAGGCAGCGCCACCGCGGCGATGGTGGACTATCTCCTTCGCGAGCAGGGCATGAACATGTCGTTTATGAACATGCCAGAATTTGATCCTTCAATGCTGCTCGGTGACCTTGAGGTGTCGCCCAGTCTGAAGAAAGCTCCGCCGTTCATCAAAGACAGCCTGATTTTTCCGTATTTTGCAGGCATGAACTTTACCGCGGCCGCCCTTAAGCCTTCCGGCTGGAATTCGATCGGTAAAGTCTTCGCCAATCCGCCTGCCTCCACCCAGCAGATTCTCCATCCAGCGCTTTACAAATCCGGTCACGTACCGGAAAGAGTCCAACTGCCTTCGGTCGAAGCCAAACTCGGGAAGCCGTGGAAAAAACTCGACGACAATCTGATGGGTGAGTTTGGCTGGCTGGAAGTGTTCAAACAGTTCCTCGGCGACGAACGCGCCAAGCCGCTGGCCGCCGCCTGGGAAGGAGACCGTTATCAGCTATTCGAAAACCAGCAATCCAAGCGACTCCTGCTCATTTACCGACTGCACCTCGCGAATGAGGAAAAAGCCGCGCGGTTCTTTGGCCAGTATTCCGAACTCCTCGAAAAGAAACATGACACTCGCAGCAATCTTTTCCGCAGGCCAAATTTCTTTTCTTTTGACACGCCCGATGGCGGCGTTTTTCTGCGTTGTTCGGGAATGGACTGCTTGGTTCTGGAAGGCGGCGACCGTGCGCTCTTCGTCGACCTGAACAAACAGCTTGGATTGGGAATATTGCCGGAACCCGATCAGAAATCGGATGCAGCGCCCACCAGGACCGTGAGCAATTCGGCGCCTGCCCTCACTTCATCCGTCGCTCGCTGAGCAATCCGGAACTAACTGCCGGCAGAGGTGGCATGCCCGCGCCGCAAGAGCAGAGTGGAACTCTGTCCGCTTCTGGCATTGAGCCGCGCTTCCAGGCGCGCGATGCGCTTCATTAAACGCTCCATCCGCCGGAGGTCTCCGGTTTGCGTCATCCCGTATTTTGATCCGCTGTTGCGCTTGCGCAGTTCTTTTAGCCCAAGCCATGCAAACTCCAGCGCTTTCCTGAAATCCTTCGCGCGGTGCTCGTAGTAAATAGCCAGCTCTTCACAAGCGTTCGAACGGCACTCGCCATCCTGTAGTAACTCTTGCCAAATGCCCGCCGCCTCCGAGTGCTCTCCGCGTTGCTTGGCCATTTGCGCTAGTTCGCGCCGTGCCCGCGCATCGTAGGCGACCGGCAGGCCGCGGTCCCGCGCCGCAACGCACGCCAATTCTGCCATGCTGGCCGCGCCGCGACGCTGCAGATACCTCGACAATCCAAACAAATCCAGCGCTTCGGTCTCCTCACGCCGCTCCGCGCTTAGCAGGGAATTAAGCTTTCCGAAAAGCGCTGCCAGCCCTCGCAAATCCATCCGGTTGTGCCGTACCACTCCCGCTAGCGGTCCGGGTGATCCACCACGCAAATAATCGAAATAAAATTGTGGGATCAACGATGACGGCACATCGTCTTCGCGGTTCCAGCCCAGCCGCGGCGCATCCAGCACATGCTGCTCCAGCTCCACCAGCCGCACTGAACCCAGCCGCAGCTTCCACACCGCGCGCGCCGGATGCAGCAAATCCAGATGCGCGGCCAGCTCCGGCACGTGAATGTTTCGCGTCATCAGATAGCGGCTCTCCAAGAGCGGCCAGTCAAACGATTTCCCGTTGAACGTGACCAGCACCGGGCGCTCGGCGATTCTCGCCGCAAGCTCCACCAGCAGTGAATGTTCCTCGGAAAAATCTCGCATCATTAATTGTTCGACCTGCAGCCCGCCCGAGTCCCACCAGGCAATTCCAACCAGAAACGCATAGGTGCCCGTTCCGCCTGCCAGCCCGGTCGTCTCGGTATCGAGAAACAGCCACTTCTCAGGATCTTCCGCTGCCGCCCGCCATTTTTTTGTTCGCGCCGCGTCCGGAGTTCTGCACAGCAGATCCAGAGCGGACGGCGCAATTTCCGGAAATTCCGGCGTCGCGTGCCAATTCCGAATGCTCAAATGACAGCCAAACTTTGTGCTGGAGATCGTCGCACCCAACAGTTTCGCAAGCGTGCATTCATCCACGCCAGCCGAGGGTGAATCCTCGGGCGATGATCGTTCCTCGCGAATTATCACGCTGGGCACGGGCCGCAACGCGGCCAATCGTGCGAATTTATCTGAAGTCGCGGCCATCTACCCGCACACCTTTTCCAGGATCGCCAGCGCCGCCTCTTTCGCACGCGGCACCAGATCTCCTGCCGGCCCTACGCACGATGGGCAGCCGCTCTCGCATCCGCAGGCCGCAATCAATTCGCGCGTCTTCTGCACTAGCAAGTCATGGGCGCGAAACAGCGGCTCCGAAAATCCGATTCCTCCGGGATACGCGTCGAAGAGATACAAGTTCGGTTCGAAGAACTCTTTCGCGGTGCCACTCATCGCCTCTTCCGGCGGTACTGGTAAGAACGCTTCACTTTCCGCCCCCGGCGCCGGCGGTCGTTCGCCAATTGCCGTCCCCAAATCCCGCCCATCGCACATCAACAGCAGCGTCGCCACCGATTCCATCGCGTGCAGCAATCCAAACATTCCGCTCTGCCGCTCGCTGATCGAAAACGGCAGCGATTCCACCAGCGCCCGCTCCAGCGTCAGCCAGTACGCGGTCGTGTGCATCTCATTTTCCGGCAGCTCCAATTTTCCCGCGCCGATATTTTCGCCAGTGAAAAACTTGATCTTCTTGAAGCCGACCACCTGCGACCGCACCAGCACGTCCCCGTGCGACCGCCAGTGTGATCCGCCGGCCATCGCCCCCGTGACCTGATCCGCGTTCGCCGGCTCCTCAAACGTCCGCGATTCCCCCGCCACCTCCAACACCCGCACCTGGGTATACCTCACCGCGTCGGTGTAATAGTCCACATCGACTTTCTTTACGTACGCCTTGCGTTCCTTAAAATCCAGATGTTCTACGTGGTACTGCTCGCCGCCATGCAGGTAAATCGCCTTCTCATGAACCGTCGTCAGCGCGCTCGGAAAATCCACTTCGCCAATCACTTCCGGCTGTCCGGTCACATCAATAATGACAAAGTTATCGCTGGTTACCGACCGCAAGCTCACCGTATCCGCAGGGTAAGCCTCCTGCGTCCAGTGATAATGCTCGCCGGTACGGTGCAAGTAGCCCGCCTCCGCCAGCCGCGCGCACAAATCCTGTACATCCGCTTCGCCGAACTTATCTGCCGTTGAAATCGGCAGTTCGAACGCCGCGCATTTCAAGTGGTTGATCAGAATCTCGAGATTATCCGGCTGGATGAACGCATGCTCCGGGGTATTCCCAAAAAAATAATCCGGATGCCTCACAATAAATTGATCCAGCGGCGCCGAAGAAGCCACCATCACCGCGCATGAACTGCCGCTGCGCCGCCCCGCGCGCCCGGCCCGTTGCCAGGTCGCCGCAATTGTGCCCGGATATCCCGCCATCACCGTGGCGTCCAGCGATCCGACATCAATTCCCAACTCCAGCGCACTGGTCGAAACCACACCACGAATCCAGCCTTCTCTCAAGCCGCGCTCAATCTCACGCCGTTCGCGCGGCAAATATCCTCCGCGGTATCCGCGAATCGTCTCCACCGTCCCAGGAAAATGTGGGTTTGCCTGCTGCAGATACGTCAGCAGAATTTCCGTATGCAGCCGCGAATTCGCGAATACCATCGTCTGCAGATCGTGCTTCAAAAATTCCTGGGCCACCCGCGAACTCTCGTTGATGTAACTGCGCCGAATTCCCAGCGCGCGATTCACCGCCGGTGGGTTATAAAACACGAACGTCTTTTCGCCAGACGGCGCCCCATTCGAATCCAGCACCTCGACTGCATCTTCAATCAGCCGTTCCGCCAGCTCGCCCGGATTCGCGATCGTCGCCGAACAGCAAATAAACTGCGGCGCACTCCCATAAAATCGCGCAATCCTCCGCAGCCGTCGCAGCACGTTGCACAGATGGCTGCCAAATACTCCGCGGTAGGAGTGCAGCTCATCAACCACGATGTATTTCAGATTTTCAAACAGCCGCGTCCACCGCGTGTGGTGCGGCAATATCCCGGTGTGCAGCATGTCCGGATTGGTCAGGACAATGTGTCCCTTCTCCCGGATCGCCTTCCGCGCATCGCTCGGCGTGTCCCCGTCGTAGGTAAACACCGCAAATGATTTTCCTGGTTCCTCTTCTCCACCCGCCGACCAATTCTTCTCCAACTTCTGATTCAGGTCATACAATTCCGCTAACTGGTCCTGCGCCAGTGCCTTGGTCGGGAACAGATACAACGCCCGCGCATCTTCATTTTCCAAAATCGCGTTGATCACCGGCAGGTTGTAGCAAAGCGTTTTTCCCGAAGCCGTCGGCGTCACAATCACCACATTTTTCCCGGCGTGTACCGCCGCCGCGGCCTGCGCCTGATGCGAATAGGGCCGCGCAATCCCTTTGCCCGCGTACGCCGCCCGCAACTCTGCCTTAACCCCCTCCGGCCACTCCGCAAACACCGCCTCCCGCGCAGGGAAGCGTCGTACCGCGGTCAACACCTCGCTGTTATAGTCCTTCTCGGCGAACGAGCTGAGCACCGCATTTACCCGCGCGATCTCCTCGCCGCTCTTACTTGGGGCCGCCGCGCGCTTGGTGCCGTCCTTACCATCGCTTTTTCGCCGCGCCGCTAACGATTCACTCATTCCGGCCCTCCCAGCCTGGTTCGCCTTTTGTTCGCTCAGCCTAGCACCCCGCGTATCTCAGCGCAACGGAGTTTTCAGGTGTGTCTGTACAAATCAACACGGCGTCGCGCGAGTTCGCGGTACCTTTTTTTCCGATAGCTTCCAGCCGCTCTAAATGTACAATCCCTACCGCAGGTGACCCATGGCCGCGAGCCTCTCACGTAACCAGCCCTTCCCAACGCCGCGTTCGAACGATAAGAAACTTATCGTCGAGCATTACGACGTCGTCAGCCCGCTCTACCGCTCGCTGTGGGGCGAACATCTCCATCACGGTTATTGGATTCGCGGCGATGAATCGAAAGAACAAGCCCAGCTTCAGCTCATCGAACATCTCGCGCAGCTCGCGAATATCAAACCCGGCTCCCGCATTCTCGATATCGGTTGCGGCTACGGCGGCAGCAGCCTATACCTCGCAAAGAAATTCAACGCACGAGTTACCGGCATCACCATCTCCTCTGTGCAAGTCGAAATGGCAAAGCGCGCGGCCGCCGCGCAGCATCTCAACGCGAACTTTCTCCTCATGGACGCCGAAGTCATGACCTTCGATCACCAATTTGACGTGCTCTGGTCCGTCGAATCCATCTCCCACTACCAGGATCTCGAAAAGTTTTTCGCCTCTGCCGCCAAATTCCTGAAACCGGGAGGCACTTTCGCCATCACCGACTGGTTCAAAAAAGAAAATCTCACGCCAGCCGAAATTCAAAAACTGATCGCGCCGATTGAAAAAGGGATGTTTGTCGAACTACAGATGATGGACAACTACGAACATTACTTCCGTTCGAACGGCTTGCAAATCCTTCACCGCGAAATTCTGAACAAAAACTGTGCCAAGTCCTGGGACCTGAGCCTCGAGATTATTAAGGATCCGGCTCTCTGGGTGTTCGCCGCCAAGCACGGCTCGCATTTCCTCACCAACCTTAAAGCTTTCCACGCCATGCGCGCCGGTTTCGCCTCTGGCGGCTTTGTCTACGGCCTGTTCGTCGCAACTGCCGCGCAATGAAAGCAGCTCTCTATACCGCTTACGGTCCACCCGACGTCGTCCAAATTGCGGAAACTGAGAAACCCGTCCCCAAGGACGACGAAGTCCTAATAAAAGTCCTCGCGGCCTCCGTCAATCCCTACGATTGGCATTTTATACGAGGCGAGCCGTATCTCATCCGCTTGATGGCCGGGCTGCCAAAACCAAAAGACCAACGGCTAGGCTCCGATGTTGCCGGTGTGATCGAAACCGTTGGTGGGAAGGTCACACAGTTCAAACCGGGCGACGAAATATTTGGCTCGTGCCGTGGCGCCTTTGCCGAGTATGCGTGCACTTCCGAATCAAACGTGGTCTCCAAGCCCAGGAATGTTTCGTTTGAGCAGGCGGCGTCCGTGCCGATCGCTGCGTTCACGGCTTTGCAAAGCCTTCGACTTGGCGGACTCGTTCATGACAGCCCGCCCGGTCGCACAGTCTTGATCAACGGCGCGTCCGGAGGCGTTGGTACGTTCGCGGTGCAGATCGCCGCGGCGTTCGGCGCGGAGGTTACCGGAGTTTGCAGCACAGGGAATCTGGAAATGGTGCAATCCATCGGCGCGGCTCGCGTCATTGATTACACCAAGGAGGATTTCACTAAAGTCAGTCGACGCTTCGATATATTTCTCGACAACGTTGGCAACCATTCGTTGTCAGCCTGCAAAAGCCTTTTGAATTCCAACGGGACCTATATCGCGGCCGGAGGATCGACCGACCTGTGGATGTTCCGTCCGATGGCGCGCATGGTTGCACAACTCGTGTTGTCCTGGATAGGAACCCAAAAAATGCTCGGTATTTTCGCCAAGGCAAGCCAGGACGACCTGACGATCCTGCACAACCTCATGCAGGCCGGAAAATTGACCCCGGTCATCGACAAGACCTACGCGTTGAGTAAACTCAGCGACGGCATTCGCTATCTGGAAGCTGGACACGCCCGCGGGAAAGTCGTAATCACAGTCGGCTAGCTCAACACAATTCTACGAGCCCCTGCCTCCTGCATTTTATTTCCCGCGGACTCGCTCCTGCTTTGCTATGTATTCGCGGCGAAGGTAAAATACCCGCCGATATTGCTTGCGCCTCAGCCGCATCCGTCCGCTTTCAACTGGTTTTTGTCCCGGGAGGAACGTCTTGAAAATCAGAGCTCTTAGCCCTACTGCGCGCTTTCTTCTCGCTTTGCTCTTTGCCACTGTCACTCTTACTTCAGCGTCTGCTCAATCCGACGCTCCTCCGAAACAGTCCTCCGCGCCAAAGTCGCGCGCCTCGTCCACTCCCAGCGCAACCATTGCCATTCCCGATATTCCCTACACCAAGTTTGTTCTCGCCAACGGGCTCACAGTTCTGGTTCACGAAGACCATAAAGCGCCCATCGTCGCCGTAAACACCTGGTACCACGTCGGCTCCAAGAACGAAAAACCAGGTAAGACTGGTTTTGCCCACCTTTTCGAACACCTGATGTTCAGCGGCAGTGAGCATTTCAATTACACCTATATCAACGCCATGGAACGCATCGGCGCNCAACGGCGACCGCACCAATTATTTTGAAAATGTCCCCACCTCGATGCTCGATTACGTGCTCTTCGCGGAAAGCGACCGTATGGGACATTTGCTCCCGGTACTGGACCAAAAGAAACTCGATCTCCAGCGCGGCGTGGTGCAGAACGAAAAACGCCAAGGCGAAAACCAGCCTTACGGTGTTACCCGCCAGCTCCTCGCCGAGAACACATATCCGGTCGGCCACCCTTACTCATGGACCACCATCGGTTCGATGACCGATCTTGATGCCGCCTCCATGAGCGACGTGCAGGAGTGGTTCAAAACCTACTACGGCCCCAACAACGTCACCCTGGTCATCGCCGGAGACATCACTCCCGAAGTCGCGCGCCAAAAAGTCGAAAAATATTATGGCGGCATTCCTCCCGGTCCTCCGGTCGTCAAGCGCGAGACCTGGATCGCAAAACGCACCGGCACTCATCGCGATTCCGTGCAGGATCGCGTTCCACAAGCCCGCCTCTACCGCGTCTGGAATGTGCCTCAGGCCGATTCACCCGGAGAGGCAATGCTCGACATCATCGCGCAAATCCTCGGCCAGGGAAAAACCTCGCGCCTCTACAAGCGTCTCGTCTACAAGGACCAGATCGCTACCAGCGCCTCCGCCGACGACGGCAACGCCGAAATCGCCGGCCAGTTCATATTCACGCTCACAGCGAAGCCGGGTGTCGACCTGAAAACCGTGGAGGCCGCCGCGGATCAGGAATTGCAAAGTTTCCTCAAGAACGGCCCCACCGAGGCTGAACTGCAACTTGCCAAGACCCAAATATTCGGACAATACGCACGCATTATGGAGCGGATTGGCGGTTTCGGCGGCAAGAGTGACATCCTCGCAAGATGCCAGACTTTTAGCGGCAATCCCGATTGCTACAAGGATTACTTAAAGTGGGTACAGGCGGCGACGCCAGCTTCGATCAAGAAAGTCGCCGATGATTGGCTCTCCGACGGCGATTACGTTCTCGAAGTGCAGCCATATCCCACCACTCTGAAAGCCGCTGCCCCAATCGACCGCTCCAAGGAACCCGCCGCCGGTTCCGCGATGTCCCTGAGTCTTCCGCCCATGCAGAACGCCACGCTCTCCAACGGCTTAAAGGTCGTTCTTGCCGAGCGCCACACTGCTCCGGTCGTGAACTTCTCCCTGCAGGTGAACGGCGGTTATTCCTCTGACTCTACCTCCGCTCTCGGCACCTGCAGCTTTGCTCAGCGCATGCTTGAAGAAGGCACGCCCACTCGGGACTCCCTGAAAATTGGCGAGGAACTTGAATCCCTCAGCGCTGAATTTTCTGCCGGAGCCAATCTCGATTTCGCTACCGTCGATCTCAATGCCCTCAAGGCCAATCTCGATCGCTCTCTTGAAATTTACGCCGACCTGATTCTGCATCCGGCTTTTCCGGAAAAAGAATTCGCCCGTTTGCAGAAGGACCGCCTGGCCGCCATTCAACGCGAAAAGGTCACGCCCATTTCCATGGGCATGCGGGTTATGCCGCCGCTTCTTTACGGCAAGGGTCATCCCTACGCCGGCGCCTACCTCATTAACGGCACTGAATCCAGCGTCAGCAAAATGACCCGCGCGGATCTTGTCAAATTCCACGACACCTGGTTTAAACCCAACAACGCGACGCTGCTCATCGTGGGCGATACTTCCCTCGCCGACATCACGCCAAAACTGGAAAAGCTGTTCGCGTCCTGGAAGTCCGGCGACGTTCCCAAGCTGACCATCCCTTCCGTTTCGCAACCGCAAAGCGACGTGGTTTATCTTCTGGACCGTCCCGGTTCCGGGCAGAGCATCATCCTCGCCGCGCAACTTGCGCCGCCGTACAACGATCCCGATCAGATTTCTCTGGATATTGTGAACGACATCTTTGGCGGGAACTTCAGTTCACGCATCAACATGAATCTCCGCGAGGATAAACACTGGTCATACGGCGTTCGCTCCCGAGTCGTCCCCGCTCGCGGCGAACGCCCCTACTACAGCATTTCGCCGGTGCAAACCGACAAGACCAAGGAATCCCTCACCGAGTTGCTGGCGGAGTATAAGAATATTGTCGGCGGCAAGCCGATTTCGGATGCTGAGCTCAAGGACGAACAGTCCAACGCCACTCTCGGCCTGCCCGGAAGCTTCGAGACCGTTCGGCAGCTCTCCGGCGCTTACGGTAACATCCTGCAATATGGCCTGCCCGGGGATTACTACAATCATTTCACCCAGAAAGTTCTGGCCGTCACGCCAGACTCCGCCAACCAGATCGCCAGGAAATATATCCAACCCAGCCATCTCGTCTGGATCATCGTCGGCGATATGAGCAAAGTCGAAGCCGGCATCCGGGACCTGAAAATCGGGGAAGTCCACAAAATCGACGCCGACGGCAATCCGGTTCAGTAGGGCATTAGCTATCCCATGTAGTGCCAGGCCTGGCTGCCCCTCGGCAGTTGCCTTTCCGTGCTTTTCTGTTTCCCTCTAGGGAACTAAATGACCGACTCGTCCGTCAAAGACCGTAGCCGCATTTCCGAGGTTACCCATGACTAAGCGAATATCCGCCATTTTGCTGCTCGCCCTGCTCGTTTTGATTGCTCCCGCTCGCTCCCAGCAGCCCGCCATTCCCGATACCCCCGCCGGGCACACGCTCAAGGCTTGGCTGGACGCTTTCAACAGTGGCGATCGCGCCGCTGAAGAGAAGTACCTCCACACCTACGAACCCGAGAAATCCCTCGACGACGAAATGCGCTTCCGCGGCATGACCGGCGGTTTCGTCCTTCTGCAAATCCTCAAAAGCGAACCGCTTCGCCTCGAGTTCATGGTCAAAGAGCACAATGGCGAAACCGTCGCCATCGGCAAGATGGAAGTTAAAGCTGGTGATCCTGCCCAGGTCGCGAATTTCTCCCTCCGCGCTGTTCCGCCTGACACCAAAGCCGCCGATCTCAATTTCAAGATCGACGCCGCCACTCGCGCCAAGGTCATCGACGGCGCTGTAGCCGCTCTCAACGAATCCTACGTTTTCCCGGACGCCGCCAAAAAAATGGAAGAAGCCGTCCGCGCCCGCCAGAAGAAGGGCGACTACGACGCCATCAACGACGGCGATGACTTTGCCAAACGGCTCACTGACGATTTCCAGGCCGTCAGTCATGACAAGCATCTGCAGGTTATGTTTAGCCCGGCGCAAATGCCTGACATGGATTCTCACGCTCCAGACCCCAAGCGGGAAGCCGAAGAACGCAAAGAAATGGAGCGCATGAATTGCGGCTTCAATAAAGCCGAAATCCTCGAAGGCAATGTCGGCTACCTCAAATTCGATTTCTTTGCCGACCCCGCGATTTGCGGACCAACTGTCGTCGCCGCTATGAATTTTCTATCCAACGTGGACGCCATCATCTTTGACCTGCGGGAAAACGGTGGCGGCGATCCAAAGATGGTCGCGTTCGTCACATCGTATCTGTTCGCTGAGCGCACCCACCTGAACGACCTCTGGACCCGCAAAGGCGACGTCACCGACCAGTATTGGACACTTCCGTACGTTCCCGGCAAGCGGCTCGATGGCAAGCCCGCGTTCGTGCTGACCTCCAAAGAGACCTTTTCCGGTGGGGAAGAGTTCACCTACAACCTCAAGACCCTCAAACGCGCCACCATCGTCGGCGAAACCACTGGAGGCGGCGCGCACCCGGTGCGCGGACACCACATCACCGACCACTTCGGGATCGGGGTGCCGTTCGCCCGCGCCATCAATCCCATCACCCATACCAATTGGGAGGGCACCGGCGTCGAACCGGACGTCAAAGTTCCCTCGGCCGACGCCCTCAGCAAAGCCAAGGCACTCGCCGCTGAAAAACTCGGCGCGAAATAGCTCCACTCACTTCAGAAGCAAGATTGCGCTGGGCAACCTGGTTAGAGTTCACCAGTTTGAATGTCGCTTTCGGCTGGGATACACTGCACGGCGAATGGCGGACTCTCCCTCGATTATTGGCCGCACCTTCTCTCACTACACCGTCCTGGAAAAACTCGGCGGTGGTGGCATGGGCGTCGTTTACAAGGCCGAAGACACTCGTCTCCGCCGCTCCGTCGCTCTGAAGTTTTTGCCGGATGCAGTTTCATTGGCCCTTTTTCAACGCGAAGCGCAAGCCGCTTCCGCTCTGAATCATCCCAACATCTGCACCATTTATGACATCGGCGAGCAGAACGCCCAGGCCTTCATCGCCATGGAATTTCTGAATGGCGTCACGCTGAAACATCGCATTGATGGCAAACCGATCGAAACCGAAGTATTGCTTACGCTGGCCATTGAAATTGCCGATGCTCTCGACGCTGCTCACGCTCAGGGCATCATTCATCGCGACATCAAGCCCGCCAACATTTTTGTCACCGAACGCGGTCACGCCAAGATTCTGGATTTCGGCCTGGCCAAGGTTTTCGTTGCCGGAAGCCGCAAGGCCGAAATCACCACCACCTCCGATGACTTGAGTAGTGATACCACCGCAGAACTCGTCACCGGCAAGGGCCATACTCTCGGCACCATCGCCTATATGTCGCCGGAACAAGTTCGCGCCGAAGAACTCGATCCGCGTACCGATCTTTTTTCATTCGGTGTGGTGTTGTACGAAATGGCCACCGGCGCGTTGCCATTTCGCGGCGAAAGCACTGGGCTGCTCTTCGATGCGATTCTGAATCGCGAGCCGAAACCTCCCGGCGAACTGAATCCTCAAATGCCGGCTGAACTGGAACGCATTATTCACCGAGCGCTGGAAAAGGATCTCGCTCTGCGTTACCTGAGCGCCGCCGAACTTCGCGATGAGCTGAAAATCCTGAAGCGCCAGACGGATTCCGGACTCTCCACCACCGGCGCTGCCTTGTCAGGTGCGTTGCAGCAAGCTCGGAGTGCGCACGCGCAA
>WNFM01086011.1_pt2 | contig 13774 bp, 12 predicted proteins | sample 5400271 | NCBI WGS metagenome assembly WNFM01 (sample SAMN13153352, study PRJNA577476) | soil metagenome | isolation source: 60 cm saprolite on Douglas fir-dominated hillslope | place: USA:California | collected 2013-09-17 | reverse complement strand
CCGCGCTGCCAGGCTTGCCAGGGCGACAAGGCGGCGACCGTCCCGAGGCCGGCGAGCAGACGGGCGAGGCTGTCGGCCAGACCGGGATCGGCGGCGGCGGCGGTCAGATAGTCCTGCCACAGCTCGACATACCGTTTGGCGAGGACCGAGAGATCCGGCGGTTCCGACATGACTCACTATACCGGCGGTATCGTCCCATTGCCACTTTCGGCCCCCCATCGCCCTATGCGGCCGATGGCCGCAAAAGCGCCAGTGCGGCACAGCGCCGCAAAAGCTGCTATGCTCGGCGTCCCGTGCCCTAGAGATCGCTGCGAAAGCCCAATGAGATGAGTCAAACCAGCACCCCCGAGACGCCGCCGATCGTGATCAAGAAATACGCGAATCGCCGCCTCTATAACACCGCGACGAGCAGTTACGTCACCCTCGACGATCTCAGCACCATGGTCAAGGAAGGCGGCGAGTTCGTCGTTTACGACGCCAAGACCGGCGAGGACATCACGCGCTCGGTGCTGACGCAGATCATCGTCGAGGAGGAGCAGAAGGGGCACAATCTCCTGCCGATCAGCTTTCTGCGCCAGCTGATCGGCTTCTACGGCGACAGCATGCAATGGCTGGTGCCGCGCTATCTCGAGCACACGATGAAATCCTTCTCGGTCAATCAGGACCAGATGCGCAAGAGCCTGCAGGACGCTTTCGGCGGCCTCTTCCCCTTCGGCGGGCTGGAGGAGATGGGCAAGCAGAACATGGCGCTCTTCGAGAAGACCATGAAGATGTTCTCGCCGTTCCCGGCGTCACAGGAGCGCGGTGACAAGCCGGCGGACCCGGCACCGGCGGAGAACGCCGATCTGCGCGAGCTCACCGAGCGGCTGAACACCCTGCAGAAGCAGATCGAGACGCTGACGAAGAAGAAGGAGTAGCGGCCGCGCGTCAGGCGCGGCGGCGCTGGCCGAGCAGTTGGCGCAGCCACGGCACCAAATTGATCACCGCGATGGCGACGAGGCCGGTGGCAAGCACCGCGCAAAGAAACGGCAGCCGATCGCCGGCGCCGCGCGTCACCACCCAGCCGCCGAGCCCGATGATCAGCAGACGCACGATCCCGCCGGCGATCGGCCAACCCATCCGCCCGACCCCTTGCGAGGCGAAATAGAGCGCTGTGCCGAAGCCGAGGGCGCCATAGGCCGGCGCAACGGTGCGTAAATAGAGCGCCCCGGAGGCGATGACCCCGGGGTCGCGGGTGAAGAGCCCGATCCAGGCCGTCGGGAAGCTCGCCGCGGCGAGGCCGATCGTCTCGGTCAGCAAGCCGACGACAAAGGCGCCGGTCAGGGCGATCCGGCAGGCGCGGTCATGCTGTCCGGCCCCGATATTGATCCCGACGAGCGCGACCAGCGCGGCGCCGAAGCCGAAGGCGATCGGAATCTGCAGATATTCCAGGCGCAGGCCGAGGCCATAGCCGGCGAGCGCGCCGACGCCGGAACTGGCCGCGAAGCTGGTTGCGAGCGCGATCGACAGGTTGATGAGCAACGTATTGACCGCGCTCAGTAGCCCGACGCGCAGGACCTCGGCGAAGAGCCGCCCTTGCAGCGCGTGCCGGAAGGTCAAGCGGACCGCGCCGCGGCCGAGCAGAAGATGGACGGCGAGGACGGCGCTGCCGAGGCCGTAGAAGAGCACCAGGGCGAGGCCGGCCCCGGTGACGCCGAGCGCCGGCAGCGGTCCGATGCCGAAGATCAAGGCGGGCGAGACGCCGAGCAGGGCGACCGCGCCGACTGCCAGCACGATGGCCGGCAAGACCATGTTGCCGCTGCCGCGCAGGATGCTGGCAAGGCTGTTGAGCAGCCACAGCGCGACGGCGCCGGCGAACACCACATTCGAATAGCCGAGCGCGGCCGTCAGCGTGGCGCCCGAGCCGCCCATCGCACGATAGAGAAGCGGCCCGCCGAGCAGGATAGCGGTGGTGGTGATCGCGCCGAGGGCAAGGGCGATGATGATTGCGTGCAGCGCCAGCGCTTCGGCATCGTCGAGACGGCCGGCGCCGATCGCCCGCGCGATGGCCGATGAAATGCCGCCGCCGACCGCGCCGGCGGACATCATCTGCATCAGCATGATCACCGGAAAGACCAGGGCCGTGCCGGCAAGGACGTCGGTGCCGAGCAGGCCGAGGAAATAGCTTTCCAGGAAGGTCGCCGCGGCCTGGGCGAGGATGACGACGAGATTGGGCGCGGCGAGGCGCAGCAGGGTGGGCAGGATGGGCGCATCGAGCATCCGTTCGACGCGGCCCATCGCGCGGCGGGGCAGCGCGGGGCCGGTCAGCGGCGGGCGCGCCGCCGGCGCGGCCGTCATGGCGGGCGGCAAATCATCCATTGGACGGCTGGGCGGACGGCTGGGCGACGGCAGGGGACAGGCGCGGAACGTCGGGTTCGAGCACTCGGGGGCTCGAGCAGCGCCTCGCAATAGAGCTTGCCCGTCTCATTTCCCTAGAATGGGAAAGAGACTTTCATCATGCAAGTAAATTCTCTTGCATGATGCAAGCGACGCCGGCCGTTCAGGCCAACCGATTACGAACGGCGCATGGATCTGGCCGGAAAGCAGCGATTATCGGCGGGCGAGTCGCCCCTTCAGCATGCCGCGCTGGAGAGGATGCGGCATTCGTCGCTCTTGTCGGAACGCGGCGTCGCTACGCGCTTGACCTTCCAAGGCCGATCGATCGACGGTTTGCCGAGATGATAGCCCTGCAGCAGATCGACGCCCTGCTGCCTGAGCAGCGCCGCCTCGGCGCCGGTCTCGACCCATTCGGCAACCGTCGTCAGCCCCAGCCCGCTGGCCAGGCCGAGCAGATGGCGCAATACGGTCTGGTTGTCCGGCCGGTCGGCCAGATCGCGCACGAACGACCCGTCGATCTTGACGATGTCGAGGGCGAGGGTCTGCAAATGGCGAAGCGAGGTGAAGCCGGCGCCGAAATCGTCGAGCGCGACGCGGCAGCCGAGCTCGCGCACCGTCTTGACGAAGCGGGCGGCTTCATCGAGGTCGCGCAGCACCGCCGTCTCGGTGATCTCGATGACCAGCCGGCGCGCGATGTTCGGCCGGCTCGCGAGCAGCGCCACCAGGGCGCGCAGCCACGGCTGATCGGCGGCCGTCAGGCCCGAGATGTTGAGGCCGAGATTGATGTCGTCGCAAGCATCGAGCTCCTCGATCGCGCGTTCGAGGACGAAGCGGTCGATCGTCCGAATGAAGCCGAGCTGCTCGATCGCCGGCACGAATTGGCTGGCGGCGACGATGGTGCCGTCGTCGTCGCGCATGCGCAGCAGGCATTCATAGTAATCGACGGCGCCGGTCGTGCCGTTGACCACCGGCTGGAAGGCGAAGAGCAGGCGGCGCTCTTTCAGGGCACGCTGAACACGCTCGCCGATCGCCATGCTGGCGCGGTGGCGGCTGCGCTGGGGCTCGGTCAGGCGATAGGCGGCGAAGCAGTCGCGGCCGGCGTGCTTCGCCTCGGCGAGGGCGGTTTCGGCGCGCGTCATGATGTCCTGGGCGGTGGAAGCCTGGCGCGGGAAGGCGACGCTGCCGATCGAGATGGTGATGTAGATCGGCCCGGCGGCGGTAAAGATCGGCGCCTCGCTCACCGCGGCGAGAATGATTTCGGAAAAATTGGTGATCTTGGCTTCGCTGCAATTGGTCAGGAGCATGCCGAAGCGATCGCCGCCGATGCGGCCGAGCATGTCGCCGAGCGCCAGGCACCCGCGGAGGCGTTGCCCGACCTCGACCAGGACGGCATCCGCCGCCTCGCAGCCGAAGGCATCGTTGATCATCGTCATCTTGTCGATGCCGACGGCGAGATAAGCCCCCGAGCGGCCGGTCGCGACGCTCCGCTCGGCGATCGCATGGATGGCCTCGCGCAGCCGCAGCTTATTGGCGAGGCCGGTCAGCTCATCGAAATTCGCCAGCCGCTCGAGGCGGAACTCGAGCGCCTTGCGCGAGGTGATGACGCGCATGATCCCGACGACGCGGACGGCGCGGCCGGTGTCATCGCGTTCCGCCCGGCCGCGATCCTGCACCCAGTGGAAGCGCCCATCCTCGCCACGCAGGCGATAGTCGCAATCGAATGCCGCGGCACCGGCGAAATGGTCGTTGAGGCGATGCTGTCGCGCCGCCAGATCCTCGGGATTGATGCGACCGGCGAGAGCCTTGCCGGTGGCGAGCGCGGCCGGATCGGTGATGCCTACCGTTTCGCCCAGCTGACCGCGCCAGACGATCCGGTCGCTCGGCAGATCCCAGTCATATGCGAGATCGCCGGCAGCCGTCAAAGCAGCTTCCATGCGACTTACTACCGTATCGTCGTTGAGAGCCATGAAGGACAAATTTCTGACAGTCGCCGGGGGATTAACGAGGTGATCCGGACGTTAGGATCTATTCCTTGATGAAGCCTTAAACGTCGGATTGCCAAATGATCGCTTTTGAGGGATATTGTACTCAGTTTGTATTACGTTTTCGGGCCGTGAAACTAGGTTTCAAGCGCGCCCGGCAAGGTGTTGCGTGACGATAGTCGAGTCTTCCTCGTATCAGCCTCGTGCCGCGGCGCCGCTCGCGCTGCCGCGTCGGACGGTCGACGCCCGCGCGACGGCGAGCTGGGATGTGACCGGCGAGGTCGTCCTGACGACGCCGCGCTCGACCGGCAGATCCCCGTTTCTTGCCCAGTATCTGGCCCAGGAATTCCTCCCGGCCGACGATCAGTCGCCGCGCTGGCGCGAGCGCGACACTGCCTATCGCGTGGCCGGCGACCCGCCGACGACGCCGCGGCTGAGCCTCGACGTCTAGCCCATCGCTTTCGGAAACTGTCGTTTCAGGGAAAACCGCGTACGAAAAACCCGCGCGGCGTGGCGCGTTCAGGCGGCCGGCGAGTGAGCCGCCAGGAACGGCAGCACGGCGTGATTGAAGTCGCGCGCAGCAACCTGAGGGAAGCAGTGACCGCCGCGGGCAAACATCTTGACCTCGGCCCCGGGGATGAGCCGTGCCAGCTCCTCGGAGAAATAGGACGGCGTCACGATGTCGTCCTCGCAGCCGGCGATCAGGGTGGGCGTGCGGATGCGCTTGAGATCGGCGGTGCGGTCGAAGGCCAGAATCGCATCGATGCGGCTGGCGACGATTTCCGGCGCCGAGAAGGTGGCGAGATTCTGGGCCTCGGCCTGGCGTAAGGCCTCGTTATACTTGGCCACCCACCAACTCGGGTAGAGGAACAGCGTCGCGCTCTGCAAATAGGCTGCCGGGCCGAGACGCAGCAGGATCTCCTTGCGCAGCGCGAAGAGCCGGCGGAAATAGGCGTCCGCCTTCGTCCAGCTTGCGGTGACGACGATGCTGGCCAGTCGCTTGGGATGCTCCAGCGCCAAGATCTGGGCGATGGCGCCACCGGTCGAATGGCCGACGAGATGGACACGATCGAGCCCGAGCGCGTCCATCAACTCGATGACGTCGGCGGCCATCCGATCAACCGTATACGAGATCCGCGAATGGTCGCTCTGCCCGATGCCGCGGTGATCGTGGACGATCACCTCGAAGCGTTTGGCGAAGACCGGGATCTGCTCGCGCCAGAACGCGCCGTACCCGCCGAGGCCGGAGACGAAGAGGACGGGAAACCCGGCCCCATGCCGCTCGTAGTATAGCTGACAATCGCCGATCGCGATGCGCGGCATGCTGTATGGATCCGACTCCAACCAAGGTGGTGCTCGTTAGCAGAGGTGCCGCGCTCCTGTCAAACGCCGCGCGATGAGGAGCAGGCATGCGACCGGCGCATTCATCCGCGGCGATGCAGCACCAGGCAGGCGGCGCTCGTTTCGCTCCTTTTAGGCAGAGCTGTCGCGTCGGCTTCCGCGGAACTGAAGCGATGAGAAGCGGTTTTCGTCCGACTTCGCCGCTACAATCAATGATTGAACACTAATCCCCGGAAAAAACACATAGCGTGACAACGAAAAGCCACATTGTCATGCAATTGATTACAAACTGTATCGATCCGCTGCTTGCACCACGTTTGCTTAGTTTCTGACCGACCGTTTGGTTGAATTCGACTTCGTTGGCTCCCATCTGTTGGTGACTAGATTGACCTTGCTGACTCGTCCCGTTTCACCGCCGAGCAATGTCGGCACTCATCGACGAACGCGGCGCCGCGTCGATGGCCATCCCGCATCCGTCCGCTCGATGAACAGCTAGTGAGCGCTTAACATGAAGCGAACCACCACACGAACCCAGGACATTGATCGCCATGTCGGCGCCCGTATCCGCGAGCGCCGCATCATACTGGGTCTCACCCAGCAGCAACTGGCGGATCTCATCGGCGTCACCTATCAGCAGGCGCATAAATACGAGCGCGGGATAAATCGCGTCTCGGCCGGTCGATTGTTCGAGGTCGCCCGCGTTCTTAGCGTGCCGGTCGCCTATCTGTTCGAAGGGCTCGATGCCGAGGATCATCGTCCGGTCAGCCCGCGCGAGCGCATGTGCCTGGAGCTCGCGCGCAACTTTGCCCAGATCCCGAACGAGAAGCATCAAGAAGCCCTGAGCAAACTGGCGCGCGCTCTCGCCACCCAGCAATAGACGTCGCGCCGCCGACCGGCGCCGCGGCATAGCCGGCGCGGGTTGGCCGCGCGCAGTTGTCTCGCCGCGTTTCCACCGCCGGCCTTGCTTGCCGGCGGGGCAGGGTCTATTAGATTGCGGGTCCGAACCGGTCACCGCGATAATGCCAGCATGGTCTAGAAATCGGCGGCGCCCTCGCACGCGCCGTGCGGCTGGCGACGCCGCTCCCGGCATCCGTCGAGCCTCGCGCAGCAGGAGCGGCAGCGCCTCGTGCTGAGCGCCATCTTCGTTGCCCTCGGCCTCTATCTGATCGGCGGCGCCTGCGGGCTCGCCGGCGAGAAATTCGCCCTCCGCGTCGTCTATCTGATGAGCACCGTCGCGGCCGGCCTTGCCGCGATCTCCGCCCTCGCCTTCCTCCTCGGCGGCGGCGCGCCGATCGAGACGGTGCTGCCCATCGGCCTGCCCTGGCTGCCCGCGCATTTCCGCCTCGATGCGCTGAGCGCCGCCTTTCTCCTCATCCTCAATGTCATCGCTGCGCTGGTCAGCGTGTTTGCGCATGGCTATGGCACGCATGATGCCGAGCCGAAGCGCGTCCTGCCGCTCTATCCCGTCTTCCTCGCCGCGATGAACCTCGTGCTGCTTGCCAACGACGCCTATTCGTTCCTGGTGAGCTGGGAGTTCATGTCGCTGAGCTCGTGGCTGCTCGTGCTGGCCAATCATCGCGACAAGGGCACCAGCCACGCCGCCGCCGTCTATCTCATCATGGCGAGCTTCGGCACCGTCGCCCTGCTGCTCGCCTTCGGCGTCCTCGCCGGCATCGGCGGCGATTACAGCTTCGCCGCCATCCGGCAGGCCGCACCCGGCGTGCTGCCGGCCTCGATCGTCGTCGGCCTCGTCCTGCTCGGCGCCGGCTCGAAGGCCGGGCTGGTGCCGCTGCATGCCTGGCTGCCGCTCGCCCATCCGGCGGCGCCCAGCCATGTCTCGGCGCTGATGAGCGGCGTCATGACCAAGGTCGCGATCTACGCGCTGATCCGCGTGCTCTTCGACCTCGTCGGCTTCCCGATCTGGTGGTGGGGCGGCATCATCCTCCTGCTCGGCGCGCTGAGCGCCCTGCTCGGCGTGCTCTATGCCGTCATGCAGAGCGACTTGAAGACGCTGCTCGCCTACAGCACGGTCGAGAATGTCGGCATCATCACCATCGCCATCGGCCTCGCCCTCGCCTTCAAGGCGAGCGGCCTGCCGACGCTGGCCGGGCTTGCCCTCCTCGCCGCCCTGCTGCACGTCTTCAATCACGCGCTCTTCAAGAGCCTGCTCTTCCTCGGCGCCGGCGCCATCCTGGTAGCCACCGGGCAGCGCGACATCGAGCGCCTCGGCGGGCTCATCCACCGCATGCCGGCGACCGCCGTCGCCTTCCTGGTCGGCGCCGCCGCCATCTCGGCGCTGCCGCCGCTCAACGGCTTCGCCTCGGAGTGGTTGGTCTTCCAGGCCATCCTCAACGGCACCGTCCTGCCGCAATGGCTGCTCAAATTCGCCCTCCCTGTGGTCGGGCTGGTGCTCGCCCTCTCCGCCGCCCTCGCCGCCGTCTGCTTCGTGCGCGCCTATGGCATCGTCTTCCTCGGCCGGCCGCGTCGCGCCGAGGCGGCAAACGCGGCGGAGGTGCCGGCCGTGATGCGCACGCCGCTCGCCGTGCTGGCCGCGCTATGCGTCGTGCTCGGCGTGCTGCCCGGCGCCCTGATCGGCCTGTTACAGCCGGTGGTGCGTCAGCTGCTCGGGCCGCAGGCGCTGCCCTTCGCGCATTCGAACGGGCTGTGGCTCGTCCCGCTGCGCGCCGAGCAGAGCTCGTATAGCGGCCTCATCGTCTTCCTGGTGATCGCCGCGCTGGTCGTGCTGCTCGTCTGGGTCATCCACCGTTTCGCCTCCGACCGGGTACGCCGGGCGCCGGCCTGGGATTGCGGCTTCCCCGATCCGCGGCCGCAGACCCAATATACCGGCTCGAGCTTCGCCCAGCCGATCCGCCGCGTCTTCGGCACGAGCGTGTTCCGAGCCCGCGAGACTCTCGACATGCCCGAGCCCGGCGAGACGCGGCCCGCCCATTTCGCCGTCACGCTGCGCGACCTCGTCTGGGAGGGCTTCTATCAGCCGGTCATCCGCCTCGTCGGCTGGGCGACCGAGCATATCGACATCCTGCAATTCCTCACCATTCGCCGCTATCTCACCCTGACCTTCGCGTCGCTCGTCCTGCTGCTCACCATCGTCGCGGTGTGGCAATGATGGCCTTCGTCGCGCAGCTGCTGCACATGGCGCTGGTGCTGGCGCTGGCGCCGCTTCTCACCGGCTTGGTGCGCAAGACCAAGGCGCGGCTGCTCGGCCGGCGCGGTCCCTCGCTGGTGCAGCCCTATCGCGATCTCGCCCGGCTGCTGCGCAAGGACGCTGTTCTCGCCGACAACGCCTCGTGGCTGTTCCGCACCACGCCCTATCTCGTCTTCACGGCGATCTGGCTGGCCGCCTCGCTGGTACCGAGCTTCACCACCGATCTGCTGCTCAGCCCGACCGCCGACCTCATCGCCCTCGTCGCCCTGCTCGGCAGCGCCCGCTTCTTCACCGCCCTTGCCGGCATGGATATCGGCACCAGCTTCGGCGGCATCGGCGCCAGCCGCGAGATGATGATCGCCTCGCTCGCCGAGCCGGCGATGCTGATGGTCACCTTCACCGTCTCGCTGCTCATCGGCTCGACCTCGCTGGTGGCGATCTCGGAGCACGTTCTCGACCACGATCTCGGCCTGCGCGTCTCGCTCGGCATGGGGCTCGTCGCCCTCGTCATGGTGGCGGTCGCCGAGAACGGACGGGTGCCGATCGACAATCCGGCGACGCATCTCGAGCTGACCATGGTGCACGAGGCGATGGTGCTCGAATATTCCGGCCGCCACCTCGCGCTGATCGAGGCGGCGGCGATGCTCAAGCTGCTGCTCTACATCTCGCTGATCGCCTGCATCTTCGTCCCCTGGGGCATCGACGTGGCGGGAAGCGCGGCCGGATTCCCACGCGGCCTGGCGAGCTATCTCGGCAAGCTCGCCGCCGCCGGCGTGCTGCTCGGACTGTTCGAGACGAGCATCGCCAAGATGCGCGTCTTCCGGGTCAGCGAGTTCCTCGGCGGCGCGCTGCTGCTCGGCCTGCTCGCCGTCATCCTGCTCTACGTGTCGCGAGGCCTTTGAGGATGCTGAACCTCGCCTATGATGCGGCGCATCTCATCGACGGCAGCGTCCTCCTCGTCAGCTTCGCGCTGCTCTATCAGCGCCGCCTCCTCGCCGTCTTCAACGCCTTCAGCCTGCAGGCCCTGCTGATCGCCTGCGCCGCCGCCTGGCAGGCCTATGTCCAGGACGCGCCGCATCTCTACGTGACGGCGGCGATCGCGCTGCTGTTCAAGGCGATCGTCATCCCCTATGCGCTGCGCCGCATCGTCGCCCGGCTGCAGATCCATCACACCATCGAGACGGTGATCGGCATCGGTCCGACGATGATGGCCGGCGTCGCCCTGGTCGCCCTCTCCATCCTGCTCGTCCTCCCGGTCACCTTCGCCTCGGGCGCGCTCACCCGCGAGAGCCTGGCGATGGCGCTCTCGGTCGTCCTCATCGGCCTCCTGATGATGATCACGCGGCGCAACGCCGTCACCCAGGTCGTCGGCTTCATGTCGCTGGAGAACGGCCTCATCCTGGCGGCGATCGGCGTCAAGGGCATGCCGCTCGTCGTCGAGATGAGCATCGCCTTCTCGGTGATGGTGGCGTTCATCATCTTCGGCATCTTCTTCTTCCACATCCGCGAACGTTTCGACACGCTCGACCTGCAATATATCGAGACGTTCCGTGGCGATCAGCGCTAGGGCGATGCCGTGAGCCTCCTCACGCTCGATCCGGTCCACGCCATCCTCGGCGTCCCGCTGGTCACCGCCCTCATCCTCGTCTTCATCCCGTGGCATCGCGTGGCGGCGCGGATCAACGTTCTGGGCTCGCTGCTCACCCTCGTCGCCGGGCTGTCCCTCTTCCGCTACGACGTCGCGGCGACCGAGCTCGTCTTCATCGACGATTTCAACATCTACCTCGTCGTCCTCACCACCTTCGTCGCCTTCACCACCAGCCTGTTCAGCGCCAGCTACATCGATCACGAGGTCGCGATCGGCCGGTTGACGCCGGCGCGGCTGCGCTCCTACCACGCGATGTACCAGGCCTTCATCCTGACCATGCTGCTAGCCCTCGTCGCCAACAATCTCGGCGTCATGTGGGTGGCGATCGAGGGCGCCACCTTGACCACCGTGCTGATGGTCAGCCTCTACCGCACTCACCAGGCGATCGAGGCGGCGTGGAAATATTTCATCCTGTGCGGCGTCGGCATCGCCCTCGCCCTCTTCGGCACCATCCTCATGTACCTCGCGGCGCAGCCGGTGCTGGGCTCGGGGATGGAGGCGATGGCGTGGCTGTCGCTGATCAAGCAGGTCGCCGCCTTCGATCCGCACATCCTCAACCTCGCCTTCGTCTTCCTGCTCGTCGGCTACGGCACCAAGATCGGCCTGGCGCCGCTGCATGCCTGGCTGCCCGACGCGCATGCCGAGGGTCCGACGCCGATCTCGGCGGTGCTCTCCGGCCTTCTCCTCAACGTCGCGCTCTACGCCGTGCTGCGCTTCAAGATGCTGCTGGCGGCCAATGGCGGCGCCATCGCGCCCGGCCCGCTGATGGTGACGATGGGCCTCTCCTCGCTGCTGCTCGCGACGCTGATGCTGTACCGAAGGCGCGACATCAAGCGCTTCTTCGCCTATTCCTCGATCGAGCATATGGGCATCATCACCTTCGCCTTCGGCATGGGCGGGCCGCTGGCCAATTTCGCCGGCCTCCTGCATATGACGATGCACAGCCTGACCAAGTCGGCGATCTTCTTCGCCGTCGGCCACATCGCCCAGGTCAAGGGCTCGCAGAAGATCGCCGACATCAAGGGGCTGACGAGCAGCCATCCGGTGCTCGGCTGGGGCTTCGTCCTCGGCGTCGTCGCCATCGCCGGGCTGCCGCCCTTCGGCATCTTCACCTCGGAGTTCCTCATCGTCACCTCGACGATGGCGCGGGCGCCGTTTCTCGCCGTGCCGCTGGTGCTCGGCCTCTTGATCGGCTTCGCCGCCCTCATCCTGCGCCTGCAGGGCATCGCCTTCGGCGCGCCGCAGGGCGGCAGCGCCCCGGTCGAGGCCTCGCTGGTGCCGCTCTACGCCCATCTCGCCCTCGTGCTGAGCGCCGGGCTGTTCCTGCCGGCGGCGCTGGTCGAGTGGTTCCAGCACGTCGCCCGGCTGCTCGGGTGAGGCGATGAGCGACGAGCCCGAGACCCTGCAGCACTTCCTCGCCGGCCTCGCGCCGGCGGTCGAGGGACATCGGCCGTGGCCGCGCTTCAGCCTCGACGAGGCGGGCTGGCGCCTCCTGGTGACGCGGCTCGCCACCGCCGACTGGTCGCTGCTCGGCCTCTGGGGCGAGAGCGACGCCGTGCATGCCGCCCTGCACGAGGAGGCGAATGGCGGCATCGCCGTCGCCTCGCTGCCCTGCCCGAGCGGCCGCTTCCCCTCGCTCGGCGCCGTGCGGCCGAGCGCGATCCGGCTCGAGCGCACCATCTTCGACCTCTTCGGCCATGTCCCGCTCGGCTCGCTCGACGGGCGGCCGTGGCTCGATCACGGCAACTGGCCGGTCGTTCACCCGCTCGCCGCGCGGCCGGGCGAGAGAGCGGCGCCGGCGGAGCGCGCCGGAACCAACTACGCCTTCCTCGCCGCCGACGGCGCCGAGCTGCATCAGATCGCCGTCGGCCCCGTCCATGCCGGCATCATCGAGCCCGGCCATTTCCGCTTCCATGCCAATGGCGAGACGGTCGCCCGGCTGGAGGAGCGGCTGGGCTATGTCCACAAGGGCACCGAGCGGCTGATGGCCGGCAAGCCGGTCGGCGAGGCGGCGCTTCTCGCCGCCCGCATCTCGGGCGACAGCACGGTCGCCCATTCCCTCGCCTTCGCCCGCGCCGTCGAGGCGGCGCTCGCTGTCGCGGTGCCGCCGCGCGCCGTCTATCTGCGCGCCCTGATGGCCGAGCTCGAGCGCCTCGCCAACCATCTCGGCGATATCGGCGCCATCTGCAACGACGCCTCCTTCGCCTTCATGCATGCGCATTGCAGCGTGCTGCGCGAGCGCGTGCTGCGCGCTGCGCTTCATTGCTTCGGCCATCGGCTGATGATGGACCGTATCGTGCCGGGCGGCGTCGCCGGCGACATCGCTGGCGACGGGCCGGACATGTTGCGCGGCCTCGTCGCCGAGCTCGCGCCGCGCTTCGAGACGCTGGTCCGCATCTATCACAACCGGCCGTCGCTGCTCGACCGCACGGTGGGCACCGGCATCACCGCGCTCGAGCTCGTCCACCGCTTCGCCGCCGGCGGGCCGGTCGGCCGCGCCGCCGGGCGCGGCAGCGATGCAAGGCGCAGCCCCGGCTATCCGCCCTATGACACTCTGGAGTTCGACGTCCCGGTGCTGGTCGAGGGCGACGTCCACAGCCGCATCCTCATCCGAATCGCCGAGATCCGCGCCAGTATCGCGCTGATCGAGCAGATCCTCGCGGCGCTGCCGCCGGCCGTGGACGGGATGCTGAGCGTCGCGCTGCCGCGGCGGGCCGGCGAGGGCATGGCGCTGGTCGAGAGCTTCCGCGGCGAGATCCTGAGCTGGGTCGCGCTCTCGCCGAGCGGCCGGGTGCGGCGCTGCCATGCGCGCGATCCCTCGTGGTTCCAGTGGCCGCTGCTCGAGGCGGCGATCGAGGGCAACATCGTCGCCGACTTCCCGCTGTGCAACAAATCCTTCAACTGCTCCTATTCGGGGCACGACCTCTAGGCGAGGGAGGAGACCGCCATGTGGCACGTCATCGGCCGGACGCTGATCTCGAAGCCGCTGCCCGTCGCGGCGCCGCCGCCCGACGAGGCGCATCTCGCCGAGCTCGCCCAGCGGCTCGATCAGCGCGCCCGCGCCCGGCTCGGCCGCTCGCTCTCGATCCGCGAAGTCGATGCCGGCTCGTGCAACGGCTGCGAGCTCGAGATCCACGCCCTCGCCAACCCGTTCTACGATCTCGAGCGCTTCGGACTGCGCTTCGTCGCCTCGCCGCGCCATGCCGACGTGCTGATGGTGACCGGGCCGGTGACGCGCAACATGCGCGAGGGGCTGGAGCG